>Ga0315901_10007506_pt1 | contig 12842 bp, 10 predicted proteins | sample LakEriMetagenome_10_FD_203761 | JGI IMG/M metagenome (GOLD analysis project Ga0315901, IMG submission 203761) | Freshwater fungal communities from buoy surface, Lake Erie, Ohio, United States - Buoy 2 MA116 | ecosystem: Environmental > Aquatic > Freshwater > Lake | place: USA: Lake Erie, Ohio... | reverse complement strand
GTGGAGCATGATCGAGCCTTCGAGCACTGATGCATGCTCCACCGACACCTTTTTTGTCGCCGGGGCTGGTAACGAGGATATCGATGTCGAATTTGCGGAGTTTATTCCAGCTGAACTGAATCCTCCCACTCTGCTGACCGTCGGCGCCACCGATGACCAAGACCATATTGCCGACTTCTCCAGCATCAGTGGTTCAACGTGGATTTGCCCGACGGAACGCTAGTAAAGTCTGCGCAGCTTGCGGAGTCGACCGGGCTACCCACCAAAAAACGATGTACCCCAAGCAAAGAGGACCGTGTCGGCTTGGAATTTTTCCACATTTGCCGACAATAGCGGGTCCGTGAGGAGTGCCCAGGCGGGTACAACGATCGATTCTTTGGCGGACACGACGAAACAACATGACGACAACTTGGATATCCATCCGCGAGGCGCGGAATGCTTCATCGATTGGCAACTCGGTGCAGGTGCGGGGTTGGGTTCGCACGCGGCGAGACAGCAAAGGTGGCTTCAGCTTTATCGAAGTCAATGACGGGAGCTGTTTCGGGAATTTACAAATCATCGCAGATGCCAAGCTCGACAACTACCAAGCTGACGTTCTGACGCTGACGGTAGGCAGCAGCGTGGTGGTGGATGGAGAGATTAAGGCGAGCGCCGGTCAAGGGCAAGCCACCGAGATGGCGGCGACCGGGCTGCGGGTCCTCGGACAAGCTAGCGCTACCGATTATCCGCTGCAGAAGAAACAGCACACGTTTGAGAAACTGAGAGAGTGGGCGCACCTTCGGCCTCGCACCAACACGTTCGGGGCAGTGGCTCGTGTGCGGCACCGGTTGAGTTGTGCCACGCATCAATTTTACGATGGCGAGGGGTTCGCGCTGGTGCATACCCCGATCATTACCGCGAGCGACTGCGAGGGAGCGGGGCAGATGTTCCGCGTCACAACATTGCCGCTCGACAATCCGCCGATTGTCCAAGGCAAGGTGGACGTCAGCAAGGATTTTTTTGGCAAGTCCTCGTTCCTGACCGTCAGCGGCCAACTCGAAGGGGAAGCGTACGCGTGCGCGCTGGGGAAGATCTACACGTTCGGGCCCACGTTCCGGGCCGAGAACTCCAATACCTCGCGGCATCTGTCCGAGTTTTGGATGATTGAGCCGGAAGCAGCGTTCTACGAGCTGACCGACAACATGCACTTGGCGGAACGCTACTTGAAATTCATGCTGCGCGAGACGCTCGAGCATTGCGCGGAGGATATGGATTTCTTTGAAAAGCGAATTCAGCCGGGTCTGCTTGCGTCGCTGCAATTGGTTCTCGACAAACCGTTTGAGCATATCTCCTACACCGAGGCGATCGAGATCCTGACCAAGAGCGGCGAGAAGTTCGAGTACCCAGTCGCGTGGGGGATCGATCTGCAGAGCGAACATGAGCGTTACCTGACCGAGAAGCATGTCCAAGGTCCGGTGATCCTCTACAACTATCCCAAAGAGATCAAATCCTTCTACATGCGGCTCAACGACGATGGTCGCACCGTGGCTGCTATGGACGTCCTGGTGCCGGGGGTCGGCGAGATCATCGGCGGTAGCCAGCGCGAGGAGCGGCTGGATGTATTGACCGAGCGAATGGCGGGCATGGGGCTGTCCCAGGATGACTATTGGTGGTATCTGGACTTGCGACGCTATGGAACCGTTCCTCACGCGGGATTCGGATTGGGGTTGGAACGCATGGTTCAGTACGCGACGGGCATGGCGAATATTCGCGATGTCATCCCATTCCCTCGCACGCCGGGGCACTGCGAGTTCTAACAACGATTGTGAGTATGGTGTCCAAGATGGATTCACTGTTTCGCCGCGCGAGCGGGTTGCTTTTGCATGTCTCGTCGTTGCCAGCCCGACTCCCCCCGAGCTCGCATGTTGATGGCCTTCCAGGGACCGATGGTCCATGGTCGCTCGGCGATATCGGTTCCGGGGATACCGGCCCGTCGGCCTATGAATTCGTTCGTTTTCTCAGTGCCGGTGACCAACGCTGGTGGCAGATTCTTCCCACCGGTCCCGTCGGCTACGGTTGGTCCCCGTACCAATCCCCGTCGTCCTTTGCGGGGAATCCGTTGCTGGTCAGCGCTGCGCTGCTGGTTCGGGATGGGTTGTTGCGGCAAGACGACTGGGAGATGGCGGTAGCGGACACGCGCGAGGAAGAAGTCCAGCGGGTTCAATTCGAGCGATCCTCCGGCAGACGGATGGAACTGCTCCGGATGGCATTCCGACGATTTGAGCATCAACGTCATGACCTCAAGGGGCCATTCGAGGAATTTCGGCACACGCAGCGGGACTGGCTGGACGAGCATTGTTTGTTTACGGCCTGCAAAGCGTATCATCATGATCGTCCCTGGTACGAATGGGATCCCGCTTTAGCGCATCGCGAGCCTGTTGCACTGATCCAATGGGGCGAGAAAACACGAACTGCCTGCGATTTCGAAGCCTTCAATCAGTTCCTCTTCGATCGCCAATGGCGCGAGTTGCGAGCCTATGCCGCTGAACTCGGAGTAGGAATCATCGGCGACATCCCCATTTTCGTTTCGATGGACAGCTCCGATGTCTGGGCTGGGCAGCATTTGTTCGAACTCGATGCCAACGGCCGCCCAACCGTAGTCGCTGGGGTTCCGCCTGACTACTTCGCAGTCGACGGGCAGCGATGGGGAAATCCGTTGTATCGCTGGGAGGTGCATCGGGAGACCGGGTACGCATGGTGGATCCGAAGATTCCATCGCACACTCCAGTTGTGCGACCTGATCCGCATCGACCATTTCCGCGGATTCGAATCCTACTATGCGATTCCTGCAAGCAGTCCTGATGCTCGGATCGGCCATTGGATGCCTGGGCCCAAGCACGATTTTTTTCAAGCTATCTCCCACTCGCTCGGAGGATCGCATTCGCGGGAATTGCCGGTGATCGCCGAAGACCTCGGCTTCATCACCAAAGAGGTGCACGAACTGCGGGATGCGTTTCGGTTTCCCGGCATGCGCATTGTGCAGTTTGGATTTGGTGGTGAATCGACCTCGATCGACTTGCCTCACAATTATCCAGTCCACTGCGTTGCATACACCGGAACGCATGACAACGATACGATTGTCGGCTGGTATCAGAGCGTGGCGGGGGAGGGAAGCACTCGAACGCAGCAAGCAATCGACGCTGAGAAAAATTTCGCGATTCGTTACTTGGGTTGCTCGCCCGAGAGTATTCACGTTGGGATGATGCGTTCCATTTGGAGTTCGGTCGCCGAATTGGCGATCGCTCCGGTCCAAGATCTGCTCGGATTGGGGGCCGATGCGCGGATGAACACTCCCGGAACCAGCCATGGGAACTGGGTTTGGCGATGCCCCCCCGGCAAGCTGACCCACGCGCAAGCAGAGTGGCTGTCTGGGTTTACCCAGACCTACGGTCGGCAGGCACGAAGCAGTCCGGCTGGGAAATAGCAGGCGCTGGCCCCACCTACAAGAAAGCGCGTTTCCCGGGTAAAACATTCCGCTAAGAAACGTCAAACACTCTCCTCCGATTTTGTCTCGGAAACCTTGATCGAGAAGGCAACGCTTGGCATGAAGATTCTAGTTCACCGCGAAAAATTTCTGGCAGCATTTCAGATCGCCTCCGCTCTCGCACCGATTCGCAGCCCAAAGGATGTGCTGCTCAACGTCAAGATCGAGGCCGAGGATGACCGCGTTGTCTTGATGGCAACGGATCTGGAGGCCGGTGTTCGGCTGGAAGTCGAAGATGTCCAAGTTGTCGCGCCGGGCAAAGCCCTGCTGAGCGTGCAGCGGGTCGGGAACATTTTGCGGGAATCGACCGATGAGTACCTGACGATCGAGACGACGCCCACATCGCTCGATATTCTTGGAGCGGCCAGCGAATTTCACCTCCCGTCGACAAACGCCGATGAGTTTCCGAGCGTCGCCAAATTCTCCGAAGAGAGTTACTTCGAACTCCCCTCCTCACTGTTTCGCGAGTTGGTTCGTCGCACGGTGTTTGCCACCGACACCGAAAGCACTCGCTATCAATTGGGTGGAGTGCTCTTTGAAATCGAGGGGGATACGATCACCGCTGTCGCGACCGACGGCCGTCGTTTGGCGAGCATGAAGGGAACAGGAAGCTCCATCAACAACTATCAGCCCGCTGCCACGTCCACCATCGTGCCGACGAAGACCCTTCAGTTGATTGAACGTTCGATCACCGACAAGGATGAAACCGTGCAGATTGCGGCACGGAGCAACGATATTCTCCTCCGAACCAATCGATGCACCATCTACTCCAGACTGGTCGAAGGCCGCTACCCAAATTGGAGGTTGGTGGTTCCCTCAAGCCAGGGGCGGACCCGGATCGAAGGATTGGTAGGCCCATTCTTTTCGGCGATTCGCCAGGCATCGATCGTGGCGGATCCGGAGAGTCGCGGTGTCGAGTTCACATTCGCCAATGGGACACTGGTTGCTTCGGCAAAGACCGCAGACGTCGGACAATCCCGCGTCGAGATCCCGATCAACTACACTGGGGAACCCATCCACATCACCATGGATTCCCGATTTGTGTCGGACTTCTTCAAGGTCCTCGACCCTAGCAAAATCTTTTACCTGGATGTCAGCAGCAACACCGAACCGGCTCTGTTTGTGATGGACGATGGATACAATTACGTCGTCATGCCGATGTCCAAGCAGTGATCCTGCAGGCCTCCACGATTCCCAGAAGCACCTCACAATTGATCGATTATGGGCAAGATTTCCGCATTCATGGAGAAGCACTTCCGTCATTACAACGCTCGCGAGACGTTGTCTGCGGCACGCGCGTACAAGTCCTTCATCGAACAGGATCGCGGCATGATGATGATCTCGTTGGCCGGAGCAATGAGCACCGCCGAACTCGGGATCTCGCTCGCGGAGATGATTCGACAAAAGAAAGTGCATGCGATCTCATGCACGGCAGCCAATCTCGAGGAAGACCTGTTCAACTTGTTTGCGCACAACGAGTATCGCGTCATCGAAAATTGGCGTGCGCTCAGTACCGAAGACGAAGTCGCTCTTCGTGATTCGGGCTTCAACCGCGTTACCGATACTTGCATCCCAGAGACCGTGATGATGCACATGCAGGATCGGTTGGTCAAATATTGGAGCGATGCCGCAAACAAGGGAGAGCAGTATTTCGCGTACGAGTACATGTTCAAAATCCTCGAGGAAAAAGAATTGCGACAGCATTATCAAGTCCCGATCGAGAACTCCTGGATGTTTGCGGCGAAGGAAGCCGGGATCCCCGTCTACTCACCCGGGATCGAGGACAGCACGCTGGGAAACATGTTCACCGCCCGGGTGATGGATGGGACCGTGAAGTCGCACGCCGCCCTCAAGACCGGAACCCAGCAACTCGAACATCTTGCGAAATGGTACAAACGGGTTTCCGCCGATCGGCCCGTGGGGTTTTTCCAAATCGGAGGCGGTATCGCGGGAGATTTCGCCATCTGCGCTGTCCCGATGTGGATCCAGGATTTGCAGGAGGAAGAAATCCGGCGCTGGGCCTACTTCTCGCAGATCAGCGATGCAGAAACCAGTTACGGTGGCTACAGCGGCGCCGTTCCGAACGAAAAGATCACTTGGAACAAACTCGATCCCGATTGCCCGAAGTTCATCATCAATAGCGATGCCACCATTGTCGCACCCTTGATCTTCGCCTACGTACTGGGCGAATAAGTTCCTCGCTCACGTGTCTCGAAGTTGCGGTTTTGGTTCTTTTTGATCCCGTGAAACGCGGAATCCCCTCGGCTGGTCGTAACCCGACGCGCGAGCGAGTGACAAATGAGGGAAGATTTCAAAAGTGACGTAACTTCATCTTCAAAACATGCACGACGCGCAGGATGCAGTGGAATGAATCAGCGATAGAAATCGATCCATTCCAATCGGATGGTTTCCGGATTCGCAGCCAGCCAATGTTTCGGGAGAGACAGTTCCCAACGCTCCTTGTCCGCAAGTGGAACGCGGATCGGCACAGATTGTTGGGAATCGACGACGCGGATCGGGCACCATTCCGGTTGATCCGGCTCGATCGATACTTCGGGCCCGCCCTCGTCGCGTCGAGTCCAGCGAACGGTTCCATCGTGGGAAGTGACCGAGCCTAGCCACTTGCGGTCCCCGATCTGGACCACGATTTGTTCCAAGCCTTGGAGGGCAAATCGCACGGTGAACCGATCGGGCCAAGCCATCCCATTTCGCCGTAGGATGCATCCGCCTATCCCTGTTTGGCTGCGGATTTCAAGAACCGTGCGTGGGCCGGCCCCGTTTTTCTCGGATGCGATGGTTGCGTGATCGGCCTGTTTGGTAAACTCCACTCGAATCTGGGGATCGGAGGCCTGTGCCATCAAAATGTTCTCCATCGGCGCGAGGTGAAAGCACGCGAGAACGAGGATCGCGATCGTTGCAGCGGATCGCGATGACGCGATGTACCCAACGGTCCAGTCACGTGAGGTTTTTCCCATCTCAATTCCATCCTGCCCGCGCGGGGTCACCGAAATCGAAACCGGTTTCCGACCACATCGCGTGTCCGATGCGATACAGAAGATTCTTCCAAAGATGATCGTGATCTCCCAGCACCTGATCCGGCGAGATGTCGGAAATGAACCAACTGCCGGTGGCAAGCTCGGATTCGAGCTGCCCGGGTCCCCATCCCGAAAAACCCGCGAACAGTTTCACCTTCGCGTCATCCCGCTTCAATAAGGTGAGCAATTGATCGCGATCGGTGGTCAAGTAGAGTCCGTCGATGCAATGCAGGTCCGCCAATTCGAGTTGGTCATGCAAGGCGACTAGCGGGCCATCCACGGGGCCTCCGAAGTGCAGCCAGCCACGGCGCTGGAGGTCTGCATGAGCCGCTTGTTCCATGACCCCGGAGAGGGAGTGATCCGTCGGTCGATTGACAATCAATCCAAACGCCTCCTCCTCCGAATGGCGCACCATGTAGATCACCGTTTGCTGAAAATTCGGATCTTGGAGGTAGGGAGATGCCAACAGAGCCTTCCCCTGGGTGCTGCCGGTAGTCGCGTCACTCATCGCATGCCACGGCGATCGGGTTTTCGGTTTGCAGTCGAACCATTTGCTGGTAGAGCCCTGGACGGTTCAGCAGTTGCTGGTGAGTTCCGGACTGAACAATTCGACCGGCATCCATCACGAGGATTAGATCAGCGCTCTTGATCGTACTGAGTCGGTGCGCGATGACAAACGAGGTGCGGTCGCGGAGCAGACGCGACAAACTCTCCTGGATCAACTGTTCACTTTCCGAGTCGAGGTTGCTGGTCGCCTCGTCGAGGATCAGGATTTTCGGATCGGCGAGAATCGCTCGGGCGATCGCGATTCGTTGTCGTTGACCGCCGCTAAGTTTGAATCCGCGTTCACCGATGCGGGTGTCATATCCTTGTGGCGACTGAGAGATGAACGAGTGGGCGGCAGCCGCGAGGGCTGCTTGTTCAATCTGGCTGCGGGTCGCCCCTGGCTGCCCGTAGGCGATGTTCTCCGCGATCGTTCCGTCGAACAAGAAAACCTCTTGCTCGACCATGCCGAGCAATCCCCGATAGCTTTGGAGGTCGATATCCGCGAGATGCACTCCATCGAGGAGAATACGGCCGGCGGTCGGCTCAAAGAATCTTGCAACCAGGTTGCAAAGGGTCGTCTTGCCGGCACCGCTTCTCCCGACAATCGCGACCGTGGTCCCTGGTTCCGCGATGAAATCGATGCTGTTCAAGACCCAAGTGTCGGTTTCCGGATATCGAAACGATACTCCTTCGAATTCGATCCGGCCAAGCACGGAGGAGGCATTCACCCGCGTTTTGATTTTCGAGCCGGTTTCCGACGCCAATTGGGATTCCGTGTCGCTCGAGAGCAGATCGAGGATTCGGTCGAGTCCCGCAAGGTTGCTTTGGAATTGAACGGCGCTGCCAGCCAACGTGGCGATCGGGCCGAGCAACATCGTGAGGTAGACCAAGAACATCATCAGGTCCCCCAGCGTGAGATCGCCTTGAAGTATTTGCCATCCGCCGTAGATCAAAAGAAGGGTTGAACAGAGCGGAATCAGCACTTCCCAGATGATTTCGATCAGCCGCGTACGCCACCACACCAAGAGGTTCTGGCGAACCGCGTAATGGTTTCCACGAACATAGCGACGCGTTTCGCTGCGCTGTCTCGCGAAGGTTCTGACGACTCGAATCCCCGAAAATGTCTCCGTCGAAGCGGCATCGATGCTCTGACGCGTGCCCCTCAAGTCTCGATAGAGAGGTCGGATCGCATAAATCCAAGTGCGATGGCTGAAGTACACGGCAGGCAACAGCAACAGCCCTGCAGCCAAGAGTCGCCAGTCGACCAGGACCAGAACAATCAAGCTCCCGACAAGTTGTACGATCGCCTGCCAAGGATTGTAGAGCATGCTGAAAATCAAGTCCGCGATGCCTCCCGCGTCTTCCCGAAGGATACTCGTCGCGCCACCGCTCTTGAGTTGCTGGACGCGGTGCAGCGGAAGCTCAAGCATGTGATCGAAGACACGCCGTCGGACCTCCGACTGCACCTGATTGACGGCTTGAGTGCATGCCCATCTCCCCCACAAGTGGATGGAGGTGCGCACCAGGGTGACCACAGCGACCCCTGCGGCGATCCAACACAGAATGGCATATGGAGATGGGTTGCCGAGCCATGAATCCAACCAGGTCGGAAGCGGTACGGGCGGGGTCGTGAGCGCGGAATCGATTGCCCATTTCGTTCCCAAGGGTGGGAGGAGTCCGAGGGTTGTCGATACGGTCAAAGTGGCCAGCCCGAACAGGATCCGCCCGCGGAAACCATTCAGCAACCGCCAAAACTCACGAAACAAGAGCCAGAATGATCTGTGGCTTCGCGATACCAAGGCGTCCTTTTCGCTCCGGCTCATGCTCGAGTGAAACGAATCGTACTCGGCTAGGCCCTTGCGGCCTCGGTCCCGGAGCGCACGAAGCTCTTTGCGGTATTCTGCGAATCGGACTCTGCTGCTCGTCATTCCATCCCAATTGTTTCACGGCGAATTTTTACTGCGTCGGATTTCCCGTCCATTCTAACGCATGTCGACGACTTGACTGCGCCAGCCCGTTTCCATGAGCCTGAGGCGCTAACCGATTTTTTGCACGTCGAACGAACTCGGCTAACGCCTCAGGCGCACTTTTGTCGACCGTGTGCAACCTGCTTCCAAAGGGGGGGCCGCAGTCCATCAAATCGTGAATTTGATATCATAATCACCAGTGCCACAAGCGTAAGAAAGGATCTGCTATGCAACGTAGACAGTTTATCGAGACGACTTCCACGACCGCCCTGCTTGCAGGGTGGACCAAGACCGGCTTATCCCGTGTGCAACCCTCGCCCGAGCGATTGGTCGTTGGGGTGATGGGGATGGGACGGGGCAAGGCTTTGGCATTGGAGTTTGCCCAGGTGGAAGGAGTCGAGGTCCGGTACGTGTGCGATGTGGACCAGGAGCGAGCCGAATCAGCAGCCAAGAGCGTCAACGAAGCCGGAGGAAAAACGGTTCCCATCCGAGACTTTCGACGCATCCTCGATGATCAAGAAATCGACGCGTTGGTGTGCGCTGCCCCGAACCACTGGCACGGACCGGCGACCGTGATGGCATGCAAGGCGGGCAAGCATGTGTATGTCGAAAAACCGGTCAGCCACAATCCGCAGGAGGGCGAGTGGATGATTCAGGCTGCCGAAAAGTATGGTCGCTGTATTCAAATGGGGACGCAACGGCGAAGCAGCGCCGGATATCTCAAGGCGATCGAAAAGCTGCATGCCGGTGCGATCGGCAAGGTCTATTTGGCGAGAGCGTTTTACAACAGCAAACGTGGTCCGATCGGGTCCAAGTCCGACGGCCAAGCGCCCGCCCACTTGGACTTTGATCTGTGGCAAGGTCCGGTCCCAAAGCGTGCTTATCGTGAAAATTTCGCTCATTACCATTGGCACTGGTTTTGGCACTGGGGCAACGGAGAGTTGGGGAACAACGGAGTTCACTTCGTCGACCTTTGCCGGTGGGGATTGAACGTCACGTATCCGATCCGCACGGTCTCCTCGGGTGGACGATATCGGTTTCAGGACGACCAGGAAACGCCCGATACCCATCGCGTTTGCTGGGAGTTCGAGGGAGGCAAACAAATTGCTTTCGAAGGATTGTCCTGCGGCAAGCACCCGGGCGGGCCGTTTGTTTCCTTCTATGGATACGACGGCTACATGGAGATCGACAGCGAGGCGGGGTATCGCATCTACGAAGGAAATGACAAACTCCTCGAGAGCGACCAAGCCACAGGACTCGGGCTAGCCACGCATGTAGCGAACTTCGTCGAGGCAATTCGCGCAGGCGATTCCTCACTTCTTCGGCAGCCCATTCTCAGCGCGCATCAATCCACTTTGCTGTGTCATCTGGGGAATATCGCCCATCGAACCGGTCTTGCCATCGAAACCAACCCTCGCGATGGTCATCTCCTCGATCCGTCGTTGGCTTCCCAATACTGGGGGCGAGAATACGATTCCGCTTGGGAATCCCAAGTTCGAATCCCATGACCTGAGACTCATTCTTTCCGAGCGGATCTGGGAAAGTCCGTCGTTGACCATCTACCCTTGCAAGCCTGGTTCGTTACGATAGCGAACCGATGCAGATCGCAGAAAAGGAGAGGTTCGGTTGTCTACCTCAGAGCAGGATTCCAAAAAATTTCACGCTACCCCCCTATCCATCGCGCTCAACGATCCGATCTCGAAACTGAGCTGGATTGGAAAGTCGTTGCTGTTCGCGGAGTTGTCCCGTTTAGCATACGGCGATCCACACGAGATCGAGGATACGGTCTACGCGGCTGGGATCGATGAATGTGAATTCCTTGCCCTCGACGGAGCGGAGGTCTACCTCTTCGCGAACCGGCACGACTGCATGGTGGTGGCCCGCGGGACCGAGCCGACTCAGTGGAACGATATTTCTGCCGATGCAAACGCCCTGACGATCGCGATCGAGGTAGGACGCGTGCACAGCGGCTTCAATAAGCATGTCGACGTCCTATGGCCGGAACTCGAAAAACTGCTGCGCGAGAATCAACGCCCGGTTTGGTTCGCAGGACACTCCCTCGGTGGCGCCATGGCGACCGTGTGCGCGGTCCGATGCCGTCTGTCTCAGATCCCCTCGGAACCGCAAGCGATTTTCACTTATGGGTCTCCACGGGTCGGAGATCGCAAACTCGTAAACTTCCTGAAGATCCGCCATTACCGATGGGTGAACAACAACGATATCGTTCCTCGTGTTCCACCTCGCTGGATGGGATATCGCCATATGGGCCGCGAAATTTATCTCAACCGTCGCGGGAAAATCATCAGCCTTCCGTTCTGGCTCCGTATGCATGATGCGTGGCGCGGGTTTCTCCAATCTTTGAGATCATGGAAATTGGATCACTTCAGCGATCATTCGATGATCGAGTACATCGGCCACATTCAGAAGTATCACGAGGCGGAGAAAGAGGGGAAACGGATACCGATGCCCAGATTCCGCCACTCGGATTGATACGGATGGATCGCCCTTTTGCTATATTGGACCGAGCACGCGAGTTGGTCTCGCGATGCATTCCTAAGACCATCTTGTAGACCCTCCACCTGAATACCGCGACTGGCCTCCTACCATGATGCACCGCCGATCGTTCGTCCTCCAAAGCTTGATCGTTCCGACCGCCCTCAGTTCGGGATTCATCACCCCATCCTTCCTTTGGGCAGGAGATACTTACACCTCCGCAGAAGCAGCGGGGCTGATCTACGACTTGCAAGGTGAGTACCTCGGGGTTCTGGATGCGTGGGGCGGAACCTGGGGAGCGCAGGTGATTGCGCGCGGCAAGGATGAACTCAAGGTCCATTTGCTCCAAGGAGGCTTGCCGGGCGACGGGTTCAGCGAACGGACTCCAACCAAAGCCTGCTCGACGAAAGTATCTGAGAAAGTTGCCCGAGGTGGTGAGGGTGGCTTTACAGTAGAAGTTCGAGGAAAGGAACTCGATGTGTTCGGCTCGGACGGAAAAAAACTCGGGACCCTCAGCAAACTCCGTCGGGAAAGCAGAACACTTGGCATGATTCCACCCAAGGACGCAGTCGTTTTGTTTGATGGAAAGAACGTCGACAATTTCCAAAACGGAAAGATGGTCGAGGATCAATACCTCGGCATCGGTTGCACGAGTCGTCCCGCATTTCAAAGCCACACGTTGCATCTCGAGTTTCGGACCCCGTTTCAGCCCTCCGATTCCGGACAGGGACGCGGGAACAGCGGTGTGTACGTTCAGGGGCGTTACGAACTTCAGGTTCTCGATTCGTTCGGGTTGAGCGGCGAAAACAATGAGTGTGGCGGGATTTACCAAATCGCCCAACCACGGCTGAACATGTGCTACCCCCCGCTTTCCTGGCAAACCTACGACATCGACTTCGTGGCACCGGAATTTGATAGCGAAGTAAAAAAGACGAGAAATGCTCGCATCACCATTCGGCATAACGGAGTCCTGATTCACGATGACTTGGAATTGCCGCGTGGCACGCCGGGGGGAGTCTCTGGCGAATCGAAGGAGCCCGGTCCCCTCTTTCTCCAGGATCACGGAAACCCAGTCGCCTTCCGAAATATTTGGGCTTTGCCCACTTCGAAGGCATCTGCGGTCACGAAATAGGGCATTGGGGCGCAGCATTGGCGGGTGGCTTTGCGGATTCCCATCTTGCTCCCCTCTCGCCGGATTCGGTAATACCTGTTCGAGCAGACGTGGACATGGACTGAACAGGGAGAGCTCGGGATGGATGGCTCGCGCGCGATCGGATC
>Ga0315901_10007502_pt1 | contig 12846 bp, 8 predicted proteins | sample LakEriMetagenome_10_FD_203761 | JGI IMG/M metagenome (GOLD analysis project Ga0315901, IMG submission 203761) | Freshwater fungal communities from buoy surface, Lake Erie, Ohio, United States - Buoy 2 MA116 | ecosystem: Environmental > Aquatic > Freshwater > Lake | place: USA: Lake Erie, Ohio... | reverse complement strand
GTTGGCCAATTTTCACGATGGTTCGCCCAACCGCCAGCGAAGAGCTGAGGCAGCCTATCTGGTGGCATTTGTGTACGATACACACTTGCATTTACCCGGTAAAGCGACTACTCAATACAACAAGGTTATCGAGTTGTATCCGGAATCGCCTTGGGCTGTACAATCGCGCCAAGCGCTGCAACTTGTCGGTAAGAGCGATGAGGAAATACTGAAGTTTATTAAAGAAAAAAATCCGTCCTAAACGAATTACAATGCGTCCACTTCGCTACCTCATGGCCTATTCAATGCCCTTCACGGTGGCTCTCAGTTTTATGGGGCATGGTTGGATTTGCTTTTTACCGCTTGTGTATGGTTTTGGAGTCATACCATTGCTCGATCAGTTGGTAGGTCCTAAGCACTTCAACTTAAGCGAGAGTGAGCAACAACGAGAAGGAAGCAATCTGCTCTATGATATCGTTATTTATCTGGCTGTGCCGGTTCAACTGGGCATGCTGGTTTGGTTTCTGATTGCCGTTCAAGAGCAGCTATCGATGGCCGATTTAGTGGGAAGGATTACGGCAATGGGTATGATGTGCGGGGTGCTGGGTATCAATGTCGCGCACGAATTGGGACATCGGCCCAAAGCGCCTGAGCGCGCAATGGCAAAGACTTTACTCGCTACCTCCTTGTATATGCATTTTTATATTGAGCACAATAAGGGCCATCATCGAAATGTAGGGACACCGGCAGATGGAGCCACTGCGAGGCGCAACGAGATGCTCTATGCTTTTTGGTTGCGCACTATTGTGCAATCTTTTTTGTCGGCGTGGCAGATTAGCACCAAAGAGCTGAAAAGGAAGAAGCAACCCGTGTTGAGTTTACATAATGAAATGCTACGTATGCTGTTGGTGCAAGCAGCACTGATGGCTTCGATTGCGTGGTTGTGTTCACCCATGATTCTATTCTATTTCATGTGTGCCGCCTTGATGGGAATCTTATTGTTGGAAACGGTCAATTACATCGAGCATTACGGTCTACATCGTCGAAAGGTGAATGACTTTCGCTACGAAGATGTAGAACCCGAGCATTCGTGGAATTCAGATCATGTACTGGGCAGGTTGGTGCTTTTCGAATTAACCCGACACAGCGATCATCATTACGAACCCGCCAAGCACTACCAGTTACTCGATAGCATGCAGGGAGCCTCGCAACTGCCCGCAGGTTATCCGGCGATGATGGTTCTGTCTCTTTTTCCTCCACTTTGGTTTCGGGTGATGAATCCCAAGCTTCCCAAGTAAGCATCGCATCTCAGTTTGAACTAACTTTGTATTCTTCCTGAAAAAAAAACTACGTATATGCGTTATTATTTGCTCCTTCTCTTGCTCTCTCTGGGCTTATACAGCAAAGCTCAGTTCACCCAAGTTGTTCATGGCATTGAATTGACGGGGCTCCCTGTTGGTCACACCTCCGGAGTGAGTTGGTACGACTTCGATCACGATGGTTGGGATGACTTGACGGTGGGGCAGGGCAACGATGCGATTCTTGTGTTGCGCAATATCAACGGAACCTTAACCTTGGTTCACGTTTTCCCGAATACCACTCAAGTAAAATCATTTCAGTGGGTGGATTATGACAACGATGGGGACTCCGACTTCTTCGTTTGCGCAGTGAATGCGAGTTGCAAGCTCTTTCGCAACGACGGAAATTTAATCTTCACCGATGTGACCGCCAACCTCTCACTATTAGCGAGTGGTGAGGATTCGATGGGAGCTTCGTGGGCTGATTACGACCGCGACGGTTGGCTCGATGTGTATGTATGCAATTATTACGGGCAGAATTGGCTGCTGCATAACAGGGGAGATGGCACATTCGAAAACGTTGGGCTTCAATTGGGAGTTGCCAATTCCAACAGGCCAACCTATATGTGCTCGTGGGTCGACTACAACAATGATTGTCTACTGGATCTATTCGTCGCCAACGACCTGGGCCAGCTGAGTGAGATGTACCAAAACACCGGCGATGGTTTCGTTGCTGTCGGCGAGGCGATTGGCTTGGACTTGACCATTGAAGCGATGGGGGTGTGTTGGGCCGATTACGATAACGATCTTGATTTGGATCTATACGTTACCAATGCGCCATCCGGCAACCGACTCATGCGCAACGATAATGGAATCTTCACGGATGTAGCTTTTTCAGCTGGTGTTGCAGTGCAAGCACTTTCTTGGGGTTGTATGTGGTTTGATTATGACCACGATACCCGTGAAGACTTGCATGTTGGAACGCAAGCTCCGCTCGTCAATCAGAATATCAATTTTTTGCTTAAGCAACAGAGCGACCAGACGTTTGCCAATGTGAGTATGCCGGCCGATGCGGGTAACTGCTTTGCAACGGCCAAGGGAGACCTCAACAACGATGGGTATTGGGATTTTTGCGATGCATTTGTTTTGCCTGCTCGCTTCTTGGTGTGGCAAAACAACGGGGGTTCAAACAATTGGATAAAATTGCATTTGAATGCAACTACCGGCAATGCTGATGCTATCGGCTCAAAGATTTACTATTCGCACGGTGGTCAGGAATACTACACGCACACCTTTTGCGGAGAGAGTTTTTTCGGACAAGATTCTCAATACGAGATACTATCGCTAGGCGCTTCAACCGTGGTTGACAGCGTGCGCATTGAATGGCCGAGCGGTCGCCGCGATACGTTCTACAATTTGGCAATGAATGAGCTTCACACGCTCACCGAAGGGAGTACATCCCTGCTTTCTATAGAGGCATCGAAACAAGTTTTATGCAGCGGTGAAGACGTGATTCAACTATCGGTTGAAGGCGCAAGCAATTATAACTGGTCGAACGGCAGCACTGAGCCATCCATCACTATCAACGAACCGGGCGACTACTGGGTGAAAGTCGAGAGTGGTTGCAATGCAATCGATTCTCTTTCCATCAACATACAGCAATTGGAAGCCCCCGAGGTAACGGAGATTGCGCAAAGCCCTTCTTGTGCGGGGTATGATGATGGATGCATTGGTGTGTTGTTGGATGGGGTAGAGCCCGATCAACTCACCTTCCAGGAATTGTCATCAGGAATTAACTTGTGTGCGGTGCTTGCAGGCACGTATACCTACGAGGCGATAGATGTGAATGGCTGCAGTTCGGTTGGGGAGATTGCACTGCAGAATCCGGAGCCTGTGGTGGTTACTTCTCAATCGGTCTCCATATGTGGCAACACCACGGCACAGGCCGAGTTGAATGCAACAGGTGGCAGCGGAGCCTATGTGTTTTCGGTTCAGGGGGCCGACATGAATAACTTACAGCCTGGGGAGTATGTGGGGGTAGCGACCGACGAAAATGGTTGTGTTGGGTCTGTTAACTTCACCATTCAAGCGTTCCCTGCGGTCAACTTTTTTGCAACGGCAGACAGTATCTGTTTCGGCGAATTGGCATCATTGCAGTATTTCGGTAGTGGTGGTACTTTGCCTTACACCTACGATTGGCAAGGGCAGAATCCGAATGCACTGGCTTCCGGCTTTTATGAGTTTACGTTGACCGATGGTAATGGATGCTCGGATGTGGTGAACATTCAAGTGGTGGAGTTCCCCTTTCTCGACGCACAAATCAGCATGTTCACCAATGCCAATAATGGCGCTAATGGATCCATGGAACTATCGATTTCGGGTGGTGAGATGCCTTACGAGATTCTGTGGAATACGGGTGATACCGATGAAGTGCTTGACAGTATTGGGCAGGGTACCTATGCGGTGACCGTTACAGATGCCAATGGTTGTGTTGGTACTGATAGCCAATCTATCATTGATCTTGATATTACTGAATTGGAAACGCAATGGTCGGTTTATCCTAACCCTACAGCGGATTACGTGCAACTGATTGGAATTACAAACGGTAATTACACCTTATGTGATTTGGATGGTCGCTTACTTCGCACAGGTTCGGTAAGAGTCGGAAATAATCTGGTCGATTTAAGCAGATATCCGAATGGAACTTACGTGTTGACCATCGAGAGGGAAGGAAGCATCATAACCAAGCGCGTTACAAAATTGTAAGAGAACCGAGGCAGATTCGTTCCATCGAAAGTGCAGTCGTACATTTGCATCATGTCATTATTCAGCCAGTTGGTATCATCGCGCCTGCCTTCTAAATATGGGCAATTTGTGATCGATGCGTTCGATAGTGGAAGGGAAGAGCAGCCTCATCTGGCATTGCACAATGCAGGTGTTCGCAACGAGGTCGTCAATGTTCGTATCCACTCGGAATGTATCACGGGCGATGTATTTGGCTCCACACGATGTGACTGTGGTGAGCAGTTGAGTGCTTCATTGCAGCATATAGAGCAACACGGAGGTGTTTTGCTGTACTTGCGTCAGGAAGGAAGAGGTATTGGCTTAGTGAACAAACTCAAAGCCTACAATTTGCAGGATGAAGGCTTTGATACCATCGTGGCAAATCACCAGCTTGGCTTCGCGACTGATATGCGAAACTATGATGCGGCAATTGCCATTTTGAAGCAACTTGGAATCATTCGCATCAACCTCCTAACGAATAATCCGGAGAAGCTGGAAGCTTTTGAAAATTCAGGCATTCACGTTGAATCTCGCATACCCGTTATCATTTCACCCGTGGCCGACAACGAACGCTATCTGCAGACGAAGAAGGATGGGATGGGGCATATGATTTAATGGGGACTGGAGACTGGGTACTGGATACTGGGTACTGGGGACTAGGTACTGGGGAATGGAGAATGGAGAGGCCTTTCATTCTCCATTCTCCATTCTCCTAAAAAGATGAAGCTAATGGATACTCACAAACTGTCCCCTGTCCCCTGTCCCCTGTCCCCTGTCCCCAGTCCCCAGTCCCCCGTCCCTACTCCTTCACGCGCATGGTAAGTACCCCTGCCAAAATCAGCAGCACACCACCTAAGCTAATCGCCATCATGCGGTTTTGGTCGAGAACATTTTCCATGATCCAACCGAAGCTGAGAGCGGCTATGATTTCGGGAAGTACAATAAAGAAGTTGAAGATCCCCATATACACACCAATCTTATCGGCCGGAAGACAATCGCTGAGCATGCTGTAGGGCATAGAAAGAATGCTGGCCCAAGCAATACCTACGCACGCCATCACGACGAACAGGTAGCTCGACATTTCCGGTCCGTGAATGAATTGCAGCATGATGAGTGCAAGACCACCGATAGAAAGACAGAGTTGGTGCGTGAATTTTTTACCAATGCGTCCTGCCAGCACGGGAAGTGCAAGTGCAAACAAAAACGTAGTCAAGTTTTGCATGCTGTAGGTCAGTCCTGCGAGTTCATTGCCTTGCTTGTAGAGTGCGCGCAATGCAGGGTCGGCGTCCTCGGCTGCAACACCCCCGAAGATGTCTGCTCCCACCGCGGTGGAGTAGTAGAACCACATGAGAAACAATCCGGGCCAAGTAAGGAATTGCACCAATGCCAGTTGCTTCATCTTTTTCGGCATGTGCATAATAGCGTGCACGATTTCTTCTACACCGGCTCCAAAGCCACGTTTGCGTTCAGCGACTTTTTCGCGTGCAGGAATTTCTTGCGGCGGATATTCTTTGGTCGTTACAATGGTGTACAACACAAACAGGAAGAACGCGGCAGCGCCAATATAGAAGCTCCACTTCACGCTCGACGGAATACCCACGTGATCAGCGCTGTCTTGTACACCGATCCAATGCGTGAAGATCCAGGGCAACGCGCTTGCCACTACAGAGCCCAATCCGATGAACAAGCTTTGCATGCTGAATCCGAAGGTGCGCTGGTTTTCGGGAAGCTTATCGGCCACAAAGGCACGGAAAGGCTCCATGGAAATATTGATGGAGGAGTCTAGTATCCAAAGTAATCCCGCAGCCATCCATAGTTCGCTGCAGTTGGGCATCATCACTAGTGCAATCGAGCTGAGCACGGCTCCAATGAAAAAGTACGGACGTCGACGGCCGAAGGTTGGATGCCATGTGCGGTCGCTCATGTAACCGATGATGGGCTGAACGATGAGTCCGGTAAGCGGCGCAGCAAGCCACAGCATCGGAATCTCATCGGGCTTGGCCCCCAGAAATTCGTAGATGGAACTCATGTTGGCCATTTGCAAAGCCCAGCCGAACTGTATACCCATAAACCCGAAACTCATGTTCCAGATTTCCCAAAAACCCAATTGCTTTTTTTCCATAGTTGTGGTGATTGAAGCGCAATATATCGAAAGAAGGTTGAAAGTTGAACGTTGAAGGTTGAAGGTTGAAAGTTGGCCACTGCACTCCTGCAATCCTACAATCCTGCAATCCTTTCCCATATACTTGCACTTCAAAACTCACATTCCTCCTGTGCCAACTCCTCTTTTAGATTTAGGTCTCGCGCAAACCACACTCTTTCCGTTTGGACTTGAGGTCGAACGCGCGGAAGGAGTTTACATCTATACAACGGATGGAAAGCGGTACATGGATTTTATTTCGGGTATTGGCGTAAACAATCTGGGGCATGGACATCCGTTCATCAAGCAAGCATTACACGAACAAATAGAGAAGCACTTGCATGTAATGGTGTACGGTGAGTATTTGCAGGCTTCGCAAAAAAAAGCTGCAGCGCTTCTAACTGGCATCTTGCCTGAATCACTCAATACCTGTTATTTCGTAAACAGCGGCACCGAAGCCATTGAAGCCGCTTTGAAATTAGCCAAACGTGTTACGGGTCGAACACAACTCATCGCTTGCAAGGGCGCATACCACGGTAACACACATGGCAGCATGAGCGTCAGTTACAACGAAAAGAAGAAATCTACATTTCGACCGCTACTGCCCGATGTGGAGTTCATCGGCTTCAACGAAATGAGCCACTTGGAACGAATCACAACTAGAACGGCTTGTGTCATTGCGGAAACTATACAAGGCGATGCAGGTGTGCGGATTCCGGATATAGCTTGGCTGCAAGCATTGCGCAATCGATGCAATGAAACAGGTGCCTTGCTTATTCTCGATGAAATTCAATGTGGCATGGGACGATCAGGGACATTATTCGCCTTCGAGCAATTCGGTATTGTGCCTGATATTCTTGTGCTGGGAAAGGCTCTCGGTGGTGGCGTTCCTGTAGGTTGTTTTGTGTCCTCGCGTAATCACATGGTGCAACTAACACACGACCCCATGCTCGGGCACATTAGCACGTTTGCAGGTCATCCGCTCATATGCGCAGGTGTTGCGGCGTGCTTGGAGGTCTTCAATAGCGAAAACATTGTTGCTCCCATTGAAAGCCGAGGCCAGCGCATTGCGACCTTTTTACGGGGCCTTCCGCATGTTAAAGAAGTGCGTCAGCGCGGCTTCTATTTCGCCATCGACATGCCTAGTGAGGAACACGTGCGGCATGTAGTTGAGTATTGCCTGGCGCATGGCATCATCACATTCTGGTTTCTGTCTTGTCCGTGGTCGTTTCGAATTGCGCCACCGCTCACGATTAGCGAGGATGAGATTGATGAGGCGTTGGCGGTGATTGCGGAAGGGATAAGGGGTAAGGTGTGATCGGAAAAGGGGTAAGGTGTAATCGGAACAGGGGTAAGGTGCAATCGGAAAAGGTATAACTCGCGAAATTTCAATTTTATGGCATAACCAGGAATAAGGTTTTCTTGTAAGGGGCAAAAATATTTGCCCATGAAAACAACATTCGCTGAGAGAAGTTATTCTTTTGCATTGCAAGTTGCTCAGGCTTGCAGAGCTGTTATGGAAGAAAGAAGAGAGTATATTTTTTCTAAGCAGCTGGCGCGGTCAGGAAGTGCAGTTGGAGCATTGTATAGGGAAGCTCAACATGCTGAGAGCAGAGCCGACTTCATTCATAAACTCGCCATCGCGCAGAAGGAATGCAACGAGTCTTTGTATTGGATAGACCTTTTATTTGACAGCAAGTTCTTGTCTGAACAATCTCATCGGCTTCTAAAGTCAGAAGCAACTGAACTGATGTATATGCTGACTGCAATGATAAAAACGGCGAAAGCCAACAGGGGCAAGGGGTAAGGTATAATCGGAAAAGGGGTAAGGTGTGATCGGAAAAGGGATAAGGTGTATTCCGATTACCCCTTCTCCGATTATAACTTACCCCTTTTCCGATTACCCCTTCTACTCCACAATCACCTCATCAGCAAAAATCCACGGCTTCCCTCCCGCACCTAAGTGCCAACTAGGTATTGACTCGAAGGCCGGTTTTGCAATCACTTTAACATACCTCGCTGAGGCGCGAATATTCTGAGTGAATTCTCTTGTCGAAGGTGTCGCTTCCTTTTGGTATTCCGTGATGTCGATTGAAGCTGCCGGGGCAAACTTTTTCCCGTCGTGTGAGAGTTGAACTTCGACGCGTGACGGAAACCATATCCACGATTTTGTTTCCTGCAAACACGAAAGTCCAACAATGGTGATGGCGCGCTCTTCTCCCAAATCGATTACGCATTCCATAGTTTGAGCCTGCCATCCTTGCCAAGAACCGGTGCGGAAATCAGCTCCGCCGCGCATGTCGTCGACCAACGCTTCATCGCCGCCGCCGGTGTATTGATTATTGTAGGGAGTTAGCGACAGAATCTTGCGATCCGATTGACGTTCGAAGAAGTCGGCGGTGCACAGTTTGGTGTCACTCTCGGCGCCGTATGCAACGATGTGCGCCTCGTCGTAAATGGTAATGGTTTTCGTCTCTCCGCCATTCAGCGCGTGAACCTTGATAGGGCGACGTGTGCCGCGTGGAGGTTCTACATGGATCTTGTAGTTGCCCACTTCGCTCATGGCGCGGAGTGTAATTTGTGCGCTATCGCGAAATGGCAATTGCGGTCCGCTGATGAGGGGCATGGGTTGAATGAGTCGCTCACTTACCACGCTGCGAATAGTCGTGGCTGAAGGGAAACGAGATGCTTCACCAAAGCGAATGAATTCCTTATTGCCGGGTAAAAATGAATAGGCACCATTGATGGCTTGAACATACCATGCCGACATCTGTCCGCAGTCTTCATTGCCACACAACCCATCAGGGGCATTGTGGTATTGCTCTTTGCAAATACGCTCTACCATCGCTTTTGTTTTCTCCGGCTTGCCTACAAAGGTGTAGAGCAGAGCTGCGTGATGACTGGGTTCATTGCCATGCGCGTATTGACCAATTAGACCCGTGATGTCGGATTGCTCTCTTCCGGATGTTTGTGTTGAAGCACTGAACATCGAGTCGAGCCATTTTTCAAACGCTTCCTTTCCTCCGTGATAAGCAATGAGTGTTTCGATATCGTGCGGAACGAAGAGTGAGTATTGCCATGCGTTGGCTTCGGTGTAGTTGAAGTCGACCTGATACGGATCGAACGGCTCTGGGAATCCTCCGTTTCTGCGCGGGCGCATGAAACCGCTGGTTTGGTCGAACAGGTGCTTCCAACTTTGGCAGCGCTTGTTGAACTCCTCATAGATCTCATAGTTGCCCAGTTCTTTTGCGAACTGCGCGATGCACCAATCGTCGTATGCAAACTCGAGTGTTTTTGAAACGCTCTCGCTAAATTCTTGAGCAGGCACGTAGCCTAATTCTGCATAACGCTTTTTTTCATCTTGCGGTCCACGCGCGCTGTTCACCATGGCCTTCAGCGCTAGGCTCGTGTCGAAGTCGCGAATGCCGCGCATATAGGCGTCATAAATAACAGGCACGCTGTGGTAGCCAATCATGCAATACGTTTCATTGCCGGCAAGTTCCCATACAGGCAATTCGCCACGCTCCTTGAAAATTTCCAAGAACGTGATAATCCAATCGCGTGTGCGCTCGGGCTCGAGCTCGCTCATCAGCGGATGATAAGCGCGGAAGGTGTCCCACAATGAAAATACAGTATACCGACGGTATCCCTGCGCGGTGTGTATCTGCTTGTCCTCGCCGCGGAAGCGTCCGTCGACATCGCTCCAGATATTGGGCACTGTATAGCAATGGTAAAGGGCGGTGTAGTAATTGGCAAGCACCTCCGGATCTGTTTCTTGGATGGGTGCTTTAGCGAGCACATTAGTCCATTTTGTTTTCGCCTCATCTCTGTAACGATCAAAATCCCAATTCGCTGCTTCTGCGTTGAGGTTGCGTTTGGCACCTTCAACGTCCACGCCGCTCAGTCCGACTTTTACTGTGATGGATGAAGTTGGGGCGAAGAGCATGGAGAACACTTGTACCTGTTCCATCACCGTTATTGTCTTTCCATCGCGTTGTTCTTGATACGAAACATCGAGTTGTGTGAAGTCACGGAAGGGCTTCGAGAATACCGCGTAGAAATAAACATGCTGTTCTTCGGCCCAACCCTTCGAGATGCGGTAGCCGGAAATAGCCGTATCACCAATCAGCTGATAGTCGTAGCGCTGCAAATCATCGCGGTGCATGAAATCGAGAAACATGCGGCACGAATCGCCGGGTGATAAAAACGTATATCGATGAATGCCAACATGGTCCGTAGCGGTTAGCTCAGCCTTGATGTTGTAATCGTCGAGCTGCACTTTGTAGTAGCCTGGTTGTGCTATTTCACTGCTGTGCGAAAACTTGCTCTTGTATGCGTCGTTCCATTTGTCGGCGGTCTTGATGCGATGGTTGGTGGGCATCAAAAGAATGTCGCAGTAGTCGGGCACTCCGGTGCCTTGCAGGTGCGTGTGCGAAAAGCCGTAAATGTATTCGTCGTCGTAGTGATAGCCGCCACAACCATCCCATCCCTCCAGCCTGGTATCGGGTGAAAGTTGCACCATACCGAAGGGAACAGTGGCTCCGGGATAGGTGTGTCCGTGTCCACCTGTTCCGATGAAGGGGTTGACGTATTGAAAGCCGTTAGGGCTGTATTTCACGTTATGCGCTTCCGGTTGTTCGGTCAAAGCCACATTGCTCGCAGCGTCTTTCTTACTGTGACAAGCCGCGATGATGAGAGCCAGCGTTGCTAGAGAAAAAATGGAAAGTGATTTCATGCTATTTGACTACGCATACATTGCAATTGGCACGGTCGTGATTCATGCCCATATGCAGTACAGCGGGTTTAGAAGGTTTAACTTGTTCGTTGAAAATTTTGCGTTGCCGGTCGTCGAGCAAAAAACCGATGGCCATGTCGCGGCCTTCGAGCGCATCCTTTTTCTGTTTTCTGATTTCGTTTTGTCGCGTGTTTTTCACTTCGTCGCTCATCGATGAACGCGACACTTTGCTCAGCTCCTTATCGAGTTGTTTGAGTTGGATGGCGGTCGACTTCATGAGAGTGTCAACAGCAGAAATTTGAAAGGCGTTGAGTTCACACGAACGGTTCAATTGGGAAATGAACAGCGAGTCGCCTGCACTCAGCTGAGCATAGCTGCCAATCGCGATGGAAAGCAGTAGCAAAGAGAGAATGAAGCCCTTCATGAACATTGTTCAAATATACATTCTGTTATAGATTGCTTTCACCTACATTTGCTGTGCTATTGGTTTCTTCCCATGCGAAGAATGAAAAGGGAATCGGGTGAAAAACCCGAACTGTACCCGCAGCTGTGAGCATCCAAAATGCCCCGTCTATCAAAAACCACTGATTCACTTGGAATCGGGAAGGCAGGCGAGGGGGATGCGAGTCAGAAGACCTGCCCGTAGCATGCCCGTATCGGCTTTACCGATGCAGGTGCCCGGGAAAAGGCACGGCGATGATGAAAAAACTCTTTATCCTCATAGCAGGAATCGTGTGGTCTTGGTGTGCGCCAGCACAACAGAATGACACCATTTCAGGCGATCACCAATTGAACGATGTGGTGATAGTTGCTCGTGCAACAGATGGCTGGGGACCTTTCAATGCAGTGGCTCCCTTAAAAAGAAAGCAATGGATAGGAAGTGATTTGGGGTCTTTTCTCGATGCAAACGGAATAGCTCATCAGCTTACGGCGGGAGCACCCGGTGCGGCGGGATCGTTGCGTTTCCATGGATTGTCTTCTGATCATACATTGCTCACTTGGCATGGCTTGCCTATTAACTCAGTTACGCTGGGTACCGGTGACATGTCGTTGCTGCCCATGTTCTTTTTTGATGCCGTCTATTTGAAAGAGATGCCTACCCTCGCAGGCAATACGCAACAGGGAATGGGAGCGACCATCAATTTGGGCAATGTGCAGGTAGATGAAACTTCGGCACATGCTTTCACTTCCTACAATTCGCTCAATAATTGGATGGTGGGTGCAGAATCGAAGATGAAGAAATCGCTCGAAAGTCACCACTTCGCATCTCAAGTGCGCGCCTTCCGACAGCAATTCAATAATCGGTATCAGTATACCGATACATATCGAATCGATAAGCCTGTTCTCTGGCAGCAACATCAGCAGGGTCAGTATACGGGAGCCCAAGCTGATTTCAGTTACAGCCACAAGAATCGATCAATCACGTTGCGAAGCTGGTGGCAAACCAAATCAATGGAACTGCCTGCTGTGATGGGCACACACGCTCAAGGATCGGCCACGCAAGATGATGCAACGCTGCGTTCGATGTGCGAATACAACTGGTGGAAGCCTCGTTTGCAGACAGGAATACAAGTGGCTCATACTTATGAGAAATTGCATTACGTAGATGAACCTGTGGCCATCGACTCCGACATTCGCTCCCAGATGTTGTGGGCCAGTGGTTGGCTGAATTGGAAGCCGTTCGATGATTTCTTCGTGAAAGTTTCCACTAGTCAAGCTGCGGTGAACGTCATGAATTCAAATTATACGGATGGACGCGTCAACAAGCCGTGGTCGCAGTATTCATTGCAGCTGCGCTATTTAAAACGCAAGCACGATTTGGAGGGAAGCGCTTCGTGGGAGGAGCGTTTTGGAAGCAACGGTTGGTCCTCTTCATTTGGATATCGCTACTATCTGATTTCTTACCGAAG
>Ga0315901_10007497_pt1 | contig 12854 bp, 11 predicted proteins | sample LakEriMetagenome_10_FD_203761 | JGI IMG/M metagenome (GOLD analysis project Ga0315901, IMG submission 203761) | Freshwater fungal communities from buoy surface, Lake Erie, Ohio, United States - Buoy 2 MA116 | ecosystem: Environmental > Aquatic > Freshwater > Lake | place: USA: Lake Erie, Ohio... | reverse complement strand
GTACGACTGCTGGTGGTAATGGTAGCGCTGGAATTAAACTATTTAAACCATTCCTGAATACCGGAGGATCAGGCGGAGGATCATCATCTGGCCAGATTGGCGGAAACGGCGGCCCGGGTGGATATGGAAGTGGAGGCGGAGGCGGCGGAGGCGGTACCACGGGCGGCCGCGGTGGTAACGGTGGTGATGGATTAGTTGCAATAATCAGCTGGTAATGTTATGATATTTGGAAACTCACCTTCAGACTTTGGTTTTTTACCTCCGCAATTCAAAGGAGATGCACAGTTATTTTTTGCTACCACTAATACAACTAATCAATGGCAACAATGGATAAAACCTAAAAATGCTGTTATGGTTAGCATGCTATGTATCGGCGCCGGAGGAGGTGGCGGAGGAGGTCAATCAACAACTGGTGCTACTAAATCTGGCGGCGGCGGTGGAGGATCTGGAGGTATTGCATCACTAATGATACCTGCAATGTTTTTGCCAAATGTATTGAAGATTTATGTTGGATCTGGTGGTGCCGGAGGTGCGGCTGACACTGTTGGTGGTGCTGGGCAGTCATCATATATATCATTAGGAGAAGGAGTAACTATCGGGGTTTTTGTACCTAATGTATTGCTTTTTGCGAATAGAGGATTAGGTGGAAGCGCAGGTCCAACATCCACCGGTGGTACCGCAGCAGCTGTTGTTCCATTAAATAGCATAAGTGCAGTAAGTAAACTAGGAATGTTAACTAATACCAGCCTCCCTGGCAACATAGGCTATGCAGGGCAAGGCGGATCAACCGGTGGAGCAGGGGCTACTGGAAATGGAACATCAGCATTAAGTACATCACCAATTGGTGCCGGTACCGGTGGTGGCGGCGCTACTACATCAACATCATTTGCCGGAGGTCAGCTCACAATTACATATCTAGATTGGGAAGGAGGTTCTGTTAATACAGGTACATTTACTATCCCAGGAGGAGTTGCCGGCGGCGGCAATGGTCGTTTTTTTAAATCTTTTAAACCATTTTTACAAACCGGGGGTACCGGTGGCGGAGGATCTGCTTCAGGTACTGGTGGCGAAGGTGCATCGGGTGGTTACGGTAGTGGCGGCGGTGGTGGTGGTGCTGGGGTAACTGGAGGTCGTGGTGGAAATGGTGGAGATGGATTAGTATTAATTACTAGTTGGTAATTTGGATTCTACTAAAATACTTCTTATTATATCAAGAAAAGGTTATGTATGAAAAGAAAACTAGATAAAGAGCACGTAGATCAAATACAAGAACTTCGAGAACAATTTTCCGAAACCACAATGTTTTTAGGAAATATTTCCATGGAAAAACATTTAGCTAAACAGCAAGTATCGCAATTGGAAGCCCGAGAACAGGAAATAATATCTAGATTCGATAACTTACGACAAAAAGAACAAGATCTTTTAGCAAAATTAAAAGAACGTTATGGAGAAGGCGAAATAAATATTGCAGAAGGCACATTCACTCCAGCTCAGTGAGTTTTGAACTCGTAACATCATATTTATAATAAAAAAATCATAGGAGTATATTAATGGCCGAAAGAATTGTGTCCCCCGGTGTATTTACGAATGAAGTAGATCAATCGTTTTTAGCTGGAGGGGTTGCTGCAATAGGTGCAGCAGTAATTGGTCCAACGGTAAAAGGACCTGCATTAATTCCTACGCAAATTCGTAATTACGGAGAGTTTGTTGCAACATTTGGATCATATACAGATGATTCTTATGTTCCTTTTGTAGTTCAGGATTATTTGCGTAATGGAAGTGTAATAACCGTAACTCGTCTTTTGTATGAAGATGGATATAAATTAACTAATGGCGTATTGGCTGTTATTGCAAAATCCGGATCTGGTGCTGGAAAAGTAGAAGTAGTAACACACGTATTACATCCAACTATGCCAGTAACTGCCGATGGAGATTCTCCTACGACGTCACTATTTCAAGATTCAGTTTTACTAGATGGTGGTAGTGGATCTTTTGCAATTAAATTATCTGGTTCATATGATTCATATGCAGCACAAGATGATGCAATTGGATATGATGGATCTTTCTTAGTAGCAGAAGGAGTAGCAATTTCCGCATCAATTAATCCAAATGCAAATAACTATGTTAATAAAGTGTTTGGTACTGGTCCAAAATCAGTAGATTATCCAGTATATGCAATTTATTCAAATCCAACTGCGTATGCTGCATTTGCAAATCCTGGTAATATTACTACAGAATTAGCAGTACTTTCAAACTATGAAATGCTGCGAGATTATAACACTGCAGCAACTCCATGGATTACTTCGCAAAAAATTGGAAGTGTTGCAAAAGACCTATTCCGTTTTCACACGTTATCACATGGTACATCTGTGAATCATGAAGTTAAAGTTGGAATTCGTGATATTCGCACATCTACTGAGGTTTCCGATCCAAATGGATATGGTACATTCACAGTAGAGGTTCGACGTGTTAACACTACAAATATACCTGGTTCACCATATTCATCTGATGACACTGATAGAACACCTGATATCGTTGAAACATTTTTAAATGTAAACTTAGATCCAAATTCATCTAGATATATCGCTCGAGTAATTGGTGATCGTTATCAAACGGTTACTGATAACAATGATATTGTTAGAAATGGAGATTATCCAAATATTTCAAAATATATTCGGGTTGAAGTAACAACGGGTGTATCTACTGCGACTAATGAAAAGACACTTATCCCATTTGGATTCCGAGCGCCAGACGCACCAATACCATTAGTATCAGGATCTTTGAATTTAACCACAACATCATATCGTACATCACAGGTTAATGTAACATATGGTCCTAACAACTATTTTGGTTTTGATTTTACTAACGTTAACAATTTGAATTATCTTGCTCCATTGCCATCTTCAGGTAGTAATACTGGTAGCAACACAGATTTTTATCTAGGTAATATCAATCAAGATGCTGCTGCAAATTTCCCAACATCGGCAACTGCTTATTCCGGATCTTTAGAATCTGCATTAACGGGTGGAACATTTACTACGAATATCGCAACATCAACACGTAAATTCATTATTCCATTCCAAGGAGGATTTGACGGAGCAAAACCAAATCTAAAAAAATATTCTGGAGCAAATATTACTTCAGCAAATACATTTGGTTTTAATTGCTCGGGCACATCTACTAGTGGTACAAAGGCATATAACAAAGCTTTTGCAATACTAGGTAATACAGATTACTATGATATTAACATGTTAGTTACTCCCGGTATTATTGATCAATGGCATAGCATAGTAACTAGTGCGGCTCGTAATTTAGTTGAGGCTCGTCAAGATACATTCTATGTAATGGATTCAAATGCTATCGATCAATCATTAAGCAGCGTAACATCCCAGGTCGCTACAATTGATAGTAATTATACTTCGACATATTGGCCATGGGTTCGTATTGTTAATCCAGCAAAAAATGTACCAGTATGGGTTCCACCAAGTGTAGTTGTACCTGGTGTATTAGCATTTAATGATTCTGTAGCAGCACCATGGTATGCCCCAGCTGGTTTGACACGAGGAGGATTAACCACAGTATCTGATACATATGTTAATCTAAATCAATCGGCTCGAGACACCTTGTATGAAGCTCGTGTTAATCCTATTGCCAACTTCCCTAACGACGGAGTTGTTATTTGGGGTCAAAAGACCTTGCAAGGAATGCCGAGTGCATTAGACCGTGTAAATGTGCGTCGATTACTAATCGCAGTTAAGAAGTTTATTGCATCATCTACCAGATACTTAGTATTTGAACAAAACACAGATGCAACTCGTTTAAGATTCTTAGCTATTGTTAATCCATACTTAGATCAAGTAAAAGCAAAACAAGGATTGTCTGCATTCCGTGTAGTAATGGATTCTAGTAATAATACTCCGGATATCATTGATCAGAATATTTTATATGGTCAAATATTCCTTCAACCGACTCGTACGGCTGAATTTATTATTTTAGATTTCAATATTCAACCAACCGGAGCTAGTTTCCCAGAATAGAATTCTAAATAAGTTTAAATAAAGGCAGGGCTTCGGTTCTGCCTTTTTTACTTTATCGATATTTATATTAAAAAGTAATGAAGGAATAAAATGGCATTAACACCAACCTTACCTAATATTAGTCAGAATGATTTATTTGATAGTGCGTTTTCGTGGGAACCGAAATATGCCAATAGATTTATCATGCAAATAGCAGGAACAAATATTCCTGCATATTTAGTAAAAGCTGCAGCACGACCTACTATAGCAAATGGTGAAATTGTGCTTGATCACATCAACGTTGACAGAAAAGTCAAAGGAAAATCTCGCTGGAGCGATGTTTCTATTACTGTGTATGATCCGATTACTGCAGAAGGAGCACAAGCTGTTATGGAATGGGTTCGTTTTCATCATGAATCATTAACCGGTCGTGATGGATATTCTGCTGATTATAAAAGAGACATTCAATTTTATGCACTTTCTGGTTTAGGTGAAAAAATTGAAAGTTGGATCTTAAAAGGTGCATTTGTTTCAGATGCAAATTTTGGTCAAATGGATTGGGGAACTGAAGAAGCTATGACAATAGAATTGACATTAAAATACGATTATGCAATATTAGAATACTAAACAATCATATATCATTGAAGATTGGGGGCAATTGTCCCCAATTTTTATGTTTATACATATTTATTTTAAATAGTTATAAGGAGTAATAAATGAGTGCGATGACTGACAGAATTTCTAATAAAGATCTTGTTAATTTAGCAAAACAACAGTACGAACAAAATAAACGTAATAGTATTCCAAGTGAAGTTATTCGTTTAGTGAGCCGCGGAATGGTATATCCAAAAGATCATCCATTGCGAAATGGCACCATAGAAATGCGTTACATGACAGCATATGATGAAGATATATTAACTAATCCATCATATATGCGAGAAGGTATAGTTTTAGATAAACTTTTACAAGCATTAATAATAACACCGGTTGATTATTCTACCATCGCGCGAGTCGATAAAAATGGTTTGATTATTTCGGCTCGTGTATTAAGTTATGGAAAAGACTATCCAGTCATAGTAACAGATCCCAAAACAAATAATAAAATAAATCGTGTAGTAGATTTAACAAAATTAGAACATACTGAATTTAATCTGGTTTCTGATGATAACGGTGAATTTGATTATAAACTTGATAATGGAACAGAATTAAAATTCAAATTTCTACAAAATTCAGATGATAATAACTCTATTAAAATATCATCTTTTTTAGAACAAACTATTTGTCAAATTAATGATAAACGAGATAAAGAATTTATAGCAAACTTTATTCGTTATGAATTTTTTGCAAAAGATTCTAAGAAATTTAGAGATTACATTAATACAAATACTCCAAGCATTACAACAGAATATACATTTGAAGGTGAGGATGGGAGCACCTTCACGGCTGGGTTTCCAATTGGGGGAGACCTTTTTTGGTTTTAAACCAGAAGACCGAGTACAACTTCATGAATCATTATTCAATTTAGTTTGGCACGGGAACGGTCGATGGACATGGTCTGATTTATATCATATGCCAGTATATCTTCGAAGATTTTGGATAAAGAAAATTAATCATATATATGATGAAATACAACAAAAGGCAGAGCAAAGAAAAGCTGCTCAATCTATTAAAAAAAATAAAGTAGTAAAATCTCCGTTATAAAATATTTATATAAAACGGATATATATGATTCATGCAAATCAAATACAATTAATTAAACGTTTAAAACAACAGCCTAGACACGGACAAGTAGGGCCAATTCAACAAGTTGAACAAGCATTAAAATCATTATATGAAGCATATAAGATTGGTGGCGATGAAATTATACGTCTTAATATATTTGGTAAATTAGCAGAACAGATCGAAGGAGTTGTTAAAGATTTATCAATATTACAGGATTTAAACCAAGGCGTTAGTGAAGATTTTAATATAAATGCAAAAAGTGCAGCTCAATTAGGAATTAGTATTGACAAAATGTCAACCAAGTTGGGTGTAAATGCACAAAAAGCAAAAACTTATGCCGGCGTAACTCGAGACATTATTGGATCTAATGTTAAATTTTACAAACAACAAACTGATTTAAGTCAACAAGTAATTAAACAAAATGATCAGTTACAAAATCAAATGAATATTTCGGCAGACTCGGCTGGAAATTTATTAAAATATACGTTACAATATTCAGAAAATCAAAAAAAATCATTTGATTCTGCGCGAGAAAGTTTAGCCGATGCAGCTGCTACAATGGAGAAACTTGGGTATGGTGGTGCATTAACTGATATTATTGAAGGATTTAGAGATCTTGATGCAAAACAGCGAACTACATTTGGTAGAATGCCGGAACAATTAGGGTTAGCTATATTTAAGGCTAAAAAGTTAGGCGTTGAATTAGGAACTATAACTGAGGGTGCTAAGGGATTTCTAGATGTTGAAGAAGCAATCGCAAACGAATTAGAATTTCAATTGTTAAGTGGCGAGGAATTAACCACGCTAAATGGAGAAAATTTAACAACAGAAATGCAAAAGGCTGTACTAGCACAAGATGCAAATCGGCAAGTAGAATTATTCGCCGGTTTTGTACAGAAATATGGTGATGAATTACGAAGCAATGTTTTCTTACAAGAACAAGCAGCTGCAGCGTTCGGTGTACAACAAGCTGACATATTTAATGCAATGGAAGGAATGGCAGCTATCAACCAAGAACAAAAAACGATTGGAGAAGGCTTAACAAATATTTTTCAAAAAGGAATAGATTCATCGGCTGCAGCTGCAGAATCATTTGACAGTTTAGCTAAAAAAGGAAAAGAAATATCAATACAGGAACAAGCTCGAGATCAAACTCAAATGGCTTATATTCAAAGTTTAAATTATACTGCTGATGAAATTGAACAATTAGATCAAAAATTACTATCAGGAACTAAAGCAACAATGGCCGGTGCCGGCGGATTAGCTAATCAAGCAATCAGTACAGTAGGCGGCGGAACTGGGGTTGTATCAGCTGCATTACGGTCAATGTCTGTTGTGGCTGATGTTGTTAATTTTGTTACCACTCCATCGACAGTATTTAATCGACAAGAACAAACTAGTGTCGGCCCAATGCAAAGAACAGATGATTTATTTATGCCGGCAACTGCTGGTACTGTAATCACCGGTCCATTAGGATCATTTGCGTTGAATTCTAAAGATGACATATTAGCAATGCCAGGTATCGGCCGTGCCGTTGGAGGAGCTGGTGGCGGCGGTGGAGAATCGATTGGCTCTGCAGTCGCATCGGCATTAAAAGGAATGAGTTTTCAAGTAATTAATGTGTTTGACGGGCAAAAAATTAAATCGAGTCTACAAATACTAGATCAATCTACTTTAAACAATATAAATGTAGGATAAGTGTAAATGCCAAATACATATCAATCACCATATAGTTTCACATCATTTCCGATATTTTCCGGTGAATCTACAATTACATTGTATAGCAATACAGTTACGTTTCCTACATATACCGGTCAATCAAATTTATCATCTTTTGGTAATCAACTTTCATCGACGTATTTAACAGATAATAATATATTGATAAAACCATATGAACAAAAATATCCTAAACCATATGGCATTCCATTGGGACTAGGAGCAGTTTCATATCAAACTCCATATAACTCCCCAGAAATTGTTTTAGGCAATGATAAACAAACTGATCCAAACCCGGTTGGATTTACATATCCAACCCGAGCAGATATTATTAAAAATATAGGAAATCTGCCCCCAGGATTTATATTCAAAAGTGCTCTACGTAATGCAGCTGTTGGGGCAGCCGCTGGATTGGGTACCGCAATGACACATCAATTAACTGGTCCACTTATTTCTACAGCATTTAACGCAGTTCCTGGAATAACACCGGATCCTGGTTCTGGCAATATGGACCAACCGTATTCAGTGATGCCATTTACTAGAAAAAAAAATATAGAAAATTGGGTATTAACAAAATATAAAGATTTTCGTAGTTTTAAAGGATATACGTTTAGCGTTGACAATGTAAGATTGGATGGTGCATCAGCAGCAGCTAGGGGGGCATTTAACGGTGATGTTAAGAATGCAATTATCGCCGGAATATATGCAGCTGCAGCTGCAACGCCAGGTGGTGCATATAAAGTATTTAACTTAGAATCTACATATGGATTTGGTAATCACGGTGACCCAGCTGCATTGCGTCGCGACTTTACTGCTAGATCGCAAGTTGCTACACAATGGTTTCCGACACTTACAAAAATAGATGGTAAAACCGTACCTGGAAATTGGATACCTACGATCAATCCAGTCGAACTAGGCACTGAATTTAGAGGTGATAAAATAAATGTTATAGATTATGGTAAACGAACATTAAAAGAAGTATATCGTTGGAAACCTAAATTATTCAGTTTTAACAATGAAAAATGGAACAATGCATTAGATGTTGTACAACAGTCGGAACTAACAAAAGATTTTATAAAATTTTATTTTACTGGGCCTAAATTACAAAACGGATTGGATGAAGAAGATGATATAATTGTATTCCGCGCGATAATTGATTCATTTTCAGATACACATACGCCATCATGGAATGCTGTGCAAATGGTTGGTCGAGCTGATCCTAATTATACATATCAGGGATATAGCAGAGATCTTAGTTTATCATTTAAGGTGCATGCAACCTCTCGGGATGAAATGAAACCGATATATAGAAAACTAAATGCATTAGCATCATATACTGTACCAGAATATGGTAGCAATACAATTGCAATGAAATCACCATGGCTTCGAATGACAATTGGTGATCTTTTAGTTCAACAACCAGTATTAATTACTAGTTTAGGTTATACATTTGCTGGGTCTGATACCATATGGGAAATTAACATAGAAGATGACCCAACGATGATGCAGGTTCCACATTCGGTTGATGTACAAATGGGTCTACATCTCATAACAGATTATTTACCAGAACATAAAGGACGTTTGTATACATTAGCTAAACAATTTAAAGCTGATGGTGTTCCAATTGAAGGAAGTGATAACTGGTTAAGTGATTTTGGATCAAATGCTCCGAATGAACAATTGGAACAGTGGCTTGCAAGTGTAACCAGTGGCAAAGTAAAAGAAAAGGGTGAAGTACCTAAAAAAGAATAATATATATGACAAGTAGATATTTTAATTCGGCTGTTACTAACGATACCTCTGGTAAACGAAAGCAAACTACAACAATTATACCGGTACCTAGTTTTTCTACAGATGATGTAATTATACAAACAACATCAATTGAGCGTTTAGATTTGCTAGCTTATAAATTTTATGGTGATGCTGCATTTTGGTATATAATAGCAAGTGCTAATGGGTTAGGTAAAGGATCTTTAATTGTTCCTATTAATACCAGATTGCGTATACCAAATCAAAAAGATATACAAGAACAAATACGATTATTAAATTTATCTAGATGAGTGCTATATTTTATTCACAAGTTAACCGAGCGTTGCAACAAGAACTAATTGCTCGAGGAACAGCTGGTACCGTTAACAGAACAACAGCAGCTATCAATTATATGGTAGGTAAAGTAGCTAATGTTGAACTATTAGCATATGAAAAAAAACCGGTAACTGATTCCAAACCAATATCAGGTCTGGGAATACTAGGTGGATTATCGGTGTTAGGTGGTTCATATCTACCATCCGGAGAAAATGGATTTTTAAATAGTGCAGTTCGTCCATCTAATCGAATACCTCCGGTAATTACTAGTTTATCAATATCGATTAACGATCAATCAAAACAATATATTAATAAAGCTAGTATAACAATTTTAATACCAGATGCTACAACTGATTTAGATGAAATGGAACGTATTTATTGTGTCCCAGGTAGATATATCGTAGCACAAATAGCTCATCCAGATTCTGCTGTTATAACAGGCAAAATTTTAGATAATATTGAATTACCGAACACAAAAACATTGCAAAAACTATATCCTAACGTAGATTTAGATAGACTTCGAAAAATGAATGAATTGTATTTTCAAGGAAGGATATCTACATTTTCATATTCATACAACTCAGATGGTAGTGTTGAACTAAGTATTGAAGCTATCGGTACCAGTAATACATATGCAGAAGTTCATGTTTTCATGAATAATAAAACTAAGCCGAATGCTACCGGTTCTAAAGTTGAAAATCAAGTTTCTAGTTTATACACTGAATTGAGTTCTGTAGTAGACCAAGCAATACAATCACTTAAACAAAATAAAGATGGGCCCGTAGAATTAGAAATTTTATCAACAGATTCTACGGATCGATCGATACTTGTCGGTACTCCATATATCGTTGGAAATGGTGTATCGCCAGCACAAGAACGGATGGTATCTTTAGGCTATTTAATTAATTTTATAAATTCAACTGCTTTAGAAAAATTAGGAGCAGCTGTTGTATGTGATGACACTCAATGCAAAAGTAATTTTTATGACCGCCTTGTGTCATCTGATCCAATGAACGTATTATTATGGTCAGGAACTGATGGTATAAAAACAGATGTTTATTCGTTTGGATTATCTACTATCCCAGAAGATTTAACTGTGAATTCACCATTAACTATGTTCCCTGATGTTAAAAGAGTTTCACCTGGGTTTTCTGTACGGGATAAAGAAACTAATGAATCATATCCATCTAGAATTTATATAAATTTAACTTTAATACGAGATATTTTAACTAAAGTACAGACAGTTGATGCTAACGGAAAATCAGATCCTAGTATTAGAAATTTCTTGATGAGTTTAAGTTTAGCTATAAAAAATGCTACTGGTAATGCTATACACATGGCCCTTGTACAAGATCCTATAGTGCCAGATGCACTATTATATTATGATATTAATTTTGTTACTAGTACAGAAGTTGTAACTGAGTTTACATTACCAGCTTTTGCTAGTAAAACTGGTGCATCGGTAGTTAGAGAATTTTCATTGTCAAGTAAAGTTCCTGATTCTGTAAAAAATATGATTTTCGGAATTGCATCTGCGGATGCTAGTACTCAAAAACAAGTAGCATATAATGCATATATTTATGCAGACAATGAAACAAGAGAACTTTTAGCAACCGAATGGACAAACAAACATGTTCTTGCAGTAGTAGATCTAGAAGAAAAGAAAAATATATTTGCAGCAAGGCCAACTGATGTTACAAATAACGCACAATTACAAAGATGTTTAGAACGTTATGTTACATATTTTACCAAAGATATTGATAAATCTATAGAAAAAAACAAATCAATATTTCCCATGGAATTAGAATTTACAATCGATGGAATTAATGGTTTTAAGTATGGAGATGTGTTAAATTTTGCCGGATTGCCAAAACGGTATACTGATTCATTTGTATTTACAATAATAGGAATTTCGCATTCAGTATCCGGAGACGGGGAATGGACCACAAAAATTACATGTAATCCTAGGGTGAGATTAAAATGAGACGTCGTTTACATTATACACCGAGTCAAATAACAAAGAACTTGTATACTACAGGTTCGGAATGGATGTTAGAATCTAAACAAGAATATATTGGACCATATCATATGTATATTACCGGTGAAATATTTACTGAACCTGATTGGAATCCTAAAAAATCAAAAAAATTAATACCATATGTTGTTGAATCTGAATTATCACAACAATATAAACAGTTAAAAACTGTGCAAACAAAATATAAAGTTCCTAACACTGCATTTCCGGTAGTTACTCAAACTGATCGAACAAACGGATTCATTATGCGGTACTTTATCAAACAAGTAAATCAACCTAAACTTCTAGAAGTTGATGCATCGCAATACGCAAGTTGGAGATCCCGGGAAATTGATAACAATGTGTATTCTGCATATGAAATTCAGTGGGCTATAACCGGGCCTATGAACAATACATATAAGGATGGTGTTTTGGTCAAAGGTGTTGTAGAAAAAAATGTAGACGCAATACGGCAATTGGAAACAATTATTCCAGAAATTGTTGGCATACTAACTAATCCGATACAATACTATTCCGATACTGACTATGTAGTGCCGCGAGATATTAACGGATAATTTGGATATTTCAAAAAATTTTGCTATTATATATCATATATGATAGTAGATACTATATCTGATTTAGATGCACTATTTTCATATATACAAGATCGCAAAACTTTATTGATTCCTGTTTTAGCAGATGCAAATTTGCATGCAGCTGTCAATAAAATTACATGTATCTATGTATATACTGAGGATGGAGTAGAACGAATAGTTCCTATTCATCATACTGAACAAATAACCGGCTTTTCAGAACATCTACAAAGATTTTTACAACTTGAGAACATCTTTGTATATGACAAGAAACAATGGATTCAAATGAACGGTAATAGTGCCGTATGGGATATTAAAACTTTGTGGTGGTACACCTATTCAGAAGCATATGATGAATCTCACTATCCAACGGCAGCTCATCGGTTTTATTGGAGGAGACATACGGCATTGCCTAATGTTAATGCAGTGATACCATTAATGCAACATTTAGCAATGTGTCAAAAAATTCGAAAGTATGCCTGGCCTATGTGTGTTAATGCAAAATTAGATGCATCGTATTTAAAATTCAATGAAACATATCCAACTGTATTTTCACAGATTGAACAATCAGGATTGCGAGTAACCGAAGAATTTAGAATGCCAGAATTGGTAACTAATGGATTTGTGTATTCACAATACAACTATCATACGGTAACTGGTCGACCTAGTAATGCAGCTCGAGGATTTAACTTTGCTGCAATGAACAAA
>Ga0315901_10007495_pt1 | contig 12856 bp, 8 predicted proteins | sample LakEriMetagenome_10_FD_203761 | JGI IMG/M metagenome (GOLD analysis project Ga0315901, IMG submission 203761) | Freshwater fungal communities from buoy surface, Lake Erie, Ohio, United States - Buoy 2 MA116 | ecosystem: Environmental > Aquatic > Freshwater > Lake | place: USA: Lake Erie, Ohio... | reverse complement strand
TTTTAACCCTCATTATTGAAATGGTTGAGGATGTTACCTTTTTGAATCAGGTCACCATTACCCCGTTTCCTACCGAGGAAGTGTTCAAACAAGCTGTATTGGCTTTGAATATTCCTCTTGAGGAGGGTAAAATTGACAGAGCAAACCTGAATGCAGAGTTAATGGCCTTAATGGTTAGAACCTCACCGATGGATGCCAATATGAATTACCGTTACTATATGGAGCAGACCTCTGCCGGCTATTCGGAGAGGTATCAGCCAAGGGTTAATCCCTTTCTTAACCCATTTAACTGGGCTAAATTTTTCCGTGACCTGAAACAGGGCAAAAAGAACTGAGCGGAAGGCTAAATCAGACTTACTTTTTACTGCAAAAATGAAAAAGGGGCCGAAGCCCCTTTTTTACTTATCATTCCCTAAGCAACGGTTTGGTTTGGTCACGTGGAGGTTGCGCACAGCCATGGTTAATGGCAGACAAGTTAGGGAATGACAAAAGAACGCCGACGATTTTCATCGCCACTGCTATTTAATTAAAAAATAATTTAGTGATGTAGTTTCTTCCACATTCGGATGATAATATTTCCAAATAATCATTATCACCTGATTTTATGTCCTAAATGCAGTACAATTAGTTGCAATAATGTCATTATGTCTTTATTTTATATTATTTAGCTAAATAATTGTCAAAATGGCATATTTTAGTTTTTGGTAAGGCAATTGATAAGGGGGATGTGTATTGATTAAAAATTTTAACCAACAATGCATATGAATCTGATCACATCGAAAAGAAATGAGTACATCCCTGTTTCCTTCAGAAGCCTGGTTGACCAGTTTTTTAATGACGAGTTCGCTCTTACGCAAGGAGGAACTTTTATACCGTCAGTTGATATTGTGGAAACGGATAACCGGTTTGAAATACATCTGTCGGTGCCCGGAATGAAAAAAGAGGAATTTAGCCTGGATTTAAAGGACAATTTTCTCACAATCAGCGGGGAGAGAAAGAATGACCTTGCAGTTAAATCCCTTAAGGTTCACCGCAGGGAGACTACATACGGAAAATTCAGCCGGACCTTTGAATTAGCTGAAAATTCAGCTGTTTCAAGAATTGAGGCAACCTATAAGGATGGAATTCTGGAAGTATATATTCCAAAAGACGAGCAAAAAGCCATCAGAACAACCATTAAGGTAAACTAATCTTTGGTTTAGGGTTTAGGTGGAGGCAGTCGCTGAAAGGCGGCTGCCTTTTTTGCTGTACATATATATTAGGATTAGGTTAAATGCATATCCCTTATTTTTACAGGAAAAAGAAATATGAATCGGGACATTTCAGGTGTTTTAAAATCATTAGGGATAAAGGCTAAAAATTCAGGGGTAAGTACCGGTTCAAAGTGGATTAAAGTAAAGTCAAAGCCAATTATTTCTATTTCACCGGTAGACGGTCGCAAAATCGCAGAAGTTTCCCCGGCAGATCCGGTGACCTTCCGTCGTGTTGCCAAAACTGCTGAGCAGGCGTTCCAAAAATGGCGTCTAGTCCCGGCCCCAAAAAGAGGGGAAGTGGTTCGTCAGATCGGGGAAGCTTTGAGGGCCAAAAAGCAAGATCTGGGAGTATTGGTCTCCTATGAGATGGGGAAGTCTCTGCAGGAAGGTTTGGGTGAGGTTCAGGAAATGATTGACATAGTAGATTTTGCGGTTGGCCTTTCAAGACAGCTTCATGGTCTTACGATGCATTCAGAGCGGCCTATGCACAGAATGTATGAACAATACCATCCTCTTGGGGTGGTAGGTATTATTTCAGCTTTCAATTTTCCGGTTGCTGTATGGTCATGGAACTCCATGATTGCCTGGGTTTGCGGTGATACATGCATTTGGAAGCCCTCTGAAAAAACTCCATTGTGCAGCATTGCCTGTCAGCATATTGTTTCCGGGGTTTTTGCAGCCAACGGAGTGCCTGAGGGTGTCAGCTGCCTTGTAAATGGCGGTGCTGAAATAGGCCAGTTGATTTCTGCGGATGAATCCATTCCGCTGGTTTCAGCAACCGGAAGTACCCGCATGGGTAAGGCAGTTGCAAAAACAGTAGCCGGAAGGCTTGGCAGATCGTTGCTGGAGCTTGGAGGCAATAATGCCATCATCATCAGTGATCAGGCTGACATTGAAATGGCCATTCGCGGAGTTGTTTTTGGGGCGGTAGGAACAGCCGGTCAGCGCTGCACGACCACACGCCGTCTGATTATTCATGATAAGATTTTTGATTTATTCAGGGACAGGCTTGCCGGAGCATATGGCCAGCTCAAAATTGGCGACCCGCTGGATTCAGCAAATCATGTTGGGCCGCTTATTGACAAAGCTGCTGTAAAGGCTTATGAGAATGCTTTAAAACAAGTCAGAAAGCAAGGCGGTAAAATTATTGTCGCCGGCGGAGTTTTGAAGGGAAAGGGGTTTGAATCCGGCTGCTATGTGAAGCCTGCAATTGCAGAAGTGAAAAATGACTTCACCATTGTGCAGGAGGAGACTTTTGCACCAATACTGTACCTGATCAGATATAAAAATCTGGATGAGGCAATTTCCATTCAAAATGGGGTCCGCCAGGGATTGTCTTCAGCGATTATGACCCGCAATATGAATGAGATGGAATTATTTTTATCCTGTTCAGGTTCAGATTGCGGAATTGCTAATGTGAATATTGGTACTTCCGGTGCTGAGATTGGCGGAGCTTTCGGAGGGGAAAAGGAAACAGGAGGTGGCAGAGAATCGGGTTCGGATTCCTGGAAGGTTTATATGCGCAGACAAACCAACACAATCAATTACGGCAGTACACTTCCGCTTGCACAGGGAATTACTTTTGATGTTTGACAGGATACTTATTTAAATAAACCTATATGGCCGGTAAAAAATTCAAACTGGTGATGCTGGTGGATGACAGCGAGATAGATAATCTGATTAATCAGAAAATGATTGAAGCCGCAGATATCACCGAACTGATCTTCACCCATACGGGGGCAAAAAGTGCCATTGAATTTCTCAGGAATATTGAAAAACTGCCTGATCCTGATCCTGTTATTCCCAATGTCATATTTCTGGATATTGATATGCCCTTAATGGATGGTTTTCAGTTTCTGGATGAATTCCAAAAACTAACTGACCGGACCAAGAAAAAAATCAAGATTGTGATGTTAACCTCTTCGGTCAACCCTCAGGATTATACCCAGTCAAAAAAGTACGGTACCGTCCAGTTATTTTTAAATAAGCCGCTGAATCATCAGAGCATCACTCAGATGGAGCTGTAGTTGTCAACTGCAGCCAACTTTCCGATCAGAGGTTCATCCAGCCGCACAAAGCTTGTAGGCGAGAACCATGGACTCTGTGGGACGAACCGGAGTTTTTCGGCGATTGCAGCGATTTTCTTTTGTTTTTCCTTTCTGGTACCGCTTAAGGCGGATTTCATCAATTTGATAAAAAGCAGAATGTTCTCACAGGCCTCTTTGTTTTGAGTCCGTACCTGCCGCTGAATTGAATTTGAAAGTTGATTGAAAAGATCGCCGTCGTTCAGCAGGCAGTATTGCAGCGCCAGTAAAACCTTCACTTCCATATAGACGAAAGGAAACGCTTTCAGGCTCACATCATTCAGAAGGTTATTTAAAATCCGTGCTGCCTCATCATATTTTCCTACATAATAATTTGAAAGGGAACGGTAAATCTGGAATATGGTGTAACACGGAATATCGCCATAATCAAGTTCCAGATCTCTGAAAAGATTTTCATTTTCTGCATAAAGTTCTGCTTCCAGTCCAAGTCTCAGTGCCCTGGTAAGTTTTGAGATCAGAAACTGAGGGGAGAATGTGAACTGACTATAGTTCATCAGCAGATTGGAAGCTGCATCGTTTATTTCCTCATAAAATTTTTCAGCCTGCTTAAAAACACGATAGTGGTTATAGTACTCCAGTTTTAAAAATGAAAACACCAGATTCAGATGATAGTAGAGCGGGTCCATGGGATAGGACTCAAAAATTTTATTCACCTGAATAAAAATATCTTCCGGGGCCTCAAGTTCATCGTTTTGCTGGTCATCTCCTTCAACGAATAACTGATGAAACAGGCTCATACAGGAGTAAAAGATGTAGAGCCTGTGTGACTGATAGAGTCTTGACACATTCCTCATTTCACGAAGCTGCAGGGTCAGGCTCAGTCTCTCATTTTCCGAGGCGCTGAAATAGAATGCCCCGAATTTTTTGAAGTATTCCGCGAGAACATGTTCCGCTTTGTCTATTGCCAGTGTATAGGCAACATGTCGGTTATATAATTGTGAATAATGGAATTGCTCGGGTGAATTGATGTGTAGTTTTTTCAGGTATTTGTAAACAACGGTCAGTTCATTGGCCAGATCATAGTGAATGAGTTCTTTTTCAATTTTTTTCAGCGTGGCGATGCTGATGGTTCTTTTTTTTGTGAACACCACCTCATTGATATTTGCCAGCTTTTTCAGGATGTCCGTCCTCGGACTTTCCATCTGCTGTAAAAGATGTTCCTCTATCTTCTGGTTCAGTCTGGACCGCAGTGTGTAATAGGCATTTGCATTCACATCAAGCTCCACCATGATTTTACTGTCCGGCAGATTATGGTCTCTCAGGGATTTCATCAGGCCTGCAGATTTATCCGCGCCGCTGCTGATGAGGGAATCATAAATGGCCTGAAAATCTGGTTCAGATAACTGCCTGATGATGTTCTTAAGTTTGGCCATGGACTTTCAATTTACATACTTTCATAAATTCAGGCGCGTGTAATGTGCCTGGGCCGTCTAATATGCTGATTTTTAGTAAATTTCAGAAGGCCGGTCCGGTCCGGGCTTATTAAAACAACCGATGAAAAAGATAGTTATAGCAGGTAAGGAAATACGACCCGGAGAATTCCGTGAGCTCAATATCAACATTGCAAGGCTGCCTTCTCATACGGTTATCGAGACGCCGGTGTATGTAAACAGGGCTTCTGAAGATGGTCCGGTTCTGGCCCTGATGGCCGGAATGCATGGCGACGAAATCAATGGGATGGAGATTGTGAGAAGAATTCTGGATTCCGGATTTAATAAAACGCTGCGTGGAACGGTTATATGTATTCCGGTTATCAATGTTTATGGATTTTTAAATTACTCAAGAGAAGTTCCCGATGGTAAGGACATCAACAGATCCTTTCCCGGTTCAAAAAATGGTTCACTTGCTTCAAGAGTTGCCTGGCACATAACGCGGGAGATTATACCTAACATTGATTACGGCGTAGATTATCATACCGGCGGAGCGATGCGGACAAATTATCCACAGGTTCGTTGCATGCTATCTGATTCTGTAAATTCAGACCTTGCGACTGCATTTAATGCGCCCTTTACCCTTGACTCGGGTTTTCGTCCTCATTCTTTGAGGCAGACTGCTGCCAAAAAGGGAAAACATATTATAGTATACGAGGGAGGAGAATCTATCCGGTTTGATCAGTATGCCATTGAGGAAGGAATCAATGGAACACTCAGACTAATGAAATTTTTAAAAATGATTGAATGGGCGCCTGAATCCTCTGAAGTGAACCGTGTGATCTGGAGTTCATCCTGGGTGCGGGCACGTCATGCCGGTCTTTTTCAGGTGATGATTCAGAGTGGAGATTATGTTGAAAAGGATCAGATAATTGGAACGATTACAGATCCATTCGGAGAATTTAAGGAACCTGTTCACTCCGCTGCAACGGGTTATGTGGTAGGTCTGAATAATAATCCTGTAGTTAATGCCGGAGATGCACTATTGCATATCGGAGTAGATAATATGTGCAAAATCAGCAGTACTTCTGAAGATTAAAATCAGAAGGTAGGACAGGGGATAATGAGTTTATCCTTTGCCGGTTTCCTCGGATTACGGATTGGCCAAGAGTATACCATACTAATTTCATGAGCGCCGCCTGAAGTTGGTCCGAGTTGTGAGATGGTGTAGTCATAACTATAACCGATGTTGAGTACATCGTTCAGGTTTTTACCACTTTTCTTCACCAAACCGACTGATAATACGAGTGATTCATTGTTGATGAGTCCGTTCACTTTTTTGAAAGGTACCCCGCGATACCACATTCCCAGAACAAGCGGCTCCAATGTCAGATAAAGACCGAGGTCCATTTGATCAAACTGACCCTGGTGACGGTATTGAACAGCCGGCGCAAGTGACCGTTCCTGACTTTTATATGTATAACCTTCGCCCATGGTGCCCGGCTTGAGGAAAAATTTCCACCCTGTATGGGCAGAAAATTTTGTTGGTAATCTGTCATCACTTCCGGCGAGTGACTGATCAGGTCTTGTAAGATGACTTCCGGCCACACCCAGCCATGCGTGGGTTGAATAGAATAATCCGCCGAATGAAATATCAGGATAAAATATAGTTGGACCAGCTCCAAGATTTTCACCTGTTGGTCTGATACTACCTGTGACAGGATCGATCTGGTCACCAAAGATCAGTTTGTTGTAATTGATGGACCTTGAATTAAGGGCCACCTGAACACCGGGTCTGAAAGAAATTTTCTTTGTGAGCTGAAGCTGATAGGCATACTGCAGTCCTACTGATGTGTTTTGTAGTCCAAGCGCAGTGGCCATGTCGCGGGTCATGATAATACCGACCCCGCTGTTATAATCTTCAAGATAAAAATCAGCAAATGCCGAAAATGTGGTGAAGTTGGCATCAATTGAAGGCCATTGATTCCTGTAATTCAGCCCGATTCGTCCCTGCTGAGAGGATCCGGCAAAAGCGGGATTCAGGTAAAGTGGAGATGCGTAAAACTGGGAATACTGAGGATCCTGTGCATTCCCGGATTTCGGCAATGAAAGAAGGAAAATACCCGTCAGAGTAATTCCGGCTATTAATTTGAACCAATTGTTCCCGAACATCGGCTGCAATTTACATTGTTTCACGTTGAGGTGCAGTCTTTGTTGACTGAGATGGATCATTCAAACGCCCGTTTTAGTGTATTTTGCACATTGTTTATACCTAATAATGTAGAACGTCCGTTTAAGCATAGTCTTATACATCTGGAAAAAAGTATGGTGAGGATTGTCCTTTTTGTGGCGATAGCCCTTTTGTATCCTTTTTTTGGGAATGCCCAGCCGTCAGGGTATGATTTGGGGAAGGGTACTTTCAACTGGTATTTTGGTAATTCCGTAAACAATATCAGGTTCAGCAGAACCACTTCAAAAGCAGAATTAAAAACCGGCAAGGTTGTGCCATTTACAAGCGGCTCTTCTGCCACCGTCTCAGATCCAAAGAATGGAGACCTGTTATTTTATACAGACGGGCAGCGCGTATTTGATGCCACGGACAGACTTATGCCGGGTGGTACCGGACTCAGTGCTTCGGCATCCGGAAATCAGACAGTTGCCGTATGTCCTGTGCCCGGGCAGCCGGGAAAGTATTTTGTGTTCACAAATACAGCATCGGGTACTTCGACAGGAAATGTGCAGATCACTGTTGTGGACATGAGTCTCTTTGGAAACGGAGCTAGCCCTTCTCCTCCACTTGGAGAAGTTGACGGAGGTTTTAAAAATGTTGATGTTATCTCAGGTGTATCAGAGGCCATGACAGTTGTTCCCCATGCAAACGGTACTGATTACTGGCTGATTACACAAACACCGGATTTGATTAACAGACCTCTTTATAATTCAACTTTAATTTCTGCTGCATCTTATTCATCGCGGTCATTTTTGACTACTCAGGGTGCATTTGCATTGCCTTCCAGAGCATCACATTTTTCTTACAATAACAAATTAGGTTTGCTGGCTGTTGCATTTTCAAACAGACAGACCGATGCTATTGTACTAATTTTTGATGCAGCCACCGGGACTTTCAATTTTCAAAATGAGTTTATTTTCAACTCTGCAGTCCTAAGCACCAATGATCAGGCTATATATGATATAGAATGGTCGCCCCGTGGTGATTACCTTTATTATACGGTGCATGGGGATGGTGGTGCCATTCCGGGCAACCTTTTTCAGTGGGACAGAAGGAATTCAACCATTGCTCTGGCGCAGGTAATTCCTGCAACTGTTACAAGGAGTTTTGGCTTGCAGCGAGCACCGGATGGTTTTATTTATCATCTCTATCAGACAGGCGCAACTACGAGGGTTGGAAGAATTGAAGTTCCTGATACGGTTGCATCTGCTGCAAAATATATACCTGATGTATTCGGGGGTATTGACTGGGCTGCCAGGCAGTTTCCTTCAGTTCTGCCTGAGGCAGGTGATCTTTCAATTTCTTTCAGTTTTTACGGTACCTGTCAGAATAATTCAACGGTGTTTTTTCCTGAGGTGACGCCTGCCGCAGATTCTCTCATCTGGGAGTTTGGTTCAGGTGAAATTTCAAAAACCTGGAGTCCGGTTTTTACTTTTGAATCAGGCACACCTGCTACTGCTAAACTTACGGCCTTCCTGAACAAACAACGAAGGGAAGTAACCATTCCGATAAGTATTCAGCCCTTTCAGCTTTCTCTTCAGGCACCCAGTGATACGACGGCATGCCGAAGCGAATTTCCTCCGCCACGGGGTATTGCCACTGAGGCCAACCGCTTCAGAGTAATTGCTGAAATTTCAGGGGGCAGCGCATCTGTTCTTTGGTCCAATGGACAGACAGGGAATATACTGAAGCCGGATTCCGCAGGGTATTATTATGCAATTGCCACGGATGGCAGTGGTTGCTCCACCTATGCCGGTGTAACCGTTAAAGAATATGGAACTTCTGACAGGAGGTCTAACCTGTGGTATTTTGGCGAAAAGGCCGGAATAGATTTTACCACCGGGCAGGTTTTGGATAACAGTGCCATGACGGCGCCGGAAGGTTGCGCTGTAATTGGTGACCAGAATGGCAAGCTGATCTTTTATACAGATGGAGATAAAGTCTATAACAGAGATCATGTTGTCATTGCAACCGGCTTAGGGGGCAGTCCGAACTCTACACAGAGTGCTTTGATTATACAGGTTCCCGGAGATGAGAGTTTGTATTACATCTTTACCACTCAGGCCAACTCGTTTGGTTCGGATTACACGGTGTATTATTCATTGTTTGATCTCAAATTGAACAATGGACTTGGAGCTGTTGTTCGGTCAAAGGTGCCACTGTTTGCCAGGAGTACCGAGCGTATCACGGCACATTCAGGCTGGCTGATCACACATGAGTTTGGAAATAATGCATTCAGATCTTACCGGATTACCGGTGAGGGTATAGGAAATCCTGTAATCAGCACCATTGGATCAGAACATTTGTATTCCGATCCGGCTTCTGCTGAAGGATATATGAAGGTTGGGCCAAGAAACAATCTGGTGGTTCCTCTGAAAACTGCAGCAGGAAATTTCCTTGAGGTATTTCATTTCCTGGATTCACTTGGCACCGTTACAGATTACAGAAAAGTTGACCTGGCGGAAACTTCAGGGCAGGTTTATGGAATTGAATTTTCCGGATTGAAAATCTTTGCAAGTATTACAGGATCGCCCTCTAAAATTGCTGAGTATTATTTTGATGATCAGGATCAGTTGGTTTTTGTTCAGAAAGTTACCAACTCCGGAAAGGTCGGTGCATTACAGGTAGCACCTGACGGATTGATTTACATAGCGGTTGAAGGAAGCAGCAGCCTTGGCAGTATTGGTCCGGGTGACGAAGATTTTGATCCATCCACATTTAATTTTAATTACCGCCCGCTTGCTCCGGGTACAAAAAGTCTGCTCGGACTTCCGAATTATATAAATCAGTTTGGAACCGGATTTTTCCGGCCGGGTATAGCTTACAATGGAATATGCAAGGGCACTCCGACTGATTTTGAAGGAACACCGACTGACAGAATTGATCAGTTCACATGGTCATTTGGCGATGGGGCCGGCAGTACTCAACAGAATGTCCGGCATTTGTTTGCCCAGTCAGGGATTTATAACGTGTCTATGAACCTTAAAAATCGTTGCGGTTTGGATACCACCATTGTGGAGCCCGTACGGATTTTTGATCCTCCGGCGAGGCCAACACTTCCCGGTTCGGCTGTACTTTGTACAGGTAATGTGACTTTGGATGCCGGGCAGAATGGTTTAAATTATTTCTGGACCACCGGTGCAGACACAAGGCAGATTGTTGCTGAAACTGAAGGCAGTTACGGTGTACTGGTTGTTGATCCTGTTTCGGGTTGCCGAAATCAGGCCATTACCATTGTGGTGGACAACCGGCCTGATTTTAATCTTGGCAGTGATATTACCCTGTGTGAAGACAAGCTGGGAAGAGTTCTTGATGCTCAAAATCCCGGAGCAACCATTCAGTGGACATTGAATGGTTCAAACTTCTCTACTTCGCGCCGTATCCAGCCGGATACAAAAGTTCCGGGGGTATATGTTTATGGTTTGAAAGTAACAGATCCAATAACAACCTGTTTTGCGGAAGATCAGATTGTCTTTAACATTAAGCAGGCTCCGGTTTTTGATCTTACACCAACTGATATTGATAATTGCAGTACGCCAAACGGTGAGATTAAAATCAATATTACTGCTCCTGCGAACAATACTTTCGGCTACTTTTTGACCGGAGGTGTAAATACCAATATTTCTGAAATTTCAAAGAAGCCAGCAACCGATATAATAATTGCTCCTTTAAATTCCGGTTCTTATTCTGTGGTTGTAGGTGATGAAATAACAGGATGTTCAAGTTCAAAGAGTGTTGGTATATCAGTGAAGAATGTAACTTTTACAGTTGCCAATGCTTCATCATGTGCTCCTGTTCAGCTGAATGTTGTTGCTACCGGTATTACGCCTCCGTTCAAAATAAGACTTACCGAAGCATCAGGAGCTTTTAAAGAATCGGTGATCACCGGACCTGTCCAACCATCCTATTCCTCGCCGCTAGTCGGACCCGGGACCTATACTGCTGAGATTGAAACCGGAACGGCTCCGTCCACCTGTAAGCTGACAGAAAATAATATTATCGTGACTGCCTCGCCAGATATTACAGGTACAATTACATCTTCAGGATGTTCGCAACCCAATGTGGCTTTTACACCTTCAAACCCTGCGTCCGGAGCAGCATTTTCATGGACCGGACCGGGCGCTATTCTGAATCCCGGAGCTGCATCAACCAATGTGACTCCTCCGGCTATCGGAACATTTACATACAAGGTATCAGTATCGGCTGCTAATTTTTGTCCTACGGAATTTACAGTCCCTGTAACAGTGGAATCAGTAACGCCTCAGGTTACTTCCACAGATCCATGCCAGGATCAGGTAAGCCTTGTTGGTTTGACAGCCGGTCCCCCGGCAAGCGGATTCACATATCTGTGGTATCAGACTTCCTCTAATATTCCTCCCGGTTTAAGTGGGTTTGCTGGTTTAGGTCAGAGGTATGACCTCACTCCGGCAGATAACGGATTGCCGTTCCGCTTTGTAGCACTCAGCAGTGTTACAGGTTGCACCTATGAAAGTTCACCGTTTATTGCTCAGGTAATTGGAGAAGTGGATGCTACTCTGACGTCCACACCGGCATGTCAGGACAACCAGCTTGTAACATTTGAAGCTGAGTCCGGTATGAGTGGTGTCAGTTATCAGTGGTTTTTCAATGACCTTGCGATACCCGGTGCTCTGGATACCATCAGGCGGAGGCCTGAAGGAGTTTATAAAGTTATGATCTCAAAATCGGTCTGTTCAGCAACTGCTGCACTTCAAATGGTTCGTGGTCCCTTACCTGAAGGTAAGCTTACGCCTACAGTGGTGATTTGCAATGATCCGGAAAATACGGATCCTCTTACAAACCGTGTAACTCTGATTCCGGGCGTATTTGAAGCCTATGAATGGAAGAAAAATGGTTTGTCCCTTGGAATTACGGATCCGGAATTTACGGCAGACAGTGAGGGCATCTATGAAGTTCTGCTGACCAATTCATTTCAGTGTGTTGCAGCAGACCGTACGGAGGTTCTTAATGACTGCATACCAAAAATTGAAGCTCCTACTGCTTTCAGGCCGGGGAGTTCAATTGAATTGAATAAAGATTTTCTGATTTATTCGTTATTCATAACCGATCAGTTCCGTGTCTTTATTTATAACCGATGGGGTGAACTTGTATTTCAATCTGCTGATCCTGATTTCAAGTGGAATGGGGGATATGATAATGATCCATCAAGGCCGTTACCAGGTGGTACTTATGCATGGGTGGTACAGTATGTGAGTTCATTCCGGCCCACCCAGGGCATTCTGGAAAAACGCGGAGGAGTAATGTTGCTCCGGTAAATTCCTTATAGCGGAATATTTCCGTGTTTCTTCCTGGGCAGTTTATCCACTTTGTTTTCCAGCATTGAAAAACCTTTAATTAATTTTTCCCGGGTTTGTCGTGGAAATATGACTTCATCAACGAAGCCCCGTTCTGCAGCCAGATAAGGATTGGCGAAACGGTCTGTGTATTCTTTTATTTTTTCCTGCAGCCTGGTCTCCGGATCCGGTGCCTCTGATATTTCTTTTCTGAAAATAATTTCAGCAGCACCTTTTGCCCCCATCACGGCAATCTCTGCAGTTGGCCAGGCGAAATTCAGGTCAGCACCGATGTGTTTTGAGTTCATCACGTCATAAGCACCACCATATGCCTTCCGGGTTATTACAGTGATTCTTGGAACAGTTGCTTCAGCGAAGGCAAATAAAAGTTTTGCTCCGTGGGTGATGATTCCGTTCCATTCCTGATCAGTGCCAGGTAAAAAGCCCGGCACATCTTCCAGGACCAGCAGGGGAATGTTGAAGCAATCGCAAAAACGGACGAAGCGCGCGCCTTTCACACTTGCGTGAATATCCAGAACACCTGCCAGCGCTGAGGGCTGGTTTGCGACTATACCTATTGATCTGC
>Ga0315901_10007494_pt1 | contig 12857 bp, 8 predicted proteins | sample LakEriMetagenome_10_FD_203761 | JGI IMG/M metagenome (GOLD analysis project Ga0315901, IMG submission 203761) | Freshwater fungal communities from buoy surface, Lake Erie, Ohio, United States - Buoy 2 MA116 | ecosystem: Environmental > Aquatic > Freshwater > Lake | place: USA: Lake Erie, Ohio... | reverse complement strand
AACAGGCCGGCAGTCGCTGCCAGAGACAAAATCAGCCAGAACGCCATCCGGACGACGTTTTGACTGACCACGACCGCCACGGCACAGGCGACAGCCATCAGAGCGAAGACGTAAACCGCCCCGCCCTGAAACAACCAAGCCACCGCGTCAATGGGTGCGGAAAGCCAACTCATGACTGCACCTGACCTTCCTGCACCGCATCACGATTCAGATTTTGACCCGCCTGCTCTGCGTCGGGTTGGATTTCCGCTTTGGCTTCCGCTTCCTTCTCAGCTGCCTCCGCCGATTCCCCATTGGCCGCGGGGACCAGTTCGGGACGGAACGCCTGATTGGCCATGGGAACTCCCAGTTCGGAACCCAGCACGTTGACCGAGTCGAGCAGCGTGGTGCGGCCTGTGAATTGATGGATCAGCAACGGCCAGACCGTGATCCCCAGGAAGAGGAAACAGCTGATGGGAAGGAGATACTTCAAGCAGGTGGTCATCACCTGGTCGATTCTCAACCGGGGCAGCGTCCATCGCACCCACATCTGCACGAAGACCAGCAAGCACCCCTTCGTGATGAAGATCGAGGCGGCGATGATGTTGGCGATCAGGAACCCGGCACCCCCCTGAGCCCGCAGGGGATCGAGCACGGCTTTCTCGAGGCCGATCCCCGAATGCCAGCCCCCCAGGAACAGCGCGGTCGCAATGCCGCTCACCGCGAACATGCTCGCATACTCGGCCATGAAGAAGTATGACCAGCGGATGCCCGAGTACTCGGTGTGGAAACCAGCAACAAGTTCGCTCTCCGCCTCAGCCAGGTCGAACGGAGCCCGCTTCACACTCGCCGTCGCCACGGTGAAGTAGACGAAAAAAGCGATGAAACAGAAGGGGTCGTGCAGCACCATCCAATTCAGAAACGTGCCCCCCTGCATCCGGCTGATCTCAGCCATGCTCAGCGTCCCCAGGGCCGTCACCGGCACCAGAGCGCAGATTGCCATCGGGATCTCGTAGCTCACCACCTGAGCGGCTTCACGCATGCCGCCGAACAGTGACCACTTCGAGCCGCTGGAGTAGCCCGCCAGAATCACACCCATCACTTCCAGCGACATGATCGCCAAAATGAAAAAGATGCCGATATCCAGATCCTGGGCAATCCACCCGTCCGCCCAGGGCAGTACCAGAAAGGCCGCGAATGATGACACAAACACGAGGTACGGAGAAACCCGGAACAGCATCCGGTCGGCCGCCTCGGGACACAGATCTTCTTTCTGAATCAGCTTGATGCCGTCGGCCAGGGTCTGCAGCCAGCCGAATTTGCCGCCGACACGGGTCGGCCCCAGGCGGTCCTGGATGCGTCCCGCCACCTTGCGTTCCAGCCAGATGTAGACCAGCGGGGCAACACCAAAAAAGCCCAGCACCAGGGCGGCGTGAATCAACGCCGCGAGTGCATATGCCCAGGTGGAGTCAATGTACTGCGCCAATAGCTCGGCGATCGACGCGGCCGCCAGCACGCTGCTCATCCCAGCATTCTCGACTTCAGACAGTGGACTGCCGATGCCGACCCGCGGCACCGCGCTGCTCCTCACGGACCCCGGAGTCACGCACCCCGAAGCGGAGCGATCTTGACACATGCTCCCGGGGGATTCAAGTGAGCCCCAGCCGGTTATCGGATGTGGGAATTGGGCCTAACTCATGCAAACATGAGACCTTAGGGAAACCTTTTCAGCCCCCTCGAGCAGCCCTTGGCCACACTCCCAAGCGGGCTCCCGCCCGACCAGAGCCCGCTCAGCCGCAGGTTTTTGGCCACGGGTTGAGGCAGACTTCACCTTCCGCTTGTGCCATAGTAGTGAGTCCGTCTATCTCCGGTCCCCGTCGGAGACCTCGTGCCCCCCTTTTGGACTGGAGTCGTCTGTCAGAAATGACTTCGCCCCCCCCTGGCCCCTCGCGATCCCCCACCCTGCTCCCCTGGATGAAGGGTTTGCTGCGCTTTGCTGCCGGATTCAACATCTGTGCCGGGCTCCACATGCTGATCCTCTACCACGAGACCTATAAGGTGATCGGGATGCCCAAACCCGAGATCCAGTTTCCCATCCAACTGGTCGGCTTGCTGGTGGCGCTGTTCGGGGTCGCCTACTACCTGGTCGCCCGCCACCCCGTCCGCAATCGACAGATGTTGGCCCTCGGATGGTGGAGCAAGTTCCTCGGCTCTTGCCTGGGGCTCGGCTACATCATTCTCGGGAAGCTCCCTCCCCAGTTCTTCCTGGTCTTCTTCTTCGCCGACATCATCTATCTCTGGCCATTCTATCTGATCATCCGTCGCCTGAATCAGATTGCGGCCAGTCGGCCGGAGTCCGATCAGTAGGAGTCCGATCAGCAACGGGGGCCGCCGGCCCCCAGGCTCCCAAGCATCCCCCCGAAAACGACTTTGAGACCGGTGCCGCAGCGACTCCGTTCCGCAGTCGGATTGGTTTGGGTGAGGCTTTGGCCGAGGCTGGCCTCTCAGAGGGAACCGACCCCACCGTGTCGGGGAATGGTCCGGATGCCCGGCGGGAGGGCTGCCAGATGCTGGGGGTGACTGGCGGATGACGCGGCGGCCGGGAAGAATACGCCCCGGCAGGAACCATCCGGTTGCCGGCACCGCGGACCCAGCCCTGCCGCTGAAACGCGACCCTGAATGCAGTTTCGTCTCCTTTCCCTGACCTCCCCGCTCCACATGACCACAACCTGTTTGTCACTTCGACTGCCAGCTGCCGCGCTCCTGGTTCTGGTCTGGGCCCTGGGACGAATGGGTCCCGTTCCCGCAAATGCCCAGGAGTGGCCTCAATTTCGTGGGCCGGAGGGGCAGGGTGTGGTGGCCGATTTGAATCTGCCGGATGAATTCGGCGAAGAGAGCAACCTGCGGTTCAAAATCGCCATCCCGGGGAAAGGCTGGTCGTCGCCGGTGGTGTCCCGGGGAATCTGCTGGCTGACGACCGCGGTGCCAACCGAGGTCGATCCCGATCGGGCCGCCGAAGTCAAAGCCGAGCGGCTCAAGGGAAACCCGATGGCCGGTCAGATGGAAATCCTCGAATCGGTCAGCCTGCGGGCGATCGCCGTGGACCTCGCGACGCAGCGGGTCATCCGCAACGTCGAGCTGTTCACCATCAAGAATCCCGAGCCGATTCATTCGCTCAACAGCTATGCCTCCCCAACGCCGGTGATCGCAGAAGGACGTTTGTTGTGTCACTTCGGCAATCTGGGGACGGCTGCGGTCGAGCTCGCCACTGGAAAAGTGCTCTGGAAGGCCCGTCTGCCGGTCGAGCACAGTGTGGGCCCAGGCAGCACCCCCGTGGTGGTCGACAACCGCCTGATCATTCCCTGCGATGGGACTGACCAGCAGTTTGTGGCGGCCCTCGATGTTGCGACGGGCAAAGAGCTGTGGCGGGTTCCCCGGCCCCGGCTCTCGGGGGAGAATGGAGACTTCCACAAGGCCTTCAGTACTCCGCTGGTCATTCACGATGGAACCCGGCGGCAGGTAATCATTCCCGGCGCCCAGTGGGTGGTGGCCTACGATCCAGAGACGGGGAAGACGCTCTGGCAGGTCCGTCACGGGGATGGGTTTTCGAATTCACCCCGGCCGGTGTTCGCCCACGGCCTGGTGTTTGTCTGCACGGGCTACATGAACCATGAATTGGTCGCAATCCGGGTCGATGGAGAGGGCGATGTGACCGACACCCACGTGAAGTGGCGGGTCAACAAGCAGGTTCCGCCCATGTCGTCGCCGGTGGTGGTGGGCGATCTGCTGTTCATGGTCTCGGACCAGGGGGTGGTCTCTTGCCTCGATGTCGAGACGGGGTCGGTGCATTACCGCGAACGACTGGCTGGAAATTACAGCGCCTCGCCGTTGGCTGTGGGGGGGCGGATTCTGTTCCTCAGTCGGTCGGGCGATGTGTCGTGGGTCGAAGCCAAACCGGAATGGAAACTGCGGCGGACCAATCACCTCGAAGGGCAACTGATGGCGAGTCCCGCGGTCGTCGCGGGGACGTTGCTGGTCCGCAGCGACTCGCACCTCTATGGCATTCCGGCTCGCACCCCCTGAGGTCTCTGGCTTGGGGGAGGTCGCAGGCGAAATGATCCCGGTACCTCGTGCCCCGTACCGTCTGACTCCGTGACAGGTGACGTCAGGGCCCGTCTGACTCCGGGGTTCACTCCGCAGGGGAGCCCCTGAAGGGGCAGCCGTGCGACCAAAGGCCAACTTCGGCCTGATCAGACGGCTTTCAAGGCCACCCCGAGGCAATCTCCACTCGACCAATGGAACAAGGCCAGTCGCGAAGACGCGACTGGCCTTGTTTATGCATGCAGCGTGTCGATCCTTTTCGGCCACCGGGATGGCCGAATGTCGGCTCATTTCCCGCCAGCGGCCAGGACCCGTGGGAGTCAATCGGAGGTCACAGGCGCTGTTCCAGCCGGCGCGCTGCTTCAACCGCTTGAATTGAGGAACTTTTCCCGAGGCGAATGTCTGATGACCAGCGCCAGCAGGACGACGAACTACTTCTTGGCCGCCTTGCCCTTGGCCGCCTTGCCACCGGCATCTCCCTCTTCCTTCTTCTTCACCTTCTTCTTGGCCGCGATCTTGATCACCCGGGTCTTGGGCAGACCAATGACCGATTGCCCGTCTTTCCAGGTTTCCTGGGACTTCATCTGATTGACCCGTTCCTCACGCTTCAACACATTGCGCGAGCGGACGAGTCGTCCCTTCCTCTTCAGGCTCTTGTCGATTGCCACGCCACGAACTCCTGCCGGGAGGCGACGGAACCAAGGTCCAACCCTCGCGGCCACTGTGAATGCGAACAGAGGGGGGCTCGAGTCTCCTGAGCCCCCGTTGCGAAGCGGGAAATCCTACCGGGCATCCCCCAGCGATGCAACCACGAGCAGGGGGAAATGAATGTGTACTGGTGTGTGGGTCGTGATTGGACCCGCTGATCGATTGTATGGTCAGCTGACCTCAGAACTCCACAGATCCCCGTGGTACTGACCGCCGGGTTTGGGGGGACCGCTAAGCAAGCAGCTCCCGCACCACCGTGGCCCGGGTCAGGTCAGAGTCGGTCAGGGTTTCCTTCCGCCCATCATGCTCAAAACTCAATCGACGATGATCGAGCCCCAGACAATGCAGCATGGTGGCGTGCATATCATGCATGCTGACCACCTGTTCTACGGATTCATACCCGAATTCATCGGTTTGGCCGTGCGCGAAGCCCCCTTTGACCCCTCCGCCGGCCAGCCACAGCGAAAAACCCCGCCGGCTATGGTCCCGGCCATTGGCTCCCTGCGAGACCGGAGTTCGGCCAAACTCTCCCATCCAGACCACCAAGGTGGAATCGAGCAGCCCCCGTTGCTTGAGATCCTTCACCAGGGCGGCCGAGGGCTGGTCGAGCTGGGCGGCGACTCCCTTGGTGGCATTGGCGTTGTCGGAATGCGTGTCCCAGGGCTGTCCCTTGAGGTAGACCCCCACGAACCGCACCCCTTGTTCCAGCAGCCGCCGCGCCAACAGACAACGGGTGCCGTACGGTGCCGTGGCGGGTTGGTCCATTCCATACAGCTTTCGGGTCGCCTCGGTTTCCGCCGTCAGATCGACCGCCGTGGGGACCGCCATCTGCATCCGGGCCGCCGTCTCAAAATCGTACAGCCGGGCCTCCAGATCGGTGTTCTCGGGGAACCGCCGCTGCTGCTCGGCGTTGAGCTGCTTGAGAAAATCGAGCTGCCGTCGTCGGGCGGGAGCCGGGACCCGACCCGGAGTCCTCAGATTGAGGACGGGAGCGGTGGTGAGGTCACCGGCGTTGAAGGCGGTCCCCTGGTGCTGGGCCGGCAGCCAACCGGCTGACCAGTTCAATGTCCCATTGATCGGCAGCCCCCCGGGGTCGGGCAACACCACGAACGCCGGCAGGTTGTCATTGAGTGACCCCAATCCATAGGTCAGCCACGCGCCGAAGCTGGGTTTGTCGGTAGCGAGGGGGTGTCCGCTGTGGGCAATCCGCAGGGCGGTCTCGTGACAGACCGATTCCGTGGTCATCGAGCGGACCAGGGTGATGTCATCGGCGATCGAGGCGATGTGCGGAATCAGCTCGGACAGCAGCATCCCCGACTGACCGGCCGGTCGGAACTCGAATGGTGAGCCCAGCAGGTTGCCCGAACCTGCCGGCGACAGAGTCTCGACTTTCACCCCTCCGGGATACGGTTGGCCGCTCCGTTTCGTCAGTTCGGGCTTGGGGTCGAACAGGTCCATCTGGCTCGGCCCGCCGTTCTGGAACAGCACCACCACCCGCTCGGCCCGCGCCGGATGATGGGCCACCCGCAGGTCCCCCCGTTCCTGGGCCTGAAGCCACTGAAAGGCCATCGATCCGAGGATCCCCCCGGCGGTTCGCCCCAAAAACGCACGACGCGGCAAGCTGGTGACCATGGCTGTCATTCGACGTAAAGGAACGGGCTGCTGGCCAGCAGCATCTGGCAGAAATCGGTGGCCGCCCACCGCTGGGCCTCGGCAACGGTGTCCGGGCTGGTGTATTGAGCACGTTGCGATTCCACAAATTCGGCCGCGAGGGCCGCTTCGGTCGCCGTCGGCTCTCTCCCCAGCGCCAGCCGCCAGGCACGGCCCACCAGGGCGGCGGTCGAACCATCGGTTTCCGCCAGCAGCCTCCGGGCGAAGACTTCCGCGCGAGCCAGGGCGAAGTCGGAATTGAGCAGCGCCAACGATTGCAAGGGGACCGTGGACGAAGGACGGGTGGTACAGATGGTCGCGACCGCGGGGGCGTCGAACACCTTCATGAAGCTTAGGGTCTGCGACCGACGTTGCTGCAGATAGACACTGCGGCGCCACGCCCCCGGGGTCTGCTCCTCCACAATCACCTCGCCAATGGCGGTCTGGCGGGTGGGGACCGCGGGACCTTGCGAAGTGCGGTCAAGCTGCCCAGCCACCATCAGCATCGCATCGCGGATCACCTCGGCCTCCAGTCGCCGCACGGGCCAACGCCACCACAGGCGGTTGTCCCGGTCCCGGGACAGTCCTTCCTCACGCGGGGCCGACGACTGGCGATAGACGGCGGAATTCACGATGCGCCGGTGAAGTTCTTTCTGGCTCCAGCCTTGAGCGACAAATCCGGCGGCGAGTTCTTCGAGCAACTCGGGGTGCGTGGGGGGAGCTCCGCTGAGACCGAGATTGTCGGTGGTGGGCACAATCCCCCGGCCCAGGTACTGCCGCCAGACCCGGTTGACATGCACCCGGGCCAGCAGTGCCGCGGGACGCCCGTTGACACGCAGCAACCAGTCGGCGAAAGCCGATCGGCGACCAGTGGTGACCGCATCGGCAGCCGGGGGCGGGGGGACAAATTCCTCCCCGGGAGGGCTGAGAATCGAAAGGGCGTTGGGGGGGACATCTCCCTCCCGCAGGTAGTACTGACCTCGGGTGAGGAAGGGGACCACTGGAGGCTGGCCCGACTTGTCGCTGACCCAGGCAATGGCCCGGCCAGGTTCGGGGGACCGCTGCGACTCCAGGTGCTTCCGCTGTTGGTCGTACTGCACACGCCGTTCTTCGATCGCCTTGCGGATCGCGGCGACATCGACGGGGGCCTCCGTCGCCGGCAGACTCCGCTCGATGCGCAGATTGTCGACCACGAAGCTGCGCCCCTGGCAGTAGAAGAACGCGAACCCACCGTTGGGCAGATCGGCGGCGGCGAGGGTCAGGGAGGCTCCGTCCGACAGGCCATCGACGATCTGGTCCAGGCGATACTTTCCCTCTTCCAGATGGGTGATCCGCACCCCGTAATTACGCCCCCGCTCGTACCCCTGCGCCCCAATCGGTCCAATCGCCTTTTGGTCGGAACCGGGATAGTCGCGGTAAACCGTGGTGGCGGTGGAGGGGTTGCCGTCGATGAGCAGGTTGCCCCCTTCCAGCGCGCCCGAGTCATTGAAGTCGTGCGCGGCGATGCTGTAGCCCAGACGTTCAGCCGGGCTCCCCTGGACCTTGTTGTCGACCAGGTCGAAGGTCGCCTGGATCCAGCCCCCCGGTTCGTCGGGGGTCCAGTCGAAAGCGCGGGGGGTGGCGAGCCAAGCCTCCCCAGGGCCGGCGATGATCTGCAACGCACCCTCTTGAACGCGCGCGGCCGGAGGATTGGATTGCTCCAGCGCGATCGCGGCACTCGGCTGGTCATCCCCCGGTGCGGTGGCGGACCAACGGGTGGACCACCCGTCAGAAAAGCCCTCTTCCAACAGGACTTCCGACGGTTCGCGATGCGCCGTCAGCCAGGCCGAGTAGTCGGCTTTCAGGAGGGCGAGTTGATCCTGAAGGTCCCGTTCGCGCTGTTCCCACTGTTCCTTCTCTCCCGGAAGGTAGGCGTAAATCACCCGGTCCTTGGGATTGATCCAGTCTTGCGGATTGAAGGCGGGAAACAGAATCGCCTGCAGTTGGTAGTATTCCCGCTGGGTGATCGGGTCGAACTTGTGATCATGGCAGCGGGCGCAGTGGACCGACAGGCCCAAGAGCGACGTGGCGGTCACCTGGACCACCGCTTCGAGGGCGGCCCGGCGGTCGATCTCGAACGCCTCCGGCTCCTGGACGCCAATGTCCGAGCCATCCTGCCCATTCCGCAGGAAGTGGGTCGCCTCCAGCAGGTCGATCTGCTCGGGGGTGACTGGGTGTCCGGGGCGAAATTGCGTTAGTTCGTCCCCGCAGAGCTGCTCGCGCAGAAAGCGGTCGAACGGCTTGTCGGCATTGAGCGCACGGATGACGTAATCGCGGTACCGCCAGGCGTGCGGTCGTTCGGTGTCGGCACTGAAGTAACCGTTCGAGTCGGCGTAGCCAGCCGCGTCCAACCAGTGTTTCCCCCACCGTTCACCGAACCGGGCAGAGGCCAGGTAGCGTTCAACCATCCGTTCGTAGGCGAGCGGTTCGGAATCGTGCAGGAACAGTTCGACTTCCTCGGGGGTGGGAGGTTCCCCCACCAGGTCCAGGGCGACCCGGCGAATCTGCGTTTCCCGCGGAGCCTCCGGCCCCAGGGTCAGCCCAACCCCCTCCAGTTGCGCCTCGACGTGGGCATCGAGCGGGGTCCGCACCAGGGCGGGGTGCTGCACCGCCGGGAGGGCCGGACGGCGGAGCTTTCGAAAGGCCCAGTGCAGCTCTTCGTCGGCACCCTCCTTGTTCGCCTCGGGGAGTCCCGGGGCACCGGCGGCGATCCATCGTTGCAGCAGCGACTTGTCGGTGGGGGACAAGGGCTCTTGTTCGGGCATCTCATCCCGTTCGACCCGCTGCCACAGCAGACTGGCGGCCGGTTCACCTGGGACGATCGCCGGGCCACTGGCACCCCCGCGCGCCAGGGGGGCGGGTCGACTCAGATCCAGCCGCCCCGCCGGTTTGAGCGGCCCATGACATTTCACGCAGTGCTGTTTGAACAGCGGGCGGATGTCACGCTGGAAATCGGGCATCTCGGGCTCTGCTCCCCACCCGATCGCACACCAGGCCAGGAAGAGCAGCATCGCAGTACTGATCCGAAGTCGCATCTCGGCATTTCCTGGGGCGGACGGCCAACCGCGGTGAACGAGCCGTCATTATGCCGAAACCGGGCCCGGAATTCCTTATCGAACCCCCCAAGGCCGCCTCCCGGAACCAGAGCCGCCGCGCGTTGCCCCTGCGGCGTGATTGGGTTTTCGATCCAGGTCCCCAGGAACACGGGAACTCAAGAACCGGAATTCGAAGGTGTCACTGATCGCAGATCTTGGGGTAGGTGCGGAGCACCGGGGACGATTCCCTCCGAAACGTCGGCCTTTGGCCCGGGGACCGCATGACGGCAGGCCCTCCCGCAAATTGGTGGATACGGTCGAAAGTTTCTGCCCGCTGTCACTGGGGCATGTTCAAATAGACACATGTCCCGCTCGTATTCACGGGTCGATTTCGCCGGTGGGATGTCATGGCAAACGAGCCCCTTCGGGGCGGGTGCATGGTTGCTGGCGATGGATCGTAAGTGTTTTTTTGGAAATGAGTTGCAATGCTCCTCATGGTTTCGGACGGAGACTGCACAAGGCGTCGGACAGCCGGAATCGGAGGTGACTGTCGGCTCACTTGAACAGTGACCGAATGATGGTGCTTTCTAGGGCGTTGGAACCGGTTTTGAGGTGCGGAACGATTCTGCCGACGGCAGGTGTTTTGCTCAAAGCACGGGCGAAAATGGTTGAAGTAGGCAGATCGATGATGACGATCTTGACTGGTATGCGGGCGACTCCGCCTTCACATCAGGTGGGTTGGAAGATTTCCAGCCCCCCTTCACTCTGGGAGACCACCGTGAAACTGAATGCAGCGCGACATCAGGCGATTCATAGCCTGTGCTTGGCCGCCATGTGCCTTGCCGGGTCCCTGGGCTCTGGTTGCCACAAGACGTCACTGATTGACGCTGTGGAGGAGTCCAGTCTGAGCGATATTCCCCGGGAACTGTCGATGGCCAGCATTCCGGTGTATCGGGTGGCCCCCCCGGACATTCTGCTGATCGAGCTGGTCCGGAGCATCCGTCCGGCGACGGATGGCATCCGGGCGGGTGATTATGTGGTGATCCGGGCCGCCAACCTGGAGCCCTACGACGCCGATGACGAAGAGGTGCAAAAGGCCCTCAAGACCATCAATGGAGAGTACCTGGTGCAGGCCGACGGAACGGTCGACCTGGGGCCCTGGTACGGCTCGGTCCGCATCGAGGGGCAGACAGCCTCCCAGGCGGAACAAACGCTGGTCACCTATCTCCGGACCGAGCATCAGGGTGAGGAGGGCCGGGTCTATGGGGGATATCAAAAGCCGATTGTCTCGATGAGCCTGGCCGATGTCGGCGCCCGGCAGATCGTGGCGGGCGAGCACCTGATTCGGCCCGACGGCACTGTCTCGCTGGGGATCTACGGCAGCGTCTATGTGGCCGGGATGACGCTGGATGAAGTCAAGCAGTCGGTCGAGCAACACCTGGGAGAAAGCGTGCATGACGCCGAGGTGTCGGTCGACGTGCTGTCTTACAACAGCAAGAAGATCTATCTCATCACTGACGGTGGTGGTGTGGGTGAACAGGTGGTCACACTGCCATTCACCGGGGGAGAGACGGTTCTCGACGCACTGGCGAATATCAATGGGCTGTCGCCGGTCTCTTCGAAGCAAATGTGGATCGCCCGGCCCGCCCCAAACGGCACGGAAGTCGCCCAGGTGATGCCGGTCGATTGGCGGGCCATCACCCAGGACGGAGTCACGACCACGAACTATCAGCTGATGCCAGGAGACCGGATCTACATCAAGGCCGATTGTTTGGTGGCGTCTGACAACTTCATCGCGAAGGTCACTCAGCCATTCTCGCGAATCTTCGGGTTCATTCTGCTGGGGAACGGAACTGTCCGGACCCTGCAACAGGGAAGCAATGCGGGTGGTGGTGGTTTGGGTGGTGGTGGTGGTGGTTTCTTCTAAGACCCGAGGGGAGCCAGATAGCCGGGAAACGTGGCGGCGGTTGGATTACTTCCAGCCGTCGCCCGGTTGGCCGAATTCCTCTCGAACTCTGTAGTCTGGTCCCGCCTGAGTGTGCAGCGTAACATTCTCTGGGAAACCCTGTTTTCGACACGCGATCAAGAAAGACCATCCACCGTGTACAACCGCAAGCGTTTTCTGAAGGGGTTGTTGGCTCTGGTTGCTGGCAGCCTGCTGACGGGCGAGGTGCTGGCCCAGGCGACGTCTCAGTTTGGCAATTCGGCGGGAACTCCGTATCGCTCTCCGTTGACCGCTCGAAATACGAATCGGGGGTTTGGCAATGCGGGCATGTCGCCCGGCAGCAACCTGGGAACCAATTTGGGAAATCGTTTGGGGGGGCCCACACTGACTGGCAGCCGACGTTCCACCAACTACACCGCCAACCGCAGTCGGCAGTACGGCAACTCGCCAGCACTCAACACGACGCCGGTTCTGAACCCGGCGCTGAACATGCTGCCAGGGGCAACGAACAACTTCTCCGGCCAGTACCTGCTGCGAACCCAGCCCTTCGAGGAAATTGGCCGACAGGGGCAGAACTTCGGCCGGCAACTGGGCATGATGCAACAGGAAATCAATGCCGGCTCGGCAGCGCAGGGGAACTACCTGAGCGGGGATGCCTTTCAGCCGATCCGTTCCGGGCTGACACCCACCGGGCATCCCGTGGGGTTTTTCAGCACCGGGACCTACTACCCCTGAGCATGCTCCTGTGAAGGGCTCGGCTGGCCGGGTCTGTGACCCGGTCGAAGCTGAGACACGATTCATCAACCATTCATCCACCGAATCTGGCTGACACTGCCGCGACGGTCTGCCTGTTCGAGATTCATCCCAAGGAGGGGATCACGTGACTCGTCTGATGTCTCTGGGCCGCTCGGCCCTGTTGGGGTGGCTGTTGGTTGCCGGCTGGGCGACCATGGCCCAGGCTGGTCTGCTCGACCGGGTGCTGGGCAACACCACCGAATCGAAAACGGTGCGGGGGCAGTCTCCCTATCGCCAAGATGCCGGAGTGGAGACCGAACTGGAATTCTGCGGGGATTGTGACCACAACCCCAACCCGTGGAAGACCCGCCAGTGCCGCAAGGGATGTGGGGCCACGTACTATCCCGCCCAGCGCCCCTACTGCGCTCCCTGCTATGGGGTGTACCCCACTTGCTGGCGGCGGCTGGAAGAGTGCTGGATGTGCCCGCAAGAGCGGTTCACCACACGGCCCTCGAAGTCGGGCCGCTCGAATGCGATTGAGCCAGGCGGATTGCCTCCGGCTCCCGCGGCGACCCCCTATGTCCCTGCGGCTCCCACCTCTCCGGTGGAAGAGACGCCGGCGGTCACTCCCCCGTCGATTGACCCGGCCGATGCAATCACACCGC
>Ga0315901_10007493_pt1 | contig 12858 bp, 9 predicted proteins | sample LakEriMetagenome_10_FD_203761 | JGI IMG/M metagenome (GOLD analysis project Ga0315901, IMG submission 203761) | Freshwater fungal communities from buoy surface, Lake Erie, Ohio, United States - Buoy 2 MA116 | ecosystem: Environmental > Aquatic > Freshwater > Lake | place: USA: Lake Erie, Ohio... | reverse complement strand
TCCACCGCATGACCGAGGCTGCATAGGGACGTTCAGCATGAGCAATCCGTTCATCCGTGCCTATGAATTCGAAAAAAGGTATGGTCTTGATCGCCTAAGGCTCACGCTGGAAAAAGCGGAGCAGGCATATAAAACTCATGAACCGGAAACCATCGATTTTTGTAAATCGGCCTTGGAGTGTGTGTGCAAAAGCATTTTAGCCGAAAAAGGTGATACTGCGCATACAGGCATTCAGGATGTGCCAAAGTTAATCAAAGCGACGCTCCGCGCACTTGGGCATCCCAATGAGCAAATCGGCGGTGGCATCAGCAGTCTTGCCCAAGGCATCGCACAGATAAGGAATGATCACACGGTTGCTGGGCACGGCATGGATGCATCCACATCTATGCTTACCAAGACAGAGATTGCGATATTCGTCAAAACCTTTGCACATACGGTGGATGTCATCCTGACGCTTTTAGACGCGCAGGAAATTGACATTTCAACCACGCGCATGACATTCGATGCAGTGGAATCACAACTCAATCTTACTGCCGCGAATGAAGAGATTGATGCCTCTGTTAGCGTGGAATATTCCGCTGAAGATGGCGTTATATTCCTTGATGGTAAAGAACTAAGACCCAGCGAGGTGTTGTTTCACTTCGACCGCAGGGGTTATAACCAGCGCATCGAAAGAGCAAGAGAAGAGAGAGCAAGAGAAGCTCGGCAGGCGCGATTGGAAGTAAGTTTCACGGAAATGCTATCAGAATCATTATATGGACGTTTTGATGACTTCTACCCTGGACATTATGGCGTTGATGATCTGGAAATTACGTTTGACCAAATTAATGTTAGCGCTGCCACAGCTGTTGCCACTGGCAATATATACGCTTCAGCCCGTTTAGGGGCATCAAGCGCTGAGGATGGAATGGATGTAGACTATGCCTCCGGCTTCAAGGCTGAATTCCAGTGCTATGATGAAAATAATCCAGATACCTTTGAACTGGAAAAACTAGAGTTAGAGGTAGTGGATTGGGTGCAGCATGAGGAATGTGAAGATCATTCATAACGTCATGTCTATTTGCGGGGTTATTCATCTTTGAACGGCTAATAGAAAGACTACGACTTTGCTTCTTTTGCTACCTATATGCTACCTGAGCATTTTTTAGTGGAAATTTTTGTTTAGAATGTATGACTTGTAAGTCATTGATTTAAAATCATGGTGCCCCAGGAGGGACTTGAACCCCCACATCCGAAGATAACAGATTTTGAGTCTGTTATCATACCTGTTTATGGGTGTAGATAAAAGTTTATTTATGTTGCTAAAAGCCATATATAAAGCCATTTACAGTGGTTTTGCTTGTCGCCGGATGTTGCTATAGAGATTGCATGAATTGCTGCCTGCTGCTACCTATTTGCTACCTAGAATTTTTAGGTAGCAAAAATGAGGGTGCAACATGACTACTGTAAAACTCACCAAGCGAGTTATAGAAGCGGCAAAACCAGACACCAAAGAAGCGTTGCTGTGGGATAGTGAATTGAAGGGCTTTTTTTGCAAAATAACCCCCAGCGGTAAGCGTTCGTATTTTCTCTATTACCGCACCAAAGACGGACAGCAACGGAAACCAAAATTAGGTGAGCATGGTGCAGTGACGTGTGAACAGGCGCGGGAAATGGCATTAAAGATGCTGGCGGCGGTAAGCGCAGGGAATGATCCCAGCCGGGAACAACAGGATAAACGCAAAGCCCCCACGCTGGCGGAATTTGCCGCGCGGTATGTAGAGCAACATGCCAAGAATAAGAAAAAGCCGCGCAGCGTAGAAGAAGACGAAGGCAATCTTGCGCGGCATATTCTGCCTGTATTGGGAAGCATGAAATTAGCGAGCATAACCCGCAAGCATATTACTGATTTACACCATACAATGCGGGAAAAGCCCACAACGGCGAACCGGGTGATCGCGCTATTATCCAAAATGTTTAACTTGGCAGAGGCGTGGGGCTTGCGGACTGACGGCAGCAACCCCTGTAGGCATGTGCAAAAATACAAAGAAAATAAGCGCACCCGCTATTTATCAGAGGCGGAATTAGCAAGGCTTGGTGCGGTGCTGGCAGAGGATGCGGCAAACGGCATACACAACGCGGCGGCTAATGCTATCCGCTTGTTAATTTTAACCGGGTGCAGGCATAGCGAGGTTTTAACGCTAACATGGCAGGAAGTGGACACCGAGCGGCATTGCTTGCGTCTCAAGGATAGTAAAACCGGAGCGAAAACCATACCGCTTAATCCCCCGGCGTTGGCGTTGCTAGCCTCTCTTGCCGTGGTGGACGGCAACCCGCATGTGTTTCCGGGCAGGTTTGCGGAAAGCCATTTAACCAACCTTGATCGTTATTGGGGAAGCGTGAAAAAACGAGCGGGGCTTGAGGATGTGCGCTTGCATGATTTGCGGCATACCTATGCCAGCGTGGGTGCGGCGGGCGGCTTTAGCTTACCAGTGATCGGCGCGTTGTTAGGGCATACGCAAGCATCCACCACACAGCGATACGCACACCTCGCGGATAACCCGTTAAAACACGCAACCGATGTTATAGGGGCGCGGATTGCGGCGGCAATGGCGGGGAATAAGGCGGCTGTTGTTGATTTTAGAGAATATCGAGCATCTTAATAAAGGTACTACAGAATGTTTAGCGGTGCCGTTTGATGGAAATTTTATCTCTTGAATGGCGGTTTATTGATTACAGCAACGCAACCCTAAACCTACCCGACAGCAAAAGCGGCAAGAAAACAGTGTACCTTTCTGCACTGGCGTTGGCGGTGCTGCCTGTGTCTGCGTGACAAGGCGCACGTTTGTTGCATCTCCTCTACCAAGCTCAGCGTCATGCTGATTGCCGGCGCGATGCGCGGAAAATCAGCTGAGGTTATTCCCCTGCGTCCCAAGCAGATGGTGCCATAATGTTTATCTTTTTGGATGAAAGCGTCGATTAGCACATCAGTCATTTAGGCATAAAAAAGTGCAGCACCAACACCGCCCAAGTCCCTAAGCTCATAGCCAACACATGGAAGGCAGCACAAAGGGCACGGTGTGAGGATTTATCGGCACAAGTATCTTACACGCTAAAGCGTAAAAAGTCAATTTGGGGATGTATTGGTGTTGTCTAAATGCGCTCTAAGGCAGTCTTTTATTGGATGAGGAATCTATTGTATAATATTGATAATTGGGTATTTATACCCTAAATAAATAAAAAAATAGAGCTTTCAATTAACATGAATAAACGCTAAGTATTATTCATGACAAACACACCATCACACGGCGACATACTGTTAGAGCAAGAAACCGCAAATTACCTGCAACTTAAACCAGCAACCCTGCGCCGGTGGCGCTGGGCGGGCAAAGAACTCCCCTTTGTCAAATGCGGCGGGCGGGTGCGTTACCTGCGCTCTGACCTTGATGCATGGATATCCAAAAACCGTCGTGGCAGCACCAGCGAGGTTTGATAAAATCGCCGTGCGGCTGCTGCTAACCCGGCAGGCTGATGCGCTGGTAGCGACGCTGCTGCCAGCCGCCTGTCGGGATGGGGCGCATCTGTGCGTGGGTAATCTAGCCGGTGATGCTGGATGTAGTTTACGTATCAACATTACCGGCCAATACGCTGGCCACTGGCGAGATTTTGCTACTGGTGAGCACGGCGACGCGCTGGCGCTGGTAATGGCGGTTTTAAAGCTGTCATTCTCAGAGGCATTGCAGTGGGCGCACGATTTTCTGGGGCAACCGACAACTACCCCGCCAACGCCGCGCACGCCGCAACCACAACAGCACAAACCCATGCCGGACACTACCAACACAGACCGCGCCCTTGCCTTGTGGCGGGAAGCGCAGCCGATTACCGGCACGCTGGCGGAGCGATACCTAAGAGAGCACAGAGGAATAAACCTCAACCCGTTGCCGGTGTCGTTACGCTTTCACCCACGCTTGTGGCACAGTAAGGCGGCGCAGCACTTCCCGGCGCTGATTGCGGCAATCCAAGCCCCTAATAAAACAATCACAGCTGTACACCGTATTTTCCTGTGTCCAGCTACAGCCAAAAAAGCCCCCGTGCTCAATCCCAAACTAACCCTTGGCGGCATGAACGGCGGCGCAGTGCGGCTGGCAGCAGCAACGGAAACGCTCATTACATGCGAGGGGCTAGAAGACGGCCTAACCCTGTTACAGGCCACAGGTTTGCCAGTGTGGGCAACGCTGGGCACGGCGGGGTTAGCAGCGGTGCTGCTGCCCGATACAGTGCGCGCGGTGATACTCGCAACCGACAACGACACCCCCGGAAAAGCTGCCGCCGCGAAAGCCGCCGCACGCTTCTTAAACGAAAAAAGGCAGGTGAAGATTGCGTTTCCCCCTGCCTCTCACAAAGATTTCAACCAAGTATTGTGTGGTTCTTATGTCCATACAAGAAGCTGATACTGTTATCAAGCAGGCTGTTGTTGATGCAGCACTACCCGCTGAGGCCTTTTTAGTCGGCACATCCACCGCTATTGCCGCGCCTGAGCCCACAGCAGAGCAGCGCATGAACGCAGCGGAGCAGCGCGTGAAAGCGGAGGTGCTCAATCTTTCTGGACTTAGCAAAGTGGCCTACGCCCTCAAGCGCAAGGGCGTTGCGGAAGCGTTCGAGATTCCTGTGTCCATATTGGATGACCTGGTAAAAGAACAGCGCCGCCAGGGGGATGATGACGGCTTGCAGGGCAAGGGCATTGAGCTGCCAGAGCCTGCGCACTGGCCGGAGGCAGTGGACGGGGCAGCGCTGCTGCGGGAGCTTTCGGCGTTTATCCGCCGCTATGTCTATGTGTCGGATGAGGCCTTGACGGCGATTAGCTTGTGGTTGCTGCACACTTATAACATTGAATGCTTTCGCCATTCGCCGTTTATGGCGGTGCAATCCCCGGAAAAGGGGTGCGGCAAGTCAACCTTATTAGCCGTGTTGTTTGTGTTATCTTACCGCGCACTGTCTGCCAGTAATATCAGCCCGGCGGCGGTGTTTCGCGTTATTGAGGCGCACCAGCCTACGCTGGTAATTGATGAGATTGACACAGTGTTCAGCCGCGAGGGGAACGAAGATTTACGGGGCATTCTCAATGCCGGACACAGTAAGCCTATGGCCTTTGTGATGCGGGTTGTCGGTGATGCGCACGAAGTGCGGCAATTTTCCGTGTGGGCGGCAAAAGCGGTTGCGGGGATAGGCACGTTGCCGGAAACGCTGCAATCGCGTGCGGTAGTGATTCGTTTAGAGCGCAAGCTGACCACCGATAAAATCGAGCGGCTGCGCCCGGAAAAGCTGTTGCCTGATATCAACCGTCTACAAAGCCAGGCGCGCCGTTTCATGCAGGATAATGCCGCACAGCTTACGGAGTATGATGTTGATATAGACGATATAGGCGACAGGGATGTTGATAACTGGCGGCCACTGCTGGCTATTGCTGACGCTGCCGGGGGCGTGTGGCCGCAAAAGGCGTTGCTTGCACTCTACACCCTGACCGGGGCGGCGAAACGCTATCAGCAGCTGACCCTGCCGCAGCAACTGCTGGCCGATGTGAAAGCCATTTTTGAAGATGACCCGCGCGGCTTTATCCCCACCTCTGACCTGATTGCGACACTCAATAAGCGCGATGAACGCCCTTGGCGCACCTACAAGCACAACGGCCTGACCCCGGAAAGTTTCGCGTATTTGTTGAGAGAGTACGGCGTAAAAACAAAACAGGTGCGTCTGGGTCAGACCCCGGTACGGGGTCTTAACCGTAGTGATATGCTGCACATTTTTACCCGCTATACCGGGGCAGACACGCACAGCGGGGGTATTTCTGACTTTCAACCTGTTACCCCGTTACAACCCAATGATTCCGCCGGGTTGAGCTATGCTTCAACCCGTGACACTGTAACGGGTCAAGAAACGCTGGAAGCCACAGAAAATAAGGAGTGTAACGGGGTAACAGGTTACAAACCGGAAAATGGGTCTGTGTGTGTGCCTGCCCCTGTTTCGACTGCCTGGAGCATCACGCTATGACCCCGGAAATGTGCTTGCAGCAGCTTGCCAAATCGGGCGCGATTATCAACTATAACGATGGATTGTTGCAGGTGTCACATCCGCGTTATGCGTTGCCGGAAAGTATAATCACAACCTTGCGTGCGCACAAGTCTGCGTTGATTGAATTGCTACTCGCGGAGCGTCACAGCAACCATGAGGAGCACCGTCTCATGCGTGCGGCGTTGTCGGGGTATGATGATGACCTTGCGGCTATCTTCTATGAATTAGAGCGCGTTCTCACTCCGGCACACATCCCCCTGCTGGATAAAGTCGGGATTGCGTTTGATAGGCTGAGCCGCTTAGAGAGGCCACACCCATGACCGGCGGAAAATCCCCTGATATAGTTAAAGTAAATCAACAAGAAGCGCTCAACCCCACCCCCCTTAAAATCGACCTTCACGACAGCCACGCAATCCGCCGGGAACTCTGCGCCGTGTATCGCGATATGCGCGGCCTGCGCCTCGATATCAGTGACGGCACCAAGCTGGCCTATGTGCTCGATATGATTCGCAAAGCGTACGAGACCAGCGTGCTGGAAGGCCGCCTAGAGCAATTGGAACGTACCTTAAAAACAAGGAACACCATATGAATATCAACAAAGTGAATAAGCTTTATAGCCACCTGAACAGCCGGGAGCTGGCCGTGCTCGCCTTTAATGCCATCAGTACACAAGATGAACCGGAACTGGATCGCATCTTACTGGCCGTACCAGAGCGCAGCTATACCGGCACGGACTTAAATTACATTATGACCTTAAACAGCTTTATGCACGTCACCCATGCTTGGGGCTTGCTGTATTGGCAATACCAGTATGCCTCTCTTGCTGTACGAGCGGGACTGTATATTACTAGCGCCGACGACAGTATGGATGACCTCGCAGCGAGGGAGGCTCTTGAGAGCATCAAGCGCAGGAAAGCCTTATTACTGGCATTGGACGAAGCCCTGCTATGCTGGTGCGGGGAACACCGAATCGACCCCGCCGCCGTGCGCCGCATTACGGGAGTGATTCAGGAAAATGATTCTGATGCTCTAACCGGCAACGTCACTACAGCTGATCCGGAAGCATTGGCGCGTTTTAAGGAGTCTTTTTTTGCTTGCTGTCCGAAAAATTGATGGTGTCTGCGCCGCCGGTTTTATTGTGTAATGGCAGGTATTTCGTTATTGAACAAATCCCTTATTCTATTGCACTTTCCCCGCCTTTTCCCTACTTTCTCACGAAACATATTGAGCGTGCGGGAATCATGGATACGGATGTCATCACAATTCGGGAACTCGCTGTCTATCTGAAGATGGCAGAAAAAACCCTCTACCGCCTCGCTTCAGAGGGTTCTGTCCCCGGCTTTAAGGTCGGCGGCGCTTGGCGTTTTCGCAAAAGCGAGATTGATAAGTGGATTTTTTCTCAGGAAAGAAAGGTTGCTTCCTGATGGGAAATTTTACTGAAGCAGACATCAAGACCAAATATATCCTGCCTGCTATCAAGAGTGCAGGCTGGGATTTGCAGACGCAGGTGCGCGAAGAAGTTTCATTCACGCATGGCCGAATTATCGTGCGCGGTAAAATGGCTGCGCGGGGCACGAGCAAGCGTGCGGATTATATCCTGTATTACAAGCCAAATATTCCGTTAGCGATCATTGAGGCCAAGGATGACGACCACCAGCTGGGCGACGGGATGCAGCAGGCGCTTGAATATGCCGAGATTCTAGATATTCCTTTCGTCTTCACCTCAAACGGCACTGGCTTTCGCTTCCATGACAAATCCGGCACCAGCGAACAGGTAGAGCGCGATATTCCACTAGATTGCCTACCCAGCCCGCAAGAGCTCTGGAAGCGCTATAAAAAATACCGCAACATTGAAGCGCCCGCAGCTGAAGCTGTGGTCGTGCAGGATTATTATTCCGACGGCAGCGGGAAATCTCCGCGTTATTACCAGCTCAATGCGATTAACCGCGCGATGGAAGCCATTGCCAAAGGCCAAGACCGCATTCTGCTAGTTATGGCCACGGGCACGGGGAAGACCTACACAGCGTTCCAGATCATCTGGCGCTTGTGGAAGTCCAAAACCAAGAAGCGCATACTATTTCTTGCTGACCGCAATATCCTTGTAGATCAAACCCGCCAGAATGATTTCAAGCCATTTGGTCAGGCGATGACGAAAATTGCCAAGCGTCAGATAGATAAATCCTACGAAATTTATCTATCGCTTTATCAGGCCGTTACTGGCACTGAAGAAGAGCAGAATATCTACAAACAATTCTCGCCTGATTTCTTTGATCTCATCATCATCGATGAGTGCCACCGCAGCAGCGCCGCCGAGGATTCCGCATGGCGTGCGATTCTGGAATATTTCTCCAGCGCCACGCAAATCGGCCTCACTGCCACGCCGAAAGAAACGGCGGATGTCTCGAACATCGATTATTTCGGCGCACCTGTTTACACCTATTCCCTGAAACAGGGTATTGAGGATGGTTTCCTTGCGCCATACAAAGTTATCCGCATTGATATAGACAAGGATGTATTAGGCTTTCGCCCTGAAAAAGGACAAGAAGATAAATTTGGCAATTTGATTGAGGATCGAATCTACAATCAAAAAGACTTCAACCGCACATTGGTATTAGAACCACGCGATTGGCTGGTAGCAAAGAAAATAACTGCCTATCTTAAAGCCACAAACCGCTTCGATAAAACTATCGTGTTCTGCGAAGATATTGACCACGCCGAACGTATGCGCCAAGCGCTGGCCAACCTCAATAGCGATCTCGTGTTGAAAAACCACCGCTATGTGATGAAAATAACGGGCGATGACCAGCAAGGCAAAGCCGAGCTAGATAATTTCATCGACCCTGAAAGTGTCCACCCCGTCATTGCTACCACATCCAAGTTGCTGACAACGGGTGTGGATGCCAAGACCTGTAAACTGGTTGTACTCGACCAGCGCATTCAATCCATGACGGAATTCAAGCAAATCATCGGGCGTGGTACGCGTATCGACGAAGAGCACGGCAAACTTTACTTCACCATCATGGATTTCAAAAAAGCCACCGAGTTATTCGCTGATCCAGATTTTGACGGTGATCCCGTGCAGATTTACCAGCCTAGCGGCGATGATGATATCGTGCCGCCAGATGATGAATCCAATGTTGATCCAAGCGAAGGCACACCGCTAAAGCCAGATATTTCCTTTGATCCCAACGCCGAGCCCGGCCAGAAGCGCGTGAAATACTACGTCAATAACGTGGAGGTAAACGTCATCTCCGAGCGCGTGCAATATTACGATAAAGACGGCAAGTTGGTGACGGAATCGCTGAAAGACTACACCAAGAAAACCGTGCAGAAGCAGTACAGCACGCTTGATGAATTCCTGCGCCGCTGGACAGAAACAGCAAAGAAAGAAGCCATTATCAAGGAGCTTGAAAACCAAGGCCTACTACTCAATGCCTTACGTGAAGAAGTCAAAAATGGCGATCAATACGGTACGTTCGATCTTATCTGTCACATCGTCTATGGGCAGCCGCCATTAACGCGCAAAGAACGCGCCGATAATGTCCGCAGGCGTGACTACTTCACGAAATATGGCGAAAAAGCACGCAAAGTATTGGATGCGCTGCTGGATAAATATGCCGACGAAGATGTTACCAGCCTTGAAAGCGCAAAAGTGCTCAGCCTTAAGCCCATAAACGAGATGGGCACGCCTGTGGAAATCATCAACGACTTCTTCGGCGGTAAAGATCAATACGAAGCCGCCCTACGGGAGCTGGAAGAACAACTATTTAAGAAGGTAAGCAGCGCATGAGCAACGTATCTGGCATTATTAAATCCATCCAAGATATCATGCGTAAAGACGTGGGTGTGGATGGTGACGCGCAGCGCATCGGCCAGTTGGTGTGGATGTTTTTCCTCAAGATTCTGGATGACCAAGAAGAGCAGCTGGAACTTACCGAAGATAACTATATATCACCTATCCCTGAGCCTTTACGCTGGCGAAACTGGGCGGCAGATGCCGAAGGCATTACGGGCGATGAGCTATCCGACTTTGTGAATATTAAGCTGTTCCCCACGCTCAAGGAACTGAGCGCCGAGGGCAAGCAAGGTGGCCGCGCCGTGGTTGTCCGTAACGTGTTTGTTGATGCGTATAACTACATGAAATCCGGCCAGCTGATTCGGCAGGTTGTGAATAAAATCAACGAAATTGATTTCAATCGTTCCGCCGATAAACACACTTTCGGAGACATTTACGAGCAAATCCTGAAAGACCTGCAAAGCGCGGGCAATGCCGGTGAGTTCTACACTCCACGCGCTGTGACGCAGTTCATGGTTGATATGCTAAACCCGCAGCTTGGGGAAATGGTGCTTGATCCTGCCTGCGGCACCGGCGGTTTCTTAAGCTGCACCATCGAGCATTTGCGAAAACAAACCAACACTCCCAAGGACTGGGAGGTTTTACAAAAGACCATCAACGGCGTAGAGAAAAAAGCCCTGCCGCATTTGCTCTGCACCACTAATATGCTGCTGCACGGCATCGAAGTGCCCACCAATATAAAGCACGACAACATGCTCTCCACCCCCATCAAGGATCACCCCTGGCGCAAAAAGGTGGATGTGGTGCTCACCAATCCACCATTCGGGGGCACCGAGGAAGATGGCATCGAAAACAACTTCCCTGCCGCCTACCGCACACGCGAAACGGCGGATTTATTCCTGTTCCTGATTGTTGAAATGCTAAAAGACAAAGGCCGCGCCGCCGTGGTGTTGCCCGATGGCACGCTGTTTGGCGAAGGCATTAAAACCCGCCTAAAGGAAAAATTGCTGGAAGAATGCAACCTCCACACCATCGTGCGCCTGCCCAACGGCGTGTTCAACCCCTACACGGGCATTAAAACCAACTTGTTGTTTTTTGAAAAGGGTACGCCCACTAAAGACATCTGGTATTATGAACACCAATACCCAGCGGGGTATAAAAGCTACAGCAAAACCAAGCCCATGCGCCTTGAGGAGTTCGATACCGAAAAAGCATGGTGGAATAAGCGCGAGGAAAGCGATTTTGCTTGGAAGGTGAGCTTTGAGACCATCAAGGCGAATAACTATAACCTTGATGTCAAAAACCCGCGCAATATCGACCCTACGCACCGTGAGCCCGCCGAGCTACTGGCCGAATACCAAGCCGCCACCAGCAGCATGCAGCAAACGCAAAACCAGTTGAAAAACATCCTCACCGAGGCACTCCGCCGCCATGTGAAAAGCGAGGCGGCATAATGGATGCGGATCTCTTCCTCCAGCAATTCGGGCATCTCGCGCAAGGCGAAGGCGGTATCAAAAAGCTGCGCGACGTAATTTTGCAGCTGGCTGTGCGCGGCAAGCTGGTAGAGCAAAACCCTGCCGATGAGCCAGCGGAAGTGCTGCTGAAGAAGGTAGCAGTGGCACGGAAAAACTTTGCGTCTGATTATAAACTCAATACCTCTAAGGAAAATCAGCCTGTTATCGCAAGTCAAATGCCATATGAATTGCCATACTCGTGGCAATGGGTTCGGCTTTCTAATATCGGAATTATTGTTGGCGGGGGAACACCATCGAGCGGTAATCCTGAGTATTTTTGTGATAATGGTGGGATAGCTTGGCTAACGCCTGCAGATATGTACGCTCTTAAAAGCAAATTTATATCTCACGGGAGGCGTGATCTTACCCACGCTGGTTTATCGAATAGCTCAGCCCAACTTATGCCAAAGGGCAGCATATTGTTTTCAAGCAGGGCTCCTATCGGATATGTTGCTATAGCCGCGAATGAAGCAACAACCAATCAAGGCTTTAAGTCATGCGTTCCCTTTATTGGTGAGATGTCAGAATACATTTACTACTACCTCAAATCTGCAGTGCGGTATATCGAGTCATTAGCGTCTGGCACCACCTTCATGGAAGTTTCCGGAAAAGTGGTATCGAATGTTCTTTTCCCCCTCCCACCCCTCGCCGAGCAGAAGCGTATTGTCGCGAAGGTGGATGAGTTGATGGCGCTGTGCGACAAGCTGGAGGCCGAACAGAAAGCCCAGCGCACATTGAAAACGCAGGCCGTACAATCCACCCTGCATCACCTCACTAACGCCGAAAGCCCCGCCAGCTTCGGCAACAGCTTAAATATCCTCGAGCGCACGTTCGGTAACTGGTTCGATAACCTCGCCACCGTCAAACACCTCCGCGCCACCATCCTGCAACTAGCCGTGCACGGCAAACTCGTCCCCCAAAACCCCACCGACGAACCTGCAAGCGAACTCCTTAAACGCATCGAAGCGGAAAAAAAGCGGCTAGTTAAGGAAGGTAGTATAAAAAAAGCAAACCCACTTTCTGATTTTATAGAATCAGATTGCTTGTTTGAATTGCCAAATGGTTGGGTTTGGGAGCGCTTAGGAAATATTGGCGAAACCAATATTGGGCTTACATATTCTCCAAATGATATAGCTGAGCAAGGTATTCCAGTTTTACGTTCCAATAACATTAAGAATGGAAAATTGAACCTGACAGATCTTGTAAGAGTCAAATCGGAAGTAAAAGATAGTGTTTTTGTTAATGAAGGTGATCTCTTAATATGTGCGCGAAATGGCAGCAGAGCGTTAGTTGGCAAAACTGCCATAATTAAAGGGTTGAAAGAACCTGCTGCCTTTGGCGCATTTATGGCAATCTTCCGCAGCGACCTTAATGACTATCTATATCACTTTATATGCTCTCCACTTTTCAGACAGGTAATTGAAGAAGTTAATACCACCACAATTAACCAAATCACGCAGGCCAATTTGCGATCGACGTTGGCACCGATTCCACCACTCA
>Ga0315901_10007492_pt1 | contig 12858 bp, 12 predicted proteins | sample LakEriMetagenome_10_FD_203761 | JGI IMG/M metagenome (GOLD analysis project Ga0315901, IMG submission 203761) | Freshwater fungal communities from buoy surface, Lake Erie, Ohio, United States - Buoy 2 MA116 | ecosystem: Environmental > Aquatic > Freshwater > Lake | place: USA: Lake Erie, Ohio... | reverse complement strand
GGAGGTGCGGGAGGTGTAACGGTAGCCTTAACCTCTTTAATCGCTTCTAGGGCGTTCTGTGCGTTAGCACGGGCCTCTTCTGTAGCGGCGGTAGCTAGAGTATTCGTAAAGCCTGCCTCTGCCGCGTCTAGTTCTTCTGGGGCTACCTGCGAGTAGATAGCTGTAAATTCTTCTTTAGACTTAATCGCTGGAGGTGCGGCGGTAGGCTCTTTCGTTACGGCAAGTTGTCCGCTAACCTGCTTCTCGATCTCGTCAGCGTCTAGTTGCTCTTCAAGCTGTGCGGCAAGTTTGTCCTGCTCGATTGTCGTAGCAGTTGTTGATTTAACTGCGGCAGCAGTAAGCGGTGCGCTATTCTGCTCAAGGTTATCAGACAGTTGTGCAGCGGCTTTAATCTTTGCGTCTTCTTCAGCCTTAACTCTAGCGGCTCTATCTGCCATTCTGCCTGTAATAATCTCAGCAGCGCCCGGTCCAGCTTCGCCGATAATCTCGCCGAATACTGCCTTGCCTTCGATTGGCTCTCCAGCAACAAGTGCGCCTGCAACTTCACCGCCACCACCGAGTCCAGCTTGAACTCCAAGTTCAGCAGCAGCCTCGCCAGTCTTAGTAAGGAATTGTTTACCGATAACTCGACCTAACTTACCGCCGATACCAGCGGAGATAGCGTCGAACGCAGCAACAGGAATACCGCGACTAATAGCTTTATCCCTAGCCTTGGCAACAGCTTCTTCGTTCTCAAAGAATCCTTGGATGCTCTCTGGCTTGGTTAGGTCAACGCCACCCTCCTGCATCTCTTCTAGAATCTTGCTTCCGTATTCTGTAGCAAGCGATCCAGCGAATGTGCCTGCTACTTGACCAGCGGTAAAGCCAACGCCAGTTCCCAATACGGGAACAACTGAGCCAGCGGCAGCGCCAACGCCACCAGCAGCCAATCCTGCTCCGAGTGCAGGCAAGCTACCAGCCAAGCCTTCTGCAACGATATTCGATGTTACCTCGATTGGGTTCTTGGCGAATGCTAATACAGCGTCGAATCCTTCTGCCTTTTGATACTCGTCGTAGCCGGGAGCGAACTTCCTAGATTGTTTGTCGAACTCAATCTTTGCGATGTTCTGCGCTTCCTCTGGCGTGACATCTCCAACGATGTCTAGTGCCTGCCTAGAGGAATCAAATGCGTTCTTGGCTGCGTTAGCGATGCCTTCAAGCGTTCCTACCTCTTGTTCAGCTTTCGGTGCTGATACGCCCTTCGGTCTAAAGCGAGCAGGGTCATACTTGTATGGAGAAGGCTGCGTAACTGCTGGCTGCGCTACCTGCGGAGTTGTTGGCGCAATCTCAGTCTCTTCTTCGTCAAGAAAGGTAATCTTTCTTTTAGTTGGTGGCGCTAGAGGAGTAATATCCTCTTCTTCATCTAGGAATGTAATTGGCATTAGTCGATTCTTGCTTTTCGACCATTTATATACACAATTGTCCCAGCAGGCAAGCCCGCAGATTCAGCTTCTTCTACAGAAGAAAATGAAGCGCCTCCTGATGGAGCCATTGCAGGAGCCATCCCTGTGGGTTGTGGCGCAGCGATAGGTGTATTCGGATTCTCCATTCCTCTCTGTGCGTAAAATTGATCGACTTGGTTTTGTAAGAAACCTAAATAACGCTCTTCTTCAGGAGATGCGCCAACCCCTTCACCTCTCCCTTCAATAAGTTGATTGTATGTTGAAATTTCCTTCATCGCTTTTGCCATGTCGTCCTTTGTTATAACGCCCTCTTGCTTGCGACCCGTTAGACGCGAATTGCGGTTAAGCATTGGCTGGAATACATACTTCTGGAACTCTTGGCTCTCGAAAGCCATCGGATGCTCGTCTTGAATATCGTATGCCTTGTTGATGAAATTAGGATCACGGACATCCAGTTCAGCTAACTTCTGCCTAGCGACAGGAATCTGCTCCAGCATTGCGTCTTCTCGGTTAATCTGAGACTCATACATATCCAAGTCTCTAGCGGCTTTCTTTAGACCGAGTTCAGATTCCTTGTCTTTAATGAGATTTGTTCTGTATGCAATATCCTCTTCCAAGTATGGACGCTCGTTTCTCCTTTGTTCCTCAAGCTGGATTCTTCCAGCAATGGATTTTACTGGATACTTCTCATCAAGCTGCGAATAATCAAAGCTAGACTGTAGCCTTGGATCACTTCTTATAGCCTCTTCAAAATAATCAATTTCTTCTCGGGGAGATTCTGGAATATATCCCGGTGTATATCTAGGCTGTGACGATCTGTATCTTCTGTTTGCCATTTGATTTAGTAATTCCTAATAATTTACCTTATAGCTCTTGCGCCTTCAAGGATTGCTTTAAACGCAGCCTTCCCGCCGCTATAGATACTTTTCCCAGTTTCCTTCAAACCTCTGCTGATTTTCCCCGATATAATTTCATCTTTCTCTTCTGGAGTTAAGCTATCCCATTCATCTTGGGTTATTTCAGTTTGCTTTGTTTCGGCAGCTTTTTGTGACCTTGGTTGACTAGCGCCAATCTCTGGAGTTCTTGGAGCTTTTGGTTTCTTGGCATATTTACTGAATGGATTTGCTCCTTTACCATATATTCCAGCAATATTTTGATATGTTAGAAATGGGGATTCTTGATTAACTCCAGCAACATAATCCTTGTATCCGCTTCCGCTAACGGATGCTTCTGGATTAGAAGTATTCTGCTTTTTAATTACAGCCCTTCTTTCTTCTGATCTTCTATCTATTTCTTGTCTTAATTTTTCAGACTCTTTATCTTGAAAGAATCTTTTTCTTAAAGATGCATTTCTAATATCCCCGCCAGCCATCATTTCTTCTTGATTTGCTAGTTCCTCATATTCATCGGCACGGGCGTAATCTTTATTCTTTCTAGCATATCTGGCGGCTCCCTTATAGTCTTTATATGCCGTTAATGTTTCTTTCTCTTTTCTTTCAGCCGCAGTTCTTGCTGCTTGCCCAAGTCTAAATTCCTCACTCCTCGCCCTGCTTATAGCTTCTGCTTCCTGCCTAGTCTTAGGTGGAGCAAATCCGCGAGAAGCTAACTCGTCCTCGTATCTTTTTTGAAGTGCAGTATTGGCTCTTACTCCAGCATCGTAGATGAGATTCTGCTTTCTAACATCTTCAGCAGCCTTCGCCTCGGAACGCTGTTTCTCGAAACCCTGCATCCTCTTTAGAGTTTCTGCGCCAATCTTAACCTTTCCGCCTCCGGGAATATCCATCTCCTCGTCAGCCTTTGTAGGTAGTTTAAATTCTCTAGGTGCGGCACTTCTGTTAATAGCGGCTCGTTCTGCTAATGCTTGCTGCGCTCTAGCAGACTCACCAGCTTTCGATCTTTCAGCGGCTCTCTCGCGCCAATCAGCACCCAGCGTTCTAGCCGTGTGCATCTTGGAGAGCTTCATCTTCTCCGATTCACTCAATGGCTTTCCTTGCGCGTCAGTTCCCTCGACGAGCTTGCGCTTCTCTTCCTCTGTAAATGTAGCCTTTCGTGAAGGGATTGTTGCCATATCTTTAGTCGTTTATTGTTTAACAGTATTTGTGGGGAATTAAAGAATTATGTTGTGTAGGCTGCAATATTTGTGTTACTTACAAGTGCCACAAATTTACCTCCACCAAATCCTATCGGAATCCAATCATTTGATGATGGCATAGGTGATACTTGCCAATCTATTCCGTTATTACTGTAGCCAAAACCATTTGTAAGAATTGGTGCAACAAATATTCCATTTCCGTATGACACTTTTCGCCAGTTAATCGCTGTAGATGGAAGTAAGAATTGCGTCCAAGTTTCCCCTCCATCATCACTATAAATTCCATAACCAGTGATTCCAACACAAACAAATCTTCCATTCCCGTATGCTACACCAGCAACTGAATAGTTTTGTGCAGTGGAAGTTGCAACCCAAGTTATTCCATCGTTGCTGTATAACGAGTTCCCAGCGCCAATAGCAACAAATCTTCCATTTCCGTATGTTACTGCTCTGCAAGCGAAACTTGTAGGAAGAGATGCTGTGGTCCAAGTTACTCCGTTATTAGAACTATAAATCATTTGATTCCCAGAAACATCACGAAAACCAACAAATCTTCCATTTCCGTATGCTAAACGAGACACACTTACACTAATACTAACTTGCGTCCAAGAGCTTCCAGTTGAACTGTATGCTATAGCAGCAGGTGATGGAGATGGCGTCTCATTCCCAGATAACCTACATGCCATAAATACTCCTCCTCCAAATACTACATCCCGCCAAGATGCACTAGATGGTAATGTAGATTGACTCCAAGTTTTACCACCATCAGTGCTTAGTGACGCCAAATTGCTGTTACCATTAACAGCAACAAATATTCCATTTCCGTATGCTACTGAATTCCAAGGCAAACTGCTAGGAAGACTAGTCTGTATCCAAGTTATTTTATTATTCTTAACAAGAAGTTTTCTGGCAGTGAATCCCATATCTCAAAAATTTTGACCGCTTATGAAACCAAACCAATTTGTTCCACCATCATGCGTGACGAATGTAAATGTATCAATCTTGTTATTCGTTGTTGTAATTGTTGGCGCTCCTGCACCACCCCACCTAACAGAGGCAGGCCAAGTAACCGCATACGCTGTTCCGTTAGCAACAAACTGAAGCGTGAATGAAAACACCTTTGGAGACGCTGGAGGGCTTGAGAACACTACAGATGTTATTGCATTCAGCGTTACATAGAAAAATGTAGCTGTAGATAGATTCAGCGTTAGCGTTCCTCCAGATATAGTTGGAGTTGCTTTTGTCTCTACTGGCAATCCGAATGCAGCCTCGCCTGTAACTGTAATTGTTGAGAATGATGATGGGACTGTTCCGGTGGCTCCTTGTGGCCCAGTCGCTCCTTGCGGACCTGTAGCGCCTTGGATACCTGTCGCTCCAACTCCTGTTGCACCAGTAGCGCCAACTCCAGTTGCGCCCTGTGGACCAGTCGATCCTGTTGCCCCACTTGCTCCCGTTGGTCCAGTCGCTCCATTAGAACCTACTGCTCCCGTTGCGCCAACGCTCCCTGTAGCTCCAGTTAAGCCTGTAGCTCCGGTAATGCTAGTTCCAGTAGCTCCCTGCAATCCAGTAGCTCCTGTCGATCCATCAATTCCTGCTGTTCCTGTAGCCCCAGTTGTCCCTGTAGCACCACTTGCACCAATTCCTGTCGCGCCTTGAATACCAGCTTGCGTTAATATAAACAAAAGCTCCGCAGCGTTTGCAAAGTTAGAACTTCCATTCCCACCACTATCAACCAATGTAACAGGAAGCTCGATATAGCTGTTGGAAACATTTGTTGGAGTTCCTGAAACTGTCCACTTCTGGAAACTATTTGAATCAGATTTCTCTTGAATTACGAATTGATTTGAAGTCGCAAGCAAGGACAAGAATAGATCAATATCTTCCGAGTTTGCCGTTGTATGCGATACCGCTACCTGCGTTGCGCTTGTCTGCGTTGCGTTATTCCAATACAGAGTTCCAGAAGTAGGAAATCCAGATGTCTTGCTTGTATCTGCGTTATACCTGTAAAATGCGTTAGTGTATCCATTCGGACCAGTTGCGCCAGTTGATCCCGTTACGCTTGCTCCTGTAGCTCCTGTAACACCAGTCGATCCAGTTGCTCCCTGCGTTGCCGCTGGTCCCGGAGCGCCCGTTGCTCCTATTGGTCCAGTTGATCCAGTCGCTCCATTACTTCCAGAAACTCCAGATGCGCCAGTTGCTCCTGTTGGTCCTGTAATAAATCCGATATTGCTCCAAGAAGAGCCATTCCAAGAATACCCAACTCCACCAAGATTTGTTACAACATAAATATCTCCAACGCTTGGATTGCCGGGAAGATTAACAATATCAGGAACGCTTCCGAGGATTCTAATTCCCTGTCCAGTTGCTCCGGTAAATCCAGTGGCTCCTGTGGCTCCTGTGTTTCCAGTAGCTCCTGTATAACCTGTAGCTCCTAAACCAGTTGCTCCAGTTAGACCTGTCGCTCCAGACGCTCCCTGCAATCCAGTAGCTCCAGTAGCTCCAGCCTCACCCGTGGCTCCATGCGCTCCGACTGCATAAAGAGATGATACAGTAATATCATCAATCATTATGTATTGCCTCACGCCTTCATTCTGACCGATAGGAACATTTGAAATCTGGAATCTTCCAGACAGAACCATTTGTTTGATGCCGTCTTTAGTTCTGTTGAGATACCACTTCTTGTTTGAAATAACTCCGATAGTATTTGTCTGCGTGTCGCTAAGAGTTAGATTTACGAGATTCGTTCCACTGATGCTCGTTGTAATCGGGAAGATGATCTCGGACGGGTATTCTTGTAAAACAATACCTGCATCAAATGTATAGTTAGAGATTCCGTTTGCAAAGTTAAGCGAAAGTGCAAAGTCAGTTCCAAGGACTGCTTCAATATCTAGCTCTCCGGGTGTTTGTGAAAATACAGACATAATTTATCTCCCTTGCCAAAGGTTTTCAAATTGCATAGCCGATCTATCAATGTTTAGTTTCCATTGCGATCCTCCGCGAACTTCACGGCTTTCTCCGTTCAAGAGTTGCAATGCTTTCATAAAATACATTTCAGATCGTTCCATATCACCTTCGTCCTCCCATTTCAAGGACATCAGCATATTCTTCAACGCTCCAAGGTTTGTAACAATAACCTCGTCGGTATCATACACGCAAGGAACGAATCTCACCTTGCAAAGAACATCTAGGTTATCAATAGATGGTTCGTTCGGGACTGCGTAGCGGTGGTAGCTTGCTGTCGTCTCCGTTGCTTCATATGCTCCGATTTGTTCTTCATTAGCCCCACTAACAGCATAAAGGTTAATTCCTCCATTTGTAATTGGCTTTTGAAAGAAGTCGATTCTTGAGAACTGCTGCACTGGGCTTATGTCTGGATTAACCAATGTAACGGTTAGCGTGACATCATCACCATTTTCATCTTTACCTTTGATAACTACCTCGTTAAACGCATCGCTCGCATTCTCAATTTCAACTTTTAGAGTGAATGTCTCAAATGTTGGGTTAGCAAATGTGGCGAATCCATCCCCAAGATCGTCAAAGAATGTTTCATTGTAGCCGTATCTTGGCCAATAAGAGGCAGTCCATAAGTCTGAAATAGGAGTAAGGTAAGTGAACCAGCCGTTCCTGATTTTAATTGGACCGGATGCGGAGTCTTTATTCCACTTAGCAGCCAATGCAGATGAGAACCTTCTAGGCAATGAAATCATCCCGCTAGGAGAATAGAATCTGACGGGAAGTATTGTTCCAGTCCACTTGCCACTATTAATCAATCTTTCCTGCGAGAGATTGAGATACGAGTTAAAGCGATCTATATTCGATTGATTATCAATCGAGGGAACGATTGCGGAATAGAGTTGTTGCCGCGCCTCTCCAAGTGTAAGTCTCATTTAGTTACATTCTCAATCTATTCAATTCATTTCTTAAAGCAAAAAATTCAGGAGTTCCATATTTCATTGAAAACAACCGATCATTAATTGCATCTATTCGTTGTTGCTTCTGCTGCGCTGTTTCTTGTGCAAATCTCTCTCTCTGCAATCCTGACTCTTGCTCTCCTCGCATTTTTGCCAACGATGTCTCTTGCTCTCCTCGCATTTTCTGCAATGATGCCTGCGCTGCTGCCTCTTGCCCAGATAGTGCCGACTTGTATGGATATTCTCCGCTTGAAGAACCTTGTGATGTCATTCTAGCATATTGATTAGGGTTATATATCTGCCCCCCCATCATCTGTGCTAATCTATCAAGAGATTTACCGCCACCGCCACCAGCCTTGTAGCTAGGCAAGTCGTTATATTTTACACCTTGATATGAAAATAGACTATCCAACCCTTTGTGCATCTCGCCTATTTCAGCAGCCGGACCTGCATTTCCCCCGCTGCTTTTAGATGACGGGACATTTGCCCATTTTGGATCAACTATATTCTTATATGCCGCTTCAATTCCTTTAGATGTTTTCATTGTCTTATTAAAACCTATCTATCTTATTCAATATAATATCAAATCCTCTTATACGAGTCCATCATTGATCCGTAAGGGGTTGGTCTTGGTTGTCCGAACTTTGGTTGACTCGGCTTTGGTTGCGTTATTTTGCCACCAATTTTTGGCATATTATTAAGTGGTCCGAATTTTCCAGCCATCATATCTCTCTGGGATTGGCTTGTTAGTTTGTTCCCGTCATATTGCCATCCTTCTTTACTTAAAGTCGTGAATGGAGACTTATATCCAATCGCATTATCTGGCTCTTCTGCCGCTGACTTTCCAAACCCCAAGAAGTCTCCGTATTTACTAAATCCTGCCTTGCCAGACTCCCACGGTTTTTTAGCGAAAGTAGATTTATACCTTGGATCTTCATTTTCATCCATTTCTCTTCCGAAGCCTGTAAAAGTTTTCAACATATTTCTTTAGATTGTTGTATTTGTAAAAATAAATCAAGTGCATTCTGTTGTTTGCGTCCAACCGTATGCGCCATTGAATACATAATCTGCTCCCGGTGAAGCCTTGAAGCTTATTGATCCACCTTGACCAACCAACACGCCATCTTGAATCGGAAGAATTGTTATTTGTCCTCCCTGAACTATTACAATTCCGGGTTCATTTATTGGTATAAAATTTATCTGTCCGCCAATAGCGACAACAATGGAGTTTCCTTGCGGAATTTCTTTCCATCCAGTTATCTTCCCATCCTCCGAATACGGAACAGCATTACCTGACTGTGGAGGGAATTTAACATCTGGATTACCCGGCATCGTCATTGAGGATGACGGCTGGATATTATTTGATAACTTGTTTTCTCTTACACCAGAGTTGGCTGTTTGGTTCATCTATTAAAGAAGCCCTTGGTTAAGGTAATTATTTCTAATATCGGCTATAATGCAAGTATACTTGTGGAAGCCAAACCTGTATGGCGCGGTATCAACAGACATCAAGTAAAGACCCGGCGGGAACTCAGGTGGCTCGGTAGCCTGTAACGCTGGTGGACTTACTGCATAAGTTAAATTTATCTGACCAAGACTTCCAATTGTTTTTGTAGTGACCTCTATTTGCCCGTGAAGAGTTTCTGGAATAAGCACAGAATTTGCTGAAACGGATACATTGTAAGATGTGTTGTCTGAAAGGGCATTAGAACTTCCATTTAAGCTAACAGATGCACTTTCGCTTGTGCTGATAGATTTAGACTTGCTTCCACCAATAATAACAAGATTCTCTGTTACTCTTTTAATATTTGGATATGGTTGTAAATCTTTGAATATATTGTTTAATGGACTTCCTGAAATCTGAGTCTCATATAAATTCTTTATTTTCTTGATAATAGAATTTCTATCCAACGGATATTTTTCAAAAAGTTCAACTTTATATCCGTTAATAGGACCATCATATCCCTTTTTGATCTTGAAATAAATATCTCCAGTAGCAGATGAAGAGGAAGTTTTGCTTCCGCTTACGCTATAATTATATGAATCTCCCGCTCCAGAACCCTCGGAACTTCCCTCTCCAAGGCCATTATCAAGCCCAAAATATGCTGTAATATCTAGTAATTCATCTGGCAGTTTTATCTGAACTTCTTGACCAGACACTCTAATATATTCTTTCAATATAAAATAAGTCTCTGGATAATATCTTAATTTAATTTTATATTCATCTATCGGCGTATAAATTTGATAAATATAATCCTCAATATTATCCACAAACTCTTTTGTTGATGAATTGAATATGCTTGATGTTGGTAAAATTGTTTCAATATAAGGCAACGATACGCCATTTTGTTCGTCCAAATCTACTCCATAAACTTTCGGCCAAACACCACCTTCAGCCGGGACAACTGTTACCGTCTCTCTTTCTGACTTGTATTGATCAATAGGAGTTATTGTGTCTTTTAAGATAAACAATCCGTTCTCTGGAAGCGTCCCGGCAGGAACTATAGAGTTTGTTATTACTGCACTTACTTCACCAATAGGTGACGGATACAAAGAAGTCGCCCCTAATTGCTTTGGGGTTACTGAACTTATAGTTCTCTTTACTGCTTTTGTTTTTGAAATCTGCTTTACCTCTGACGCCAATACTATCTCGCCAGTTGCGCTGTAGTTTAATTCATCTGGTGGAGTTGATGGATCAACAATGTCATCAGTTGTAATTGTCTCCCCAAGCAATCCGTCTTTCTTTTCTTTACTTAAAAGTAATGAATGATCCTGAACAGTAGATGTCGTCTTAACACCCTTACCCATCTCTTCCTGCACTACCTGCGATCCAGTAACAAGTAACCCGTCTGGATCGGGAGGCGTGAATGGAGGAACGGTTTGGACGATAACAGTCTCTAAGTCGCCTCGCTCGTTGTAGCGTTTTGTTGGAACCTCTGGACCGGGCAGTGTTTCGTAGACTCGCGTTACCGTAATGTATTTAGAATCTAGTTCGCCTTCGTTTCTGACAGCTTCCTCGTCAACCAGCAATGCGCCGGGGAATAGCGGATCAGGCGTTCCATCCAGCAACGGAGCGTATGTTTCCCTCGGAACAATGTATGTCCTGATGTATATCGGGTGTTCCTGCGATCCTGCGCTATACTTGATTGCGTAGTTGTAGCTGTCTTGATTTACGCGGTCATTGACCCAAATGCGTTTTACCCATTGCCCGTCTTCGCTGGTTGGCTCTTGAAAAACTAGCTTATGTTCTGGGAAGCTGCCTTGGTTTGGGGCGTGAGATACATCCTTCCACAGGACTCCGTATTCTAGTGGCTGGTAGTCTCCCTTCCACGAATTGACGATCTCCGAGATAACAACATCGTCAATTACTGGTGTGGGAAATGATTCGATCCCCTTTGCTGGCGCGGGGTTCATAGCGTTTGTTGTCTTGATCGGCTGCATAAATCGAGAACTATATTATTATCAATACTGTTGTTCAACAATAATCTACTGCTTGCCTTCTTCCGCGCTAACAGCTTCCCATTTTCCGAGAGGGCATCTTTCTGTTGCCATGCGTAATTTAGCCCAAGTGCTGCATCCACATTTTTTGCATCTTCCAGATTTGTTAAATGATTCACTATCCCAAAATTCGCAATTGATACATATCCTTTTTCTAATATCAATCACATCATCTGGAGTTTTTTTCATTCCATCCAAAATCCAATTAACAGAAGACTTTGATAGCGATTTAACCATATTAGCAATTGATGGTCTTTTTATTTTTTCCTGATTATATCTTGATAAAACTACATTATACAAATCCATGTCTTCTTTTTTATTTTTACCAAGCCTGCAATGCCAGTATCTAAATAAAAAATCATTTCTTGAATTAACAATTGCAAAACCACGACTTAACCATTTGTCCCTTTTTTTCGGTCTATCCTGCAATGTTAGAGCATATACTATTGGCCTTAAATTTTCTTCTGTTATCATATTAAACGAATAAACATTCTAGCGAAAATTCAAAAGAATCACAGCAATCATATCCAGAAAGAGAAAAGCTAAACTCAAGTGTTCCGCACACGCCTTCTGGTATTGATACTGTTTTTTTGTCTTCTGATGGACTACAACCAATGCAATATGATGTTGAAACAGTAGTAGATGGAAATGAATAATCAGGTCCGCTATTTTTTGTAAATGTAGCCGATGTTGTCATTGACCATCCAAGAGAAGAACCATCAACATTTGATGCAATCATTGTTACGAGTGCTGGTCCTAAAATACTTGCAGTCAATTTTTCAGTTGTCGGTGAACTTGTTGGATATGATGTAGAGATGTTTTCGCAGGAGCAGCAACAGGCGCAACTCGCCTTCCCATCCTTCAATACAACCTTCCCGTCTTTTTTCTTAATAGTCGCCATCAGTATTTCTCCGCAAGTTCTGTCAGTTGGTCAACATTGTAGTAAATCTTTCGCAAAAAGCAATCAGCTCTAGCGAGTGCGATGCAGATATGCCTGTCGCCAGCCTTTAGCGTTCTTCCGAAGATGTCGATTTTCCACCCGTGTTTTGGCGAAGGATTTTCCGAAATAACCGTCATTCCGTCAAATCGAACCTTCAAGATACCATCGTGGCAGTAGGTAGTGTTGCCCCGTTCATATATGCAATCAAACGCATATAGGCATGTTTCTACTATGCTTGGGGCGTGTATTCCGTTTGCAATGGAGTTAGGCGAGCTTTGATTGCCAATGAATAGGTCAGCACCCGCAATAGCTGTTGCGACATCATACAGGTCGATTGTGGGCAAGTATTCGATATTCCCGAATAGCGAACAGAAGTCTTGATGCTCTTCCGGTAGCCCAACAAATACCATCTTGTGACCTAGCTCACTAGTTAGCCTGTTCCACGGAAAGAACTCTCCGTGCCACCTAGCTCCACGGCTTACGATGATCTTACCTTTCGTTGCAGGATTCTTCTCGTCAATCTGCATCCACGGCTTGGACAAGTCGATCTTAACTCCCATCCATCTTGCTACTCGGTTGGCGATAGTATCCCCGTAGATCATTCCTCCGTTGCGGTAGGTGGAAAGATCGAAGTCGATATTTTCTCCTTCATGCTTCTTGACCTCGATGCCCTGCGATTCGATCAGTCTCTTGAATGCGTCGATACGATGCACGATTGGCTTTGTCCACGGACGATCATCGACATAAAGGTTCGTTACACCTAATGCCTTCATCGCAGGAATGGAGTAGATAATATCTCCGATGCAGCCAGAATGAAATGCGTTCACCGAGTTATTGTTGAACAATATTGAAAGAAATTCAAGGTAGTTTTTCTTTCAAACCACTTGACGCTTGTTGAAAATAGTGTATTGTATTTTCATCTTTCTTGAATGCTAACCAATTCAAGCGATCAGTTTTTTCACCCGCCCGAAAATA
>Ga0315901_10007490_pt1 | contig 12859 bp, 13 predicted proteins | sample LakEriMetagenome_10_FD_203761 | JGI IMG/M metagenome (GOLD analysis project Ga0315901, IMG submission 203761) | Freshwater fungal communities from buoy surface, Lake Erie, Ohio, United States - Buoy 2 MA116 | ecosystem: Environmental > Aquatic > Freshwater > Lake | place: USA: Lake Erie, Ohio... | reverse complement strand
AGAGATTGGCGTTATCCGATTACATCTAAGTTTCGTGAGCAGTAAGTCGTTCGTATAGCGATTAGAAAAATAGCAGACATATTCATCATTACAACATTGAGGAGTTACTCGTGAAGCAAATCACCGCAATCATTAAGCCATTTAAGCTAGATGAAGTTCGTGAAGCATTAGCAGCCGTTGGTGTGAGTGGGTTGACTGTGACGGATGTTAAAGGCTTTGGCAGACAAAAAGGACACACCGAGTTATATCGTGGTGCTGAGTATGTGGTCGATTTTTTACCGAAAGTAAAAGTAGAAGCTGTGGTTGCAGAAGAGGTAGTAGAACTCGCAGTGGAAGCCATTATCAAGGCAGCACGCACAGGCAAAATTGGTGATGGAAAAATCTTTGTACTTCAGGTTGATGAAGTCATTCGTATACGCACAGGTGAGACTGGCGCTGAAGCAGTTTGATAGTGTTACGTTAGCCTCTGAGTAAAACCACTAACGCGCCGCTTCCACCTTCTGCGGCGCGTGCTTGGCAAAACGCCATGACTTCTTCTTTCTGAACTAACCAGTTTCTTACTTTCTTTTTCAAAACCGGTTCTTTATTGACAGAGCCCAAGCCCTTGCCATGAATAATGCGCACACAGCGATAACCTTTTCGTAGCGCATGCCGTAAAAACAAAGCAACCGCTTCCCGTGCTTCATCGGTACGCAGACCATGTAAATCAAGTTGTTCTTGAATCACCCATGCGCCACGCCGTAATTTGCGTAACACATCTTGTCCAACACCATTGCGTGCAAAACTTAACTCTTCATCCGACTCCATCAGTGTTTCAACACTGAATTCATCAGAGAGTGATTCTTCTAACGCAGCTTGTTCATCTGCCAGATGATGTCGTGCAACGGGTAAGGGTCTGGGTGCATCAATCAGTACGCGCTCTTCTACACTTAACGGTTTAACGTTGCCTACAGTCGCGCGAAATAGCGTGGCTTCCCGCTCTATTTCACGTTCTTGTTCTAGACGTTGTTGCTCTTGTTCCGCACGCAATTCTGCTTCGACTGCAAGTTGTTTTTGCAGTGCTTGTAAATCCGCAAAATTTTTCAGCGAAGTAGCCATAACAAACCATATGCAATCAGACAGTCTTAGAAATTATTCCAGACTCTCTAAATAACGTTGTGCATCGAGTGCCGCCATACAACCAGTACCTGCACTCGTGATAGCTTGGCGATAAATATGATCTTGCACATCACCGGCAGCAAACACACCTTGCACACTTGTTGCGGTTGCCATGCCTTCAAGTCCAGTTTGGGTGACGATATAACCGTTATTCATTTTTAATTGGCCATCAAAAATACCGGTATTTGGTTTATGGCCAATCGCAATGAACACACCATGTAAAGGAATGGAGGTAATTTTGCCTTCTGCTGATTTAATATTGATGCCTGTTACACCGCTAGCATCACCAGTCACTTCATCTAAGGTGTGATGCCATTGAACATCAATTTTACCTTCCGCTACTTTTGCCATTAAACGATCAACTAAAATTGGCTCAGCACGGAATTTATCGCGACGATGCACCACCGTGACTTTCTTGGCAATGTTGGAAAGATAGAGTGCTTCTTCAACTGCGGTATTGCCGCCACCAACCACGGCCACATCTTGATTACGATAGAAAAATCCGTCACAAGTTGCGCAAGCTGAAACACCTTTACCCATGAAGCTTTCTTCAGAAGGCAATCCTAAATATTGTGCTGAAGCGCCAGTAGCAATGATCAGTGCATCGCAGGTGTACTCGCCTGCATCACCCACCAGACGGATAGGTTTCTCATGTAAATGCGTGGTATGGATATGATCAAATACAATCTCGGTATTAAAACGTTCTGCATGTTGTAACAATCGTTGCATGAGCTCAGGACCTTGAACACCCATGGGATCACCAGGCCAGTTTTCTACATCGGTGGTTGTCATCAGTTGCCCACCTTGTTCAACACCAGTGATCAAGACAGGATTAAGATTGGCACGAGCAGCATACACAGCAGCGCTATAACCGGCTGGGCCGGAACCAAGAATAAGTACACGAGCATGTTTTGGGGTCGACATAAATTTTTCAAAAAAGATGAGAAGAAAACGAAAACTTTCAGGCCTAAAAAAGGGGAATACAGGGGACAATATCGCGCATTTGCTGTTAAACGTATTGATTAGCACGTGGTTGCGGTCGAGAGGTGTATCATCCTCTCCGAATCCATGCGATAGTGCCGCTTAGTTAAGGCATAAATTATAGTCGACCTACCAAATCCGCATCGTAGCGAAACAAAATCCATTTGCAATGACCAGAACGACTCCAAGCTATAGCCGTACCGCACCAGTTGACGCGCCAACGCCTCTGCCTAACCGTTTATTGCGATTGCTCTCTGAAGCACGCTGGTTAGGCTTTGCGGTGATCTCCGTCTATTTGACGCTAATTTTTTTCACGTTTTCTGTTCAAGATCCAGGCTGGTCCCATGCCACTTCGGTTAATCGCGCCTCGAACTGGGGTGGATTAATTGGCGCTTGGCTGGCGGATCTCTTTCTTTATATTTTTGGTTTTTCCGCATGGTGGTTTTGTGTTGCCTTAATTGCATTAGTCTGGGTTAGCTATAAACAACTCGCCAATCGCTTCTTGCTACAAAAGACAGTCAATCCTGCGCACCGCTATGAGCCACTCATTCGTGGTTGTGGTTTTGTGTTGCTGATGCTGGGTAGTTCAGGGTTGGAATTTGTGCGTATGTACACCTTAAAAGCACAACTACCACGCGCGCCAGGTGGTGTGCTCGGTGAATTATTTGGTGGCAGTGCGCAGGCTGCATTTGGTTTTAATGGCTCCACGCTCATCATGTTGATGTTGTTTGGTTTAGGTTTTAGTTTGTGCTTCCATGTTTCATGGATGGCCGTTGCTGAAAAATTAGGTGGAGCACTGGAAGGTTTAGCGCAATGGGCGATAGCTTTATATGCGGCACGTCAGGATAGAAAAGTTGGTCAAGAAGCCGCAGTGAAACGTGAAGTTGTTGTTGTACAAGAGCGAGCACGTATCATTGAAAGCCCACCCATCCATATAGAACCCCAAGTGGTGGTGGTGCCGCGTTCAGAACGTATGGAAAAAGAAAAGCAAGTGTCACTTTTCTTGGATATGCCTGATACGAATTTGCCGCCACTCTCGATTTTAGATGAGCCTCCACTGAATCAAGAAACCGTCAGCGTAGAGACGCTAGAATTTGTCAGTCGTTTGATAGAGAAAAAACTCTCAGACTTTGGTGTAGAAGTAAAAGTAGTGGCAGCTTATCCAGGTCCCGTCGTGACGCGTTATGAGATCGAGCCTGCTGTTGGTGTAAAGGGAAGTCAGATTGTGAATTTAGCGCGTGATCTAGCCCGCGCATTGTCACTGATTTCCATTCGTGTTGTTGAGACCATACCAGGTAAAAACTACATGGGCTTGGAGTTACCTAATCCTAAACGCCAAATTGTTCGACTCTCTGAAATCGTTGGTTCAAAAATCTATAACGATGGCGCATCATCACTCACCATAGGCTTAGGAAAAGATATCGCTGGTAATCCAGTTGTGGCTGATCTCGCCAAGATGCCGCATTTGCTCATCGCAGGTACGACAGGTTCAGGTAAATCAGTGGGTATCAATGCCACTATCTTATCGTTGTTGTATAAAGCCGATCCGAATCAAGTGCGTTTGATTTTGATTGATCCTAAGATGCTAGAGCTTTCTATTTATGAAGGCATTCCACATCTACTCGCGCCAGTAGTAACAGATATGCGTCAAGCAGGACATGCATTGAACTGGGCAGTGGGTGAGATGGAGCGACGTTATAAACTCATGTCTAAATTAGGTGTGCGTAATCTCGCAGGTTATAACCAAAAAATCATTGATGCAGAAAAACGCGAAGAAAAAATTCCTAATCCATTTAGCTTAACGCCGGATGCTCCTGAGCCTTTAGAAAAACTACCAACCATCGTCATCATCATTGATGAGTTAGCAGATTTAATGATGGTAGTCGGTAAGAAGGTAGAAGAACTGATTGCTCGAATTGCACAAAAAGCACGTGCAGCAGGTATACATTTAATTCTTGCTACCCAACGTCCTTCAGTAGATGTAATTACTGGTTTGATTAAAGCGAATATTCCCACGCGTATTGCCTTTCAAGTGAGTAGCAAAATTGATTCACGTACCATCCTCGATCAAATGGGTGCAGAAGCCTTGCTAGGCATGGGTGACATGCTTTATATGCCACCTGGTACAGGTTTGCCTATGCGTGTGCATGGTGCCTTTGTATCAGATGAAGAAGTGCATCGTGTAGTACAGCATTTGAAATCACAGGGTGAGCCAAATTACATAGAAGGCATACTCGAAGGTGGAAGCTCTGAAGAAGGTGGCGGTGATTTACTCTTAGGTGATTCGAGTAGTGCTGAAGCAGATCCGCTATATGATCAGGCAGTAGCTATTGTTCTGAAAAATCGTCGCGCCTCTATCTCTTTAGTGCAGCGACACTTACGGATTGGTTATAACCGTGCTGCACGCTTACTTGAACAAATGGAGAGGAGTGGCTTGGTCTCAACCATGCAATCAAATGGCAATCGTGAAATCTTGGTCCCTGTTGGTAATGCTGAATAAATTTAATCAAACGCTTTGTTTAGTGGTTGCATGCAGCATAACTACGTTTGCTGATGCTAGTGCACTCGAACAATTTAAATCCTTTGTGAGTGGCACAAAAGCAGCGCGTGGAGAATTTACGCAACGTATGGTGAAAAAAGATGGCGAGAGTGGCAACCTAAAACTCTCGAATGCATCAGATGGTAGTTTTCAATTTGCACGACCTGGAAAATTTATTTGGATTTATAAAAAACCCTACGAACAAATTTTGCAGGCAGATGGTGAAAAACTATTTATTTACGATAAAGATTTAAATCAAGTCACCATCAAAACATTAGGCAATGCCATAGGCTCATCACCAGCAGCCATACTTTTTGGTAGTAATGATTTAGAAAAAAACTTCACGCTCTCCGAAGCAGGTTTGCGTGATGGTATTGAATGGTTACAAGCCATACCTAAAGCCAAAGACACAGCGTTTGAAAAAATAGGTATAGGATTAAAAGATGGCATGCCGGTCGCGATGGAATTGCGTGATAGTTTTGGTCAAGTTTCCTTGTTATCGTTTTCTCACATAGAAAAAAATCCTGCCATGCCTGCGAATCAATTTCGCTTTGTGATTCCTAAGGGCGCTGACGTCCTGCAGCAGTAAATTCCCATACTATGAGCGCAGTCCCTCTCGCAGAACGTCTGCGCCCATCTAATCTTGATCAAGTCATAGGTCAGACCCATTTGTTGGGAGCTGGTAAACCTTTGCGTGTTGCGTTTGAATCAGGCCAACCGCATTCCATGATTTTATGGGGGCCACCGGGAGTAGGTAAAACCACCTTAGCGCGTTTAATGGCAGAGGGATTTCAATCTGAATTCATCGCTTTATCCGCAGTTTTATCGGGTGTGAAAGACATACGTGAAGCAGTAGAGCGTGCGCAAATTTTCCAAGCAAATTCGGGACGTAAAACAATTTTGTTTGTAGATGAAGTCCATCGTTTCAATAAAAGTCAGCAAGATGCATTTTTGCCGCATGTAGAAAGTGGCTTATTTACTTTTATAGGCGCCACCACTGAAAATCCTTCCTTTGAAGTGAATGGAGCATTGTTGTCACGTGCAGCGGTGTATGTCTTGCGTCCATTGAGCGAAGAAGATCTCGCTACTTTGATAGAGCGTGCTTTATCTCTGCAAGAAAAAACCATCACGATTACTGATGATGCGCGTGATTCCTTAATTGCGAGTGCGGATGGTGATGGCAGAAAATTGCTGAACAACGTTGAGATAGTTTTACGTTCTGCTGACTTAAAACAGCAAAGCATCATTGATGCAGAATTATTAAAAGATAGTTTAGGTGATGCGCTGCGTCGCTTTGATAAAGGTGGTGATAGTTTTTACGATCAGATTTCAGCATTACATAAATCAGTGCGTGGTTCACATCCTGATGCAGCCTTGTATTGGTTAGTACGCATGTTAGATGGTGGAGCAGATCCGCGTTATTTGTCGCGTCGTTTAATACGCATGGCATCAGAAGACATAGGGTTAGCAGATCCGCGTGCATTACGTTTAACCTTAGATGCAGCAGAAACCTATGAAAGACTAGGTACGCCAGAGGGCGAATTAGCACTGGCAGAAGCAGTCGTGTATTTAGCATGTGCTGCAAAATCGAATGCTGTTTACAACGCCTATAACGCAGCGCGTGTATTCATTAGCAAAGATAAATCACGACCAGTACCCGAGCATCTACGTAATGCGCCGACCAAACTCATGAAAGAACTGGGTTACGGCAAACTCTATCGCTATGCACATGATGAGCCTGATGCCTATGCTGCCGGTGAAACTTATCTGCCAGAAGGCATGAGTGAGCCGGATTGGTATCAACCCACACCGCGTGGACTGGAGAGTAAAATCGCTGAGAAACTCGCCTTTTTGCGCGCGCAGGATAAAGAGGCACGTAAAAAATCTAACAAGTAGTTAGCAAACACTGTAGCAATAAGCCTCGCTTCTCTGGCCATCATTGGTAAAATGCTGTTTTTATTTAAGTACAAGCGCACGTTCTCATGATTGATATCCAACTTCTCCGTAAAGACATAGATGCCGTTGCAGCGAGACTCGCACAACGTAAATTTCAGCTTGATGTTACAGGCTTTAACGCTTTAGAGGCCGAGCGTAAATCTATACAGACGCGCACCGAAGAATTACAAGGTCAGCGCAACAGCCTGTCTAAACAAATCGGCATACTCAAAGGTAAAGGCGAGGACAGCACAGAAGTCATGAATCAAGTTGCGAGCATTGCGGATGAACTCAAAGCTTCAGCTGATCGATTAGAAATCATACAAAACAAACTCTCTGACTTTATGTTGGCCATTCCTAATCTGCCTCATGAATCCGTACCTGCTGGTCATGATGAAAGTGGGAATGTAGAGCTGCGTAAAGTCGGTACACCGAAACAATTTGATTTCGAAGTAAAAGACCATGTTGATCTAGGCGCTGCATTTGGTTTGGATTTTGATGTAGCTGCTAAACTCACAGGCTCACGCTTTGCAGTTATGAAAGGTGGCATCGCACGTTTACATCGTGCACTTGCACAGTTCATGTTAGATACACACACAGCAGAACATGCATATACAGAGTGCTATACACCTTACATCGCTAACAGCGACACCTTACGTGGAACAGGACAGCTACCTAAATTTGAAGCAGACCTGTTTGCAGTAAAAAAAGGTGGGCAAGAAGGAGAGGGTGAATCGCTATACCTCATACCAACAGCTGAAGTCACCTTAACAAACTTAGTGCGTGATGAAATCGTAGCAGCAGAAGCATTACCTATGAGGCTAGTTGCGCATTCACCTTGCTTTCGTTCTGAAGCAGGAAGCTATGGTCGTGATACGCGCGGCATGATAAGACAACATCAATTCGATAAAGTGGAAATGGTGCAGATCGCGCATCCTGAATATTCTTATCAAGCATTAGAAGACATGCTTAGTCATGCTGAGAACATATTAAAGAAACTAGGCTTACCTTATCGCGTTATCACTTTGTGTACAGGTGACATGGGATTTGGTGCTGCTAAAACTTATGACATCGAAGTATGGCTACCTGCGCAAAATACTTACCGTGAAATATCTTCAGTATCCAACTGCGAAGCATTTCAAGCGCGACGCATGCAAGCACGATTCAGAAATGCACAAAAAAAACCAGAATTAGTGCACACCTTAAATGGTTCAGGTTTAGCAGTAGGTAGAACACTAGTAGCAGTACTAGAAAACAATCAACAAGCAGACGGTAGCGTGAATGTGCCAGAAGTTTTATGGCCTTACATGGGTGGAATCAAAACACTTAAGCCTTAATATAAAGCCATATAGGGCTTGCTCTGCTACAATCGCGGACTTCGAGAAAAGCCAAGTAGCATAAAACCTAATAGGAGAGGTGGCAGAGTGGTCGAATGTACCTGACTCGAAATCAGGCGTGGGCGCAAGTCCACCGTGGGTTCGAATCCCACCCTCTCCGCCAAAAAATCAAAGCCCCTTTAGGGGCTTTTGTTTTTTGTGGAGAGAGCGAGCATGCTCGCGGGTGGGATTCGAAGCGACGAGCTTGCAAGCGAGGCGCCGGGAGAATCCCCCCATAACGATCAGCGCCAAAAAATCAAAGCCCCTTAAAAGGGGCTTTATTAATTTGAGGAGAGAGCGAGCATGCTCACTAGTTTAAACGGATATTTATTTTTCAATTTGGATATTGAGTGATTTATTCTGACCACTGCTGACAGTAAATTGTGCTTCTTGCCAACGAGGTGCACGCATCAGTGGTCGAATATTATTGGATACTCCCCAAGCTTCAGTAGGCATTCCTACAAAGTTAGTATCTACTTTCTTATTTCCATTTTCATCATGTGCGACTGATAAGGAATAATCGCCAGCGGTTAATTCTGTAAACTTACAATTTACTTCTCCTGAGTCAGCAGCCATCCAAATTAATTGAGACTTGCTTAAATCCATAGGAAAGCCCTCTGGAGTTTTGAATAACGCACAAGCGATTTCACCTTTATTCTTTTTGATTCCTGTTACCTTTACGGTTAGTTCTTCACTTTGAGCAGATAAGTTCACACAAAATAAAGCAGTGAATAGTGTTAATAATCGTGATAATGATTTTATGGTCTGCATGGTGTTCTCCTTGGTGGTTAAGTTGCAATGTGATCAATGCTAACATAAAATGTGATCAATGCTAACATAAAATGTGATCGATGATCACATAAATGCTATTATTCAGCCATGACATTAAAAAATAAGCCCACAAGCCAACAACAGCGACATAGTTATCATCATGGAAATTTATCTGATGCGATCAAAGAGTTGGCAATTAAGTTAATTGCCGAGCACGGTGTAGATGGTTTTTCAATTCGCCAAGCTGCAGGCATTTTAGGGGTGGCATCCAGTGCTGTTTACCGCCACTACCAAGATAAATCAGCATTATTAAAAGCAATTTGCGAAGATGGTTTTTTCCGTTTGGGTCAGCAATGGGTAAGTCTGATTGAAAGCGGAGTCGTGAGTATGGATGCAACTCCGCAAGCGATGAGTCTTGCAAGATTCTCTTTGGGTGCAGATGCGTATTTTAAATTTGCTACTGAAAATCCAGTTGTATTTCAATTGATGTTTGGCCCATATGGAACTGGCTCTCAAGATTGGACCTTGTTTCAAACACATTCAACTGACCATCCATTTGCTATGTTGTGTAAAGCATTAGATGAGCTTAAAAGTGCGGGAGTGATTAGTGAGAAAGCACGAGAGAATGCTGAGTATTTGGCTTTTTCTATGATTCATGGCATTTCTTGTTTGGCTGTGTCAGGAGTATTTAAAGAAATGACGCGCGATCAATTGTGGGAGCAATTAATGCTTGTAAAAGCAAATCTCATATCAGGTCTGAGTAATAATAATTTACAGAAGTCCTAGCCTATAGATTATCTATTCTCAACAATGATCACAAAAAAGCTAAAGCCCCTATATGGGGCTTTAGCTTTTTATTTACAGTGAGTAACTCAAAGCGACATACAAAATTCAAGGAGTAACAATCAATGCTCTGCTGCCCTTATCGTACGTTTGTAAATAATCGGAAATTTTTTCAAAGGTAGCGGTCACGGGTGTACCTCGTTGATCTGAAGTAGATACTTCCGCAGAAAACATTGAACCTAACATTAGTTTGAAAGGATTGACTTTCACAGTTTGCGCTTTGAAATAAACTTTCGTGTTGGCTTTGATGAGTTTGATGTCACTAGTCTGGTAAATAGCTGCATTGATTACATCAAGAACAAACTCAGTACAATTTTGTAATTCTACTGTGTAGGGGTTAGCGATGACGGAATAACGTGGTTGATGCAATGATGAATAAGTAGGTGATGCAATCACAGTTAATAAGCGTTGTTGTAGTTCAGGTGAAGGAATCAGAATGCCAGCTTCAAGTTCTGCGACGCCAGAAAAAAAATCAACAGGATAATCTTGGACTAAATCACTGATATTTGGATGATCATTTTTTTGATAGAGATTGTAAATAGCGTAGCCAGGTACTGTACTGCCATCAGCAAGTGTGATGTTTGAGTAAACTGCAAATGCCACATGTGTGAAATGCATGCCTTCTGGCATTTCAGATAAGGGGCGTCCCATTCTCGCTAAGATTGCTACACGTACGCCTTCTTGCGCTAGTTTTTGTTCAACCTTTTTTGAGAATGTACTGATTTTTTCAACTGGAAATTGAGGCTTAGCATTAGCGCTGCTACCACTAAAGCTAGTAGCATGCACAGATACATGACTATAAAAAAATAACAGAAGCAAGAAAATTTTAATTAAGATTTTTTTCATCATATTGTCCCATTAGATATTTTGAAAAACATTAACGTGGTGTTGTTGTATTACTAGGTTTCAGTGCTTCGGCAGGGGATGTGACGGTAATTGTTTTATCGGTGAGAGGTAATGGACCGTTAGCAGGTGATCCGGCTGCGGCCGCAGAGGCTTGTCCGATTTTTGTACTACTTGGTCCAGCTGCACTGCCACTAGCGTCGACAGATAGCATAGGAACAGCTAATACACCGATAGTCGCTTGACCCACTGCAACTGCACCCATAGTTACAGCAGCACTAGCATGTCCACTTGCAGCATTGGCAGTGTCTACACTTCCGCCTGCAGAAGCATCAGATAGCAAGCAAGTACTTAAAATGAAAGTGAATGTAGCGATAGGAAATGAAAATTTCACGATAGTCCCCCAGAGGTTGTTTGTAAGTGGGAGCTTCGTTACACATCGGCAATATGAGTTCCAGCTGCTTAATCAGATTATTGAGATAAGATACCTAGCAAGAATATTTATTTATTTACTTTAACAACTTTAGCGTATGCAAAAAATTTATCAGCTATCAAGCACATTCAATCGTTTCTTTGAATCAGAAAAATCTAGTGCAATTATTTTAATCATTGCAACGATGATTAGTGTGGCGCTTACAAATTCAGTGATGAGTGATATCTATCTCGCTTTTTGGAGAAATGAATTTTTAGGTTTGAGCTTAGAACATTGGATTAATGATGGATTAATGGCGATCTTTTTTTTAATGATCGGACTAGAGCTTGAACGCGAATTGTATGTTGGAGAGTTATCTCTGATACGTAATGCGTTATTACCTATATTTGCTGCGTTGGGCGGCGCGCTTGTACCAGCGCTCATACACTATCTATTCAATGCAGATCTGCCAACGCAAGCTGGTATTGGTATTGCTATGCTTGAACCGTATTTTCCGCATATCGCTACTTCCAGTTTATTTGATTGGTGGAGTATTTATGTGGGTCTTCATGCTTAAGTCGGGAGTGCATGCGACGGTAGCAGGCGTAATGCTTGCCTTTGCTATTCCATTTTGGTCGCGCGATCAGCAGCAGCCGTCACCATCACATCAACTTGAGAATTTTCTCCACAAGCCAGTCGCATTTATTGTGTTGCCACTTTTTGCGCTAGCTAATACTGGTATCGTATTTGGCGCTAACTGGGCGCTTGATTTAGCATCACCTAATAGTTTAGGGGTAATGTTAGGGCTTGTTGTAGGTAAGCCATTGGGTGTGTTAATTCTGTCTATGACGGTTGTTTTAATAGGTATATGTAGATTACCAAGTGAGGTAACTTGGAATCACATGATAGGAGCAGGTCTGCTGGGTGGTATAGGATTCACTATTTCTATTTTCATTACCAATCTAGCGTTTGAAGGTCAGCTTGAACTTATTAACGCTTCAAAAATAGCGGTATTTACTGCATCTTTATTAGCAGGACTTATAGGTTTACTATGGTTAAGAGTTGTATGCAAAATGCCAGAGACTGCAAGCTAGTTATATTAGCTTTTTAGGTAAATAAAAAATGAATTTGTTTAATTTATTTTTTCACAAATTGACTAAAGATATTCAAGTAATCTGCTCATATGGCAAATTCTCTTTCACTAATATCACCGTACAAGGCGCATGCATAGCAACACTAATAGGCACCGTTGCGATCAAATTTTGCATTGCCAATCCATGTGTAGCTGCGCCCATGATGATGAGGTTAACTTTATTACCTTCTGCATAACGCAATAATGCTTGCGCTACATTACTAGATTCAATCACATGAAACGATGATTGATGGTTTTGTAAGTTCAACCCTTCAGCCCATTTCTTAAAGCTAGCTAGGTGTTGGCGTTGTAGTAGTGTTTCACTACGATTGTTATCAGACCCTGCGCCTATTCCAGTGTTAATCACAGTCACAATGGCTAACTTTGCTCCTGGTCGAGTACCTAGTGAACGCATAGTGGCTTGTCGAAGTGCATATAGTGTAGCATCACTCACATCGTTATTTGGAAGTGCCACCATCACTATCGGTACTTCAGAAATTTGCTCGGAAGGTAAGGGGCTTGCTTGATATTGCATGCCTGCTGCTTTTATCCAGCGTTTGAAATGCCACCAAAATCCTTTGCGAGATGTTTTGCGTCCCCGTTCAGTGATGATGACTTGGTTTGGATTACGTAAATCAAACATGAGATGCGAAGCAGAGGGATAGCGTTGATCAGCTTGCGGTTCTAAACAACGCAAAATCACTTCTTGTAGCCATTCAGGACAATCGCTGCGTAAAGCCCGAGGTGGAGCTGGACTCATCCATAAGCGTTGACGTAATCCACCTGTTGTTGTGGGCGAGCCAAACGGTAATTCTCCCGTTGTCATTTCATAGAGCATGACACCAATGGCAAACACATCACTACGTGGA
>Ga0315901_10007484_pt1 | contig 12865 bp, 10 predicted proteins | sample LakEriMetagenome_10_FD_203761 | JGI IMG/M metagenome (GOLD analysis project Ga0315901, IMG submission 203761) | Freshwater fungal communities from buoy surface, Lake Erie, Ohio, United States - Buoy 2 MA116 | ecosystem: Environmental > Aquatic > Freshwater > Lake | place: USA: Lake Erie, Ohio... | reverse complement strand
GGATGATGGGTTCGATTCCGGCAGGGATCGTTGTGGACCCTGACCTGCCGGGAAAGGATTCCCCCAATGTACTGTCGCTGGCCGCTGTTCGTGGGACAGGCCCTTTTGGGTCTCGCGATTCTTTCGGTTCCCTCACGGGCCCCCAGAGCCGATGAGATCCCGCTGCCGCCGATTGCGGAACCTCAGGACACTCTCGCAGAATCGCCCCCCTCCGAAGTGACTGCCGAGGACGGCGCCGCCCCCCCGGAAGCCGATACGGGTGCGGTGCCAGATGAGCAGACGTCCCAGACCAGCGATGACGAGAGCCCCCTGAGCGGTGGCGCCCCGACTGTCGATCGACCGGACATGCCGGGCACGGCTGCAGTCCGGCCTCCGGCCCCGCCGGCGAAGAAGAAGAAAAAGGCTCCTCCAGCCTTTCCATCACCGAAGACACTTCCTCCGCTGGGGCCCTACAAGATTCTCTTTTACAACAACGACTTCTCGTACAAAAAAGACCCAGACCACGAACCGTTGCTGGGTGAGCAGTTGAAGGAGATTCCCCTGGAGTTGTGGGGAACCGACTGGACCATTTCGACGGGTGGTGAAGTTCGCTACCGCTATCTGAAGGAAGCCAATCGGCTGCGCAAGGGGCCACCCTATTCCGCCGACTACAATCAATGGCGCTGGCGGCACTATTTCGACCTGAAGGGGGAAGTCTTCCGGGTCTACGGTGAAATTCTCGATGCCGAGTCGTTCGACAACGAAGCTCCCGACCTTCCCATCGATAAAAACGAACTCGACATCCAGAACCTGTTTGCCGACTGGAAGTTCCTGGAGAATGATCTGGGGCTGCATACGCTGCGGATAGGACGTCAGGAACTGCTCTATGGCAGGCAGCGCCTGGTCTCTCCCCTCGACTGGGGAAATACGCGTCGCAATTTCCAGGGGGGCAAATACCTGCTGCAACGCGACGACTACAACTTCGAAGCGTTTCTCGTCCACCCCGTCAACACGGCCACCGGATATACCTCCCTGGTCGACTTTGATGGAGCTCTCGACCGGGCCGAGCGGAACATCTGGTTTGGCGGGACCTATTACAGCTACACCGGTTGGGACAACACCGTCCTCGACGCCTACTGGATGGTCCTCGATACCAACCACACCGCGCGCATTCATCCCGACATGCAACGGCACACCGTCGGCTCGCGCTGGGCCCATCTCGAACCGGTTCTCGACGATGCCGGGCAGGAGTCGCGGGTTTGGGACTTCGACGTCGAGGGAGGTGTTCAGGCTGGCGTTGAACAGGGGACGGATGTCATCTCGGGGTTCTGGACAGCGGTCGTCGGACACACGTGGAAAAAACCGCGCTGGACCCCCCGCGTCTCGGGCCTGTTCTACTATGGATCGGGAACCGTCGATGCCCTGAGCAACAACAACACGTTTTATGTGATGTTCCCGCTGGGACATGCGTATTGGGCCCTGTCCGACAACCTGTCGGGACAGAACCTGTTCGATACCTGTCTGCAATTGGACATCAAGCCGACGAAGAAACTTTCGAGTACCGCCGCGTTCCACTGGTTCCAGCTCGCCTCGAGCCAGGACACCGCCTACAACGTCGCGGGAACAGCAATTGGCACGCCGGGGAATGGCACGAATCTCGGCACGGCCCTCGACCTGTACGGTTACTATTCCTTCAATCCGAACCTCGACGTCCAACTGGGCTATTCGTGGTTCTGGTACGGTTCGTATATCGAGCGCACTGTCCCCCGGGGAGACTCGACCCAGTTTTACGTGATGACGTCACTGCGGTACTGATCGGCCTCACGTCGGATCTTGCCGAATGAAACCCCGGTGACCAGTCCAGCGGGGACCGGGGAGTCGAGGACTGGCGTTTATCCTGGCGGGGGGCGGGGACTGGTCCGGGGTCGTTCGGAGGGGACCCAGGTGTTGATTCCCCCTTTCAACTCCCGCACCGATTCGGCAGTCGGGGGTCCCGACAGGGGGACACTGGCAGATCCCGTGGGACGGGTGCGGGCGATCTTCACGTGCCGCCGAATCTTGCGCCGGCGTTTCAGCCAACTCCAGCGCTCGGCATGGGAACTGCCGGGCTGCCGTTCGCGGAGCAACCACCAGAGAAAGGCGATTCCCGCCACGATCGGACCAGCCGAGCGAAATCCCTCGCGCCAGTCGGCATTCATCGCGAAGGCAATCAGGGTACAACACCCGCCCCCTGCAACGAGGGTGACCCAGGTTGCCAACCAGGCGACCGCCGCCCCTTTCGCTGGTGTTTCGGAAGTTGGCATCGCACTGGTCCCGGTGGCACAACAGGCTTCATCCACAAATCGCATTTCACCCAATCCGCCGCCGTTTTGCAAACTGTCTCAACTCCGGGAATCCGACTCCATCCCTGCGAAACATCGAGCACGCCTGGGGGTTTGCACATCAGGGAAACGTCCAGCAAGTCCCTCTCCGCGACGCCGGGGGGCAGTTGCGAGACTTCGCCCGGCTGTCCTGTGACGGTTGTTTCCATCGGTGGACCAACGTGGTGATTCTTCGCAGTACTGTGATCCCCCCATGAATGGCAGGAAGAGCGAGTGACGACCTGTCGGATCGGCATCGTGGGCGGGGGCCCGGGAGGGTTGTTGACCGCCTGGCGTCTTCAACAGTATCTGCGGGTGCCGTGCGACATCACCCTGCTGGAAGCCTCGGATCGACTCGGCGGCAAGCTGCAGACCCTGCGTTTTACCCACAGCCCGATCCCCTATGAAGCGGGGGCGGCCGAGTTCTATGACTACTCGGTCACCGGTGAGGACCCCCTCAAGGACCTCGTGCTGTCGCTGGGGCTCTCCATCTCCCCCATGGGGGGGTCGGCCGTGTTGCTGGATGGTCAGGTGCTCGCCCATCTCGACGACATCGAAGCCCACTGCGGGTCGGCCGTCCGGGTGGAACTGGAAGAATTCGACCGCCGTTCCGTCGATGCCCTCGGGCGTCACGAGTTCTTCGAAGCCGATCTGCTGCAGAATCAATCCCTCGCACAATTCCCGGGATCCTTTGCCCGCCGTCTTGACCAACTGCAGCATCCTCAAGCCCGGCGCTTCCTCGAAACCCTGATCCACAGCGACCTGGCCACCGAGCCAGGCCACACCAGCGTCCCTTATGGACTACACAACTATTTGATGAACCGCCCCGAGTACCTCCGACTCTATTCGATTGTCGGGGGGAATGAACGGTTGATCGAGGAACTGGTCCGCCGCCTGGATGTCCGGTTCCGGATGCAGCACCGGGTGTCGACCATTGAGGCCCACCCCACCGGTCACTACACCGTGACAGCCACCATTCCTGGTCCCGCGGGGCAGACTTCCGCCAGCAGTTTCGAATTCGACTACGTTGTTGTCGCACTCCCCAACCCGCTGCTCCGTCAGCTGCAGTTCGTGGGGCATGGCGTTGCCGATGCCGTTCATCGGCACCAGTCGCACCACGCTCACCCCGCCCACTACCTGCGGATGACACTGCTGTTCGACCGTCCGTTCTGGCGCTCGGTGCTGCCAGAGTCGTACTGCATGCTCGACCAGTTCGGCGGCTGCTGTCTCTATGACGAGTCAATCCGCAATCCGGCGGCGGATGAAGGGTTGCTGGGCTGGCTGCTGGGGGGCGACGCCGCCCTCGAACTCAGTGAACGCTCTGATGCCGAGTTGATCCAGTTGGCGCTTGATTCGCTCCCCCCGGCACTGAAATTCGGGGCCAGCCTGTTCCGCGAGGGGCGGGTCCATCGCTGGATTTCCGAAGTGAGCGCCCTGCCCGGAGGCTGGGAGGTCTGGTCGACCGACCGGCGGCATCAACCGACCCCCCAGTCCGCGCCAGGACTCTTCCTGGTTGGAGACTACCTGTTTGACTCCACCCTGAATGGGGTTCTCGACTCGGCCGATCATGTGGCTGGCTGGATCGCCAGCCTGCTGGAGTCTTCCTGTCCTTCCTCCCGCCGCCCCGCCATCACACTACAGCCACAGCAGGAAGCACTCTCGTGACCTCTGCGTTGTCTCCGGTTCCCTGGTCCCGCTCTCAAACCCAGCGACTGTTGTTCCAGCCTGGCCTGGTCGGAGAAACGACTGCTGGCAAAGTTCTCTGCGAGGTCGCAACGCATCCTCCCTGCCGGCTGGTGGTCGCCGATTCGGTCCCGGCGGTACCCGGGGGAACCGGAGCCCTTTCGACCACCATCGAACTGCTGACTGCCGCCAACGACGGCGTATCAGAAACGGCGGCACTGGAGGCTCTTCGAGCCTGGGCCGAGCGGGACCGTCCCCATCCCGATCCCGCGGTCCAGTCCCTGTCACTCCATGGCGTCCAGGTCGTCTGGGGCCCCGGGCGGGTTGGTGTTGCCGCCCCCGAGGCCCGATTGCCCCTCGTCCTGCCCACCGTGCTTGAATTCGTCTGCCTGGAACAGGCACTGGGGGAGGTCGAGCGGCACGTCGCACGCAGTTGGCCACACCTCACAGAAGATTCACCGCTGGCCTTCGACTTCGACCATCGGGCCGAGCGACGACGTGGCGACCTCGCCCGCCGGTTCCAGGAGATTCTTGGAATCCGCGCTCGCTGGGCCCAATTGCAGCCCCCCCTGCATCGGCCGCTGGTCTATCCCCCGACACTGGCCAGCCAGGTCGGAGAGCGTCTGCGCGAGCGAGCCCGCCTGGCCGAGCGCTGGGAATCACTCGGCAGCCAGATCGACACGTTCCAGAACGTCTACGAATTGTGTGCCCAGCGGGCTCACGACTGGCGACTGGCCTGGAAGGGGCACACGCTGGAAATCCTGATCATCCTGCTGCTGCTGGTTCAGACGCTGCTCCTGATTTTTGAGTTGTTCGCCAGTGGACAGGCCTGAAGCGATGCGTCATTCGTCGATTGACCTGCTGCGGACCCTGGCCATCATCCTCATGGTGCTGGTGCATTTCGTGGAGAACCTGGCGGGACAACAGTCGCGCGTGTGGCTTCCCACCGGTTTGGCCGCGCCGCTGTTTGCCTTCCTCTCGGGATTCAGTCACTGGCTCTGGAGGCACTCGCTGGAAAGTCGGCGAACATCTCTCTCCGAGATCTCCCGCCGGGCAGTTCGACGGGGGCTGTTCCTCATCGGGCTTGGCTTTGCCTTCAATGTGCTGGTCTGGATGCCCGAAGACACTTTCAACTGGGACGTGCTCACGTTCCTGGGTTTCAGCCTGCTGATTCTCGAATGCCTGCATGACCAGCCACGATTCGTCTGGCTGGTCACTGCCGGGGGGGCCTATGCAATCGCACCTCTCCTGCGGAAGCTGGCTGACTACGATGGGTACTGGACCCTGGGGTGGTTCGACCCTGAACTGACGCTGTCGGACACTTTCATGGGGTGCCTGGCAACCGGGTATTTTCCGCTCTGTCCGTGGGTGGTCTTTCCCCTGGTGGGATATACGGTGGCCGATCTGCTGGCCGAGCACCGCGAGCAGGAGAGGCCCACCCTGCGACGCCTTGGTTTCCTCGGCGGTGGACTCTTCCTGGCGGGAGTGCTGGTCGCCTGGTGGAGCTCCCGACTCCCCTCACAACTTCCGAATTCACTGCTGCGGGGATGGACGATGATCCCCCCCTCTCTCGAGTACGTGATCGGCATGCTCGGCCTGGTGCTGCTGAGCTTTTCCAGCAGTCGTCGCACAGTCGATCTGACTTCCCACCGACGACTGCCCCCCTGGTTGGCACAGATCTGCACCACGTTCAGCCGGCACTCCCTTTCGGTCTACCTGCTGCATCACGTGGCGCACCTCTGGCCCCTCTGGTTGATCGCCAGCTTCCAGGGAAATGACACCACGACTCTCTGGCAACAGGCGACTTCCCCCGCGATCGCCATCCTGTTGGCGGTGGGATTCCTGGTCACCTGCTACGGAGCCCTGCGATGGGCCGACGAAACCGGTCTGCCGACGGCCGAATCGGTCCTGCGCTGGTTGTGCGATTCGCCCCCGTAACGCGTTCTGTCAACCCGATATTGAGGCCAGCAGGGCCCTCATCGCGGGGGGAAATCCCGGCAGGGCTTCGTCCGGTCCTGCCAGGTGCGGGTGCCAGGCCTTTTCCCATTCGAGGCTGTACCAACCCTGATAGCCCGCCTTGTGCAGAGCCACGAGGCAGTCGCGGGCAGGAAATTCGCCGGTTCCAAACAGGGCATAGGCAACATCGTCGCGATGCCCGCGCATCAGGGCTCGAGCCTCGGCTGCCGCCGCCGCTTCTTCAGGACCGAGGGATTGCGGGGTCTCGCGGGCGACCGAATCTTTCCAGTGGGTGTGCCAGGTGCGGGACACAATGCGCCGGGCCGTCTTATCCAGCGGCTCGCCATGGAATCTCCACGGGTGATGGGTGTCCCAGAGAATGCCCACCCGCGGATCATGCACCCGCCCGAACAACCGGGCAAGCAGGTGTGTGTCGGAAAAATCACCATGTGTCTCCAGCACGATCCGCACGCCGGAATTCGCCTCCGCGGCGAATTCCCCGAGGCGATTCAAACCCTCGGCAATCGACTCGAGAACTCCTGCTTCCGACCCTGGTGTGGTTCCCTCGGGCAGCACATCGCCAAACACCCGCACGAATTCGGCCCCGAGTTCAGAGGCCAGCTCGACATACCGTCGCCCGGTCTCCCACTGTACAGAACGGGCCGCCGGTTCGGGGTCATCCAGGCGCACGGACGACGCGAGACCGCAGATCGCGATCCCCAGGTCATCGAAGACCCTTCGGCTTTCGGCCCGGCGCCCGCTCGCAAGTTCGGCCCGGGCGGGAAGATCGGTGTCACCGGCGACCATGCGGATTTCGACACCGTCATAGCCATACCGGGCGGCCCCCGCAGCGGTCTCACGCCAGCCCCAACCCGGGCAGGCCAGCGTGGAAAAACAGATCCGGCTCATCGCTCGGTTGTTCCTTGCGGGAAGACAGTTTGGGGACATCCGACCGAGCGGCAACCCGCCTGGTCAGGCGATGCCCGGTGGCACCGTCACCTGCAGTTGTCCCGCCAGCTTGACCAGTTCATTCCAGTTGCCGTCGTCGAGAGTCAACCCCTCGCGCATCCGGCGGGCCAGCAGTTCCCGCTCGGGATCCCCCGGCAGAATGACCCGGTCGACGCCCACCTTGCGGGGGGTCGTGCGGACGAACGGCTCGAGAATGCCAATCTGCTGTCGCAGGTGCTCTTCTCCCCCCAGGTGACGGGGATCCAGAATCACAAACAGCACGTCATTCCCCACCGGGGGAGGGGCATCGGGATGCGAGCACTTTCCACCCGACAATCCCCCGGCGAGCAATTCGATGAGGAAGGCGAGCCCGAACCCCTTGTAGGCCTGGTCCCCCCCCATCGGCAGGATGGACCCGGGAGGATTGCCATAGAGCTGATTGGGATCGGTGGTGGGGTTCCCCTCTGGATCCAGAATCCAGCCCAGGGGGACCTTTTCGCCGGCGATCCGCTTGACCCGCACCTTTCCCTCGGCGGTCGCACTGGTCCCGAAGTCGAGGATGAACGGTCCCTGTTCTCCCCCGGGCATGCCGATGCTGAGCGGATTGGTCCCCAACCGGCCCCGTATGCCTCCCACCGGGGCGACTCGCTGGCCCGAGCCGTGAGAGTTGGCACAGATGATGGCGGCCATGCCGGCAGCCGCCGCCTGCTCGGCATATTCACCCACCCGGCCGATATGAGCCGCCTGCCGGAGTGTCCCCGCGGCGACACCGACCTGCGACGCCTTGGCGATCAGCCGCTCGACCAGTTCCCGCGCCAGCACCTGGCCGAGTCCCCACTGGGCATCGCACACGAGCAATGCCGGTGTTTCCCGCTCGACCTGCAGTGCTGTTCCCGGGCGCACCCGGCCATCTTTCATGGCCGAAATGTAGAACGGCACCCGCATCACGCCATGCGAATCGTAGCCCCGGAGGTTCGCCCCGACGAGGCTGGTGGCCAGCGTCTGGGCTTCCTGGGCCGAAACTCCGGCCGCCAGGAACAGCGACTCGGTAAAGCGGGTCAGGGTTTCAGCGGGAATGACGGGCATGGCTGTGTTGGGCAATCTGGTCGCGGGCTGCGGTCACCACCGACTCGGTGGTGAAACCGAAATGTTTCTGCAGATCCTTCAGGGGAGCCGAGGCCCCAAACGTGTTCATCGCAATCACGGCTCCGTCGCAGCCGACGTATCGGTGCCACCCCATCGGAGCCGCCATCTCCACCGCGACACGGGCGCGCACGGCTGACGGAAGCACCTCTTCCCGGTATCCAGGATGCTTCGCACAGTACTGCTCGAAGATCTCGAACGACGGGACCGACACGACCCGTGACTTCACCCCCGAGGCGACCAGCGTGTCGTGGGCCGAGACCGCCAGCGACACCTCGCTGCCGGTCGCCAGCAGGATCACGTCGGGAGTTCCGCCAGCATCCGCCAGAACATACGCCCCCTTGTGCAGTCCCTGGGCCGAGCCATACTTCGCCCGATCAAACGTCGGAACCGCCTGCCGGGTCAGAATCAGCGAGACTGGATGATGGGTCTGCGACAGGGTGAATCGCCAAGCCTCGGCGACTTCATTCGCATCGGCCGGGCGGATCGTGAACATTCCCGGAATCGCCCGCAGGCTGGGAACATGCTCGATCGGCTGGTGGGTCGGCCCGTCTTCGCCGACCCCGATGGAATCGTGGGTGAAGACCCAGACGACCGGCAGTTCCATGATGGCGGCCAACCGCAGGGTGTTCCGCATGTAGTCGCTGAACACCAGGAACGTCGCGCCATATGAACGCAACCCCGAGACACCAAGCCCGTTGACGATGGCTCCCATGGCATGTTCGCGCACACCGAAGTGCAGGTTGCGTCCGCCGGGAGAAGCCGCCTGAAAGACCCCCGCACCGTCAAACGCCAGCTTGGTCTTGGTCGACGGAGCCAGGTCGGCGGCCCCCCCCATCAACCAGGGAATCCGCTTGGCCACCGCATTGAGAACCTGTCCTGAAGTGTCGCGCGTGGCCTTCCCCTTGGCGTCGGCGGGGAACTGGGGAATGTCCTGATCCCACCCCTCGGGCAGCTCGCGATTGCGAATCTGATCGAGTTCGCGGGCGAGTTCCGGATGCGACTTCCGATAGCCGGCAAACTTTTCGGACCACTCGGCAAACTGCTTCGCCCCCCGCGCTCCAAGCCCCGCGGCAATGTGCTGCAGCACCTCTGACGGGACCAGGAACTTTGCCTCTTCCGGCCAACCATACGCTTTTTTGGTCAGCCGGATTTCCTCCTCGCCGAGTGGCTCACCATGGGCGGCATGCGTGTCCTGCTTGTTGGGGGAACCGAACGCAATGTGGCTGGTGACAATGATCAGCGTCGGGCGGTCGGTGGTTGACTGGAATTTCTTCAGGGCCAGTTCGACTGCCGTCAGATCGTTGGCGTCATCAACATTCAGCACCTGCCAGCCATGACCTTCAAACCGGGTCTTCACATCCTCGGTGAATGCCAGGTCGGTATGTCCCTCAATGGTGATCCGGTTGCTGTCGTAAATCCAGCAGAGGTTCGAGAGCTTGAGGTGACCGGCGATCGAGGCCGCCTCGGCCGAGATCCCCTCCATGAGGCAGCCATCGCCGCAGAAGGCGTAGACCCGGTAATCAAACAGGTCGTGTCCCGGGCGGTTGTAGCGGGCGGCGAACCAGCGGGCGGCCATCGCCATCCCGACGCTGTTGGCAACCCCCTGCCCCAACGGGCCGGTCGTCGTCTCGACCCCGCTGGTCAGGTGCGATTCGGGATGGCCCGGAGTCCGGCTGCCGAGTTGACGGAACCGCTTGATGTCGTCGAGAGAGATGGCCAGTTCGCCCGGCTTTGCCTGGGGGCCGACCTGCTTCACCTGGGCGAGGTGCAACAGCGAGTAGATCAACATGCTGGCATGACCGGCACTCAGCACAAACCGGTCGCGATTCAACCAGTCGGGATGCTCGGGATCGAACTTCAGCAACTTCTGCCACAGGGCGAACGCCACCGGCGCCATCCCCATGGGAGCCCCGGGATGCCCCGAGTTGGCCGCCTGCACGGCATCCATGCTCAGGGTTCGAATCGTGTTGACGGCCAGTTGGTCGAGCGAGCCCGCAGGGTGAGACATGACGGCAGACGCAAAAGAAGAAGGGAACCAGGAGCGGAAATGGCCGTGATCCGGCCACTCCCCTGTGTTGATGTGCGTGAAGACGAGCAGGCAGTCAGAATATTCCCGAGCGGGTGCCTTGCATTGCCCCGCACCACAGCCAGTCGGCTTCAGTCGAAGGGATGACACACCGGGAACATCCGTCCCCGGGCCTCTCAGTCTGGCCCGGGGGCGAAGCGGGGATTATGACGGATTGGGCCCCGTTTTTGAACGGTCCGCCTGAACCAGGACCCGGTCAAAATAGTTCACCCCCATCCCCGCATCGATCACCACCCCCTGGGCGTTGATCCCGGACGAACGGGGGCTCAGCAGGAAGGCGACTGCGTTCGCGACCTCCTCGGTCTGTACCGCCTCTTTCCGCAGGGTCGCCTGCTCGGCATAAAGGTAACTGTCGATATAACCGGGGATCCCCGCGGAGGCTGAACTCTTCAGCAGACCTGGGCAGACCGCGTTGAACCGGACCCGCGAAAACTGCGAAAACGACTTCGCCAGGAAACAGACCGACGAGTCGAGTGCCGCCTTGATGGGAGCCATGTATCCATAATTCTCGGCGGCCATCCGGGTGGTCGAAATCGAGATCGTGACCACACTGCCGTGCTGCTTGTCGAGCAGGTCTCGAAACGCTTCGGCCAGGGCCAGCAGCGAATAGCACGAAATATCAACCGCCTGCAGAAACGCTTTTCGCGGGGTCTGGTGGAATGGGAGAAAACCGGCCGAATAGTCGGCAAACGCCAGAGAATGAACCAATCCCTGCAGCGGAATTCCCAACCCGGCCACCTCGTTGCGCAGCCGTGCGATCTCTTCCGGTCGCTCGACGTCGCAGACAAAGACCGGGGCCCCGGGGACCAGTTTTTCCACCTGCGCCTTGCGGGCTTCCGAACGGACCGAATAGATGACCCGGGCCCCCGCTTCGGTCAACACCCGGGCCACATGCCAGGCAACGCTCTTCCTGTTGGCGACCCCCACCACGAGGATCGCCTTCCCCGCCAGTTGCAGAAAATCCACTACTGCTTCTTCCCCTGGTTGATGTAAAGACGCACATTCCGGGTCGCCCGCCCCACCGCGACAATCTCGGGCCAGCCGTCACCTGTCAGGTCGCGGGAGATGAGATCTTCCGTGGCCACTTCACCCTGATCAATGATGTGCTTGGTCCAGGAATGCCCCGTCGCGTCGGGAACGTAGACGAACACCCCAGGACCGGCGGGTGTTCCAGTTCCCTTGTCACTGTGTCCCAGCACCAGTTCGTCGATGCCGTCGCGATCGAGATCACTGGGCCAGAGGGCGTGGCCTCGACCCAGGGTGTCATCCAGTACCACCCGTTCCCACACAGTCGGCTGGTCGATGCTGGACTCTTGTGGTTGCAGGTAGATCACCGCGTGGTTGCCATGCATCGGTTCAACGGTGGCAATGTAAACACGATCCTGGCCCAGGCGGCCGACCTTCACTTCACCCGCCCCGGTTTTCTGCGCCGTCGGGGGATCCCCCTCCACCCCCGCACTGATGCGGGTCTTGACCAACTGACCCTGGGCATCCCGCCGGAACCAGTACAGCCCCTCGGCACTCCCGGTCAACAGATCGGTCTGACCATCGCCATCGAGATCTCCCGTCCAGTGGGCATGCATGCCATTCAGGCTCTCATCGAGCACGGTGCTCTTCCAGGGGGTCTCGTCCAGAAGATTGGCCGGCTTGTGATAGGCGAGGACCCGCACTCCCTCACCCCGGGTCTTGTTGAGGGGCGAAAGAATCAACTGCGGCGATCCCGTTCCCAGCACGTCTCCCCACTGGATCCGGTGAGCCCAGCTCTCGCGTCCGATCGGATGCACCGACCACGGGTCGTCGAGCGAGGCCTTCCGCTTCAGCCAGTACAGGGTCCCCAGGTGCCGGTTGTTGAGCCAGCCCGCTCCCAGGGCGAAGTCGACCTGGCCATCCCCATCAATGTCGAGCGGCGCGATGCAGACGTTGTCCCGTTCCGTCTGGTCGGCAATGACCACCCGCATTTTCCAGTCGGGGTTGTGATACCACAACACCCGATTTTCGGTGACAACGACCACATCGTCACGATCGTCCCCATCGACGTCCGCCAGGGTGACCGCGTAACACACTTCCCCCGCCTTGGGATCCAGGGTTTGGGGCGTGAAGGGAGGGGGTTCACCCGCCACGGCCAGGGTGGCCAGAGACAGGAGGCAGACGAAAGTGAGGAAACGCATGGGAGTACCGCGAGAGCGTGTGCGGGCCGGGAATTTGGGGAGCATGCCTGCAAGTTTAGTGCACGGTGCAACGCCGCTGTAGGCTGCCACCCAAATTGAAGCGACCGGTGGAAGTGCCCGTGAACTCAACAACCTCACCGCCAGACCCGCCTGGATTCCATTTCAGAGCAAACAGGGTCAGACGCAGAAACCCGTGAATCCAACAGACACCTGAAATCGTGGGGGCCGTCATCACGGAAGATCCCCGTTATTACGGCCCCTGCACTTCCAGCAGTCTGACACCGCGGGATGTCCTGACGGGCTGCGATCGACGTGTCACCAACCGGCATTCGGTCGGTAGCAGCCGTCGTCCATCCAGTCGTAGTCGACCGGTCCGTAGTACTGTGGTGCAGGCACCACCAGGGGAAACCCAATCCCAATCGAAAAGCAGGGACTGCCGAGTCGGATGCGGGCACCGGCAACAGGAGGGGCGTAATACGCGGGAGCCGGGCGAAAACCAGTGGCATAAACGGGACGCGGCGGTGTCGGTAGATGCCGCT
>Ga0315901_10007483_pt1 | contig 12867 bp, 15 predicted proteins | sample LakEriMetagenome_10_FD_203761 | JGI IMG/M metagenome (GOLD analysis project Ga0315901, IMG submission 203761) | Freshwater fungal communities from buoy surface, Lake Erie, Ohio, United States - Buoy 2 MA116 | ecosystem: Environmental > Aquatic > Freshwater > Lake | place: USA: Lake Erie, Ohio... | reverse complement strand
CGTCTTGCTCCGAATGTTATAAAACACTTTCATCGACGTGTATGATTTGTAAAAGAAAAATTACTGATATACTTCAAATTTCCGATAGTATGTACGATGAATAAATATAATAAGTATATTTATTCATACACTTATATGTGTTAAATCTTACAATTTTTACCAAATAGAATATACACTGTATACTTGTTGTTTATTTCAGGTCATATTATCCTAACACAAAACATAACAAAAATATTATTCGTTTATAAATAATGGATAAATTAGAATTTAATATTTATGATATTCCACTAATTAATGAATTTATTGATATTAATGAAGCCTATCTTACGGCTAAGAATGATGATAGATTCACGGTTTTAGATTTAACCGAACCCGAATATCATAAATTGTCCAAAAAATGGAAACACAAGGCTAATTATACCTTTAGAAATAAACATATTATATTTGCCTATGATCCAGTTTTATTAGGAGACCACACCTCGGTTTATTTTACAGAGGCAGCTAGATTCAAAGCCAATGTTCGTGGATATGATTCGGCCTTTGATTATTATAATAAAAATAGGAGGCGGATAGATAATTTGGCGCGAAAATATACCAAAGAAGGGCGAACGTTAACTAACTCATTTGAACCATTTGCTTACAATAAAAACCGATATAAATTTTGGATACGGGAAATCATTTATAGTGAAATAAAAATTCCAACCATAACTAGTATTTTACAGACAAAAATTTTATGTCAGTTTGCTCAAGCTAAAACCTATTTAGATCCGTCGGCTGGATGGGGTGATAGAGTGATAGGTGCATCTGTCGCTGATGTTAAGGTTTACCACGGATTTGATCCTAATACTAATCTTGCCAATGCATATAAAGAAATACTTCAATTTCTCGGTCAAAAAGAATATCAAATATGGAATAGGAGTTTTCTGGACAACGATATTATTCTTACTGATAACTATTACGATTTAGTCTACACTTCACCACCCTTTTGGGATTTTGAAGTATATTCGTCAGATGAAGGCCAATCTATCAATGAAAAGAAAGATGTTCAAGAGTGGAAGGACGATTTTTATTTCCATACTGTAGGAAGGCATGGCAGGCTTTAAAACCTAATCATATGTTTATGCTATATATTGAAGATGTAGGCAATAGTAAACATAATAAATATGTTGATGATACAGTTGATTATATTGTTAAAGAACTAAATGGACAATTTTTAGGTGTTATACCGATGGTGAAGGCGAGTAATAAGTTCATCAAACCAAGACCAATTTATATATGGATGAAAACCCAATAATATTCTTATTGACGTTTTATAGTGTATCATAGCATATAAATAATTATTTATATGTCGTGGATTAATATGAAAGAATAATACCATGACATATCCAACAGAGTGGATCAGTGCAAAAGGGTGTGTCTTCTGCGTCTTTCATAAACATAAAATAAATAGATTCCTCTTCTGGAATACTCAACCAATATTCATACCCCAGGGTGAAATGCGGGCACTCTGGGTGCATGTAAAGGGAATTAACCCGTTTATCATGGGGACGTGCACACATGAAGCCAGCATGACACTGAGATAGGGAAAATGAACACTTCTTACGTGCCATCAACAGCGTGTTTATATAGAATAATTTATTAGAATATCAATTATCAATCTTAAAGGAATAAAAATAGTTAAAAATGGAACTAGTTCAACAATGGTGCTTATATTTTAACGAAAAAGGCTTTCAAACTAAAAAGAACAATTATATCAAAGCTTGTAATTGTTATATTTATTTTTCCAGTGATACGAACGGTTTTTATTTGTGGATAGATGACAAGTTGGCTTTTTATCATGAAATTGAATCCGATGTTCCTGAGAAAAGTGTCATTAACCTAAAAGGTTATTCAAGTCAGGTTTTTGTCAAGGATGTGCGAAAGTTGAGATTATGTCGGACATGTGACGATTTTTGTGTCGGGCGGTGTAGTCTCTGCTTGCTGACCAGTGGTATTTTTGTGCGTCGGTCAAAAAGAGTTGAAGTTTAATCGTCTTTTTACATCTAATGTGTAAAAAGAGTCTCAGTTTTTGCCGGAATGGCGTTCGGCATACAAGTCGTGCAACTTGGCAATTAAGTTGTTCTTGTTCAACTCTTCGGAACACTCTTCGTGGGATCGTGGATCGTAAAAGATCACAATCTGTTTAAGATGTTTCTCTAATTTCATGAAATTGTCACCTTTGGGAAAAGGTCGGTGTAAGAGGGGATGCCTGTCACCCCCAATTTTAAAATACCCATCGAGCAACAAATGTCTCACACAATTATATAATGAACTGTCTGAAGGATTTAGACAGAAAAATCCGTCCAGAACTTCTGGCGAATACACTTAATATTTCGCGGCTTCATGAGCCTGCTTGTAGATGTCTCTTGCTGCGGTGATGTGTGCTCGGCGGTCACCAAAAGGGCCTGGGTTTACCCAAATATAAGTACCATCGTGTCGATCCATCTTACACTAAGACAAGTTTTTTGCTAAATAAATATATGAATTTATTATAAAAATCGATTATTTTTTTGGTATTTTTATACGGGATGTCTTTCCTGTATACTGGATAAACGTAATTTCCCGATCCTGATGATCCATCACGTAATAGCGTTTTGAAAGCTTATAGTCACAATCTTCAACTAAGCAAAGCATTGCAATAACCTGGTTCATAACTCCTTGTTTTATAGTAATAGTTAATATTATCATCATATCTTTTAATAGCCTGTTCGCAATCTTTGTATCTTAAATCATCACCTGTAGATACTTGGTTACAATAATGAGTTCCATTTTGACCATTGTAATTAATTCCATACAAAGGTTCTTGATCCATACACGCATTAAATGCTTTTCCCTGATCGTTATCAAATAGCCTAACGTATAGCGAGTAGTATCATATTCATTATTTTCATAGTTTGGTTTAGGGCAAGGTATACATACGGGAGGACCACTTTCTGCTGAATTATAGTAATAAAATATAGATTTATTGTACATTTCAACAGTCCTTTTACATTGTTCCCATGAAAGACCATTGAGACCCGTAGATTGTATAAATTCATAATATCCATTTCATAGTTATATCTTGGCTAATAAAGATTGATATTGTTTTGGACGTATATTTTTTTGAACTGGGTTAACCGAAAATGTGACACTTCTCGGATGTATGATTACAATTATTATATATAAATAATTATCTATATTCTTTCATAATTCTCTTATCGTCAGCCAATAGTTTATTCTTATCTGCTTCTACATACTTTTTATCTTTGAATCTGATACTGACCGTCTTTGTTGCCTTTTTCATGGCATTTTTTATATCTTCGATCGTATAAACTCGTTGATTATTAACTTCAATTAGAATGTCTTTTTTCTCTATTTCAAAGTGGTCAAAGGTAGAACCCGAAAAAACATGCGACACGACAAGGTGACGTTTGAATCGATCAATATCTTCAGGCAAAAACAGATCTATATTTTCGACAATCATAAGACCACCAAGGAGAATATATGTAAATCTCTCGGGTTCAAATGTTGGAAAAATGGTACGAACCATCCACTTAGATGCTGATCTTGATTCAAAGGGACGTGTTACTTTTAGTTTTTTTCCATTACGCATAACTGTAACTGTTACATTGCTATCGAGGTCTATCATTTCACCGATGTCTTTAAATGTGAATAGACGTTCGATGTTCGGAAGTGATGCTGTGCCATACTCATCAAGGTCAAAGAGATATTTCTTACCAACCGACACTATCTCGATAGAATGAATAATATCGCCTTCAGTTACGGCTTCATTATTTTTTATTTTTTTGTACTTCTCGGGATAAAGATCATACAAGCACTCGAGTGCCCTTTGTTCTGTTGTATCCTCATATTCTTGTGTATCGTTAAAGATAGATACAGGAAGTATATCACGTACATAAAGACCTTTTTGACTCGGATTAGTCACAATACCAATAAAAGGCTGGTAAAGCATTTTTTCTTTAAACATGTTTCGCATGACGGATAAGATGTTGTTGATGGGTACAAGATAGCCAATGTTATTAGTAAACATCACGCTGGCTGTCACAATACCGACAACCTCGCCTTCATTATTCAGTCCTGGACCCCCACTGTTACCCGGGTTAACGGGTGCAGTTACTTGAATATACGATGTTGGACCAAAGCTCATATCTTTATCACTCAAGTTAACAAAACCAGATATATTACCTTTAGCTATCTGAATTCTTTTTTCACCGAGTGGATAGCCAACGACGGCTATTTCGTCAGTCTGTTTACATTTAAGATCATCGGCTAACTTTAAGGGTTGTATATGATTAATAGCGTTCGGTATATCTTTAGTTTTGACTTTTACAAGTGCAACATCCATAAAATAACAATAACTCATAAGGCTACATGGTATGGCTTTTTCTCCGAGAAACGGAAAATAACACTCTATATTAAGTGCATCCGCCACAACGTGCGCATTTGTGACTAATATAACATGATCTTTATTTATTTCAGCAACGAAAGACGAACCGACGTGAACTACTATTCTAGGTGATCTATATGGAAGGCTAGCATCATAAATTGCCGTTTCAACCTTCAGACGTGATACAGCATTTGTTTTCATTTTATATAGAAAAATTAAAACAAATGCTTTATTAATGAGTGTACAATATAATAAATGCGTGTTTTAAAATAAAATACTAAATAGTTTACCAATTGATTCTGTATTTATTTTTTTGTATTTATTCAGTACATTTGGACTGACATTTCATGAGTTCTTGTCGCTATAAGTTCTGGGAACGGCGCCTCGTTCCGGATATTAATTGGGACAATCACGCTTGCGAGTGTAATGATTGTGATCAATGGAGTGTAAATTACACTTTGTACCATTAAAAATGGTACATTAAAAATGGAATACCGGGATACAAGTTAGAAAACTAAAACTGAGGTTTTGTCGCCCGAAGATCTCTGCAAAACTATTATATTTAACTCTTGCCTATCAACCGTCATATTGCCACGAGCATGGGACCAAACGGTTCAAACATTGCGATTGTTTCTTCGAAGATGAAGAAGATATTACAACCCCTTATTCGGACGAGGATTGAAAACCCCTTGCCTGTCAAATTGAGGTTTTATGTCCGAAAGATTGCGATGCACCTGAACGGTGCTTTTATTGTGGGCAAATATGCCCGAAGAAATAATTGATTACAACTTCTAGTTTAAACAGAATTGTTGTTTAAACTTTATTATCATTGACGATTATTACGGTCTAATATGTTTTCTAATAATCCTTTCATCTCTTTTTCATGCTCCTTTATTTCTTCGTATGATGCATCAGGATTATCTCTTAGCCATTCTTGATGCTCTTGTATATCATCCTTGAATTCTTCTTGTACTTCCATTGGCAATATTTTGATCTGTTGGCTTATTGTTTCGGCTTCAAATAAATTCCGAAGACGCTGTTTGATGCGTTCCGTTTCCTTTTCGTCCGCGTCTAAATTTTTAATGGCGTCGTCGATGCTCTGTTTAACATTTTTATTTTTTTCATTGCCATACTGTATAGTAATCGAATATGACGTACCCTCTTCTTCATCTCTAGCCGTAACAGTTAAAATACCATCAACATCTATCTCAAAATTTACTATGATTTTTGCTTTTCCTTTTGGAGCCCTTTTTATACCTTCTAACAAAAACTTACCCAATAAATGATTGTCTTTAACGAGGGCTCTTTCTCCTTCAAATATATTAACACTAACTGCTGGTTGGTCGTCATAGAAAGTACTAAACTGGTGAGATCGCTTACAAGGTATAATTGTGTTTTTACTGACAATACGCCTAAAAATTCCACCGACAACCTCAACACCTATAGATAAGCTGGTAACGTCGGTGATAACCATGTTGTTTAAAACACTGTCATCTACTCCAGCCAACAACGCAGCCTGAACGGTCGCACCATAGGCGATTGCTTCATCTGGGTTAATATTTTTAGTAATTTCTTTACCGCCAAACATTTTGGATAAGTATTCCTTTAAGTAGGGTATTCGTGTAGAGCCACCCACCATCACTAAACGGTCGATATCACTTTTGGATAGCCTTGCTTCGTTTAATGCTTGGTCCACCAGTTCAAGACATCTGTGAAGCAAATGCCCCGCTTTGTTTATGAAAGCTTCTCGAGTCAGATTAAAGGTAGTGATTTCTTGTCCGAGGTCTGTGAGATCTATTGTAACTTTCTCAGATGTAGACAGCTCTTTCTTTGCCTTCTCGATAATATGTTTAAATTTCATTTCACCCTCGGGGGTCAGGTCATCGAAAATACATCTATTGCGAACATAGTCGGCAATAGCTTGATTGAAGTCTTCTCCGCCTAAGTGGGTAAGTCCTGAAGTTCCCTTCACTTCAAAAAAACCATCATCGATGCTGAGAATAGAAATATCAGATGTACATCCGCCGATGTCCATGACAAGTATACACTCTTCTTTAGAGCTCGAACTAGTAAGACCATAGGCAAATGCGGCTGCGGTTGGTTCGTTAATGATCCTAGAGACTTTAGCGAATCCTGCGAGTAATGCAGCCTTTTTAGTGGCTGTTCGTTGTGAGTCTGTAAAATAAGCAGGCACAGTTATGACAACTTCGTCTACCTTTTTATTTAAATATGTTTCGGCCATGTCCTTTAAATAGGAAAGGACATAGGCACTTATTTCTTCTGGATAGTATGATTTTTTATCACCTGATACCTGAGTGTGTATTAGTATTCTATTATTATCGTCTGCTGATGTTTGAAAAGGAAAATTTTTCAAATCTTGTTGTATTTCAAAATCATCATAATTACGACCGATAATACGTTTTATATTATACATAGTATTAAGTGGATTATTTGTGGCCTGATGACGAGCCTTTTCACCGATAAAATGACCTTCTTCGGTAAAACAGACCCAGGAGGGTACGGTCGTCGACTGTGTCAACGGATCCGTAAGAATTGTTACGTGTCCGTCATCAAAAACACCAACACAGCTGTGTGTTGATCCTAAATCAATGCCAACAGCAACAGGCTTAGACATTTTATTATAATTGTATTTGTTTATTGTAAAATAGCTATGACTATTTTATAATACAAGTATGGCCATTAAACTGAGCAAAATTGGATTGTAAAGTACTATGTCTAAATTGAGAACATCATACTCGCGATAAAGGTGATTAACTATAATATTTTTACAAAGAACGTTTACAAAGAGAACCAGCTACTCAAAAAGCAGAATAGCTTACTCTAAAAGTTCTTGGAGCTCCAAAAGTTAAAATAATTAATTGGATAGTCCAACCGAAAATATGGACTAATCTGTATCCACATTATAAAACATGCACTAGTATGTAGAGTAATAAAAATAAAACAGGTAATTTCTACGTAAATAAGCCAATGTGGCACTTTAAATACTCGGTAAGCAATCACCATGGTCGTTGAAACCGCTAAAAGGGCTTCGAAATACTGCAGGATGAGCACGTCAACTTTACCGTACATGCTAGATGTTGATAATCTTTGTAAAAAAATAAGAATAATGGTATACCTGTACCTTTTCTGCCGGTTTAAGCTTACATAGCCGTCACCGAACAGCCAAAATAAAAATACCAATATGCCATATGTTGCAACGTTTTGCATTTCTGTAAAATAGATATAAACAATTATAACATTTGTTTAATACCCTCTTCAAGAGAGATCGATGGTTGCCAGTTTAAATATTTTATGGCTTTTGTTATGTCTGGATTTCGTCGCTTTGGATCATCAATAGGTATTGGCTTATAAATTATTTTTGACTGACATCGTGTTAAATTTTTGATAATAGCGGCCAGTTTATTAATGGTTATTTCATTTGGATTACCGATATTTACCGGCGTATCGATATTAGAATTCATAAGGCGAATAAGACCATCAACTGTGTCGGAAACATAGCAAAAACTGCGGGTTTGTTCACCATTACCGTAAACCGTGATTTCTTCATTATTAGAACACTGACGGATAAAGTTGCTAATAACTCTACCGTCGTATTCGTTCATTTTTGGTCCGTATGTATTAAATATTCTAGCTATTCTGGTTTCTAAACAATACATATTTTTATATTCGGTAGTTAATGTCTCGGCCACTCTCTTACCCTCGTCATAACAGGATCTAGGTCCGATCGTGTTAACATTACCTCGATAGTCTTCAGGTTGGGGAGACACTTCAGGATCACCATATATTTCCGATGTTGATGTTAATAAAAATCTAGCCCCTTTCTTTTTAGCAAGTTCAAGTATATTTAGGGTGCCAATAAAGTTTGTTTTTAAAGTATTTATCGGATCTGCCTGATAAGAAATAGGTGAGGCAGGGCATGCAAGATGATATATTTGATCAAAATTTTTATTAGTATCAAAGATATTTATAACATCATGCTCTATATAGTCAAAAAAATTAAATTCGAAACAGTCTTTAATATTATTAACACTTCCAGTGAAATTGTTATCAATACATGTTACTTTATGTCCATGACGAAGTAGTTGTCTGCATAAATGATTACCAATAAAACCAGTACCACCAGTGACGAGTATATCCATTTTATTATGATAATATTAGTCTATAAACATATGTAAAAATAATTACATCTGTTGGTAAATACGTTCCAATGCTAGCTCTGGTTGTTCAAAATACTCACCCAGAATGTTAACGAGCCTCGCCGGAGACAATTCATTGCTTTGGTGAATTTTTATTCGTTCTTCGTCTACTTTTGTCTCTGGAAAGAACGAACAAAAAATGCCCATCACTTGTTTGGCATCACAGTATGGAACAAGGATTTTTACATCCACTCGCCCCGGGCGAAAAAGAACTTTGCAACTTTCTAAGACTGTTTCGTCGTTTAAAGTTATAAACGTTATCCTGTTCTGCTTTGGCTCTAATCCATCAAGGACATTTATTAAACACGAAAGAGAAACACCTTTATTCTCCCCTGTAAAATTAAAACTTCTATCTATATCCTCGAAAACAAGCACATAAGGTTGGTCACTCTCAATATCTCTAATTAAAGTGTTGAGGTGTTCGTCCGAATGCAACTGGTTCAGTATAATACGAAAAACATTTAAGTTGTACTTGGTCGCAAACGCCGCTATAATGGAGCTTTTACCCGTTCCTGGTGGTCCGTACAATAAATAGCTGCGGCTATAGCATTGGTTCATTAAATCATATCTTTCCTTATCTTTAATAAATTTATCCATATCTAAAAGTTTTCTCACTGTTTAAGACAAAACAATTTTGTCTAATGGGTTATGAAATTTAACTTTAACACCCGGTCCCCATCGCACACTAAAACCCTGAGTGTCACGAAGTTGTTTAAACACAGGTGTGAAAAGAGTGTAACCACTCGTTAATCCACCCTTCTGTTTCAATATCTTCTCAACAAAAAGTTTGAGCGTATCCAGTGTTGCTGTCCAAGAATAAATATATATTTTTTTATTAGGCCGGCGATAATCGACAAACCTTTTTTCCTCGACCATTTTAATCGTAATTGAATGACCATTGAATGTATCAGTTATTTTAATATCCTCGGATGGTATACTCAGGCATAACGTACCATAAATAACTTCCAGCGCACCAGATGTCATCTGGTCTGCTAAATTTTCCGTAACATACGATTTAATTGCTGAATAAGCACGGTTAAATTCGTCGTCGCCGGTGGTACTACTAATCTCCATCTGACTAAAATAATTCGGTAGAAATGATACATTCAGCTTAATATATTCTTTAATGAAAAAACCAATAATAATGCTAAGATGAATAGCATAATTCACTCCAAACTTTTTTGTTAAATAAATAGAGAGAATCGACACTAGAGAATTGATAAATGTTTCCATGATCTATAATTTACAAATAAGATATTATAGATCATTTATAATATCTTATTTCCAAAAAAACAACGGCTCTTTTTCTAGCTTGTCCCTCTCCTTTTCTTGATCGTTAAAATAATGTTTAGTTTTGTTATAATCGCTGATAATACCACCTAAATGAATGGGTGGCAAGTCCATATCAATATATATCAACTTGTCACCGGTTAGTAAATTTAACTTACCTTTCTCTGGATAATTTCTTTTATTAAGATATTTCTCGGTAAAAATAGAAGGTAACGTAGATTGTAGTTGTATAGGAAGGATATAAGCCAACTGAACAAATGGATTGACTGGACCTCCGTCATTAAATGTTATTTTATCAAAAACATCTGAATGCAAAGCTAAATACTTGGCATAATCTGAGGGTATAGGAGCAACCGGATATGGATACTGATACCGCCAGTAGATTGTGTCCGCAAAATAATATCGCAAATTAAATAATAAAGCCCTAGAATACTCATAGCATATCTCATCTATATCATATCTCGAACCAAAAAAATAGTCATAATAAGCTCTTTTCCATTGGTGTGGGTTCATATGTTTATACATTTTAGTCCAAATGTTAAAAAATTCATCAAACAGAGGATGGCTAGGACAGTATATTTCAACATGTTCTAATTGTTCAGGATTATCAAAATTACATTTCTCAACAGTTCTCGGATCACCTTTTTCATACTTTTCTATAAACTGATGTACCTTGTTACGTTTATTGTGATAAAGGAGCCATTCTCTTTCGGCGAGACTCGCAATGAGTTTTTGTAGATTATTACTATTAATAGTATAATGACCGTTATATATTTTAACTAAACTATCTTTATATGCCTTCAAAGGGCTCTCCAAGTAGTCTAATTTGTAAAAAAGATGAGGTAAGCTCGGGACAAAATCATTACCTTCCAGAAAGCTCATGAATGTCATATCTTCAATAAACTGAACTTTATCTTCGTCTGTCGGCTCAGTCAAATATTTTTCAGATATTAGTTCTGTAAATTTCTTAACATCCAGATAAAACCATTTTTGATTTTCTGGATACTTTGACTCAATAACCTCACCCTTGACTTCTCGCAAAATATATATGTTATGGTTTAAGTATTTCATACTTAAAATTATTTGATCGGCATCCTTTGACACAATAACTACGTTTTCATTTGGTTTAATACTATCCAATAAAGGCATAAATTTATGCTCGGCTTCCATTGGTCTTCTTGGTCCATCATATACAACGTTATACTCTTTGAGCAATGTTTTTTGTCTCAAGCGTCTTCTAAACTCCATATCTAGCTTGTACATGAAGTTAGTACCAGGCGATATATTTGATCGATCCCAACCAAAAGGATCTATATCGAATGTATCTTTCATGAAATTATTCATCCACACACCAAAGCATCGACGATCACGTTGTTGTTTCATTTTAGCAAAGGGCGGTGGACCATCAATGGCAATGTATACTAACTTGCTTGGTTGAACAGTCATAACCGTATCTTGACAATCAATCAGAACTTGGTCAATTAGTTTCTTTTCAAACTTGGCCGTGTCTTTGGGAAAACTCCATTTATCGGTTTTTAATTTCTCGAGAGAATCATATATAGATCCGTTGAAGTCGAAAAAAAGATATTCTACTCTTAATTTAGGATCCCAAAAATGAGTTGTTGGGTAACTTTCAACTAATTTTCTGAAAAAGCCAGATACACCCATGTTCTTTATTATGATATTAAATCTTTAGGTTGATACAATCAGTCTAGTTCTATTATTTCGGATGTATTGACAAATAAAATAAAAAAACAGTTAATCCAGAGCATTGTTGTCGCGAACATTATAAATTCCATAACGTTCGCTTTTTTTTTCATTATAACGCCATTCAGTTTCTCTCCAGAGTTTTTCTGTTATATTTTTAGTGTTGGCCGGATAACAAACATTTTCAATATGATAATCAGACAAATAACCCTTAAATGGGTGTTCTGAAAAACAAGCATATAAAACAACACCAGCACCTTCTTCTGGACTTTTTGCCATAAAGGTGCCATTACTGATATGCCATAAAATACCACTAAGATCGGTTGGGCGATACAAATTGGTTGCAACATATCCTGGGTTAACGGCCACCGATACGGGAGAATCTAGATTTTTGTAATGAAAACGCTTATTTAACATATCTGAGTATAATATATTGTATAGCTTGGTATTGGCATAAACGGTCATTCGATCATCATCTGCAAACATATCATCCTTTGGATTAGCTAAAGAATGAGCGACAGAAGATACATGAATAATTCGGTCAGTGATGATATCTTTTAGCTCCTCCGTCAGCATAACTGGACCTTCATAATTTACTTGATATATCTTACTAGAATATCCCGTAAGGGTTCCGGCGTTATTAACTAATATATTAATTTTTATGTTCATATTAAGAATAGTTTTAGCAAAATTCATTATTGTGAACGGAACAGCCAAATCCATATAATAGACATCATCGGGATCAAGGCCGATCGTATTAGCTATTTGACGTCCTTGGGTTATATTACGACACGGTAAAAATACCCGATATCCTTTTTCGGCTAAACCTTTAGCAATTTCATACCCTATGCCCGACGTTGCTCCTGTTACAATCGCAGTACCGGGAATAATTGACTCGATGTCATCGAGTGGGTTATGATACAGTGTGCATTTGAGCCTATAATAGGTTTCCCATAAATTTTTTGTTAGAAAATAGGACATTTTAAATCGAAGATATTCATTTATGTTGGATTTATTATATATTATTTTATAGTAGTTATCATATAGATCGTATTCGAGCCATATCAAATATAAATTCTCAAGTTTGGCAGGCTCTGGTGGATCACAGCAGGCACGTCGCGTACAGGATTGCGCAGCAAGTTCAGCCCCGTCAAATTCGTCAGCTGTGCGATTTCAGGTGGGATGATAGTAATTTTGTTCCCATCCAAGGACAGCTCCGTCAAATTC
>Ga0315901_10007479_pt1 | contig 12870 bp, 12 predicted proteins | sample LakEriMetagenome_10_FD_203761 | JGI IMG/M metagenome (GOLD analysis project Ga0315901, IMG submission 203761) | Freshwater fungal communities from buoy surface, Lake Erie, Ohio, United States - Buoy 2 MA116 | ecosystem: Environmental > Aquatic > Freshwater > Lake | place: USA: Lake Erie, Ohio... | reverse complement strand
CGTCATCTTGCGTAAGGTTTCGATTTGATTCACAGCATGATGCTTAGTTTTATTATTTTCTTGCTGCACACTTGCCGCTTCATGTAAGCGCATAAGCTGACGAATACCCGTCACTAAATCTGCAATCTCTTTACCAAAGTGCGACTCGATTAATGCAGTGTGCTTTTCATCTAGATGCGGTAATTCAAACAACACACCTGCAATGCGCGTATCAATATCTGCATTCAAAGAAGCTAGGCAACTGACTACACTACGTGTGAAGGCAAGTACATCCTGTCCAGTGGGTACAACTTTGTTTAAGTAGTAGGAATCAACGAAGCTAAATGCTTCGAGTAAGCGCGCAGTATCTTCAGCCCGCAAACCTGCAGTCAGTTGTTCATTCTGATCATTAACTTGAAAAGAAACCATCTTCTAACTTTTTGTTAGGCGATAAAAAAATCACGCGCTAGTGCAATTTGTTCAGGCTGCATAAATGTAGGCGCATGACCTATGCCCGCCAACTCCGTCAGCGCAGCACGTGGACCACGTTTTGTCATTAAATGTGCTGTTTCACGACTCAGTAAATCTGACTCACTACCACGCACGAGTAAGACAGGACATTGAATTGCATCATAAACCGCCCACAGTGCAGTTTCACTTTGCGCCGCACTCTCTTGAGTGAATGAACTAAATGCTAGAGCAAGCGCGGGATCATAATGACGAATCCACTGACCATCTTTTTGCTCACGCAAAACATCACCAGCAAGTTTATGCCATTGCTCATCACTGTGCGGACCAAAAGGAGCAGCAATAGTACGTATGTAATCTACACCAGCTTCAAATGTAGGAAACCGCACTTCCTTGCCCATGTACTCAGCAATACGCATTAATGCAGCATAGTTAATCGTAGGGCCTATGTCATTGAGTAACATCTTACGAATAGGATGGTCTTTTAAGGCTGCAACTCCCATGCCTATCAAACCACCCATGGACGTACCAAACCAATCTATTTGCGCCACATCTAGCCGCGCTATCAGTGTCACCATGTCGCTCACATATTGTGGCAATTGATAACCGAGTGGATTAGCTAGCCAAGAAGAACGTCCACGCCCCACCACATCCGGACAAATCACACGATAACGATCAGACATCACCGCTGCCAATGCATCAAAATCATCCGACACCCTTGTCACACCATGCACACACAGCAAGACAGCAGGATTTTTTGGATCACCCCATTCCTTATAAGCCATGTTGTGTAGGCCCGCAGGAGATAGACACTGCACTGTTTTTATTTGAAATGGGCTCATAGGTATCATCCTGCGCTAGTTGGAAATTTTCATGATTTTAATCACCGCCTCATATTAGGCAGTGTTTCAATTCTCTCATGAAGCTTGTCTGTATAACATCTATCTTTACAAGATAAAACTTCCGTAATAACTCACCTTGCCACCTAAGGGAGCAACGAGCAAAACAAGATGGGCGCAAAATTTACAAATGGAAAAACTAGAATATTTATTTCGCTTTACTACTACGGCTTGATTTTTTAGGTAAGCGCAAAGCCAACCTCGTCATTTTTTTATTATGGGCTAACTGCATTTTAGAGCGTGCCATTACCATCAACTTTGATGTCGCTGCTTCAAAAGTCAGCGCTACCTCTCTAGACTGTATCGCTAAAATTGCATGAAAAGTGTAATTGGATAAAGTAGTTAATTCAGCTGCCCATGCCACTACCCATGCCGCAGTCACTTTAGAGACATCAATATCGTCACAACAACTAGAGAGATGTTTTTCACCAAAATATTCTAATAAATACAAACCTTGATCATCCACATAAAGTCTAGCCTTAATCTTAGCGGTATTAGGAGGTTGATACATAGGCGTTAAAATTCTAGTACAAGCAACAGCTTGCTGATTATCAGGAAAGGGACTCGCACTTTCTTTAAGATTTTTTTTATTTGCCTTGACTCTTACCACCACATGATTTTTCACTGCATCACCTCGCTCACCAAGAATATAAAAAATGATTCGTCATTATTCAATTTCTTAAAAAGAATTTTATAAAATGAGATTCTTTTGCTCTTGTAGGAGTATTCTCATTTATCTTCACACTAAAAATAAAAATTAGCAATCCAATTGGAAAAGTAAAAAACTTTCACTAATAGAATTACGCATTCGCTTATCGAAAAATTTATTGTTTATTTATTTAAACTTAACAAAATTAAATTTCACAAAAGATTCAAGCTCAAGCAGAAAAAAATGTAGAAAATAAAAAAGCCTGACAGATGCAATCTGTCAGGCTTTTTTAATACCAACAATTTTATTTCACATCACACTGCACTATCTTAATGAATCGGACAATCAGATGCAGCAATCAATTCTTCTTTCGTCACACCATCAGCTAGCTCTACTAATTTCAAACCCTGCTCAGTCACATCTAAAACAGCAAGATCAGTAATAATGCGATCCACCACTCCTACACCAGTCAATGGCAATGTACATTCTTTGAGTAATTTATGCGAAAGCGATCCATCTTTTCCGCGCGCCACATGTTCCATCAACACCACTACACGCTTCACACCTGCGACTAAATCCATCGCACCGCCCATACCCTTGACCATTTTTCCAGGGATCATCCAATTTGCTAAATCACCGCGCTCAGAAACTTGCATCGCACCCAAAATCGCAATATTCACTTTACCGCCGCGTATCATCGCAAATGAATCTGCAGAACTGAAAATTGAAGAGCCGGGCAACGCAGTCACTGTTTGTTTACCTGCATTGATTAAATCAGGATCTATATTTTCTTCAGTCGGAAAAGGTCCTATGCCCAACAAACCATTTTCTGATTGCAGCCACACTTCTATATCTTTCGGAACATAGTTCGCTACCAAAGTAGGCAAACCTATACCTAAGTTAACGTAAAAACCATCTTCTAATTCTTGTGCTGCACGTGCAGCCATTTGTTCACGTGTCCATGCCATGCTGATTCTCCGCTCTTATTCTGAATTAATCCTAAATTAACTTGCACTAATCGTGCGCTGCTCTATGCGCTTTTCTGGATGCGCATTGACGACGATACGATGTACAAAAATACCTGGTGTATGAATTGCATCTGGATCTAGTTCGCCTTTCGCGACGATCTCTTCCACTTCCACAATCGTAATCTTGCCTGCCATCGCCACATTCGGATTAAAGTTGCGTGCAGTTTTATGAAAAATCAAATTACCAGTTGGATCAGCCTTCCAAGCTTTAACTAAAGAGATGTCTGCAACGAGTGAACGTTCCATCACATATTTTTCACCATCAAACTCACGAATCTCTTTACCTTCAGCCACCACAGTACCCACACCCGTCTTGGTGAAAAATGCAGGAATACCTGCACCACCCGCACGCAGTTTTTCTGCTAACGTGCCTTGCGGTGTAAATTCCAGTTCTAATTCTCCAGCTAAAAACTGACGCTCAAATTCTTTGTTTTCACCGACATAAGAAGCGATCATTTTTTTAATCTGACGCGTAGCAAGTAACTGGCCTAAACCAAAACCATCAACCCCAGCATTATTGGAAATTGCTGTTAAATTTTGTACGCCAGATTCTCTTAAAGCGGCAATCAATGCTTCAGGAATGCCGCATAAACCAAAACCGCCAACGGCAATAGTCTGACCGTCTTGCACGATGCCAGCCAGAGCAGCGGCTGCATTAGGAAATACTTTTTTCATGAAAGTCCTTATCTAAACAAATCTAGCAAATACTACTTAGCCACGTAGCTTAGATGCGTCTGCAACAAGTGACAAGTAGGGTATTAAAAATATGAAGCACATTCAGTTAATTAATCGGTTGCAGTAAACGCGCACGCATTTCTTCTGGCAAGGCACAAGATTTTTCTAAACGCTGATCCACCCACACTACTTTAGAACCACCTTCGGCTGCTAACGTATGTAGATCATCTACACGACGAATCTCATGATGAGTATGAAAGCTTGATCTTCCAAATTCACCTATGCCCGTTGTGATTTCAATCTCACCAGGAAAACGTAGTTGTTTTAAAAATGTGCAATGCGCACTAATAATGACTGGACCTATACCGCTAGGATCAGGTGGGCAAACCATAGCAAGAAACCATTCAATACGCGCTTGTTCCAAATAGCGAAAATAAATCGTATTGTTCACATGGCCCATCGCATCCATATCGCCCCAACGTATGCTGGTTCGATAACGATGTACTAATGTGTATCCCTCTTTCATTAGAACGCTGCCATACCATCATCAGCGGTCATGATCGCGCCATTAATAAAACGCGATTCATCCGATGCCAATAACAACAATAAACCATCTAAATCTTCAGGACGACCAACACGTTTGCGCGGCAACATATCAATCAGCTTCTGTCCGCCTTCGCTATGAAAATATTCACGATTAATTTCAGTCTCTATGTAACCCGGACAAATCGCATTCACATTAATGCCATAGCGTCCCCATTCCAACGCCATTGCTTTCGTCATTTGTACTGCACCCGCTTTACTCATGCAGTACACACCGATTTGCGATAAAACACGCAAACCAGCCACCGAAGCTATGTTGATAATGCGATGCTGACGATGTGGCTCAGCTTTAGCGCGCTGTATCATGCGTTTGGCTGCTTCTTGCGCCACAAAAAATGCACCACGCAAATTCGTATCCATCACATGCGCATAATCTTCTGGCGTCACATCGACTAAACGCTGCGTGCTAGATACTCCAGAGTTATTCACCAAAATATCGATATGCCCCGCTTCTGTTTCAGCATGTGCCAAGGCAGATTTAATACTGGCGTAATCCGTCACATCCAACTGCACCACATGCGCTGCTCCACCACTGGCTTCAATTTCTGCACGCAACTCTTTAAGACGCTCAGTACGGCGTGCTGCCAACACCACTTGAGCACCCGCATCGGCTAAAACCTTAGCGAATCGCGACCCTAAACCACTCGACGCACCCGTCACAAAAGCGACTTTTCCGCTGAAATTGACTTCTGTACTCACGATTTCTCCCAATGAAGTTTTGGCCTAAATTCAAGAAGCCCGTATCATTACATAAATCGCCTGTTTAAAGCCGTCAGAAAAGGCGATAAAAAAGGTGACATTAAGCTTGTCCTGTGACTACTATTTAGTTAGACACGTATTTTTTTCGCAGTCATCATTCATTATTTCTAGCTATTATGAGCCCCAGTCAAAATCCCCAATTCTTAGAGCAATTTGGTCCACGCGAAGCGATGGAATATGACGTCGTCATCGTTGGCGGCGGTCCTGCAGGCTTAGCAGCTGCAATCGAACTCAAACAACTAGCAGCGCGGCAAAATAAAGAAATCACTGTTTGCGTATTAGAAAAAGGTGGAGAACTCGGCGCGCACACCTTGTCCGGTGCAGTCATGGATCCACAAGCGCTAACTGAACTCATACCGGATTGGAAAGAACGCGGCGCACCACTCAACACACCGGTCACTGAAGATCGCTTTCTGTTTTTAACTGAAACCGGTTCCATCAAAACACCGAACTGGATGTTGCCGGGCTGTTTTCAAAATCATGGTAACTACGTCATCTCACTCGGCAATGTGGTGCGTTGGTTAGGTCAACAAGCAGAAGCACTCGGTGTAGAAATTTTCCCTGGCTTTGCAGCCGCTGAAATTTTGTATGACGAACAATGCGCTGTAGTGGGTGTTGCGACCGGCAATATGGGAGTCGATAAAGACGGTAAACCTACTGATGCATTTCAACTCGGTATGGAATTGCGCGCGAAATATACTTTGTTTGCAGAAGGTGCGCGTGGCAATTTAGGTAAACAACTGATTAGCGGCTATCAACTTGATAAAGGTCGCGATCCACAAACCTATGGCATAGGTTTAAAAGAATTATGGGAAATCGATCCTGCAAAACATCAACAAGGTTTAGTCATACACACTGCAGGCTGGCCACTGGATAACAGCACTTATGGCGGATCATTCCTCTATCATCTAGAAAATAATCAAGTTGCGGTTGGCTATGTCGTTGGACTCGCCTATGAAAATCCGTATCTCTCACCATTTGAAGAATTTCAACGATATAAAACCCATCCTGCGATTCGAGGTTTTTTTGAAGGTGGCAAACGACTCTCCTATGGTGCACGTGCTATTACTGCAGGTGGTTTGCAATCTTTACCTAAACTCACCTTCCCTGGTGGTGCATTAATTGGTTGTGATGCAGGCTTTTTAAATGCAAGCCGCATAAAAGGAAGTCATGCTGCAATTAAAAGCGGCATGTTGGCAGCGCAAGCAGCCTTTGATGCACTTAACGCAGGTCGTGCGCAAGATGAACTCACTGCCTATTCCAAAGCATTTGAACAATCATGGTTGCATGAAGAATTACACGTAGCTCGCAACTTCAAGCCATGGATGAGTAAAGGTCTTTACACAGGAACACTCATGGTGGGCATAGACCAAGTCCTGTTCAGAGGCAAAGCACCATGGACATTGCATCATACGCATGCAGATCATGAATGCTTAAAGCCTGCTGCAGAATGCACACCGATCACTTATCCAAAACCTGATAACAAACTCACTTTTGATCGACTCACTTCTGTTTTTATTTCCAACACTAATCACACTGAACATCAGCCTGCTCATCTCACATTAAAAGATGCTGCACTACCTGTGAATGTGAATCTGGCACGTTACGCTGGTCCAGAGTCACGTTACTGCCCTGCAGGAGTGTATGAATATGTGCGCAGTGAAGAAGGTGAAGATAAATTACAAATCAATGCGCAAAACTGCGTGCATTGCAAAACCTGTGACATCAAAGATCCAACACAAAATATTGTGTGGGTCACACCAGAAGGTGGCGGCGGTCCTAATTATCCCAACATGTAATGAATGCATCACAGCATGAGGCAACACCAGAAGCACCGACTGCAGTCAGTCTGACTGCAGCTTTCTGGTATTGGTTAAAACTCGGTTTCATTAGCTTTGGTGGTCCCGCAGGTCAAATCGCGTTAATGCATACGGATTTAGTGGAACGTAAACGTTGGATATCTGAACAACGTTTTTTACATGCACTAAATTACTGCATGTTGTTACCGGGCCCTGAGGCTATGCAATTGGCTGTGTACATAGGTTGGCTCATGCACCGCTCAATCGGTGGCATCATCGCCGGTATATTATTTGTTTTACCATCACTCATCATACTGATTGCACTCTCGTGGATTTATCTTTCCTTTGGTGATCTACCTGTTATTGCTGGCATCCTCTTCGGCATTAAACCTGCCATAGTCGTGATTGTTTTAGCAGCGGCTATGCGTATAGGTTCACGCAGCTTAAAAAATCGCTGGTTAATTAACATCGCTGGTCTGGCTTTCATAGCCATCACTCTGTTTCAATGTCCCTTTCCTTTAATTGTATTGATTGCAGCTTTATTCGGTGTGCTTGGTAGTCGTGTCTTAACAGATCAATTTCAACTAGGTAGCGCACATAGCGCGAGCAAAAAATCGTCTGGTCCTGCACTGATTGATGACCACACCACCTCACCAGATCATGCGCAGTTTATGTGGCGAAAATTTTTCATCGTCGTTGGAGTCGGTCTCGCACTAGGACTGAGTGTGTGGGGAATACTAATAGCACTAACAGGATGGACTCATACGCTTACACAAATGAGCTGGTTTTTTACGAAAGCAGCCATGCTCACATTTGGTGGAGCCTATGCCGTACTGCCTTATGTCTATCAAGGAGCGGTCACGCATTTTCAATGGTTGAGTCCTGAACAAATGATAGATGGACTGGCATTAGGTGAAACCACACCAGGTCCATTAATCATGATCGTGGCTTTTGTGGGTTTTGTCGGTGGCTGGAGTAAAGAAATTTTCGGAGCGAGTCATTTATTATTAGCTGGCGTAGCCGGTGCCACAGTCGCTACATTTTTTACCTTCCTACCATCGTTTATTTTTATCTTAGCCGGTGCACCGTTGGTGGAAGCAACCAGAAACAACATTAAATTCACCGCACCACTCACAGCCATCTCCGCTGCGGTGGTGGGTGTGATTCTCAGTCTGGCGGTGTTTTTTGCTGAACATGTCTTTCATATATCGCAGCCGCTAGTAAACTGGGATCTAGTCTCCATAAGTATTGCCATTCTTGCAGCACTCGCACTGTGGCGCTTCAAACTCAGCACCATAAAACTCATAGCACTCTGTGCGCTTGCAGGGCTCGTGGTATCTTATCTGCCTCTTGCATGACTTTACGCAAACAGTAACAAAAAACTAGAAGAACTAAGCTATCAATGACTCAACGATTTATCCCAGTTGCCGACCTGCGCTATCCACATGCGACGCCTTTCGTGCCGGCACAACCTGAAGCCGCGAATGGCCTGCTGTCTGACAAACTAGCGCGTCCTTTACGCGATTTACGCATCTCGGTGACAGACCGCTGTAATTTCCGCTGCGTCTATTGCATGCCTAAGGAAATATTCGATAAAGACTATGCCTATCTCCCGCATCAATCTTTATTGTCGTTTGAAGAAATCACACGCATTACAAAAATTTTCATTGCACATGGTGTGGAAAAAATTCGTCTCACTGGTGGCGAACCTCTGCTCAGAAAAAATATTGAGAAATTGATAGAGATGCTTGCTAGCCTGACCACGCTGAATGGCAAGCCGCTTGATCTCACCATGACTACTAATGGCTCCTTATTAGCAAAGAAAGCGCAATCATTAAAAGATGCAGGTTTAAAGCGCATTACTGTTTCTCTTGATTCACTCGATGAGACCACATTTCAACGCATGAATGATGTGGACTTCCCTGTTTCTGATGTACTCAACGGCATAGATGTGGCGCATGCAGTCGGTTTAGAATCGATTAAAGTCAATATGGTAGTAAAAGCAGGTGTGAATGATCAAGAGATCGTACCTATGGCACGCTACTTCAAAGATAAACCTGTCATCTTACGTTTTATTGAATACATGGATGTTGGTGCATCTAACGGTTGGAAAATGGATGAAGTGATTCCTTCAGCTGAAGTGATACGACGCATTCATGCCAGCATGCCATTAAAGGAAATTGAACCTAACTACACCGGTGAAACTGCAGCACGATGGGCGTATGCCGATGGTGTTGGTGAAGTCGGTGTCATCTCGAGTGTGACGCAAGCGTTTTGCAGCGACTGTAATCGTGCACGACTTTCTACCGAGGGTAAATTATTTACCTGCTTATTTGCCACAGCAGGACATGATTTACGTGCGCTATTGCGCGACAACTACACTGATGAGCAAATCATTGCAGCAGTCTCCCATATTTGGAAACAACGTGATGATCGCTATTCAGAACTACGTACTAGTCAAACCAACGATCATGCGCAGCCAATTCGCAAAGTAGAAATGTCTTACATAGGCGGCTAAGTTTAAAGATTTCGTCATCACTGTTTAATTCACGACGCAGCGTTTCATTACTCTCTGTAAGTCTATGCTGAAACCACCACACTCAGAGATCACACAAACGCAAGTAAATGGCCATAGCAACGGATTGCCCGTCGCTACTGTGCAATCTCTGATTCAACAACATCTATTCCCACTGCAAGAGAATGAAACCGTCGCATTAACTGATGCGCTCAATCGTATTCTTGCGATTGATATCATTTCACCGATTCATGTACCTGCGTATGACAATGCTGCGATGGATGGCTATGCTTTGCGTGGTGCGGATTTAAGCAAACATACCATTACAAAATTCCAAGTCATTGGGCTTGCCGTCGCTGGTAAAAAATTTAATGGCGAGGTAAAGGAAAATCAGTGCATACGCATCATGACGGGTGCGCAAATGCCCGATGAGTGCAATACAGTCATTCCACAAGAATTAGTCACACTACAAAAAATAGAAGAACAAGAATTTATAGCCTTCACTAGTCATCACATTCAAGCAGGAGACAATCGCCGACTCAAAGGTGAAGATCTCGCCAAAGATAAACCTGCACTTTTAGCAGGTAAATTACTCAGTCCTGCAGATCTAGGTCTTATCGCTTCATTAGGCATTGCTGAAGTCAGCGTCAAAAGAAAACTACGTGTTGCGTTTTTTTCAACCGGTGATGAATTACGTTCTTTGGGCGAAGCCTTATCAGAAGGCTGTGTCTACGATAGCAATCGCTATACGATACAGGGTATGTTACAAAAAATGGGTGTCACACCCATAGACATGGGTGTAGTGAAAGATGATCCTATTTCATTAGAAGCCACATTGCGTGAAGCTTGCAAACTAGCTGATGTGATCCTCACCTCAGGAGGTGTATCTGGTGGAGATGCTGATTACACACGCGCCTTAATGTATAAGTTAGGGGATGTCTTGTTCTGGAAAATAGCCATGCGTCCTGGACGGCCTATGGCATTTGGAAAAATCACATCCGGTGAAGATAGAGCTGTCTTATTCGGTTTACCAGGTAATCCAGTTGCAGTGATGGTGGCTTTTTATTTTTTTGTGCGACCCGCTTTATATCAACTCAGTGGTCGCAGTAAAACTGAAATACAACCTATGCAGGTCACAAGCGCACAAGCGATACGCAAAAAACCAGGCAGAACAGAATATCAACGCGGGATTTTATTCACGAATGAGCAAGGTCAACAACAAGTCCGCATCACGGGCTCACAAGGCTCAGGCATACTCAGCTCTATGTCAGAAGCAAACTGCATGGTGATACTGCAGCATGATCAAGGTGATATTTCAGCCGGTGCTAGTGTAGAAGTCATTCCATTCGAAGGATTGCTTTAAAACAGACGACAACTATCAACTAGTTATCTGGCTTATTGCGCATCCAGTCTGCCGTTCTAAAAAAAGCTTCTAATAAAACATCCTGCTTATCTTCGCTAATCTCACATTCCTGCATCGCCAACACCATACAAGTCAGCCACTGATCTCGGGCTGAGGTACCAATCGCAAAAGGTAAATGCCGCGCTCGCAAAAAAGCATTGCCATAACGTGGTGTATATAAATCCGGCCCACCAGTCCAGCCTGATAAAAAATGATAGAGCTTGTCACGTGACACATCTAAGCTAGGAGGATGCATAGCGCGTAGCGCAGCAAAATCAGGCTCTAAATCCATTAAATCATAGAAGCGATCAACTAATTCTCTTAGTTTCTCGTCGCCCCCAACTAGCCCATATAAGCTAACTGTGTTCTCTTGCGAATTGTCTTTAGGTATGTCTGGATTTGTCATGCCGCGCATGATATCGCATCTGACCAAACACTTAAAAAAGCCCATTAATTAGCATGGCACCGAATCACACTGCAGGCGGCGCAAAGTGCGCTGCATCAAATTCTTTTGGTTCATAGGCTTGATATGTACCAAGCTGACTGACATCTCATTAATCAGTGTAGTCATTACACACTAGTATCGATGATAAAGGTTCTATCAGAAGACAGATAGAACATAAAAATAAAAATAAAAATAAGTAATTTAATCGAGACGATCAGATGTCATGCAAGTATCAGAAAATACACAGGCACCTAAGACTGAATGCTTAATCCGCATTCTGGATGTGTTGATGTTGTATTGCATGGGACATTTAGCAGCCCTAATACGCTATTCCACATCTATCGATGATTTAGCGCAGATACATCAAACGACTTTATATTTTTGTACCGCACTTTCACCTGCTATTTTTTCTCAGTTTGATTTATACCAAGCATGGCGTGGAAAAACTATCAGTCATCAATTCATACTTACTGCTTCAGCCATCTTTGCTGTCATTGCGACCGGTTTAATTTTAAGTTTTTTAATCCGCGGCGTAGATGATTTATCACGACTCTGGATGGCTTATTGGGCAGGCTTGTCTATACTTGCGATTATTATAATACGACCGGTAGTCCACTCACTTATCGCCACCCTCAATCATGCTGATTGTGTGAATAAACGTGTCCTCATCATTGGATATGGATCAGTCGGTAAAGAGATTCATCAACGTGCACAACTACATCATTGGGCGGGCTATGAAGTCAGCGCAATTCATGGATCAAATAGAGCAAATGAATCCACCTCCAAAATAGCGAATATTCCTCATTTAAAAGACATTCCAGCAGCTGTAAAAAAATATAATATTCAAGAAATCTGGTTAGCCCTACCTTTATCAGATTTCAATACGCTACAAAAAATACGTAACTTGTTGTGCAATGTTTTAGTCGATATACGATGGATACCTGATACAAGTGCGCTAGGCATACTCAGTCATAAAACTATTCAACTTTTTGGCATGCCTGTAATTGATTTAAATCGACCGGCAACAGATGGCATTCCTGGACTTGTAAAAGAATTATTTGATAAAGTTTTTTCATTGTGTGTCTTACTCTGCTTGTGGCCTTTGTTTTTAACTTTAGCCATCATCATAAAAATAACTTCACCAGGCCCAGTATTTTTCCAACAAACTCGATTGGGTATGAATGGAAAATTAATAAAAATTTATAAATTCAGAAGCATGAAAAATCATACACAAAACAAAAGCTATCTAGAACAAGCTACGCGCTATGATAATCGCATCACACCCATAGGAAAATTTATTCGTCGTACTAGCTTAGATGAACTGCCACAATTTTTTAATGTGCTTAAAGGTGAAATGTCTGTCGTCGGTCCACGTCCACATGCTTTACAACATAATGAATTATTCAAAGACAAAGTCTCACTCTACATGCAAAGACACAGAGTAAAACCGGGGATAACAGGCTGGGCACAGATTCATGGCTTACGCGGAGAAACTGATACAGAAGAAAAAATGGCACGTAGAGTAGAATTCGATATTCACTATATTCAGCATTGGTCTTTATGGATGGACTTAAAAATCATACTCTGGACTACATGCTATGGATGGAAAGATGATCATGCCTATTAATTCTCAACTTAAAACCACATCT
>Ga0315901_10007477_pt1 | contig 12872 bp, 11 predicted proteins | sample LakEriMetagenome_10_FD_203761 | JGI IMG/M metagenome (GOLD analysis project Ga0315901, IMG submission 203761) | Freshwater fungal communities from buoy surface, Lake Erie, Ohio, United States - Buoy 2 MA116 | ecosystem: Environmental > Aquatic > Freshwater > Lake | place: USA: Lake Erie, Ohio... | reverse complement strand
ACAAAAAATATGAAATATTAATTGATGATATTGAACCAAGTACTAGTTTAATTAGATATAAAATTAAAGAACCTTATAAGTGGAATACTAAAGTAGGAAAAACTGATATTGATAGTTTAATTAGTATGATTTATAATGAAAAGTTATTTAACATGATGGAGTATCTTGATAAATTTTCAATACTTAGAAATAAGACGTTCCTTTAATATTTCATATAGATAAACCAAATCATCGTCATTTATAAAAAGATTATTACCATCAAATATATCTGATATTGTAATACCATCTTTTTCTTCAATTACATCAATACTTTCTAATTGATGAACAGGGTAATCCTCAATTTCTTCATCATCTTGAAATTGTAATAACGAGTTCATAACAGTTTGTGGTGTATATACAATTGGTTTATATTCGTATTTATATTTTTTTAGACCCAATTCTTTAACCATATTTAATCCAGCAGTAATCGCATTTTCAACATCTTCTATTGATACAAATTCTTGGTTTGAGTGCATATTGTAATAACCACAAGACATATTTATACAACAAACATCAATTTTCTTTTTTAATTGTGATATGTCAGTATAAGGGTGTGATTGAACAAGCATCTCATTTCCAAATGCATTTTCAATCGCATCAATTGATTTAATAAAAAATTCACTATCACGTTCAAATAAACGAACTCCCGAGCAAATCTCGGATATTAAATGATTACCAGGTGCGTCATATTGTGTAATGTATCCAACATCCTGTAAGAAGTTTTCATCACATTTTGAGGATCCATGACACCCCGTTTCTTCTGATACAAAAAGACCAATTTTTACTTTATCTAAAGTCTTTAATAACTCCAAACAAATAAAAATACCACATTTATCATCACCACCAATACCTGTTGGGTTACCATCTTCGGTGTATGCTTTTAAACATGGGACTTTAACCTCATCAAACTTTTTTCCAAATGTATTGGGTCTGATGAGGTTTTCTTCTTTTACGATGATTTTATCTACCTTATGATGAACGGTGTCCGTGTGTGCAATAAACATTGGGTAGTATTCACCTTCATTTAATTTGCCTTTAGTTACATATATATTCATCATATCATCTCGGTAGTAGGAGACGCCTGGAATTGTGTCTAATTCATTACAAAGATATTCTACCATATCTTCTTCTTGATATGTTTTAGAAGGGACCGATAGTAATTCTTTGAATTTTTGTATATTCATTTGTTTTTTTTACAAAAATAGTAATTTTTAAACAACTAACCAATTTTTGTTTTCCTTTTTGTTGGTTTTTTTATTTTTACTTCGGTTTTTTTATTTTTTTCATCATATGAAAGTATAAACTTAGATCCTTTTTCTGGGTTATCTGATATAATCTTATCAGTAACAGCATCATCAACCCATTTTTGTATTGTTCTTTTTAATATACGTGCACCAAATCTAGTGTCAGTTCCAACTGAAATAATATGTTTTTTAAGACTTTCTTCAACTTCTAAGTCAAATTCTATACCCTCAACTCTTTTATAAACTTTTTCTAACTCTAATTCTACTATTTTAAGTAAATCGTCTTCATTCAAATCTTTAAAGTATATTATTTCATCAAATCTATTTATAAATTCAGGTGCAAATTTTTTGAATAATTCTTTTTCTAGAACTGATTTAATCTCTTCTTCTTTTTTTTCTGTTTTGGAAATAGTAGAAAACCCAACACCAGTTCCAAAATCTTGTACTACTTTAGTCCCTACATTAGATGTCATTAAAATTATACAATTTTTAAAACTTATTTTTCTTCCATGTCCATCAGTCAAAAACCCTTCATCTAACATTTGTAAGAAAACATTAAAAATTTCAGGATGTGCCTTTTCTATCTCATCAAGTAAAATCACTGAATATGGTTTATTTTTTATTTTATTTAAAAATGGTGAACCATCTTCATACCCCACATAACCTGGAGATGTACCTGTAAGTTTTGAAGTGGCAATTTTGTCTGAAAATTCACTCATATCTAATCTTATAAGAGCATCTTCAGTGTTGAACATGTGCTTTGCAAGCTGCTTTGCCAATTCAGTTTTACCAACACCTGAGTTTCCTATTAATAATCCACTAAATATTGGTTTTTTTGGGTCATTCAAACCTACTTTATTTCTTTGTATAGATCTTGTTATTTTTGAAACGGCGTCTTCTTGACCTATAACTTTAGTAGAAAGGGTATCTTTTAGTGTTTTTAACTGTTCTGTTTCATCTGTAGAAATTTTTGATATTGGAATTTTTGTCATTAAAGACGCAACGTCATATACAACATCTTCAGTCACTTCTCTTTTAAATAAATTTCTATTTTTTTCAAACTCTGTTTTTTCTCTTTCTAAATCTGCTAAAACTTTTCTTTCTTTATCTCTTAAATTAGCTGCTTCTTCATACCTTTGGCTATTTATGACTTTGACTTTTTCTTCCTTTATTTCTTGTGCTTGTCTTTTCAGATCCTCAATAATTTCAGGTAATTTAATCTCAACTTGAGATCTTGCTCCTACTTCATCTATAATATCAAATGCCTTATCAGGAAATTCCCTATCGGTTATATATCTATCAGCTAATTCAACACAAAGTTTTAATATATCATCACTATAAATAACTTTATGATGGTCTTCATACCTATCCTTAACATTTTTTAGAATCTGTAATGTTTCTTCTTTAGTGGATGGATCTACTAATACTTTTTGGAATCTTCTTTCTAATGCACCATCTTTTTCAATATTTTTTCTATATTCTTCTAAAGTAGTTGCACCTATACACTGTAATTCCCCTCTTGAAAGTGCGGGTTTAAATATATTGGATGCGTCCATAGATCCCGAGGCGTTTCCGGCGCCTATCATAGTGTGTATTTCATCAATAAAAATAATAATATCAGGATTAGCGTACAATTCCTCAATAATAACTTTCATTCTTTCTTCAAACTGACCCCTGTACTTTGTTCCCGCAACAATAGAAGTCATATCCAAAGAAACTATTCTTTTGTTTGCTAAATTTTGAGGGCACTCACCTTCAAATATTTTTTTTGCTAGTCCCTCAACAATTGCGGTTTTACCACATCCTGGTTCACCTAATATTATCGGGTTGTTCTTTTTTCTTCTTGATAGGATCTGTGCAATTCTATTTATTTCCCCCTCTCTACCAACAACTGGGTCAAGTTTTCCTTCTTCTGCTAGTTTAATCAAGTCTCTAGAAAAATTATCTAAAACTGGTGTTTTAGTTTTACCCTCACTACCTTTATTTTTAGATTTTTCTGTATCGTCATATGAATCAATCATAATATTATTTTTTAATTTTTATTATTAATAGTAACCTAACATTTTTTCATAATCAATATTTTTTGTTTAATTTGACACTGTGTCATTATTTAACAATAGTAATATGACATTTTGTCATGTTTTTATGTTTGGCATTTAATTGGTGTAAAATCATACCAAATAAACTTATAAAAAAATAAAATTATGTTTAGTAGAAATTTTGAAAAATTATTTAACGAACTATGGTCATCAGATCCATTCTTTAATGGTGATAATTGGGAAAGAAAAAACTATAAGTCTGAAGATGGTAGTATTTCATTTACCTACATTACAAATAAACGTGGGGATCTTAATAAACAAGATGAATTATCATTACTAAAACAAAAATTAGATATTGCGGTTGATGAACAAAATTTTGAGGAAGCCGTAGAATTGAGGGACAAAATTAAAAATTTAGAAAAAAATAAAGAGGAACTTACAAAACTTAATAAAGAACTATATGAATGTGTAAAAAAACAAGATTTTGAAAATGCTATAATTATTAGAGATAAAATTAAAAAATTAAGTCAGTAATATCTTTAAAATCCACCTCTGTAGGTGGATTTTTTTTTTGAGCATATTTATAATTGATATTATGAATAAATTTTATTTAAAAGAAGAGGAAAAAAAAAGAATTCTTAGTTTATACAATAAGAACCAAAATTATATTTCAATAATAAAAGAGGAGTATTCAGGAGAAAAAGCACAAGGATATAATGGTGACATTAATAAATGTAAAAAAGACACACCGATTAACGTTGTAAGTAAGGCAGGTTTAAATTGGAATAATGTTAAAAAGGTTTGGGGGTCTAAAGGTAATATTAACGATAATATAAAATTAAGGGATGCTTTTTGTGAGGGTTGGAGACCTGACCAAAAGTCAACCCAACCAAACATTCAGAATAATTCTGAAAAACCAAAAACAGATTTACCTAGCGATGGAGTAAGGGAATCGACTTTTGGCGATACGTGTATAAACGTTACCACTACAGGTTCTTTTGATGCTTTATCTGCCGATAATCCTGAAAATTTAGAAAACTTCATGAATAAGTTCATGCAAGAAATAAAAAATAACACACTTTTAAATAACTCTCTTTCTAAGGGCACATTATATGTGGGGTCTATAAATTTAATTGGAGGTGCCAGTAATATATTTAATAGTGTTGCGACAAGTTATGAATTAGAAAATAACTATTCTCCAACTAATAACCCAAAAGGCGATTCAGGAAAGGCTTATGAGGATAATAAAAACTTAGCAAAACAAAGAGCACAAAATTTATTTAATCAATTATTAAAAATTTTTCCTGAAAATAATATAAAAATTTCTTCTGATATTAAACCTATTTTGGGTTCGGTTGTGATAAATACTGGTGGTAAACCAGATAATACTAGAGACAAAAATAAATTTAAAAATCCAGGACAAATTGTAAAATGCTCTGTTGATCTTTGTGGTGTAGAAGGTATGGAACCAAAAAAAGAAGAAGAAAAAAAAGACAAAGAATCTGTTGAAATTAAAACGGTTAGTATTGCTAAAGAAGAAGTTAAAGGGTGTTTTAAAGATGCTAAAATAGAAGTAAATTATACTGGAAAAGGACATAAATGTAACTATGCGGTTTATGAAATTTATGCTAACGGAGTAAAAATAAACAGAAATGATGGGAAAGATTACGCTAGTTTAAATAATGATGGTGATGAGTTTGATAATAAAAAAAGTGAGGACGGAGATCCTGAACATAGATTTAATACTTTTATAATAGATCAAATCACCGCAGACAAATTTGTTAATTACAATAATCTAATAACTTATCAAGGAAATCTACAATTAGACGCTAAATGTGTGTTAAGAAATCCAAATTTATCAGCAGGATGGGCAAAAAAAGGAGGGTGCCATGACGGTGTCGGTAACATTAAAGTTAATGCAAATGGAAAAGAATTTGAAAAAAAATCAAAAACACCAAACTTATATGGAGAATCTATTAATATAGCCTACTTTCCTGTTTGTAAAGAAGAATATAATACTTATTTAACGGCGCTACAATCACAAAAACAAAATCAAACTTAATAATATGGCAATAAAAACAACAACAATAACTGGAACTAAAATTATTTGTGAAATAGTATCAAGTAATTTAAAAAATGCGGAATACGATTTAGAAAATAAAAGTTTAGTTGTTGAATTTAATAATGGGGTTAAATACGTTTATGACGACGTACCACACGAAAAATTCTCACAATTAAGATTATCCGAATCACAAGGAAAATTTTTTAATACAGAAATATCTAAAAAATATAAGTATAAAAAATTATAGACTTATACTAATATTTATACATGTATGAATAATTCTGAAAAAATAATTAATAGTTTTTATCTACAAGATGAACTAAATCCTGATATATGGGAAATAGATAAAGGACAAAAACCAAAAATAAAATCAGAAATAAGAGAAAAACTTTTAAAGGCTGCTGAATTATTTTTAGATTATTTAGATGTGGATTTTTTTGTACATGATATAATTCTTATCGGTTCTTTAGTTGGGTATAATTGGAGTGAGTATTCTGACTTTGATGTTCATGTTATTTACGATTCTAAAGATTTTGGTGAAAATGAAGAACTTTACAAAGAACTTTTTAAACTTAAAAAAGTAGTATTTAACGCGTCACACAATATTTTAATAAAAGGGTTTGAGGTTGAGTTATTTGCTCAAGATTTAAATGAAAAAGAAAAGAGTGTGGGGTCCTATTCTTTAATGAACAATTCTTGGATTAGAGTACCTGAAAAAGAAAATTTTGTAATAGATAAAGAAAAAATTAAAGAGAAGGCAGAACAGTGGATGAGTATAATTGATGGGGTTTTAGAAAACGCGGAGGATGAAGACATAGACAACGCAATTAAATTAATTAATAAATATAAAAAAAAGATTTCAAAATATAGGACTTGTGGTTTAGAAAGAGAAGGAGAATATTCATATGAAAATTTAGTTTTTAAATATCTAAGAAGAAATGGGTATATTCAAAAATTAAAAGAGTTTAGTTATAAATTAACAGATAAAATTTTATCTTTAGAACAGGAAAATATTGAGTAAAATATAAATTTCAACATAACAATATATTTATATATAAAATATTAATATTTTTAAAACTTAAAACAATACAATTATGGGAGATTTAAAACCGTTAGGTAGTGAAAAATTACAAGGTATGGATAAGATTAGAAGAATAATAGAACTTTCTAACTATAAAATGCCGCAAAATATACAAGAATCTAAAAACTCAAACACAGATAAAAATTCGGAGTACTCGGTAAAATTACCAAACGGTTTTTATTATGGTATAGTTAAAGAAACTAGAGGTTATATTATAAAAAATAGTATAGATTCTGAAAATTGGTCTTATATGAATGAGATAACAGAAAGAAAATATTATGATTCATATTCTACAGCACTAAAAAGACTAAATATAATAGTATCAGAAATTAACAGAGTTAATAATTTTGAAGATGAAATCCCCCTTTTAGGTGAGGATACAAAAAAAAAACAACTTTTAGAAAAAAAGTTTGTTCTTAAAACTAAAAAAAAAGTAAAGTCTGACACAGAAACCCCATCTTCAGATTTGGGTTTAGATACAACAAGCACAGATATGCCGGCACCTCCCGCAGGTGGAGACGCACCAGCACCTCCCGCAGGTGGAGACGCACCAGCACCTCCCGCAGGTACAGACGTACCAGCACCTCCCGCAGGTGGAGACGTACCAGCACCTCCCGCAGGTGGAGATATGTCGGAGCCAACTGATATTGGGGGAGATATGACTGAACCAACAGATATGGGTGGAGATTTGCCAGAACCAGAGGATGGTTCGGGTGAAGATGAATTGAGTACTGAAGATCCTTCTGATTTTAGTTCTGAAACTGAAGATGACACAGATGAGTCTGCGGTAGGACCTATGGGTTTAAAAACAATACAAAAATTAACAGGTAGATTGAGTCAAAAATTAAGAGCATTTGATAAAGATAAAGGTATGGATTCTCAAGATATAAAATATGTTCTTAATTCAATAATATCCGCAATTGATATTAATAAATTGGACGATGACGATAGAGAAGACGTTATGGACAAACTTGACAATATAGATGAATATGGTAAAGAAGATGATTTAACAAATATTGATTTGTCGGGTGAGGATGGTTTTGAAATGGGTACAGAAGATTTAGGTGTTTCGGAAGAACCTAAAATTAATGAGTCTGTTGAGAAAGTATTATCAAAACATTTTCTTTTTAGTAAACAAGAAAAAAAAGAAATTAAAGAAAAAAATAAAAAAACGTTTTTAAAAGAAAAATTACAAAAAATAAAAGTTTTAGAAGAAATAAAAAAACTTAGCGAATCTAATAAACAATTAATAGCCGCACGTAATTTACTTTCAGAAAACAAAAATATAAAATTTATAGGCAAGTCTAATTTAGAAAATTTAATTTTCAGTTTAAATAATAAACAAATAAAGGTAAATCCGTTTGGGAAAATTTTATGATTTTAGTATATGTAAATGAATTAGGCCCTAACTATAAAGGTGATAATATATATGAATTTATATTTTCTGATTTAGATGATGTTTGGGGTGAAGATTGGGATGCCGAACCAGCATCAGGAAAACCACAACCACCTAACGTCGATTACATAAAAATGGTTGGTGTTTTAAAAAATTCTGAAATTAATTTGGATTTAATACAAAATTCTGATTTTTTTGGTGTTTATGATGCAATTGATGGTGTTATATCACTTGCATGGGAAAGATCGGATAGTGATGAAATTTTGATTAACAAAAAAAAACGATTGGTATTTAACTACGGGGATGATATAGAAACTGTCGAAAATAGATTATATGAACGAGACATCGTATTAAAATGGGAAAAAAATTTATTAACAAATGAAACACATGGATTATAAAATGGCCTTTTTATTAAATGAGGGGTTTTCTATTAATACTATCACTAATATGGATTCTAGACAGTTAGGGTTAATATATGAAAAAATAAAAAAAGTCTCTAAAGAACCTAAAGAGGCAGTTACAAAAACAACCACTTCAACCACGTACTCAAAAGATGAGGCCAAAGGTAAAACATTTAATAAAGATGAAGATGTGAATGTTACTATAAATAAAGACGATAGTGTTACAGTAACCAAAGAAGGAGAAGTTACTGAAAAGTCGGTATCAAGAAAACAACAAAAAGCCATGGGAATTGCTTTGGCCGCAAAAAAGGGAGACATACCAAAAAGTAAATTGAAAGGGTCATCTAAAGAAATGGTTAAAATGTCAAAAAGTGATTTAGAGGATTTTGCATCAACAAAACATAAAGGTTTACCAGAGAAAAAAACAAAAAAAGACGTAAAAAAATTGGAAGAAAATATTCTTAAAATAGTTGAAAATTATTTGTATTCATCAATAACAAAAAAAGATTTACTTACAACTATTAAAAAATATAAATAATGAGGAATGTCGTTGACAAAAGAACAAGCCCTATTAGAATATGCTAAATGTGTAAATAATACACCATACGCCTTAAAAACGTACTTACAAACATACGACAACACACAATCAAGGTATGTACCATTAGAATTATTTAATGATCAAGTAACATTAGTCAAAGATTATGATGAATGTGATGAAAACATCGCATTAAAATATCGTCAAGCAGGTGTATCCACAGTAACATCCGCATGGGCATCAAAAAGACTTGTATTTGCTAAAAAAGAAAAACCTGAAAAAATTCTAATTATTGCAAACAAACTAGATACCGCCGTTGAAATGGCTAATAAAGTTAGGGCGTTTGTTGATCAGTGGCCAAAATGGATGGGTGTTGGGTTTTCTGCAGAAAAAAACTCACAAAGACATTTTAAATTAACTAACGGTTGTGAAGTAAAGGCGGTTGCTACTTCAAAAGATGCTTTACGTGGGTATACTCCTACTATACTTATTTTTGACGAAGCCGCTTATATCGATGCTGACGAGGATTTTTGGTCGGCATGTATGGCTTCCCTTTCAACAGGTGGTAAAGTAATTGTTATTTCAACACCTAATGGTTTTGACCCAATATACTATTCAATTTACAGTCAAGCAATTAAAGGAATGAATGACTTTAGAATAACTGAAATGTATTGGTTTAGAGACCCTAGATACTCCAAAGATTTAAAATTAATTAAATGTAATGATATTGTACATTACATGTTAAATAGAGCGGACTATAAAGACGATGAAATTACTATAGATTATAGTAATATTAAAGTCAGTGATAGAGATTTTCAAGATATAAAACAAAAAATAGAAAATGGTGGATATAAAGCATATAGTTCTTGGTTTGAGGCCATGGCCAAAAAATTAAAATTTGATAAAAGAAAAATTTCACAAGAACTTGAATGTAACTTTTTAGGATCGGGAGATAATGTAATACCTCCTGAAACTATGAAATCTATAAAAGATAATCAAATAAAAGAACCTGAAAATAAATTTATGGGTGGGGTGTTATGGCAGTGGAAGGAACCAATTGCGGGTCATCGATACATTATGGGTATGGATGTATCTAGAGGTGATAGTGAGGATTTTACAACATTTATCATAATAGATTTTGACGAAAGAGAACAAGTTTTAGAATATATAGCAAAAGTCCCACCTGATGTTGTTGCAGAAATTGCGTATAAATGGGCAACTATGTATAATGCTTTTATTGTTACTGACATTACGGGAGGTATGGGGGTTGCGACTTCTAGAAAATTACAAGAATTAGGTTATAAAAATTTATATGTTGATGGAGTTAATCCAGGAGACAAATGGAAATGGGACCCCAAGATAAATGAAAAAATCCCTGGAATAAACTTTAATTCAAAAAGAGTGCAAATTGTAGCAGCTTTTGAGGAGGCACTAAGACATGATTTTGGTGTTAGATCCATGAGGTTATATAATGAGCTTAATACTTTTGTTTACATTAATGGGAAACCTGACCATCAAAAAGGACAACACGATGATTTAATAATGGCTATGGCTATGGCTTTATATGTCGCCGAAACATCATTTTCTAAATTAGAAAAGGCGACCGAGCATGCAAAGGCTATGTTAGAATCGTGGTCTGTAGAATCAAATGATTTTAAAGGTTCTTATACAAATTTTAACCCCGGCATCCCAAGCGTAAATTATGGAGATTATGGGTATAACCATAACCAACTTAGTAGAAGTGACTATGAAAAATATTTATGGTTATTCGGTAACAAAAGGGTTTAGTTTAAAATCTAAACAATTATTTTTTTTTAAAAAAACAAAATGGCAAAAGAAAAACTAACAGTATGGCAAAGATTAAATAAAACATTTGGTCCATCATCTAATTTAGATCAACAGTCGCCGGTATTCAAATTTGATAAGACTCAACTATTGAAGACAACGGATAAGACGGAATACGAAAAAGAAAAATTAGAAGCACAACAAACACTATATATTGGAAAACAGTGGCAAAAAGTTGAAAGTAATTTGTATCAACAGGCAGTTTATTATGAACCGACTAGAATGGCGTCTTACTATGATTACGAATCTATGGAATACACTCCTGAAATATCCGCAGCTTTAGATATATATTCTGAAGAATCTACAACACCAGATCAAGATGGATACATACTAAAAATATATTCAGAATCGAAAAGAATAAAACAAATTTTAGTAGATCTTTTTATTAATAAATTAGATATAAACACAAATTTACCTATGTGGACTAGAAACACATGTAAGTTTGGTGATAATTTTGTTTATTTAAAATTAGATCCAGAAAAAGGTGTGGTCGGATGCCAACAATTACCAAACATTCAAATTGAAAGGTTAGAGAAGGGCATGAGATTTCAACCGGACAAATATTCACAAGAAATGGAAAGCGATTCTTTAAAGTTTGTTTGGAAAGAAAAAAACATGGAATTTAACACTTGGGAGGTTGCTCACTTTAGAATTTTAGGTGACGATAGAAAATTACCATATGGTACTTCTATGTTAGAAAAGGCTAGAAGAATATGGAAACAATTACTTTTATCAGAAGATGCGATGTTAGTGTATAGGGTTTCTAGAGCACCAGAAAGAAGGGTATTTAAAGTTTTTGTTGGTAATATGGACGATAAGGATGTTGATGCGTATGTACAAAAGGTTGCAAATAAATTTAAAAGGGACCAAGTTGTTGATTCTAAAACAGGTAATGTAGACATGAGATATAATCAAATGGCGGTAGATCAAGATTATTTTATACCCGTAAGAGATCAAGCGGCAACTAACCCTATTGAAACGCTACCGGCTGGACAGAATTTAGCTGAAATTGCTGATATAGAGTATATTCAAAAAAAGTTAGTAACTGCGTTAAGAATACCAAAGGCATATCTAGGTTTTGAAGAGGCGGTTGGTGATGGTAAAAATTTATCGTTACTTGATATTAGATTTGCAAGAACGATAAATAGAATTCAAAAATCTATGCTTGCAGAATTAAATAAAATTGCAATCATACATTTATTTTTAATGGGATTTGAGGATGAATTAACAAACTTTGCTTTATCGTTAAATAACCCATCAAAACAAGCCGATCTCCTTGGGGTTGAGATATGGAAAGAAAAAATAACTTTGTTCAAAGACGCGGTTGCACCTATACAAGACAGTTTAGCACCAGTATCGGCATCTTGGGCTAAAAAATATATTCTAGGTTTTTCTGACGAAGAAATAAGACTTGATTTACAACAACAACGTATAGAGCGAGCAGTTTCTGCAGAATTAGGAAAAACTGCGGAAATAATTCCTAAAACGGGTGTTTTTGACAATATAGATAACCTTTATGCTAAAAAAGAAGGTGATAAATCCGCTGGAGGATCTGCACCGGCTGGTGGAGGATCTGAAGGGGGAGGCGAAGGTTTAGGAGCACCATCTATGGGGGGAGAAGAATCAGGACCTCCACCTAGTGGAGGGGGAGAAGAAACACCACCAACAACAGAAAGACTAGTGAGAAATGATTTAGATTTACTTTTAGAAGAAAATTTATTTACAGGTAAAAATTATATGAATTTGTCTAAAGGAAGAAATTCATTAATCCAAATTGATGATAGGTTAAAAGATTTACTGAATAAGTGATATTTATAAATAAAAATTATATGGACACTTTTGGAACAATTAAAACAAAGATAGAAAACGTTGCTGTTGAGTTAGCAAAAAAACCAAGTTTTAAAAGATTTATATTTGAATTTAACACATTTGTTTTAAAAAACAAAGATTTATCTGAATTATATTATATCTATGACGATTTATCTTCAAATAAAGGAATCCCGTCAGATATCGCAAATGACTATATTAACGAATCAATTGAGTATTCTCAAATATTAATAGAATCTCAAACTAAAAATTTAAATTATTTAAATACTTGGATAAACTCATGGAATAATCAGAAAATTAATAATTACTCTGATATTGATAATGTGATCTATAACAAAGGCATTAAAAATCTAGAAAATATTTTAGAATCTAAAAAAAATATTAAAAATATAATTACAAAAGA
>Ga0315901_10007475_pt1 | contig 12876 bp, 15 predicted proteins | sample LakEriMetagenome_10_FD_203761 | JGI IMG/M metagenome (GOLD analysis project Ga0315901, IMG submission 203761) | Freshwater fungal communities from buoy surface, Lake Erie, Ohio, United States - Buoy 2 MA116 | ecosystem: Environmental > Aquatic > Freshwater > Lake | place: USA: Lake Erie, Ohio... | reverse complement strand
CGTATTCGTCGCCTTCAATCACGAACAGGTCGCCCGCCCCGACGCGGTAGCTGGCACCCTCTGGCCCCAGATTCCGGGCAATGCCACCCACAAGCACCGTGGGATCGGCGCCCGCGTCGGTCAGCAGCCACGCCGTGAGTGACGTGGTCGTGGTCTTGCCGTGGGTACCGGCCAGCACGATTGAACGACGGGTCCAGAGGAAGCAGTCGCGCACGGCTTCCGGCAGGGAACAATAGCGTAGGCGCCGGTCGAGCACGGCTTCCAGTTCGGGGTTTCCCCGGCTGATGGCGTTGCCGACCACGACGAGATCGAGCGCGCCGGACACGTGCTCGGACCGATACCCCTCGAGCAGGGCAATCCCTTCCCGCACCAGGAAGTCGCTCATCGGCGGGTACACGTGCTGATCAGACCCGCTGACCTCGTGGCCCTGCTGCTTCAGCAGGGCCGCCAGCGTCGCCATCGCCGTGCCGCACACCCCAATCAGATGAATCCGCATGCTTATTCCACCAGCGCCTCGTCAAAGACCACGTGCGGGGCCTCGCCCGACACCCGGACAGACACCCCCAGCGGCACGCTCCACTGCGCGCCCACCGCGTGCCCGAAGGGATAGCCGAATAGCACCGGCCCATGAAATCCCCGGAAAAAATCAGCCGCCACATCGCGCCACCGGGGCCCGCCGCCGGGCTCATCGCAGCCGGGACATTCGCCGAACACCACCGCAGCCGCCCGCGAGAGTGCGCCGCTCTGTGCCAGCTGCGTCAGCATGCGATGCATCCGGTACGGTCGCTCATTCACGTCCTCGAGCCACAGCACCGCCCCCCGCGGCACGGGCAGGGCCCACGGCGTGCCGAGCAGCGATACCACCTGCGTCAGCGTGCCTCCCACGGCCACGCCGCGCGCGTCGCCAGGGCCCAGCACCTCGACGCCCGGGGGCTCCTGCGGCCCGGCCGGGACGTCGCTCGTGGCCAGCGACCAGAGGCTGTCGAGGTGGTAACGCGAGACGCCCTCGCTGAGACGCCCTTCGAGCATGGGGCCGTGCAGACTGGGCACCCCCTGCGACAGCAGCCAGGCCTGCAGCGCCGTCAGGTCGCTATAGCCGACGAACAGCTTGGGGTTGGCCTGCACCCATGACGGCTCGAGCGCCGGCAGCAGCTGCTGGCTGCCGTAGCCGCCTCTGACCGCCACGAGGGCCCGCACCGTCGGGTCGCACCACGCCTCGCGCAACACCTGCACACGCGTCGCGGCACTGCCGGCCTCGAAGCGCGAGCGTTCCAGAATCGCCGGGCTGTAGGTGGGCTCGAACCCGAGTCGCCGCAGCTCATCGGCTCCGCGCTCGAGGGCCTCGGCCCGGAAGCCGCTGGCCGGCGCCACCAGCGCCACGCGGTCGCCTACCCGCAGCCGGCGCGGCCGTCTCACAGAAAGGCCGCCATTTCGGCGGCCAGCCGCTGGTGCGCCTCGCAGCCAATCACCTGCCGCAGCGTGCGGGCGCGCTCACGCCACGACGGACGGGTCGGCGTCAGGAACCGGCGCTTGGCCGACGCCAGCCGCGCATGAGCGGCCTCAAGCCGGGCATGCGGAATGTCGCCGCGCTCGACGGCATACACCAGCGCCTCGAGCATGCGCACCTGCACCTCGACACTGCCCGAGCAGACGAGCACCGCATCGCACCCCGCCTGGATGGCCGCCACCGCCGCCGTCGGCACATCGTACTGGGCCGCCACGGCCTTCATTTCGAGATCGTCACTGAGGATCACGCCGCGATACCCCAGCCGCTGGCGCAGGTGCCCCTCCACAATCGTCGGCGACAGCGTCGCCGGGCGCGTCTCGTCGAGCGATGGCACCAGTACGTGGGCGGTCATGATGAAGGCCACTTCCGCAGCCACGGCTGCGCGGAAGGGTTCGTATTCGACTCGGTCGAGCCGGTCCGGCGGGTGCTCAACCAGCGGCAGCTCGAGGTGCGAATCGGTGGCCGTGTCGCCGTGGCCGGGAAAGTGCTTGCCGCACGCGGCCACGTTCTGCGACTGCAGGCCCTGCACGAGCGCCGGGCCCAGGCGCGCGACATCGGCCGCCGTCGAGCTGAGGGCGCGATCGCCAATGACCGGATTCTTCGGGTTGGTGTGGATGTCGAGCACCGGCGCATAGTCGAGCGTGATGCCCACGGCCCGAAGCTCGGCCGCCAGGGCCGCCGCAAACCGGGTGGCCAGCGCGTCGCCCGGGGCCCGCCCGAGCGTCGCCATCGGCGGCCACACCGTGAACGGCGCCTTCAGGCGCGCCACCCGTCCGCCCTCCTGATCGACGCTGACCCAGGCGGGCGACTGGCGCCCGAGTGCCTCGCTCTCGGTGGCCAGCTCGTTTACCTGCTCGGGCTGCTCGATGTTCCGGGAAAACAGGATCACGCCCCCGAGATCGAACTCGCGCGCCAGCGCACGCAGTTCCACCGGAAGTGTGGTCGACGGGAAGCTGCCAATGAGCAGCTGCCCGATGGAGCGACGCGAGGCGAGAGGCATGCGGCAGCGGGAATTATAATTCGGCCGTGCAGATCACCGCGTCGGCTCCCACCCGCATCGACCTTGCTGGCGGCACCATCGACATCTGGCCGCTCTACCTGTTCCACCCGGGCGCCCAGACCCTGAATGTCGCCATCAGCCTGCGCGCGCATGCGCGCATCACGCCGCGATCCGACGCACTGGTCGAGCTCGTTTCGGAGGACACCCACCGGCAGGTCACGCTGCCCCCGGACACCAGGTTGCGCGACGACCGCACGCTGCCCCTGCTCGGCCGCCTCGCGCATCATTTCGGCGCGCGTGGCCTCACGCTCACCACGCGCGGCGAGTCACCGGCCGGCGCCGGCATTGCGGGCTCGTCGGCGCTCAACATCGCCGTGTGCGGCGCACTCAACGCCTGGAGCCAGCGCGGGCTCGACGACGAGGCGCTGCTCGCCGTGGCCCGCGATATTGAAGCCCAGGTGATCGACGTGCCGACCGGCCTGCAGGATTACCGCCCCGCCCTCTACGGCGGCATCTCTGCCGTCGAGCTGCGACCCGGCGCCACCCCGCGCGTGGCGCTCAGCGTCGATGCGCACGACCTGCAGTCGCGCCTCGTGCTCTGCTACACCGGTGAGCCCAGGAACTCGGGCACCAACAACTGGGACATCACCAAGCGCCACATCGACGGCGATCGCGACATCCGCGACTGCTTCGACGCCATCCGTGACACCGCGACGGCGATGCGCGCCGCGCTCGAGGCATCCGACTGGGACGCCGTCGCCCGCCACCTCGCCACCGAATGGGCCAATCGTCGTCGGCTCTCTTCCGGCGTGTCGACGCCGGCCATCGATCGGCTCATCGCCGACGCCACGGCCGCGGGAGCACACGCGGCCAAGGTCTGCGGCGCCGGTGGCGGTGGCTGCCTCGTCGCCATGGTGCCACCCGATCGGCACGCCACCGTCAGTGAGGCGCTGGCGGCCGGCGGTGCGCGGCTGCTGCCCTTCGCCATCGAGCACGAGGGATTGCGCGTTGGATAACACCACCATCGCCCGCGTCCTTGGAGAGATAGCCGATCTGCTCGACATCAGCGGCGACAATCCCTTCAAGGTCCGCGCCTACCGCAACGCCGCCGACATCGTCGGGCATGCGGCCGAGCAGGTGGCCACGATGGACGAGGCGACCCTGCGCACCTGGGGCGGCATTGGAAAAGACCTCGCCCAGCGCATCCACGAGGTCGCCACGACGGGCGACTGCGCCGTGCGACGCGACCTGCTCGAGGCGTATCCGCTGACGCTGCTCGATGTGCTCGCCCTGCAGGGCGTGGGCCCGAAGACGGTGGGACGCCTCTTCACCGAGCTCGGGCTGGCAACGATCGCCGACGTCGAGGCCGCCGCCCGTGATGGCCGCATCCGCGCGCTCAAGGGGATGGGGCCAAAGAAGGAGGCGCTGATCCTGCAGGCACTGGCCGAGCGCCAGCAGCACGCCGGACGCCACCTGATTGCCGAGGCCGCCACCGCCGTGCAGGCCCTGCTTGACTGGCTGCATGCGCAGCGGCCCGGTCTCGACCTGCAGCCGGTAGGCAGCCTCCGGCGAGGCGCCGAGACCTGCGGTGATGTCGACATCCTCGCCGTGGGCGCCGACCGGGCAGTCCTCGACCTGTTTGTCACCTATCCCAAAGTGACGCGCGTCCTGGCGCACGGAGACACCAAGGCTTCGGTGCTGCTCGAGTCGGGCCTGCAGGCGGACATGCGCGCCGTCGACGCCGAGGCACGCGGAGCCGCCCTGCAGTACTTCACCGGCTCGAAGGCGCACAACATCGCCATGCGCGACCGGGCCATCGCCCAGGGATGCCGCCTGAATGAGTACGGACTCGTACGGGTCGCCGACAACACGCGGCTGGCCGGCGACACGGAGGACGGCATCTACCAGGCCCTCGGCCTCGCGTGGATTCCTCCAGAGCTCCGCGAGGACCGCGGTGAGCTCGCCGCCGCCGAGGCCGACCGGCTGCCCGAGCTCATCTCGGTGGACGACCTGCGCGGCGACGTGCACATGCACACCACCGAGTCCGATGGCCGCGACGACATCGAGACCATGGCGCGCGCCGCGAAGGCGCGCGGGTTGTCATTCATCGCCATCACCGACCACAGCAAGGCGCTCGCCGTGGCCAATGGCATGGACGAGGAACGCACGCTGGCCCACGCGGCCCGCATCCGCGCTCACAACCGGCAGGGCCACGGGTTCACGCTGCTGGCGGGCATCGAGTGCGACATCCTGGCCGACGGCCGCATGGACCTCGACGATGACTGCCTGAAGGCGCTCGACCTGGTGGTGGCCTCGGTCCACCTGCACCTCGGACAGGACGAGGCGACCATGACGGCCCGCATCATCCGGGCCATCGAGCATCCGTGGGTCGACATCATCGGGCATCCCACCAACCGCCTGCTCCTGCGCCGAGCGGCGTCGCCTGTGCACATGGAAAAAGTCATCGATGCGGCGGCGGCCAACGGCGTCGCCCTCGAAATCAATGCGCAGCCAGACCGCCTCGATCTGTCAGACACGCACGCCCGGCTGGCTCGTGATCGCGGCGTCAAGCTCGTCATCAACTCGGACGCGCACGCCACGGCCCAGCTCGGCTGTCCCTCCTGGGGCATCCTCACGGCGCGGCGCGCATGGCTGTCTCCGGATGATGTGCTCAATACCCGAGACCTGCAGGCCTTCCGGAAGGCGCTGAAGCGCCATCGCTGAGCCCGGGCGGGCATATACTCGTGCCGTGACCCCGCTCGAGGAACTCAAGCAGCTGTATTACCAGGCCACGCGCGCCACGATGGCCCGCGACTTCGCCCGGGCCATTGCCCTATTCAAGGCACTGCCTGACGAGGAGACGCGGGAACGGGCGGCCGTGTTCATGGACGGTCTCGCGCAGATGCGCTCCGAATGGGGCATCGCCGCGGCAGCCAGACCGGCCGCGCGGCGCCGCCCTGCTAGCGGAGCCCCAGGGCGTCCGCGTAGGTCTCGCGGGTAAGCGTCAGCGACAGGGGGCGTCCGGCTGCACCAAGGGGGCGTCGGCCACCGTCGGCCAGCTGCACCTGCACCAGCCCCCCATCCTCCGCCTGAATCTCGAGGGTGTCAGTGAATGCCGCCTCAACGGGCGTCCCTGGTGGTAGCACCCGATCGGTCTCCACCGCCCCATCGGCAATCACCGTCAGGCGGGTGGCCTCTGAGGTCGTCAGCGTCAGCCGCGTCGGCGCCACATAAGCCACGCGCCTCTCAAGCATCGGCGCCGTCGGCTCGGTGAGCCGAAGGGTGACCGGTGCGCCACCACCCGTTTCCCCCGGCATGCCGAACGCGAGCACGAGGTAGGCCACGGCAGACATCGCCGGCACCACGGCCCCCAGCCAGCCGAACAGGCGCGGCATCTGTGAGGGGCGCGTCGGGCCGATCAGTGTGGCCATCGCCGTCCCCGGCATCGGCAGCTGATCGGGGTGCTCGCGGAGAAAGGCCAGCAGCGTAGCTTCAGGGTCAAGCCCGACTTCAGTCGCGAAGGTCCGCACTGCAGAGCGGCGATAGATGCCGGGCGGCAGCTCGTCCGGACGATGCTCCTCGAGGGCGGTCAGCACGCGCACAGACAGCCTCGTGGCCTCTGACACCTGCCTGATCGACAGACCGCGAGCTTCCCGGGCGTCTCGCAGGCGCAGGCCAACACGAATGGCTCTGGGATCAGGACCGGACATGGGCTACTCCACCTTGACTGATGGAAAAAGTAACAGAACCGGCGGCATCTTAAGTGGGTTGTTCGACCGAGTCAACGCAGTTTCTCACACACGTGAGACGCTCAATCGTCCACGACGTAACATTCGTGCAATTTCGTGTGGGGATGAACAGACCGATGGCAGCCAGTCCTCGCGCACCGGACCGTTTCAGCACGGGAATGTCCTCGGTCCCGAGTCCACCCACCGCCAGTACCGGTGTCGATGCGGCGGCCTCGCAGATCGCGCGAAGTCCATCCCAGCCGAGCGGTTGCACCAGCCCCGGCTTCGAACGCGTCGCCTTGACGGTGCCCGCCACCAGGTACGTCGCGTCCCGGCTGGCTGCAGCCTCGTCAGGCGTATGCACCGCGCGTCCGACGGGTGCCAGGGGGTTCCTGAGGACGTGGCGTGCCTGATCAATCGTGAGGCCCTGCTCGGGCAGATGGACGCCGACGTCAAGCGCGGCGGCCACATCAGCGCGGTCCCGCACCACAATCCGGTGACGGCAGTGCGGCAGGCGACGGGTCACCTGGTGCACCACGCCCATGATGTGGCGCACGTCGAGATCCGGCTCACGCAGATACACCAGGTCAGCCCCTCCCCGCAGGGCCCCCTCCAGCTGCGCCACCAGGTGCGGCAGCACCTCGCCCACGGGCACCGCCAGCGCCTCGGCCAGTCGGCGGCGGTCGGTGATGACCATCACGTGCAACACGCGCCCTCGCCGAATCAGGATGGGGGTGGTGGGGCCTGGCGCGATGCGCGGACATCATCGAGCCACAGCCTGAACTCGAACCACGCCGCCAGCACATTGAGCACGCCGAGACCCGAGATCGCCCCCCGCACGCGGTCATCGAGCAGCCAGGGACGCAGCGCGGGCCACAGGTCGAGAAAGAAGTTGCGTTCCCACGCGCGTGACCACGGGGCCACCACCAGCAGCACGCCGAGTTCGACGAACAGCAGCACGAGCAGCGTGCGCCGCATCAGCGTCGAGCCTTTCGGTCGCGTCTGAGCGGCAGGCCCGCCTGCGGGTCATCGGCCAGGGCCCGTGGCATGAAGCTGCGGCGATGATTCGCCGACCGCCCGTGGGTGCGCAGCGCCTCGATGTGCGCCGCCGTGCCATAGCCCTTGTGCCTATCGAACCCGTAGCGGGGATCGGCATCGTGCAGCGCCAGCATCAGGCGGTCGCGCGTCACCTTGGCCACGATGGACGCCGCCGCAATGACCGCGCACGACTGGTCGCCCTTGATGATGGCCTGCTGCCGCCACGGCAGATCTGGAATGGGAAAGCCGTCCACCAGCACCGCGTCTGGCATGGGGGTCAGGGCCTCTAGCGCCCGGCGCATGGCCAGCAGCGACGCGTTGTGGATATTCAGCCGGTCGATCTCGTCCACTGGAAGAGACACCACGGCCCAGGCGGCTGATTCGGCAGTGATGCGTGCGTAAAGGTGATCGCGCTGGCGTGCGGTGAGGAGCTTCGAGTCCGCCAGACCCTTGATGGTGCGGTCAGGATGCATCACGACGGCCGCCGCGGTGACCGGCCCGGCGAGGCATCCTCGGCCGGCCTCGTCGACCCCGGCCACGGCCCTGCAGCCCTCCTGATGGAGCGCCTGCTCGAGCGTGCGTCGTGCCAGGAGACGAGTCACCGGAACACGGCCCCGAACCTGATGGCCCGGGGCCTCCCGTGCTACTTCGACTTCTTGACTTCCTTCATGCGCGCCGCCTTGCCCTTGAGGTCGCGCAGGAAGTAAAGCTTGGCGCGGCGGACCTTGGCCGACCGCACGACGTCGATCTTCTGAACGTTGGGCGAGTGCATCGGGAAGATGCGCTCGACGCCCTGACCGAACGACACTTTCCGCACGGTGAAGGTGGCCCGAATGCCGCCCCGGCGCAGGTTGATCACCACGCCCTCGAAGATCTGGATGCGCTCCTTGTCGCCTTCCTTGACGCGCACGTGCACGCGCACCGTATCTCCGGGCTCCACGCGCGGCCGTTCCACCTGCTGCGCCTTCTCCACCATCTCCATCGAGGTCATGACCAGAAGCTCCCTTCGTTCCCGTGTTACTGCCCTATGTTGCCCTGTGTCTGCCACGCGCGCAACCAGGCCCGTTCCTCTTCGTCGAGGGCGGCCGTCGCCAGCAGGTCGGGCCGACGCTCGTACGTCCGCCGCAGCGCCTCAAAACGGCGCCACTGGCGAATCGCCTTGTGGTGTCCCGAGGTCAGTACCTCCGGGACCTCCATCCCGTCCCACACAGCCGGACGGGTGTAGTGGGGATAATCGAGCACCCCACGCGCAAACGAATCTTCCTCGACCGACTGCTCGTCGCCCACCACCCCCGGCACCCGCCGGGCCACGGCGTCGATGAGCACCAGGGCCGGCAGTTCGCCGCCCGACAGGACATAGTCGCCGATGGACACCTCGTCGGTCACCCACCGGGACCGGACCCGCTCGTCGATCCCCTCATACCGTCCGCACAGCACGACCACGTGCCGACGCTCGGCGAATCGCCTCACGCCGGCCTCATCGAGTCGCCGCCCGGCCGGCGTCATCAGCACCACGGCGTCAGGGGGCACCCCGTCTGCGCTGATCGCCGTGAGGGCCGCCCAGAACGGTTCCGGCTTCATCACCATCCCCGGTCCGCCGCCGAACGGCACATCATCGACGATGTGGTGCCGGTCGGTGGTGTAGTCGCGGAGGTTGTGCACGACGACCTCAATCACCCCGCGGTCTCGCGCCCTGCCCACCACACCTTCTGCCAGGCCGGCTTCGACCATCCCTGGAAAGATGGTGACGACGTCGAACCTCACAGGTCGAGCAACCCTTCCGGCGGGCGCACGGTGATGCGCCGCGCCGTGATGTCGACATCACACAGGGCGCTGACCAGCGGTATCTCGTATGGCCGGCGTCCCCCTCCGACGACGATTCGGCTCTGGCCGATCCCGCCCTCGATTGCGATGACCCGCCCCAGCCACTGGTGCGCGTCGGTCTCGACATCGCATCCCACCAGCTGGTGGTGGTAATACTGCCCCGGCGGCAGCGGCACCAGGTCGTCCATCGCGACCCGGAGCTCCGCGCCGGCCAGCGCCTCGGCCTCGTTCATCGAGGCCACGTCCTCGAACGCCACAATCGGGCGTCCCTGCTGGATGCGCGACGCCGTGATCCGCACGCGGCGCCTCCGGCCATCGGTGGAGCGGCACTCGAGCTGCTGCCCCTCCGCAAACCGGTCCTCGACGAAATCCGTATGCGGATTGACGATGACGTGTCCGCGGTGCCCGTGCGGCCGGGCCACGATGCCTACCAGCACCAGATCGTCCCAGGGGACCTCAGCCGGTGCGGCCGGTGCGCCGGACATCGGCCGTTCAGTCCCTGATGTCGAGCGACACGCGACGCCCGTCGGCCTCTGCGGCCGCGGCCAGCAGCGCCCGGAGGGCCGAGGCCGTGCGTCCCTGGCGCCCGATGACGCGGCCCAGGTCGCCCGGAGCCATGGTCAACTCGAACACCGTGGCGCCGCGCCGCTCGGTCTCGCGCACCGCCACGGCATCCGGCTGGTCGGCCAGCGCCTGGGCGACGGTCGTGATGAGCCCTTTCAGGTCAGCCGCCATGGTCGACCTCAGGCCGTCGGCGCCGTGGGTTCGGCCGTCACCGGGGCCACCACCGCGCCGCGGTCGCGGCTCAGGTGACGGGCCAGCAGCGTGCGCACCGAATCCGACGGGCGCGCGCCCTGGCGAATCCAGTGCTCGACGCGGGCCTTGTCGATTTCCACCAGCGCCGGCTTCAGGCGCGGGTTGTAAATGCCGAGAATCTCAAGGAAGCCACCCTCGCGCGGCGTCCGCGCTTCGGTCACGACCACACGATAAGACGGCCGCTTCTTCGAGCCGGTCCGACGCATCCGAATAGACAACATGTTGTTCCCTCACCTCATCAAGCTGAACGGGCTCTTCTTCTTTTTCTTCGGCGCCGCCGCCATGGTCTGGCCAGTCATCTGGCCCACCATCTTCAGCATCCGCTGCATCTCGCCGAACTGCTTGAGCAACCGGTTGACATCCTCGACCGAGGTGCCGCTGCCCCGCGCGATGCGCTTCCGTCGGCTGCCGTCGATGATGTCAGCATGCCGCCGTTCGTCGGGCGTCATCGAGCCGATGATGGCTTCGATGCGCCGCAATTGCCGCTCGTCGGGCTTCTGCTCGGCGAGCTGTTTCATGCCCCCCATGCCCGGCAGCATCCCCAGGATGCTCTCGAGCGGGCCCATCCGCTTCAGCATGCGCAGCTGATCGCGGAAATCCTCGAGGGTCAGCCCCCCGCGGCGAATCTTCTCTTCGAGCCGCTCGGCCTCGGCCGGCTCGACCACCGCCTCGGCGCGCTCGATGAGCGACAGCACATCGCCCATGCCCAGCATGCGCGACACGAACCGGTCCGCATGGAAGGGCTCGAGGTCTTCGAGGCGCTCGCCGCTGCCCACAAAGGCAATGGGCACTCCGACCACCGAGACCACCGACAGCGCCGCGCCTCCGCGCGCATCACCATCGGCCTTGCTCAGCACCACACCGGTGACGCCCATCTGCCGATGGAACTCGCCGGCACTCCTGACCGCGTCCTGCCCGGTCATTGCATCGGCGACGTACAGCAGGTCGTGCGGTCCGACGGCCTGTCGAATCGCCACCAGCTCGGCCATCAGCTCATCGTCGATGTGCAGGCGACCTGCCGTGTCGACGATGACCACGTCGTTGCCAAGCGAGCGCGCCGCCGCCAGGGCACCGGCCGCCCGGGCGACCGGATCAGACTCGCCCGCCGGATCGTGCACCCGCACGCCGGCCTTGGCCGCCACCACCGACAACTGCTGGATGGCCGCCGGCCGCCGCACGTCGGTGGAGACGACCAGCGGGTGCCGGCCCTGTCGGCTCAGCCACCGGGCCAGCTTGCCCGTCGTGGTGGTCTTGCCCGAGCCCTGCAGGCCCAGCATCAGAATCACGCGCGGCCGGGCCGAGGTCGGCGTCAACCCGCCGGTGGCCTCGCCGAAGAGCGCGATCAGCTCGTCGCGGACAATCTTGACGACCTGCTGCGCCGGCGAGAGGCTCTTCAGCACCGCCTGATCGGTGGCCTTGTCGCGCACCCGATCGACAAAGGCCGACACGACCTTCAGGTTGACGTCCGCCTCGAGCAGCGCCGTGCGAATTTCGCGCAGCACACGCTCGATCGTCGCCTCGGAGAGGCGGGCTTCGCCCCTCAGCGACTGAAAGACATCCTGAAATCGTTGACTCAGCTGATCGAACACAACAGTTCCGTCGGCACGCCAACGGCGCCGGAGCCCTGCACACGCATCTCCGGTCGACGTCCGCGCAAACCCTTATATTACGGGCAGTTCTGCGCAGGCGTCAAACGCCGCGCAGGCGATGGCCCAGGCGCCGCTTCTTCGTCCGCAGGTATGCGCGCGTCTCCGGAGGCACCGGCACCTCGAGGGGCACGGTGGATTCGACCGACAGGCCGTAGCCCTCGAGCCCAACGAACTTCCTCGGGTTGTTGGTCAGCAGCCGCATCGAGCGCACCCCAAGGTCACGCAGGATCTGGGCCCCGATGCCGTAATCCCGCTGGTCGGCCTTGAAGCCCAGCCGCTCGTTGGCCTCGACGGTGTCGAGGCCCTGATCCTGCAGCGCGTACGCCCGCAGCTTGTTGGCCAGGCCGATCCCCCGGCCTTCCTGATTGAGATACAGCAGCACGCCCCGTCCTTCGGCCGCGATGCGGGCCATGGCCGTCTCGAGCTGCTGGCCGCAGTCGCACCGGGCCGAGTGGAACGTGTCGCCGGTCAGGCACTTCGAGTGCACCCGCACCAGCACGCCGGCCCCGCTGCTGACGTCCCCGCACACCAGCGCGACATGCGTCTCCCGGTCGAGGCGGCTTTCGTACCCATGAATCCGGAACATGCCATGACGCGTCGGCAGGTCGGCCTCGGCGATCTTCTGCACCAGCCCCTCGGTCCGCATCCGGTAGCTGATGAGGTCGGCCACCGTAATCATCAGCAGCCCGTGCTTGCGCGCGAACCGCGACAGTTCGGGCACGCGGGCCATGCTGCCGTCGCGGCTGGCGATTTCGCAAATGACCCCGGCGGGATACAGGCCCGCGATCCTGGCCAGGTCGACCGCCGCTTCAGTCTGCCCCGCCCGCACCAGCACGCCGCCGTCCCGCGCCCTGAGGGGAAACACGTGCCCCGGTCGCGCAAGGTCGGCGGCCGTCGTCTTGGGCGCGATGGCGGTGCGGATGGTGGTCGCCCGGTCAGCCGCCGAGATCCCCGTGGTGGTGCCTTTCTTCGCCTCGATGCCGATGCAGAACGCCGTCTCGAACTGCGTCGAGTTCTGCTGGGCTGGTACCTGCAGCGGAATCTGCAGCGTGTCGAGGCGCTCGGCCGTCATGGGCAGGCAGATGAGCCCGCGCCCGTGCGTCATCATGAAGTTGATGGCCGCCGGCGTCACCTTTTCCGCCGCAATGGTCAGGTCGCCTTCGTTCTCGCGATCGGCGTCGTCAACGACGATGATGATCTCGCCTCTGCGGAAGGCGGCGACGGCCTCGTCAATCGAGGCAAAGGGTGAGCGGCGCGAGCGCGCGGACTGACGGGCAGGGAGACGGGGACTCATGCTGATCGGTGCTCCAGGGT
>Ga0315901_10007470_pt1 | contig 12881 bp, 13 predicted proteins | sample LakEriMetagenome_10_FD_203761 | JGI IMG/M metagenome (GOLD analysis project Ga0315901, IMG submission 203761) | Freshwater fungal communities from buoy surface, Lake Erie, Ohio, United States - Buoy 2 MA116 | ecosystem: Environmental > Aquatic > Freshwater > Lake | place: USA: Lake Erie, Ohio... | reverse complement strand
TCATCTTTGCGAGTAAACTGAAACTGACTACCTGCAAACACCAACGCAAAAGCATCTTCTATATTCACTCCGCGCACTCTAAGCGTAACTCTTTCAGTAGGATTAGCTGTCATCACTACATCCACACCGTACTTATTAGCTAGGTCTTTTATGATACTTGATAAATCCTCATTGTCATAAATCAAATCAGCAAAACGCTCTTCTAGAGGCAAGGACAGGTCTACATCAGTACTATTAATATCAGCTTTTAGAGCAGTAGTTCTCGCTCCACGTTTTTTTAGGATGGTATAGTTATCACCGCCCACAGAAAAATCTACATCAGCTGCCTCTACTAAGCTCAAAAACGCTTGAGTAAAGGGCTGGTTATTAATCTCCACGACTGAAATCATGTCTCTATCTTGAATTTGACCAGAGACAGTAATGCTCTTACCAGAGACCCTAGCTAAAGTCGCAAAAGCATCTCTAATAGGGATACTTCTAGCTGAAAAATTAACCATAGGATCGTCTTTTGGAGCCTTTTTGACGGTAGGCGCTTGAACTTTGCGTTCGCGTTTAGGGATACCGACGATCTCAATTAATTTTTCGATTTCTTTCAGGTCTTTTGGATTTTCCGGATTAAGACCTGAAAGAATATCGCCATACTGCGAGTATAAATTTTCTAAATCTTGAGTAGATCTCTTAAATTTTTGAGCTAATTTTACATAGCCATCTTCTCTTTTTTGTTTAGCTGCAGCTAAATCTTCCTGAATCTTTTGATCGATTTCTCTATTATCTCTTTTTACAATTTCTTGTCGAACTGGCTCAGGAGCTGCCGTAGAGGCAGGCGCGGCTGTCGGAGTAGAGCTTGCTCTAGTGCTGGTAGGCGCTGTGGTTTTTGCAGGCGCTGAAGCACGCTGTTTTGGTGGAGGAGCTACTTCAGGCTCTTCGTCATAAAAAGGATCTTCATCTTCCCAAAACTCATCTTCATCTTCCCAATCATCTTCTTCATAAGCTGGATTAGCAGCAAAATAAACATTATTAGCTGAAATCAGATCTTGATATTGATAATTACTTATATTAGATTCTGGGTTAGATAGCGCAGGCGAAACTTGTGTCAATAAAGCCACCAAAGTTATTAGGATATTTGTTTGTTTGCGCATAATAAGGCCTACGACTATATTGACGCTAGAAAATCGGACTTGTTCCCGATAAAATCAAATATTTTTTTGTTTCTAAAATACAGAGACGCTAGATATAGCGTTTAGGGGATATTAATCCTTGCGAGTTTTATGCTCCAAGCGAATTCGTTCGATAATGGCCTTAACTTCATCTTCGCTAGGACCTTTGTTTTCATCTTCTTCGTTTTCGGTGTTACTAACAAATGACCCGCCGACGATTTTAAAATTAGAACCTTCCCAAGGTGTATCAGATGGAGCTCGTAAAATTTCACCAGTATCTTCCGCCGCTGGATTAAAAGGAGCTACAACTTTTTCAGGATTGAGAGTAGAACCACCAGAGCTAGGAGCTTGAATTATTTGAGAATTTTTCAAAGCTTTACTCGGTTTACCCAGTCTTCTTTTTTTAACTTTTACGGTAGATGAACTAACGATGTAATCCGGAATATCAGTAATGATATTCATATCTAGTAATTTTTTCTTGCGTTCTTTTTCAGCTTTTTCTTGAGCGCGCTTATCTTTTTCTTCTTGCTTCTTACGCTTTGCTTCTTCTTTTTCGCGTTTTTTACCTTCGCGCTCTTCTTCCTTAGCACGGCGCTTCTCTTCGCGTTCCGCTTCCTTAGAGAGTTTCAGCTGTTCTTTTTGCTTGACTTTATCTAATTTTTCTTGCTCTTTAGCTTTTAGCTTGAGTAATTTTTCTTTTTCTTTTTCCTTACGGAGCTTTTCACGCTCTTTTTCTTTTTGGATGCGTTCTTTATCACGCTCTTTTTGGAGGCGAATTCTTTCTTTTTCTCTTAAGATGCGTTCTCTTTCGCGTTCTTTCTGGAGACGAATTCTTTCTTTTTCTTTTTGGATGCGAAGTTTTTCTCGCTCTTTTGCTAATCTTTCTTTTTCTTTGTTTTTAGCAGCGATGGCTTTAGTATCCAGCTTCTTGACTGGTTTTTTGGAAGTTTTTTTTGCTACTAGTTTTTTAGAAGTTTTTACAGATTTTGCTTTTGACTTTAGCTTAGGAGCTGGTTTAGCTTTAGGCTTAGCTTTTCCGTTAGCTTTTGCTCGCTTGTTTTGGTCTGATTTACGTTTAAGAGAGTACAATCTCTTCCGCTCTAGCTCACAATCGCGGCAAGAGTTGGGTCTGTAGGAGACACGATTTTTTGTATTAAGTTTTACGCCGCAAACCGTGCAGTTAGTAATAATCACAATGGCCATTGTATACGATATTAGCCATTTGGCCAAGGGCCATGGGCCAAACTTTATAAAACATTCTCTGCTAAAATGAATTTTAGGTAAATCCACTTGGTAGAAAAAAAACTCCAATCTCTTGAATTAATCCGCCCTGAAAGCTCAGGAGTAAAAGATTTTTCTGTTAGTGACTATGAAGAAAAGCTAAAAAACCAAAGTTCAGAAACTGTTTTTAGCTCTAGTTATTCTGATGATTTTTTTAGAATTTTAGGCCTTATCCTAAAACAAAATAATAAGCAAATTTCCGAAATTATAGATAATCATCCTGAGCTTGTGGCGAGCGTAGAAATCAAGTCTTTATGCCTGCTTAATAGCTTAATTCTCAGCGAGCCCGTCAATAAGTTTTTTTCTAGGAAAAATCCCGATCCCGAAATAGCAAGCAAGCTTAACCATCGACTAGCTAGCTCATTTATGGATTTATTTAGCTTGATCAGTAATAACACTGACACTCTTGAAAATTTTAATCCCGCGTGCATTATAAAACTCAGTGATTTCTTGCCGGAAATAAAAATTTATCTGGCTCTAAAAATTATTTATTCAAAAATATCAGCTGGTAAACTTGAAGCTCTTGAATTAATCAATTCATACCCAGATCAAGTTTTATTCGATGAGCAGATGAAAATTTTTAGCTTAATTAAGTACTATAAAAAAAATGGCAATACCGAGCTGGAAGAAAAATATCTTCAAGACTACCGCAGAATTTTCTCACCGAACCCAGCAAAACCAGTCAAAATCAGGCTTCTGGCTAATGAGTTTTTTTATTCACCGCCAGAAACGCTGAGTAATTGGAACAGGATTCTTGAAGAAATCGATCGGGTTCAAGAGGAAGTTATTCTGGAAGCTGGATTAGAAAAAAATACTTGCTCATATTTTAAATGTAGTGATTGTTGTAAATTTACTTTTCCGGTGATGAGCTTGACTGAGTTTTTGTATCTCAAAAACTGGATGGAAAGCACCGGCTACGATATTAAAAGAATCCAAACCGCCTCTACTAAAATCCAAGATGATCACCAAGAACTATTCGGCACCAGGCTCACTATTATCGATAAATCTCTACCCGAAAATCAAAAACGCGGCGCAGAAAATCCAAATAATTTTAAATACCAATGTCCGTTTTTAGATGAAGCAGGAAGCTGTTCTTGCTATCCCGCGCGCCCGCTTTTGTGCCGAGGCTTCGGGCTAGCTAGTGATAATGGCGAGAGCATAAAGACTTGCAATTTTTATATCCGCCAGTACGAAAACAATTCAAGCCCCGATAACCAGTGGCCCGTTTTTGACATGCGTAACGCCAAAAACCTAGCGAAAGCCAGCGATATATTTTTAAACACAGAAGGTCAGCAGATGAGCGGGACTATTGTGGCGTGGTTCGATTCGCAGACATCGAGTCCCTTTCAACTGCCAAACACCATATCCTGATGGGAATATAAGCATTGAAAATAAATTCTTGACCTTAATCTTTAATTAAAACAAAAGCGAAATAGGTTTAAGAAAAATATTAAATATCTACTCCCTGTGCCAAGTGTAAATCTTAGCTCAGGATTGGCAAACGACGAAGTTAGATTTTCAGTGGATACTCAATTTAAAAATCAAGACAAAACTAAGCGTCAAGATCGTAGTAAAAGTAAGCATCATGCCAAGTATCCTAAAATTCATGGTCTTATGCTCTAAGTAAAGTAAACTTGCCGCATGAGAAAATCTCCCAAAAATAAAAAGCAATGCAATAGACCAAAGCCAAGTCACCGAAAGAAGATGATTAATTTCAACAAGCAAAAGTAAAAACAAAAAAATTGGAGCAAATTCAGCTAAATTGCCATGCGCCCTGATAAATTTTACTAAAGCCATTTCTCCATTATCAGAAATAGCAATCTTAAATCTCCGTCTTGCCATTATCGTAAAAATACTTAAAACCACCAAAAGGATTGCCAGTATGGCAGTGGTAAAACTAGTTATGATGAGCATTAATAGTATTATAAGCCTTGATTGATAAGATATTATCTTCGTGCAAACAAGCGGACTGCAAGACATTGTCTACGATGTAAACAAGATAATCAAAATCTAATTGAAACATTATTACAATTAGTGCCAGGGTTTATAAGGCTTTTAGGCGATTTTCATAAAAATAACATTTTTCCGCGAATTGTTATTGACATATTGGCAAGGATTGTGTATTATTATATTCATTATGACTTTCATGAAAATGTTAAATGGTTTATTTAGTGGAGCTAATTCAAATACCGCCCCTAGTGCAAGCCCAGCAACTAGCGCTCCAGCTCCAGCTCCAGCGCAATCTATTCAAGCTCAAGTGCCTAGCCAGGTTCCGGCTGGCGCTGGTCGTGATAATGGAGTATTACTGGCTCAAGCACAGCAAGCGCGTCAAGCACCGCAAGCTGCTCAAGCCCCTGAAGCTCAAATCAAATCTTTATTTGCTAACCTAGATTCGATGCGAGCCCTAAATCTTCTTATGGAGCTAATGACTCCTTTTATGGGTATGCTTGGAATGGGTCCAGCTCCAGCCGCTGAAAAACCTGCGCAGACATCTGCTCCGCAAGCACAACTGCCTTCGCAAACTCAATCCCCAATGGATTTAACAGAATTAGATCAACTAATGGCTCAGACGGGCGCCCAAGCAACCGCTAAGGTAACTTCTAATGAAGGTTTTGAAGCTATGTTAGAAGACCTTGCAAAACAAACCTCTTTAAACAGTACACCTACAGCGCAAGCTTCATCACAACAACAACCACAAGTCTCTCTGGCTTCTCAAAACGCGAATAAACCAGCACTGACACAAGCTCCAACGCTAGCTGCCTAAGCCCATGATAAAATCATAGGCATGGGAATATCACGCAGAGAGTTTTTGGTTTCGCTTGCTAGCACTACGGGCTTAGCTATTTTTGGAGGGATAGGATCCATTCAGGGAGCGAGTTCTAAGCCAATTAAGCTAGATTATTCTCAGCACTCAGAATTATATCCCGTGCACGACGGCACTCAATATCTGGTAAAAGATTTTTCGCATTTACTCAAAAACAAAAATCTCGGACTCAGCCCCGCGATGGTAGAAAACCATCTGGGACTGTATCGCGGCTATGTCGAAAAAGTAAATAGCGCCGAAAAACAAATCCTCGCTGGCGATCTAAACGAAACAGCGATGAAGCATTTAGCGTTTTCGCTTAATGGGATGGCTCTCCACGATATTTATTTTTCTAACATGAGCACTGATAGCTCAAAAAGGTCAAAAGCCCTGAATCAAGCTATTGATGAGAGTTTTGGCAGTTTTGAAAAATATTTTTCTAATCTCAATGCTATCGCTGGCAAGATGCCGGGCTGGTCTATTACCGCTCTTAATCTTCTAAATGGCAGGCTTATTAATTATGGCGTTAGCGATCATAGTGCCAATTTTCCTAATTTTGTAATTCCGATTTTGGCTCTTGATGTTTACGAGCACGCTTATATGATGGACTTTGGGACTGACGGCAAACCTAGATACCTAGACGTTTTTGGGAAAATCATAGACTGGGATATGGTTTCTAGAAGATATTCAGCCACTAAAAAACTTTTAGCGTGATTTTTTCTGAGCGAAACACAGCCACGAGCGATTTAATCCCGCTCAGGGAGAGACTTGCCGGCTAGTTGAGCAATTCTTTCTAAACACTGCCAAGACTGCTCCTCTAAATCACCCTTATAATCTATTTCGTAGGGCTCACCAAAACGCACGGTAATAGTCTTGTCCTCAGCATAATGAATTCCACAAGGAATAATCGGGACCTTGGCGAGGCGCGCCAGAAAAACCGCTCCCTTATTGGGTTTGCCGAGTTTATCAGGGTCTTTCGAGCGAGTGCCTTCTATAAAAATCACCACACTCCAGCCGTAGCCCATTGATTTACGACTAAGAGCTTTTTTGGCTTGCTTAAATGTAGAAGTATCTGGATTATCGCGGTCCACTTCAATAGTGCTAGTAGAGTACATATACAGCTTAAGAAGAGGGTTTTGGAACAGCTCTGTCTTAGCGATAAACGAAACAGGAAGCTGGATACAATGCCCGACAAGAGGGGGGTCTTTCATAGAGATGTGATTAGAGACGATTAAATAATTTTTGGTGCGATCGGGCTTAGAGCCGGTAAATTCGACCTTGGTGCGGTGCACAACATGATATAAAATCGATGCGTAAACAAGGTTTGTGATATTCTGTGCCAGGATACTGAGCCAGGAATAATAGAATTTTTCTTTTATTTTTTCTTTTAATTTTTGCCACATAACCCTATATGAATTATACGATTTTAGGGGCTATCCTAAGCTAAAATATTTATATATGGCTTTTTATGAGACTCTAGCAAGAATTAGCACCGATCCCATTGTAGGTTTACTCCAGCTGGCTGGCAAGGATACTAGCCCTAATAAACTAACAGCGATCATCGGCTCAGCGGCTGACGATGCCGGCAATCTTATCATTCCGCAAGCGGTAATTGACTCAGCTCGAGAGCTCGCTGAAAAAGGCATAAACATGGAATACGCTCCCAGTACGGGTTTGGCGGGATTAGCTGAGCTGATGAGCCTTGAGTTTATCGGACAAAAGACCTGTGAGGAGCTTAGCAAGAATGGTGTACTTAGAGCTGAAATTGTTACAGCCGCTGGGACTAATGCGATTGCGACCACTCTACTTGCCTGCACCGGCAGAGATGACGAGATCATCACGCATAACCCTCACTGGGCGGGTTACGACAGTATCGTACTGGGAATAGACCGCAAGCCACTGGTGAATTTTGATATTTTAGACGGGCAGGATAATTTTAATTTTGAGGATTTTGACTCAAGCATCCAGCTGATTACCAGTCGTAATCCTAAAACCAAAATTACCATCCTACTTAACACGCCTTATGACAACCCTCTTGGCAAAGACTTCGGTAACACTGTCTGGGACCGGATCGCAGAGATTCTTGCTAAGTATAAAGAAAACGAGATTCTACTTGTGATTGATACTGCTTATATAGACTTCGGCCCAACCGGTAAAGATTATAGGCGCCTAAGCTTCTTGCCGAGCCTGTTCCAGAAGATCAATAGCCCTAATTTTAATGTGGTTATCGCGGCGACTGTCTCTAAGAGCTTTGCTATGTACGGAGCGCGAGTAGGAGTTGCGACTTTACTAACTACTAACGAACAAAACGCTAATAACTGGCGAGATATTGCTGGCGGCTGTATTAGAGGCACTTTTAGTAACGCATCTCGCTTCGGGCAAGAGATCGCCATGGATATCCTAAAAAATCCAGCCAAGTTAGCGAACGTTCATCAATTTCAGGAAGATAGCTCTAAGCTAATCAGCAAGCGCCGTGAAGTGCTTCTGGAGCTGATTTCAGCAAATCTACCTGAGGAATTTAAAATTATAAAACCAGATAGTGGATTTTTTGTTAGCTTAAAAGTTTCTACTCATAAGTACCAAGACACTACTTACGCAAACGCGCTCTATGAGAAGATCCTAGCAAGCCAGCTCTATATGCCAATGATTTCTAACCAGTTTTTACGCATCCCTGTTTGCGGGCTAAATGAATCCAAGCTCACACAAGTCATCACGAGATTAGCTCAGGTAGCACATAGCATGACCGCTAAGATTTAATTAATGCAAGAGCGCGCCCTACTGATTGATATTGTTGATTTGGGATCGGACCTTAAAGAAGCCGAGCTAAGACTCAATGAGCTAGATAGTTTAGTGAAGACCTATGGCGGCGTCAGCGTCCTAAAAGTCTATCAAAAACGTGCCAAACCCGCTTACCGTACCTATGTCGGCGAGGGCAAAATAAAAGAATTACTCGACGAGCTGGGAGGCGCTGATGGTGTGGATGTTATCATCCTGAATAATATTCTTAAACCTCGTCAAATTTATAACCTTGAGGAGATTTGCACTAATTACGAAATCGAGAGACTCAAGTCCCAGGGCAGGTTTGAGACTCCTCGCAAAATAAAAGTCTGGGACAGAGTGGATTTGATCCTCAAGATTTTTGACAAGCACGCTGTTACCGCCGAAGCAAAACTCCAAATCGAACTTGCCAGCATTAAGCATATGGGTCCGAGGATTTTTGGTATGGGACTAGAACTCTCTAGGCAAGCGGGTGGTATCGGTACAGTAGGTATTGGTGAAACCAATATTGAGATCATGAAACGGCACTTACAAAAACGCACTAAACTTATCGAAGAAAAAATTACTAATTATGGAGAGATTCAACGCCGCCAAAGAGAAACCCGCAAAGACCGCAATACCCGCACCGTCGCTCTTGCAGGCTACACAAACGCTGGCAAAAGCACTCTAATAAAGGCTTTGACCAAGAAAAAAGATGTCTATATCGCAGATGAGCTGTTTGCTACTCTTGATTCAAAAGTCGGCGAGCTGTTCACTCAGCGCTTCACAAGCCCTTCACAGACTGAATCCTACGAAGATTATTCCAAAAAACCAAAATTCATGATCGCAGATACCATCGGATTTATCCAAGATCTTCCGCCAGATCTCATTAAAGCATTTAAGACTACACTAGCCGAAATCGTAGACGCTGACTTGATCCTACACGTTATTGATGTCAATGATATAAATATCCACCTAAAAATTCGAGTGGTAGAAGAGATTCTAGATGAGCTATTGGGCGAAAAGAAAACGCCAAAAATCTATGTCTTCAACAAAGCTGATTTAATTAGCTCTAAGCCTTGGCAAGAAGAAGACCGCCAAAAATACCTTGACGAGCTGTGCTTTAGATACGCTCACTTCCAGCCTCGAGTGGTCTCGGCTCTCGATCCCTCTAGCCTAGCGGGTTTAATAGATAGTATCGCTAACTCTAATCACTAAAATTTCCAAAACTTAGTTGCAAGAGCTCGCTTCTGAGAAAACTTAGGTGATTAAGGATTCGCTCCTGAAAAAAATTATTAAGATCGTTATCCCTATTAAAAATTAATCTTTTAAGACTATAGTTTTTAGCCTAAATACCCGATTAATTACCTAGGTCAAATGACCCAGGTAAAAATATGAAAACAAACAAAAAAGTCTTAGTTCTTCTAATTGCCCTTGCCGGCGCGCAGAGTCCGGTGCTTGCAAAGGAAAGTAGCAATTGTAAAACATTCGGAGATAATCCTGAAATAACAGTATGCGTCAATGCTAAAGATCCTGAGGATAAGTTGGATCGTGAAAAATACATTCAGATCAAATCAGTTGCAACAGATTTACTTGCTAAACAAAAAAAAGCTCTAAAAAACAAAAAGCAACCCAAAGCTATTATGGCTCCGTCAACTCCCCTAATGACTGGAACGACAGTCCTTACAAACACACCTATATTAACGCCCTATGTTGAGGTAGAGAATTTTGAAATTGACGAACCTATAATTAATACATTACCTGAGGAAAAAAATTATACTGAAATTGATGGAGATGATTATGAAGATTTTTAATTTTTAAAATCCGGAGGTGTTTTTACAGAATCATGGTCCCCAGTTAATTGCTTTGGCACAATTGGCAAACCATTTTCATCCTTTGATTCAATCCATCGACCTAAAGAAGATAAACTAATTCTAAACTCTGGTCCATAGGGAGTTTGTTCCAATGATACAGGATTTGGCAATTTTTTACCATCACTAGAAACTTTAGATATTTTTGGGACATTTGATATCACGACAGGAGTGTCTGGGGAAACATCTAAACCAAGATTTAGTAAATACCCAGAAAGCTTATCGCCATTGAAATGAGCTATTAATTGAATCAGAGCATCTTGACCTAAGGTATTAGAAGTTTCAGTTGCTGTTATTGATTTCAAAGGATCTCTTGGAGCTGTGAAATTGTCCCAACCGTTGAATTCATTATCTCTAAAGAATTTTACCGTTGTCTGAGATACAAAATCACCAAAAGTAAACCTATAACTTGTCAAATCATCTAATTTAGTGATGTAAGGAAATACATCTCGAGGCTTTTTACCTGAAATGATTGATGGTTCAGAAACGGTAGCTTGATGAAGGGGAATCATAGAATTTCGAGAGTCTTTAAGAGTTAGCCTGGCTGCTTTTTCTGCTGCATTGTTTGCTACTTCCTCTATCGCAGCAGTATCTACAACCTGAGCTTTGGCAGGACCACTAAGCTTTTCTTTAAAATCAATACCAGTTGCTACTAAGCCGATTATAGTTCCTAATACCCCGGCAGCACCTATTAGGGGATGATTTTTTGCTCCATCCAATACAGTTATCAATGGTTTTATAACTCTCATAAAATTATACTTCGATATTAGCAAGTCCCCCTAGGTAAAATCAAGCCTTCGTGCTTATTATTTTTACATGCATTGTTAATTATATTTAAACTAGCGGAAGTGATATAAACCAAAAAACTGGGAATAATAAGTATATATCAGTTTATAGGGGGAGGCTTTTTGCCTCTTTTATTTTGTGAGCTGGTATCTAGGCACTGAGGGGGAAAAATTGATGTCAACGATGTTTACGCCGGTTTTGGACGGCGTGCAAAAAAAACACGCAAATATTTTTGAAAGGGCTGTTCAAAAATTTCATTTATTAAAAAGCCCAGCTGGCACGGCAGAAAAGATTTATCAAAAAATAAAACCGAAACACGAAGATATCGAAGGAGAGTATTGGGCTCTCTGGTTAAACCTTCAAAAAGCACACAAGCTATAAGGGGTAGTTATGCAAATAAAGTTTCGCGGTGGCAATATGGGAATAGCTCCCAGACCGGTTTTGGTAGATCTAACATCAGATATTCCAGAACCCATCAGAGGAGCTGATATGTTCAAATCCGCTCTGGACAAGCAAAAGCTTCAAGAGCAGTTAAAAAAACGTGAGCTAAATTTAGGCGAGCAAAGCGAAAGCAAGCCATAAAATTTTCGTCTCCTAAGCGAAGCAATAAAACGCGTGATTGACAGCGTTTTAGAGCACTAATCATCAGCGCAAGATCAAGAAGATTTTGCGCTGATAGATTTTATTAGGTTTATCACGAAATCGTGACGAGCCTATCTATTAGCGTCTTTTAGAGATAAACTAATTCTTCTTTCGTAAGGAGAGAACTTCTTGATAAGGACATTAATCTCATCACCTGGCTTAACATAGTTATCAGGAGTAGGATCTTGCTCTTCATTAGTAATCTCAGAAACTGGAAGTAAAGCTTCGACACCAGGATAGATTTCGACAAATACCCCAAAAACCGCAAGCTTAACGACTTTACCAGGCACAACCATACCCTCAGCGAACTTACCTTCGATCTCCGTCCATGGATCTGGCTGAAGTCTTTTGTAAGAAAGAGAGATCTTCTTAGTAGCTTTGTCGATCTTAAGCACTTTTACAGAGATCTTGTCACCGACGCTAATAACTTCACGCGGGTGAGAGATACGCTGCCAAGAAATTTCTGAAACTGGAAGCAAACCATCAATGCCACCGATATCAATAAACGCACCAAACTCAGCGACTCTGACAACTTCACCAGAAACCACTTGACCGATTTCAAGCTCGTTAATTGCTTTATCGCGCAGATCAGCTTTTTCGTCTTCGATAGCGACTTTTTGAGAGCAAATGAGCTTACCTTTACGCTTATCAAGCTCAAGAATCTTAAATTCGATCTTAGTGCCCTTAGCGTTAGACTCTCCGCGTAATCTTAATTGAGATACAGGAATAAACCCTCTAACTCCGTAAGCCTCAACGACAAGTCCGCCTTTAACAAGGGCCACAACCTCACCTTCGATGCTTTCGTCTTTTGATTTTACTTCTTCAAGCTTAACCCAACCACGAGCTTGAGCAACACGCTTGTAAGAAACTAGCAAAGGTGCTTTATCACTCGCTTCTCTTAAAATAAATAATTCGTACTCATTGCCTGGATAAACTAGCTCTTCTGGCTTGGTTTCATCATCCTTGTGAGTAACTTCTTTAAATGGCAGGAACGCCTCTGCTTTTGATCCGATATCGATCAAAGCACCGTCTTTTTCTAGCTGAAGTACAGTCCCTTTTATGATTTGACCGACTTGATACTCTTCAGTAGAAGGTAACTTGGTAAGAATTTTTGAAAATTCTTGCTCTAACTCTTGTAGTAATTGATTATTTGACATTTTTGTTTTTTCCTCGATGTTCGATCAGCCCCCAAATCAATTGCTTGCGCAAAAGGATCATTGAACACAGTTAAAAAATAATAGCATATCGGGGGGCGGAGCGTTAGAACTCAGATTCCTAGCACGGACGACAGTCCGTGCGATACAAAAAAAGACGACCCTCTCAAGGAGAGGGGAGCGAGGGTTAAGTGTAAAATGGAGCGGAAGACGAGATTCGAACTCGCGACCCTCTCCTTGGCAAGGAGATGCTCTACCACTGAGCCACTTCCGCATTTTTGGTCTGCTTCCCGCATCTCGGGAGATGACCTTTTTTGATTTGCTCGCTTATGCTCGCAAGCACTGAGCCACTTCCGCATTTTTGGTCTGCTTCCCGCATCTCGGGAGATGACCTTTTTTTTGATTTGCTCGCTTATGCTCGCAAGCACTG
>Ga0315901_10007466_pt1 | contig 12884 bp, 20 predicted proteins | sample LakEriMetagenome_10_FD_203761 | JGI IMG/M metagenome (GOLD analysis project Ga0315901, IMG submission 203761) | Freshwater fungal communities from buoy surface, Lake Erie, Ohio, United States - Buoy 2 MA116 | ecosystem: Environmental > Aquatic > Freshwater > Lake | place: USA: Lake Erie, Ohio... | reverse complement strand
AAAGGTGGTGCCAGACCGCCTGCGCTCAAAGTGGCAGCGCGATTACTGGCGCAAGCAGCCGCTTGCAACATATGGGCACTGGGTGGTGCTTGCGTATAGCAACTCCACTTGGGAGTATGCTTGCCCTACAATGCAGGAAGGCAAAGAGGGGCGCTGGGCGCTTCCTGAGGAAGTTAAAACCTTGCGCGATAGCAAGGGCAATGCTGGGTTTCCAACACCGCCCGCAATGGTGTTGATTAGCAAGAGGGGTGCACAATGAATCCGTTGATGTCAGACCTGTTTAATGCGCTGATTGTAGCGCTGGTGCCGGTGGCGATTGGCGCGCTTGGGTATATTGCCCGCGCAGTGATTAACTACCTGAAGGCACGCCTGGATACAGAGCAGTTTGCAATGCTTGAGGCGCTTGCCCGCACGGCGGTGCGCAGCGTTGAGCAGACCCTTAAGAGCGAGGAAGGCGAAGCCAAGCGCATTGCCGCTATGGCACTGGTGCGCTCTGAGGCTATGAAGCGCGGCATTAAGCTCAATGAGGAAGCCATCAGCGCTGCTGTTGAGGCGGCGGTGTACCAAGAGCGCCTGAAACTAGGGGCTTGACAAACTAAACCCTACCCATTCACGATGCATATGCGGCGTAGTCTGCCGCCTATAGGGGAGGTTTAAAATGGATAGGCTTGATGAGTTTAGGGCGCTACAACCCCTGAAGGGGCCACGCTGCACCTATGAGTTGATGGAGTTAGACCCATCAGACCGCGCGGCGCTTGATGAGGCGATACAAACCGTGAGCATCACCAGCAAGGCTATTGAGCTCTGGCTGGAAAAGCGCGGGTATCGTTGGCGCTACTTTGCGATTGCACGCCACCGGCGCGGTGAGTGCAGGTGCACCAATGTCTGAGGGGCTTGATGAAATCCTAAAGGTGCAGCAAGAGCTTGACGCTGCCAAGCGCCCAGAGCGCAAGCACGCTGAGGGCTGGGAGCCTGGGATTCAATGGGATGGCAAGCAGGGCACCATTACCACTGACGCGCTGCCAGCTGAGAATGCGCCAGATTGGTCAACCATCCTGAAGGTATGGGGCTTAAACCCAGACCTGTTTGAGGTGGTTGAGCCTGTGCTGTTCAATGTCTGGGGTGACCCGCTAGGGAAACTCAACCGGCAATGGAAAGGCAAGGTGGTGCAAAAGCGCGTTGCCGCTGACAGTGATGTTTCGGCAATGATTGCAGAGATTAAGCGCTACAAACCCAAGCGCCCACCTGTGCGTGAGGATGGCGTGGCGCTGCTAGTGGCGGTGAGTGACCTGCAAATGGGCAAGGGCGAAGGGGGCGGCAGCGCCGGCATTGTGGATAGATTCCTTGCAGGGATTGGCGAGGTTGAGCAGCGATGGCGTGAGCTTGTGAAATCAGGCAGACCACTAAAGCGCTTGGTGGTGGTTGGCTTGGGTGACCTTGTGGAATCCTGCAGCGGGCATTACGCAATGCAGGCTTTCCAAGCTGACCTAGATAGGCGCGAGCAGGTGACGGTGGTGCGGCGCTTGATGGTGAAGGCGCTCACTCACTGGGCAACCTTTGCGCCTGAAATCATTGTTGCGGCGGTGCCTGGTAACCACGGCGAGAATCGGCAGAGCGGCAAGGCGTACACCACCTTTGGGGATAACGATGATGTGGCAACCATTGAGCAGGTGGGTGAGATAATCCGCGCTAACCCAGCCTATGACCACATTGCGTTTGTGTTTCCTAAAAATGAGTTAACGCTAACGCTTGATGTGTGCGGCACCATTGTTGGCTTGGCACACGGGCACCAAATGAAGGGCACCAGTGAGGCTTGGTGGGCAAAGCAGGCGCTGGGGTTCCAACCCATTGGCGATGCGCAGCTACTACTCACGGGGCATTACCACCACCTGATGGTGAAGCAATCAGGAGCGCGCACGCATATCCAAGCGCCAGCGCTTGATGGCGGCAGCCAATGGTTTACTGAGCAGGCAGGCGTAATCGCGCCAGCGGGCCTGCTCTCTGTGGTGGTTGGCAATGGCTCGTGGGATGACCTGCGGGTTTTGCCTTGCGATGCCGGCACTCCACGCGCGTAAGGAATACCCGCCCTACGGATACTGTGAGGGGTGTGGAGGCGTTGCCCGCGTTTGGCGCTGCAATGAGCGTATTGTTACTTTAGGCGCAGGCTTTGCGGTGGTGGAGGGTGAGGGTTACTGCAAGGAATGCATCAGCTTGGCACTGCGCTTGGCTGATATGCCAGAGGATGACTGAGCAGCCCTGAGAGGCTGCGAGCCCCGCCCGTTCCCTCCTCACGGACGGGGCTACCCCCAGCACGATTGTTACAGTATCCAGCCTGCATAAAAAATAGCCACGCAACAGGCGTTGCCAACGCTTGACAGCCGTTGCAGGGGGGTGTACCTTGTGGGAGTCAGGGAGTGAATCCACCAAACGGTGGGCCTGATAGGGAGTGAAAATGATTAGCGAAATGCGCACCACGGAGTACAGGGATTTGCCGGCAACGAGGGATTGGACAGAAATTACAGAGCTGCTAACAGTTGTTTGGAACTACGATGCATACCAGTTTGATGCGCACCGCACAGGCTGCCAAGACCTTGGGAAGGTTGAAGCGCGATATTTCCACCCGGCAGCAACGCTTGATGTTGCAAAAGACATTGCAGCAAACGGTTGCAATGAGGACACAGAGGATTGTGTGTTGCGGATTATGCCTTGCGCAAAGGCTGCGCTTAAGGCGGTGCGCTGATGCGTACCCTAATTGCTGAGGCGCTGAGTGTGGCGCTGTTTATGTTTGCAATGGTGCTGCTACTAGCAGCGGGAGGGATGCAATGAAACTTGACCGCAGGAATCAACCAAAGACCTATACGCAAATGCCGATTAGCACCAGCCTGCTGCGTGAGCAGCGGCTGCGCGCTGAGATGCTGGGCTTTATCGCGCAGCTCTGCTTTGCGTTTGCTGGGCTCATTTTCGTAGCGGCGCTGATTGGCTAGTGCCGGTGTATCTGTACCGCTGCGATAGATGCGGCGGGGGTGGTGAGGAAAGGCAACACCCAATGAGCTCAACGGAAAGCCAGCGCTGCGGCAAGTGTGGGCGCGTAATGCGGTTGCTGTATTCAGCACCCGCAACGGTTTACAAGGGCACAGGCTGGGCAAAAAAAGATAGGAGGGAAAGCAATGGGTAAGCAATACGAGTTTGTGAAGGCAGAGCAGCGCAGCCCAGAATGGTTTGCGTTGCGTAAGGGCGGCATCACCGCCACTGATGCGGCGGTTATCGCTGGGCTCAGTGAGTATAAAACGCGGTTTCAGCTCTGGGCAGAAAAGACCGGCGCGGTTGATGAGCAGCCCGCAGGTGAGGCCGCAACGCGCGGCATCCTGCTTGAGCAGGCAGTGGCTGACTGGTACACGCTGGAAACAGGGCGCAAACTAAAGCGCAGCAATGGCGTGGTGCGCTTGGTGGAGATTCCTTGGGCAATGGCAAGCCTTGACCGCACGGTGGTGCGTGAGCCTGGGCTGGTGGAAATCAAAACCAGCGTGAGCCCGCGCTGGAGTCTGTACCCTGTGCCCCCTGAATTTGTGGCGCAAGTGCAGTGGCAAATGTTCATTACAGGTGCACCTTGGGTTGATGTTGCGGTGCTGCTTGGTGGGCTCAAGTTTAGGTGCGAGCGTGTGAAGGCTGACCTAAATTATCAAACTGAGCTCTATCAAAAGGCGGTGCAGTTTCGCAATCTGATTGAAACCGGCTGGGCACCTGAACTGGTAGGCGAGGATTCAGACACGCTTGCCAAGGTGGTGCCCCAGACCACTGAGGAATGGGCGCAGGCAAGCGGCAGCATAGAGCGCGTGGCGGCGCTTTACGCTGAGAAACTGTACGAAAGCAAACTTCTTGACCAAGAGCTACAAAACCTTGCCATCAGCCTTAAGGAAGCAATCGGTAAGGGCGTAGGAATTGTTGGCGCTGGGTGGCAAGCCACTTGGAAACAAAACAAAGCCAGCCGCAAAACCGATTGGCGCGCGGTGGCAGAGGCGGCAAAGGTGCCGCAGGAAATCGTTGATGCGCACACTCAGGAAGTGCCTGGGGCGCGGGTATTCAAGTTTAAAGATGGAGGCGCAGAATGAGCAAGGAAATCGCAGCGGCGCTGGCAGCGCCATTTGATGAAAGGGATTTGAAGCACCGCCCTGGGCGTGCCGGGCTCGTGTTTACATACGCTGATGCCCGTGCGGTAGCGCAGCGTTTGGATGACACCCTAGGCATTGAGGGCTGGCAGTTTGAGGTAAAGGTGGCTGACGCTGCCCGCTCAGTGGTGCACGGCAGCTTGTGCTTGGTGATTGATGGCAAGACCACCATAAAACAGGACTTTGGTTATCCCAACGGGCCGCAAGATGACGAGCCTTTAAAGTCAGCGGCGAGCGATGCCCTGCGCCGGTGCGCGGCTCAGGTGGGCGTAGGGCGCAGCCTTTACAGCCCCGATAAGAGCCTTGGGGGTACCAAGATGCCACCCAAGCCGCAAACGCTCGCCAGCGTGCGGGAAAACAGGGAATACGGCGATTCTAGCGATGGGGTGACAGCCCCTACTGATGATGCGCAGCTTGCCCTGCGGGCAGCAATGATTTTTGCGGAGTCAGCGGCTGACGATGCCTGCAGCCACGGGCAGAAATGGAGCCTGAAGCCTGGGGGCGTGAGCAAGGCAACCGGCAAGCCCTACCAGCCTTTCTGGGCTGCCTCACACAAGGCACCTGATGGCACTTGGTGCAAGGATAAGCCAAGCGCCAAGTGGGTAAAAGAGCACAGCGAGCCTGCGGCACCAAAGTTTGTGCCTGAGGATTCACTAGAGGAGCTGCCCTTTTAGGCAGTAACGCTTGGGGGGCTGGTGGCGGGTTACGCCAGCCCCCCGCCAAGATGGAGGTTAACGATGTCACAAGGCGCGTGGATAAAACTAACGGTGGGCTGGGATGAGGATGAGCAGATTGCCCTGCTGCCTGATGGGGCGCAGTTGGCGTATATCAAACTGCTCACCCGTGCCAAGCGCCAGAGGCCGCAGGGCTCGTTTGGCTCAATGGCACACCTGAAGGCGCTAATGCCGAAAAACCTACACCGGCATTTATCAACATTGGAGAAAGTAGGGCTTATTTTTTTACAAGATGAGCGCGTTTATTTGCGTAATTTTTCTAAGTACCAAGTTGACCCAACTGTTACAGAGCGCTCTGCACGATGGAGAAATGCCAAAAGCAACGGTTATGCAACGGTTGCGCAACGGTCTGAGAAAGAGAAAGAGAGAGAGAAAGAGAAAGAGAGTGACACTTATACTAAACCGCTGAGCGTGGGTGCGATTCTGCGCGGAGGTGGGCGATGATGCGAAACAGCGAGGCTAAGCACATTGACACCACGGAGATTGACGGGCTCATTGAGGGAAACCCTAAGTGGGGATTTAGCAATGTTGACCTAATCGCTGAGCGCAAAGGTAAGTTTCTTATCCAAGAGTGGAAGCGCCCTGATGAGGGTGTGAGCGTAGGGCAGCGCGGGCTGCTCAGCGCTCTGGCAGCTACTCCTGGCTTCACGGTGCTCATTGTGACCGGCTACACAGAGGGCACGGCAATGACGGTGGAAAGCGTTGACTATCTGCCCAAATTGAGCGCTGCACGCTGGGATGGTGGCAGCGGGCAGCTCACGCACATTGGAAACAGCGTGGCTGACCTGCAGCGCGCCATTCAGGGGTGGTATGCCAAGGTTGATGGAGGCGGGCTATGAGCAGGCTCATTGCGCTGATGGGGCCGCAGGGCAGCGGCAAGAGCACCTTGGCTGAGATGCTGGTAGAGCACGGCGGGTATCACCGGCACGGCATTGCCGATGGCATCAGGCAAGTAATCCAGCAGGCATATCCTGACCCCATTGCCAAGGATGAGGTGCTTGAACTGCAACGCTTCAGCGGCAAGGTGCGCCTCACTGGGCGTGAGTTGATGCAAGAGGTTGGGGCAGCCCTGCGTGATGTTGACCTACACTTTTGGCTGCGCATTTGGTCAGCGGGGTACAGCGCGCTGAGCAGCAGGGGCATCAGGGTGGTGGTTGACGATGTGCGGCTACCTAGCGAGGCGCAAATGCTTCGCATCATTGAGCCCAGCGCCTTAGTGATACGGGTATACGCTGACCCTGAGGTTAGGCGCGCAAGGCGTGGGGGCTCGCTGATTGGCAGCGGTGATATCACTGAGCTGGCGTGGGAGGGTACGCCTTTTGATGCCACCATTGACACCACGCACCGCACGCCTCAGGATTCATACGCGGCGCTTGCCGCAGCCATTGAGGGGAGGGCAAATGTTTGAGCAGTTAAACACACTGTGCGCACAGGTAGGCTATCGGTTTGACGCGCTGCTTAGCGAGCCTGACCGGTATTTGTGCGTGCTGGCTGATACCCTAGGCGGTGAGTTAGTTTTTTCTGGCAACACGCCAGAGGCGGCAGTTGAGGCAGCCATTAGCAGGCTGGCAGAGCTGACGGGAAAGGTGGCACATTGAGCGCGTTTGATGCAATCGGTTTAATCATTGCGGCATTTCAAGCCACGCTAGGCGGGCTTGTGCTCGCATCTCTGCCAAGCAGCCGTAAGGCGGGCAATGCTGGCATTGCACTGCTGTTTGCGGTGGTGAGTTTTGCAGCCGCGCTTTGGATTGGTAGGGCGGTATGGCAGGGGTAAAGACTTCGCGCGGTGGCGCGAGCAAAGCGCCGGTATTTACGCCAACGCTCTGCGTTGAGTGCGGCCAGCCGCTGCTCAATCTCAAAGATGCTAAGCGCGTGCTGCGCATCAGCTACACGCCAAAGAGCAGGCGCTTGCAATGGCTGTGTGGCGGGCATATCAAATGACCCGCGTAGAGCGCGCTGCGCCATTTCTTGATGACCGCGTGATTGCGGTGCAAGAGGGCGCTGATGCGTGGTGCGAGGAACCTGGGGTTGGCGGGCGCGCGTGGTGCATTCTCTCGCAGCGCTACGCTGATGCCATTGCGCCTGAAGGGTGGTTTTTCTTGTACGAGGGCATTGGCAACCGCAAAACAAATGCTGACCTTGTGAAGCACGGGCTGATGGAATTGCAGCCAAGCCGGTTTACTTTGAGCGATGGCGGCACTGCGCAGCTCGCAAGGCTGGTGCCGTGATGGGCCGCTTTAAGGATGAGGCAATTAGGCAAGGCATTGACCCAGCCAAGAGCCGCAAGGGGAAAAACGCGAGGGCACGCGGCAATGCGTTTGAGCGAGAGATTGCAAAGCGGCTAGGCGGGCAGCGCGTGGGGCAGTTTGGCGGCAAGCAGGATGTTGCCAATGACTGGATTGCGGTGCAGTGCAAGGTGGGCGGCAGCTTTAGCGAGCGCCAATGGGATTGGCTGCAGAGCGTGCCGGTGAAGGGTGACCAGCTCAGGGGGCTGGTGATTGGTGACAGCCCTGGGGCTGGCGGCGGGCGTAGGCGTGCGGTAATCCTGCTAGACCTAGATGACTTCTGTGACTGGTTTGTTACACCGCCAGAGCCTGAGGATGCAACGGGTTGACAGCGTTGCAATGGGATGCGTATGATGCCTACAGCAGCGAGGAAACCGGCAAGTTGCTGGGGCTGCAAAAGGAGTGAAACGATGAAGCTGAAAGTGGGACACATTGAGGCGCTGATGTTCAACCCAGCACGCGGTGGGTTTGGCTACCTAGGCTGCCGGGAATATATGACCGCTAAGCAAAAGGCTTACGGTGACCGCCAGCTACTGAAGTTTGCCAATGCAAACGGCTGGGATTTGTCTGACCTTTTCTACTGGGCAGACAGCAAGGCTGGCCGCTGGTTTGGTGATGCAATCGTTGGCGGTGGTAAGCCCACCGTACAGGCTGACTGATGACGGCACTGCTGCTGGCGTTGAGCTTGGCGCTCAACCCAGCAGCGCTACCCCGCTCACACGGTGTTGCCTCTTGGTATGACGCGGAACGCAACGGGCAAAGCACCTGGTACAGCAGGGCGGGCATAATCAATTACGCAGCGGCTGCAGGCTGGCGCTGGGGGCAGAAACCGTATATGCTGCGTGTCTGCCGGCAGGATGACAAAACCAAATGCGTAGTGGTCACCGTGGTTGACTGGTGCGGCAGGTGCAATAAAGATGCGGGGGAGAGATGGCACAAAAACAGCAGGATACTGGACTTGAGCCCAGCGGCTTTCACAAAGCTGGAAAGTCTGGGGCGGGGGCTCGTGCGCGTAACCATTCAAGCAATCCAGCCGCGCTAGCGCTCATTGAGGATTTTCAGAGCGGCGTAAGGATGTGGGCCAGCCGCCTGAAGGTGAAGCCTAACCGGCTCTTTGGGATGACTGAGATGCACCAGCGCAGTGTGCACTGGATGCGTGAGCGCTACTTTGGCGGCGTGGTGCCAACGCTTGATGAGGTTGAGTGGGTGAAGGCGTATGCGCTCGCCACCAAGGTAAGCCTCACGGCAGTTGATGAGCTGCGGCGCTACCGCGTGGTGGTTGAGCAAATGTGCCGCACCTGCGTAGGCGCTGAGGGCAATGACCGATTCCCCAAATGCTGGGATGCAACCTGCCCGCTGCGCCCAATCAGCCCGCTGCAGCTCTCTGACCGCGCAAACCATAAGCCACCACTAGATGCTGACCGTGCCTACGAGCGAGAGGGTGACGCTTAGGGTAGGCTCTCCACTACGCCTGTGATTCACTCCACAGGCACCCCGCCCGCTGCTGGTTTCCTCCCAGCGGCGGGCGCTACTATTACCGGCGGGGCGGTGTAGATGCGGCGGCTCATTAAGGCATAGCCTGAGCGCGCTAAACGCGGGGTGCAACTCCCCGCCCGCTCCAACATACTTAGGGGAGGCGGCAAATGGAAATTGACTTTAGCGATACCCGCAAGAGGCTTGGGCGCAGGGCCGATGCCTTTGAGTTTATTGCCAAGAGCCTGTGGGCACTGCAGCGCCCAATTAGCATTGTTGAAACTGGCTGCGCCCGCCAAGCCGATAACTGGGAGGGTGACGGGCAGAGCACGCTGGTGTGGGAGTGGCTTATTAATTTCTGCGGTGGTACGGGCATAAGCTTTGATATTAGCCCCGTGAGCACTGCCTACGCTCGCACTCAAGTCAAGAAAATGCAGATTGAGCAGATTGACTCAGTAACCGGCTTGCGGAGCATTGCCAACCCGCAGGCTATTGACTTTCTCTACCTGGACTCATTTGACCTGACTGAAACCAATGAGTCAGCCATACACCACTTGGCAGAGCTCACAAGCGTATACGCCAGACTGCGCAGCGGCTGCATCATTGCGGTTGATGACTGCTTTAGTGACACCAAGGGCAAGCACCTAGCGGTTGCCGCATTCCTAAACTGGCTTGGCGTGCAGCCGGTGCTGCGCTCATATGTGACCGTGTGGGTAAAGCCCTGATGGCAAAGCTAGATAAATGGGACACGCTTGAGGCGTACCTTGCCACCGTGCAAGAGGCGCTTAACCTGACCCACTGGCGCGTGAGCATTGCGCGCGAGGCATCTGATGTTGACGCTTGGGCTGATATTCAGGTGACTTCGCAGGCCGCCTTCACCGCTGAGCTGCGGGTTAGCCACGATTGGTGGAGCCAGACACCTGAGCGCCAGCGTGAGGTGATGTGCCACGAGGTGCTGCACCTAAACAGCCACCAGACTGATGCGGTGGTTGATAACCTAGAGAAAGCCTTGGGAGAGATTGCGTGGGCGATATTCAGCCCGCAATACGAGGATGCGACAGAGCGGGCGGTTGACCATATTGCCAAGGCGATTGCCCAGCACCTACCGCTACCGGCACTGCCAAAGGCGTGAGGTTCCAGCGCCCGTGCCTAGACTGCGGCACGCTGACCCCGCAGGGCAACCGCTGCAGCTTGCACCGCAGGCAAGCCCAGACACGCTGGAAAGCAGGCGTGCCTAACCCATATGCCAATGCCGCGTGGAAACGGTTGAGCGCGCTGGTGCGAAGCAAGCGCCCGTGGTGCGAGGGTTGCGGCGCAGCCAATGTGCGCCTGACCGTTGACCATCTTGACCCAATCAGCCAAGGCGGCGCGCTACTTGCGCCAGAGCACCGCTTACGCGTACTATGCTTGCAATGTCACGGCAAGGTGACCAAGCACAAATAGGGGAGGGCTTATGGCACGCATAGCGTGGTACAGCAACAGCTGCGCGATACCAAGTGGATACGGTCAGCAAAGTGCTCAGGTACTTCACAGGATGGTAAAAGATGGGCACGAGGTAGCGCTTACCGCAAATCACGGCGCACAGGTGATGATGAATTGCGCGCACGGTCACATCATCCTGCCTGAAGGGTTGATGCGCTACAGCATTGACGCTGCGCCAGAGAATATGCGCGCGTGGTTTGAGAATCGCAAAGATGCGTTTGGGGTAGTGCTCTTTGACTTGTGGCCCCTTGTTGGCGTGGATGCATTCAAAGATTTAAACCTTGCCTGTTGGACTCCCGTTGACCATCAGCCGGCACCGCCACTTGTGGCTAAGTTTCTCAAGGATGGCGGGCACCACGCCATTGCAATGAGCCGCTTTGGTGAGCAAATGCTGCTTGACGCAGGGCAGCCGCGCGCTGAGCTTACCTATATTCCGCACGCCATTGACCGCACCGTGTTTAGCGATATGGGCAAGGATGCGCGCAGTGCAATGGGCTTTGAGCCTGATGACTTTGTGGTGGTAACTAACGCAGCCAATCGGGGCCGCATACCAGTGCGCAAGGGGTTTGGTTCTATGGCTGATGCAATGAGCCGCTTTATGGCTGACCGCAAAGATGTTAAGTGGATGTTGCACACTGAGCCCAATGGTCACAGTGAAGGCGTTAACTTGCCGCGCCTGATGACTGCTGTAGGGATTGACGCGCAACGCGTGCGCTATCCGCACCCAGTGCATTGGCGCAATGGTATCCCTGATACTGCCATTGCCGCAATGCTTTCCGCATCCGATGTGCAGTTACTCACAAGTATGGGTGAGGGCTTTGGGATTCCAGCCGTGGAGGGGATGAGCACGGGTACACCGTGCGTGGTGAGTGACTTCAGTGCGCAGGCTGAGTTGATTGGGCCGCATAGCCACAAGGTGAAGGTGCAGCGTGAATGGGATGAGTTCCAAGTTTCCTTTTTTGCTATCCCAAATGTGGATGAGATTTACAAGGCGCTGCAAGCAGTCTATGAGGAAACCAAGGCTGGAAAGGTTGACCGCGCTGCGGTGCGCGCAGCCACTGAGCAATACGAGGCTGACACGGTATATGAGCAAAGCTGGAAACCGCTGATTGAGCTGATGACGGCGCGCACCAAGCAACCGGCACAGCCGCAGCCTAACCGCGCACAGCGCAGGGCTAAGCGCTAATGCATACGCAGGAATGGACAGGGCGCAAGATACACATAGAGAGCAGCGCCACGCACGATGGCAAATACTCTGACTGGAGGCGCAACCGATACCCAGACCTGAAGGGTGACCGCGCTTATTGCACTGACATAGATTTTATTGAGTGGCGCAATGGGCGGGCAGCCGCTGTGCTTGAGTGCAAACGCGGCACGATGGCTGACGCAATTGAAACACTGCTAAGGCAGCGCTGGGGATTCCAAGGGCAGGTGATTGCCACCGTTGCCCACGCGCTGCAGGTGCCTGCATATATCGTTGCCATACAGGATGCGCACAAGGAATCAAAGGGCTACGAGCGCGCCAGCTTTACGGTGGTGCAGATGCATTTGCCAACACCTTGGCTGAGCAATAGCAGGGCGCTGGTGCCAGCCTTGCTTGCTGGCCTTGGCAAGCCGGTCACGATGGATGAGCTGGGCTATGCAGACTTCATTGCTTCACTGTGAGTTGACCGCGCAGGGAGGGGGGTTTAGAATCTGCGCGCACGCACACGCAGGGAATCCAGCGCCGAGTGCCACGCAGGCACGGGCATTTGTTACTAGTGGGGGTTTAGGTTGCCCAAGCAGGTAGTGCCAAACGAAATCAAAGCACGGCGGGGCACGCTGAAACCCAGCCGCGTGCCGGTGAATAACGCACCGCTCAAGGTGGTTGCGGCAGCCGATATGCCACCGCCAGCCACGCTTTCACCGCTCGCGCTTGAGGCTTGGCAGAGAATCTTGGAGCACGCAGGCTCTTGGATTGCGGCGAGTGACCGCGAGGCGCTGACGATGCTGGTGCAGGCGCTTGAGTTCCACGCGCAGCTCACAAAACAGATTGCGGAGCAGGGCGCAGTGTTACTTACTGACAAAGGCTATGCTTACGCCAATCCTGCAGTTGGAATGCGCGCAACCCAAGAGGAAGGTATTAGAAAGTGGATGAATCAACTGGGCTTGACACCGGCAGACCGCACCAAGCTGGGGCTGGCAATGGTGGAAAGCGTAAGCAAGGTAGAGCAGTTTCGGCAGAGGCTGGCAGCCAAGGATGGCCACCCCGCTGGCTGACCCCGCTTGACCCCGCTGACCTTGGGCGCAGCCTAGGTGATGTGGTGGCTGACTTCGCTGAGGCGCTGGTGCCCATTGCCAAAGATTCACTAGGTGGGCTCGCGGGAGAGCCGCTGCAGTTCAAAGTGTGGCAGCGCAACCTGCTGCGCCATATGTTGGCGCGCAAGGATGACGGCACTTTTACGCACCGCTTTTTTCTCACGGGCATTGCACGGAAAAATGGAAAAACAGCGTTGGCTTCAACGCTGCCAATTTTCTTTGGGCTCTATGGCGATAAAGGCGGTGAGATTCTGAGCGCAGCCAATGAGCGCGAGCAAGCCAAACTGGTTTTCTCTCACGCCAAGCGGGCGGTGGAGTTGAGCCCAGAGCTGGGCGCACAGGTGAAACTGTTTAGGGATGCAATGGAGTTTAAGGGCACAGGCACGGTATACAAAGCCATCAGCGCAGAGGCGTACAGCAAGGAAGGCTTAAATGCCAGCCTAGTG
>Ga0315901_10007465_pt1 | contig 12887 bp, 8 predicted proteins | sample LakEriMetagenome_10_FD_203761 | JGI IMG/M metagenome (GOLD analysis project Ga0315901, IMG submission 203761) | Freshwater fungal communities from buoy surface, Lake Erie, Ohio, United States - Buoy 2 MA116 | ecosystem: Environmental > Aquatic > Freshwater > Lake | place: USA: Lake Erie, Ohio... | reverse complement strand
GACTTTCCGGATCAAGCTTGTTCCAGGTGATTTTCTCATTCGGCACCGCACCGCTGTAGCCGCCGTAACTGGTGTCCGCGTCGCTGATCTGAGCGAAGTACGCCCATCGCCGTATGTTCTCATCGCCCAGGTCTTGAATCCACATAGGTACTGCGCAAATCGCAAAGTCCCCAGCGATACCTCCACCGATTTGGAAGAAGCCCACCGGTCGTTTGGCAGCTACCGACCGGTACCATTCTGCGAGATGCTGCATTTGCTGCGTGCCGCTCTTCAGCGCTGAATGGGATTTTACGGTGCCATCCATTACCCGAGCTGCGAACATGTTGCCGAGTGTGCTGTCCTCGATCCCGGGAGAATAAATCGGTATCCCCGCCTCCTTGGCAGCAATCATCCATGAATGCTCGCGAGGGATCTGATAGTGCTGCTTGAGATCCTCTTCATCCAGGATCCTGAACATGTACTCGTACGGGAAATACTGTTTGCCACTTTCAGCTGCCTCTTTCCAATACTTCACTAATCGATCTTGCATGTGCATCATCACCGTTTCCGGAATGCATGTGTCCGTAACGCGATTGAAGCCAGAGTCGCGCAGTTCTATCTCATCCTCCGTGCTTAAGGCTCTCCAATTGGCGATCGTCTTGTACTCATTGTGCGCGAACAGGTTGAAGAGATCCTCTTCGAGATTGGCAGCCGTACATGAGATCGCATGCACTTTTCCTTTGCGGATCATTTCAGCCAATGAGATTCCGATTTCGGCGGTGCTCATCGCTCCGGCCAAAGAAACCAGCATCAAACCGTTGTCGTTCTCGATGAACGACTTGTAGGCTTTCGCCGCAGACACGGTTTCACGCGCATTGTAGTGGCGAAAATGCTTGTCCATGAACGCGGTGATGCTCATCGCTTGGCCCAATCTCTAACTCAAAAACCGAATGGATATGCACAGAGTTCTAAAAACACCGAGGTCTCAAACAAAGGTATCCTCGGGGAAAACAATTACTGCCGAGACATCGGCATCACGACATACGAGTACTCGTCATCGGTATGAAACAAGGCGGGTTCCGTGTTGCTGCGCACTTCTAGGTAGAAGACCTTGTCCATGTCCAGCACCTTAAAAAACTCGCTCACAAAGCGATAGTCCATGGTGATGTTGATGGTATCACCTGTATAGGCGATGGGGATTTCAATACGGGATTGACCTACATCAGCAGTCTTGGCCGTCACCACTAAAGTTCCATTGCCGAACGCGAACTCCACTCCGCGACTCTCTGGATCCGCCACGATGGAAGCTTGCCGAATCGCTGAAAAGAAGGGACCGACGATCCCTTCGATACGTGTCCGGCCTTCGCTGCTCGGCATCACCATCCGCCAATTCGGGTAGCGACCTTCGATCAATCGCGAGTAAATCGTACAGCGGTTTGTTCTCAGAAGGATATCATTGGTACGGGCCGCGATCTGAACCATCTCATCCTTGTCGGTGATCGAACGCTCAATCAACTGCAGCGTCTTGGTCGGAACAATCGTCGACATCCCCGAGTTTTTGTATCCATTGATCGACGTCCCTTTACCTTTCATGCAAGCCAACCGACGTCCATCGGTTGCGACTGCGACGATGGCATCCCCTTCGATCTCAAACAGAACGCCACCTAATTGGTAGCGAGTGCTCTCATTGTCAGTCGCAAAGACAGTCCTTCGGACCAACTCTCGAAAAAGCCCCGACGGAAGCTCGAAGTAGCTGTCCTCACTGAATTTTGCAACACTGGGGAACTCATCTGCGTTGGTGAGGGGCAAGTGAAACTCGGAGTTCTGCCCTAAGATATCGATGGAGTTTCCGGTCGTCTCAATCGTCAGCTGCTCATCGCTCGTCTCACGAAGAATATTCCCAACCCGTCCAACGCTCAGCAGAGCTTTACCCGCCTGCTGGACGTCCACATCCTCCACCTCAAGCCGAACACCCGCTTCTTGGTCGGTCGCCATCAAGATAACTCGGTCTTCATCCGCTTCTACCTTGACGTTCATCAGAACATCTTTTGGACTTCGTGTAGGGACAAGAGCGGATGCGATTTGGAACGCCCCGAGAAACTTATCTCGCTTGCAAACGATTTTCATATACCAAAGCCCTCGGATGTTGAAACCGAAAATCCATGCCGAACCGTTGATGGCGAGAGTGCCCCAACTCGGCCTTCGACCAGCCCATTGTTTTACCGTCGATCCCACGTTTCTAGAAGTGGGGCGGCCCGCATTGGATCGTCCGTTGATCGCAGGAATTTCCTTGGAAATTCGCGAGATATCGATGGTTTGCCACCCCCGTGAAAAAACAGCCTAGGAAGTGCGGCAACCATTCGGACGATCAGGCTCAGACGGTCAGGCTCAGACGATCAGACTCAGACGGTCAGACTCAGACGACCTAGAGTGCGCGTCCATAGGTGCATGTGAACTCGCCCAGCCACTCCGCTTGCCCCGCATCCAGCTTCCTCGGTGGGCACCGCCAGGTCCAGTTTCCAGTCGAAGTTCCGGGAGTGTTCATTCGCGCGTCGGCGGGCAAGCCCAACAAATCTTGGATCGGTGAGATAGCCAGTGCCGCCACCGAACTCCAGATCGCTCGCATCATTCCGCGGTGAATCTCACTCGGCGCACATCCGAGATACTTCAGGGCGAATTTCTTTTCCGCATCGATTTCCGCTTGAGTTCTCGTGCTTCCTTCCCCGGCGACGCTCTCGTACCAACCTACAACCGTGTCGTTATCGTGCGTGCCGGTATATGCGATGCAGTGGACGGGATAGTTGTGCGGCAGATCTAGCGATGTCGCAACACCTCCACCAAAACCAAACTGAACAATACGCATCCCCGGAAAATGGAACGCATCCCGGAGCGCGTGCACCTCGGGGGTGATGAACCCCAGATCTTCGGCAATCACCGGTAGTTCCCCGTGTTGTCCGTGTCCCAGGCCATGCCGAATCGCTTGGAAAAACTCATGCCTCGGCCCAGGTTTCCATTCGCCGATCCTTGCATCCGGGTGGTGCGCTGGTATCTCCCAGTACGATTCAAATCCTCTGAAATGGTCTATCCGAATCAAATCGCACAATTGAAGGATCCGCTTGAATCTTCGAATCCACCAATCGTAATGGCTTTGGCGATGCGCATCCCAACGGTAAAGAGGATTGCCCCAACGTTGCCCTGTCACCGAAAAATAGTCAGGTGGAACCCCAGCAACTACTGTGGGACGACCATTCGAATCGAGTTCGAACAGATGTTGTCCGGACCACACATCCGAGCTATCCATCGAAACAAAGATCGGGATATCACCGATGATGCCCACTCCCAACTCGGCGGCGTAGCGACGCAACTCCGCCCATTGGCGTTCGAAAAGAAACTGGATGAAGGCCTCGAAATCGCAAGCAATTCGCAATTTGTCGTACCAATGGGCAAGTGCGCTCGGCTCGCGCCGCGCCAACGTTGGCTCCCACTCGTACCATGGTTTGTCCGAGTGATAGGCCTTGCTTGCAGTGAACAAACAGTGCTCGTCCAACCATTGCGACTGGTCATGCCGAAATTGCTCGAAGGCGCCGTGCAGTTGGCCACCATGGGCTTCATGACGGGATTGCTGGAATCGGCGAAACGCCATCCGCAGCAGTTCCATCCGCTGGCTCGAACTTTTCTCAAAATGAACTTTGTGCGCGTCGGCCTCGTGAAAATGAGAAACAGCTGCGTCCCAATCCTCCTGCTTGAGCAAACCATCGCGCACCAATAACGCGGGACTGATGAGCAAGGCGTTTCCAGCGAAGGAAGAAGGTGACTGGTACGGCGAGAAGCCATATCCCACCGGCCCTGTCGGCAGGATTTGCCACCAGCGCTGTTTGCTCTGGTGCAAAAAGCGAACAAACTCGTACGCAGACGGTCCGATATCCCCGGCTCCTAGATCACCGATGCTCCATGGCCCATCGGTACCTGGCATGAGGTCGGCATGGGAGTAACCTCGCAATCGCGCAGGCAACGAGGTGACATGAAGCAACTGACCACTAGCGCGACGAAAAAGGGAATCCATAAAATGTCTGCTGGTTTGTAAATTTCCGGCGATCGAACCATTCGGTGCGCATCGATGCGCGCCTAAGTAATGGTTCGACGATTAGTCGTTGTAAGCTGAATCAATCAGGGGGACTCAGCATGGAACCGAGGGGGTTAAAACTCGCAATTCCCGGGAGTGCGGGGGAACGGGATCACATCGCGGATGTTCGCCATCCCGGTCGTGTACTGAACCATCCGTTCGAGCCCTAACCCGAACCCGGCATGCGGAACCGATCCGAACCGTCGAAGATCGAGGTACCACCAGTAATCGTCCGGTTTGAGACCGATTGATTCCATGCGGCTAATCAAGACGTCGAGACGCTCCTCGCGTTGGCTACCCCCGATGATCTCCCCCACGCCAGGCACCAGAACATCCATGGCGGCCACCGTCTTCCCGTCGTCATTAAGCCGCATGTAAAAAGACTTGATGTCCTTTGGATAGTTGTAAAGGATCACGGGGCCTTGAACATGCTTTTCGGTCAAGTAACGCTCGTGCTCCGACTGCAAGTCGACACCCCAAGCGACCGGGTAATCGAATTTTTCCCCACTCTTTTGCAATATCTCCACTGCCTCGGTGTACGACATGTGAACGAAGGGCTTATCGAGGACCAATTGCAAGGATGCCAACAAACCAGGCTGGATCCTCTTCTCAAAGAAATCCATATCCTCAGCACAGTGCTTCAGCGTCTCGGTAATCATGAACTTGAGATAACGCTCTGCGAGTTGCATGTTGTCGACAAGTTCAAAAAATGCTGCCTCCGGTTCAATCATCCAAAACTCGGACAAGTGCCGCGATGTATTCGAATTCTCCGCGCGGAACGTCGGTCCGAAGGTGTATATTTTGCCGAGTGCACATGCATAAGCCTCGCCTTCTAACTGTCCGCTAACGGTCAAGTAAGATGACTTGCCGAAAAAATCCTTGCTGACGTCCGGCTTGCCATCCGCCATCGGGATTTTGTCCAAGGGCAATGTCGTCACGCGGAACATCTGCCCAGCGCCTTCGCAATCGCTGGCGGTGATTAGAGGAGTATGGACAATTACGAACCCCTCTCCTTGGAAGAACTGATGGGTCGCGTAACTAAGTCGATCGCGGACACGCGTCACCGCTCCGAAGGTGTTGGTTCGAGGACGGAGGTGGGCCCATTCACGCAACTTTTCAAACGTGTGCTGTTTCTTTTGCAGCGGATAATCTGTCGCGCTGGCGAGTCCAAGAACTCGAAGCGATTTCGCTACCATCTCCGTCACTTGACCTTGGCCCGTGCTCCCCTTGATCTCCCCTTCGACTACCACGCTACTGCCCACAGTCAAAGTCAGGACATCCGCTTCGTAATTTGCAAGTTGGCCATCCGCGATGACTTGTAGGTTTCCAAAGGAACTGCCATCGTTGACCTCAATAAAGCTAAATCCTCCTTTGCTATCCCGCCTTGTGCGCACCCAACCACGCACTTGGACGGTACGTCCGATGGAGTCTGCTTTCCGAGCCTCTGTTACCGAAATCCACTGAGTTGCCATAAAGTCCGCCGCCAGGAATTGTTGCGAAGTCAAAGAAGTAGTCATCACTGAACCAGATGACCGCTATTTTCAGCATTCGCGGCAAAATTCCAAGCCGTATCGGAAGATTAAACGCGTGGCACGGGTCGTAACGCGACGGGTTTTGCGATGACGTTACCAGATACGTCGACTTTGCTAGGCAAAATTCGAGCACCTCATGACTGGATGGACCGACCAAGGAGACTCCACCGCGGGTGCGCAGGAGTCTGACTGTCGGTGGAATGTCGGTGTAATGTCGGTGGAATGCCGATGGAACACCGATGCAGCGAAGGACTCTTCGATCGACTATTGGTACGTTGCAGGGAACATCCACATCAGCAAACGATACGGCCACGGATGAGACCATGGGTTCGGCCAAGGAAGCGTTGCTGAAAGTACGCTGATCCCCAAAGCGATATATACCAAACTCCGCAGAGCTTTCGATTTCGAGCTCCGCTCAATCGCCGGGACCGCCAACCAGAGCCAAGCGGGAATCAGCCAAAACAACCAACGGAAACCGCTGCAAACACCTGCATAATTCCGATCGACCACATCCCGCGACGTGTAAAACGCGACGCATGCCAGAGTCACCGCCACGAGTGCCGCCGCAATGCCTTGCTCGCTTAGTACCCACCCGCGGAACGAGTGGCCCAAAGGATGTTCATCGGCTTGATGCTTGGCCAAAGTCCGCCTGCCGCTTTGAATCCACATCCCTCCACCGATCATGCTCCAAAGCCAAAATGGGGTCAACGAAAAAACACCGTGATGACCTATAGTGAAATGCATCAAATACGACCAGCGGTTGGGCTCGCCCCGATCCACTCCCTTTTTGTTTTCAGGAAGCCAGTACGACTTCGGATAATCGTACCAATCGTCCCACGCGTAGATGTTCCAACCGTCCGTGGTCTTCGTAGCAGCAACTCGTACCCCCGTAGCTTCATCGAGAACCTGCTTGACACCATCAAGCCGAGCGGAAGTTACGATCGATTTCTCTCCGAGTTTGAGATTGGGGTACAACGTCGTGTCAATCGCTGCAATCACTTCGGCAACCACCGGTTCATCCGACGAACTGTTTGTCCCAGGTTGAGTGGTCCGAATATTTGCAATCAATGGGCCAAGCCCTCGGTGCGAGTAGGGAGGCCTCCAATCGCCATGCGCCCAAAAGTTGGTCCCCAAAAACGCCACTGCCACTGCGGCGGAACCGATTCCAAATCCGATCAGCATGCGTTTCCAATCTGCGAATAACAAAATACCACCCAGCGCAGTTGCCCATGCCAAGGCCGGCAACTCGCAGGCAACGGTTAACGCAGCGCTGATCCCGACACTCAACCAGACCGACCACGAAGTTGTCTTGCCCTGTTGGGAGTTCTGGATGATTTCCCAAGCCAACGCCAAACTGATGGTGAACAGGATGGCCCCATGAAGATGGTTGTTGAGAGTCGCAACAAACGACGTTAAAAAGGTCCCCCACAGGGCCATGTTCAACACGATCCACCGGACCCATGGATCCGCAACATTTCGCTCGATCCATCGCTGCAACCAGAACCACCATAAGACTAACGGAACTAGATTGGCCACGATCATCGTCAATCTGCCGATAAGGAACGGATCATCCGTCAGCGTCTTTCCGCACAGGATCGTTATCGGTTTGCAGATTGCCGCATACATCAATGTCAACAATGGCGGTTTGCTGGAATAACTATGCTCGATACCATCATCTCCCCGATGACGCACCATATCGATGGTATTCCAGATTTTTGATTTTCCTTTGCTGTCGAGTATCTCAAGATACTTATCGATCTCCCAGCGACCATCCTGCGTCAGCGCAGCGATCGCGCACCACCGCGAGCGATCATTCGCGCTAAGAAAAGGCAATTCGCCGTGCGGCGCAGTGACGCTCACGATGCGGGACAATTGCATGATCGTCGCCAGCGCAATCATGAACCAGCCTAGAAATCGCGAGTCGATCGCAACCGTTCCACTCAGGCTATCGCTCGAAGGAATTTGGTTTCCAGTTCGAAACGATTCAGTTTGATGTCTCATCCGCAGACCCCCGCGTGGAGTGATGGTTCCTGTGTTTTTCCGTATCGGAAAGTCGGCTCTCTTCGGGCCGGCTATCCCCAAGTCGCGATGTTGTTCCAGCGACAGAGTAAGGAGGTCGCCGCATGGTCGAGTTGGCCACCACCAACTCCGCGAGCAGTCCAACCCCCAAGAGTTGCAATCCTACGAGTAGCAGCAAAATTGCAAAGTAGAACAGGGCGCGTTCGTGAAGATGGACTGGATGTTCATACTGCAAGAGTCGAGTCCAAACCCATGCTGCGCTGAGCAAAATCAGGAGCACCGCACCTAGGGCGCACGCTGCGCCTCCCAACCCTCCGAGCAAATGCTGGGGGCGATATCGGAATCGCGTTAAAAATACCACCGTCAGCAGATCCATGAATCCCTTAGGGATTCGAGACCATCCGTACTTGGAAGCCCCGTGCATCCTTGCATGGTGTTGCACCGGTAGCTCGGCAACACGAAACCCTCGAGCCGCTGCCAGTACCGGTATAAAACGGTGCATTTCCCCGAACAAATCAATCTCCTCGACCACTCTTCGCCGATACGCTTTTAAACCACAATTGAAATCGTGAAGCTCCAGTTTGGTGAAAGATCTTAGGATTGCGTTGAAGACGAGCGAAGGCCATCGTTTGTGCCACGGATCGTAGCGCGTTTGCTTCCATCCGCTCACCACATCAAATCCCTCGTCCAACTTGCCCAACAGGCGAGGGATCTCATTCGGATCGTCTTGCAAATCGGCGTCCATTGTCACCAGGAGTTCACCATGGGTATTCGCAAAACCAGCCGAGAGTGCGGCCGCTTTACCGAAATTGCGTCGGAATCGCAGTCCCATCACCTCGGGATGCCGGCCCGCCAATGACTCAATCACATCCCAACTTCCATCGCTCGACCCATCATCGATCAAGAGTATTTCGATGGGATCCTGATTCCGCTGCAATCGGTTCACATCGAGGATCTTCGCGACCAGCTCCTCCAACGAATCCCTTTCGTTGAGTAGTGGTATGACAACCGATAGCATCATAAGGTCAGGCTTCGAGTCGGAACGGAGTTGCGAGAATGATGCCACGCATCACCACGTAAATAATCACCCCGATCAGGATACCAAACAAATCCGCTGAGAAGTCCCCCCAGTCCGCAGTTCTGCCGACCGGAATTTGCGTTAATTCGTCCACACCCGCGTAGATAGTGCCGACGATGGTCGCGATCACTACGTTCTGACTGAGCCGTTTCGGATTGGTCGGGATCGCCCAAGCCAGAAGAAATGCGAGCCCTGTATAAGCGACATTATGGGCGACTTTGTCGTTGACCTTCACCTGCTGGATCGCTTGGGCTGGAATATGCGTCGCGACAACCAACGCTAGCCAATACAAGGCCAGGGCGAGTAATGCAATTCGAACTCCTCGGATAGTCGCCCGCATAAAACCTGATGCACTCCCGGAAAACCTAGCTGCGATGAAATAGATTCGCGAAAATTAGGGTCGCAAAAAACGAAAGCAACCGCGTGAAAGCAGTTGCTTAACATTTTCCAGGGGAGCGCCGCAACCCGAGAGTCCAATCGCTATCAGGATCAGTCCCACCACCACTGGCCTTCACGAAGATCGGTGGGTGCTGCTAACTTTTCCTTTTCATAGTCGATTTTTTGATCGACCGATACATTTTCATCCGAGATCAGCTTGCGTGCGGCGATGTGAACACCTCCTCCGATCGGTGTTACCAGTTGGCCATCCTTCCATACAGCGTTCACGGCCGACTCGACTTGGGTAATGGTTGGATTGGAGCTGACGCTCAGCTTCGCCTCGTCCGCGAAAACGCCAAGATTCCAGCCAGCCTTTTCGTAGAACTCGTTTTCCTGAATGAATGCTGCTGCGATACTCATGTCGAAGAGGCTTCGGAGTTCGCTGAAGACGGGAATTGCTTCTCCAAGGGCTTCGAATTTCTCGGTGAACTCTTGGGTGAACCCGCGACTTGCAGCATCACCAGCACCAGCCCCTCGGCTTCGCTTGCCATTCTTAGCCACAAACTCCTTTTCTCCGGTCAACTTAACACCGCGGCCTTGCAGGCGAAGTGCGGTCTTGTCGTCGTTGGTAGCCACAGAGCTGTAGTCCGCTTCAAAATACCAACGTTGGAGAGCGTTGGCATTCGCTCCTGGTTGAGTACGTGCAATCCAAGGCGTCATCTGGATCATCGGGTTCTCCAAACCGATCCCGATCAACTTCATCCGATAATCGGCCTCAACGAGAACTTGGGCGAAGTGGGTATCGCGCGGAACTCCTCGAATCGAGACCGTTTGGTATCCGAGAGCTTGCTTCATCCCCATCATCAATTGTTGAACATTGACTCGATCTGCTTGGCCTTGGAACTGCGAATGGTACTGATTCATTCGCTTGATACCTTCCTGAGTCGGATCGATCGAACAACCGATCGACGTGGTAGCGCCTTGGCCTGGGGCGAATGCGCGAAGGGCAACCACCAAATCGGTCAATCGCAATACGGACTTACCTGACTTCAAACCAACCCAACGGTTGTCGGAAGTGACGTGAATCTTTTCTGCTGGGCCAGCGACGACAATGTCATTGGAATCGGGCAAGAAGAACACGTATTCGATACGCGTCAATCCTGCCAAACCAAGCGCTTCATCATCCACCTGTTGGTCTTGATCGACACACTGCGCTACATATTTTTCCAGTCGATTCAGCGAAATCTTTCGCATCGGTGAAACGACTGACACACCAGATCGTTCCGACTGCAGTGTCGCGAGCCGTTGCTGCATCGCCACGCTGGCGTCGATTTCGGACACCCGCAGCACCCCTTGCGCGTCGATATCGATACCGGCAACGCCTGTATTGATGTTCACATTGTTCCCACCATTGTTGTTACCGCCATTGTTGTTGTTATTCCCTTGGGAGAAGCCCTGGGAAGCGAACGCCAAGACGGCCGCGCTGGCGACAAAGCCTCGAGTTAAACTGCGGACAAGATTCATGGAATGCATTAGGGAACGCCTCGAAAATGCTATCGAAGGGAAATCCGACGAAAAGGATGCAACTTGGCTGAAAGGCCATCTCGGTCGCCGGGGAGTGTGGTCACCACCCTGCTCACGGTCTCCCTCAAGGATAGTTGCTGGGACGAGCGATATCAACAACTTGCGAAAAATGGAGAAAATAGCTTATTTCGTTTGGGAGGAAAATTAGGGAAAAACGGGCCAATTCGCCAGATTGACTCAAGATAACTTGACGGCGAGCCAGCGAGGACAGTATCTCCCATGGGCGGAGAAGGTGCGGATGATTGCCGACGGGCCCAGGAATCGAGGTTGATTTTCGAAGTCCCCGGCCCTCGGAAGGATTCGCCCCACCCCGAGCCGATTTCGTCGGCCCACGAACGCCGCAATCACGATCACGCAACGTCAGAGCTAGGATGCCCTACTTGTTTCGTTCGGTAATAAACCAATCGGCATTAGCTGCCTACGCGACGATCTGGTTCGGCGTCGTTTTGTGCTATTGGGTGGTCGCCCAACCGGTCGTGCAGTTTCCGTCGACCAGTCCGACCTACTCGTCGCCAACGCCAGGCTACCCTTCTACCGGAACAGCCCTTCCCAGTTCTAGCGTTCCCGGTTCCAACCCTTGGGCGACATCTCCCGCACCGACGTCCAGCAGCGTTCTTCCGCCAGCCACTTCTTACCCGAGTGGCAGCACGTACAACCCCTACGCACCCACCTTTCGCCCAAGCACCGCGCCGTCTTCCAGCACCAATTACCTCAACTCTTGGATCAATTGGCTTTCCGGCAATCCTCCCCCATCGACTTCGTTCGGGCAACCACCTGCTATGCCAACGGGATTCGGTCAACCAACGGGAGCATTGCCCGCAGGAACCATACCCATGGGAACGATGCCCACCGGCGCACCCGCCTATCCGGGGTACCCGTCGGGGAGTATTCCAACCAGCGCATTTCCAACCATGGGGTACCCAACGGCTCCTCCCGCCGCGACCTTTGGTGCTCCGGTCGCTCCGGGCACATATCCCCCCGGTGCCTTCCCTCCGAGCGCATTCTCCTCCCCTGCATACCCATCAAGCGTTTACCCCAATCAGCAACCACCGGTGATGTTCCCCGGCTATGGTCCAAATCCTTATGGTAGCTACCCACCGGGAACATACCCCAACAGCGGTTGGAACGGTTGGTGGACAGGTACAACCACCGCCGTGCAAACCCAGACGGCGCAAACCATGCGTTTGTGCCAAGGCGTTCGCCTGCGTTACACCTATTTGCCCGGCAATACGGATTTCAGCACCCTCGCACCCAACGCATTGGAAAGCAACGATGCTGAGATCTCGATGGTCTTTGCGATCCCAAAGTTTTTCGGACACTCGCAACCTTGGTACTTGATGCCATCGTATGCACAACAAGTTTGGGAAGGTCCATCGACACCAGGCTACGATATGCCCGGCGCTGCCTTCAGCGCCTTCTTGGATAGCTCTTGGGAGTCGGACCCATTGCAAACGCTCGGCACAGAACTTGGTTGGCGTGTAGGTGTTTTTTCAGCCTTCGATGCGGTCAGCTCAAATAGCGTGCGACTCCAAGGCAAAGCATTGGCGAGACTGCGTTGCACTCCCAACTCGACGCTGCGAGCAGGTGTCTACTACATCGACCGTGTGAAAATCAAACTGCTTCCTGCGTTCGGCGTGCTTTGGGTCCCGAATCAAGACACACGCTGGGATATCTTCTTCCCTGAACCAAAACTCTCCCATTACCTTACGACTTGCGGAAACACCGACATCTGGTGGTACGTCACCGGCTATTACGGAGGCGGAACGTGGACAGTAAAGGACGCAAGTGATAGCACCGACGAAGTCGACATCGATGACTTGCGAGCCTTAGTCGGCTTCGAGTTTGGGCGTTCGGATCTGCTCCGACAAGGATTCCGAAGCTTCTTCGGTGAGGTGGGTTACGCCTGGAATCGTCAGCTGGTCTACCGAAATCTACCTGATGGAACCTTGGACATGACGGACAGCCTCGTATTCCGATTGGGCGTGGGATACTGATTCCAAAACGATTATTTCCCTCGAGCGATAGAGTGCTTGATCGAGCGTTTTTGAATTGCGTTGCGTCAACTCCTGGCACTCGGTCAATGCATGCGCTGTTCAACGATGATAGCTTGGCGATCGGTTCGAACTTGCCGAGTCCTAACCGACTGGATTCTCAGCCGAGTTGAACCGTACTCCGTCTGTAGGTCTGAGGCCCT
>Ga0315901_10007464_pt1 | contig 12891 bp, 10 predicted proteins | sample LakEriMetagenome_10_FD_203761 | JGI IMG/M metagenome (GOLD analysis project Ga0315901, IMG submission 203761) | Freshwater fungal communities from buoy surface, Lake Erie, Ohio, United States - Buoy 2 MA116 | ecosystem: Environmental > Aquatic > Freshwater > Lake | place: USA: Lake Erie, Ohio... | reverse complement strand
CACACGCTCAAAGGCAACCGTGTCAAAACCAAGAATGACAACTTCCGAGGTAACATTATCCTTGTTGGCATCCTTGTTATCCCCCGCTGCTGATGGCAGCTGACCCGCTCCATCTTTGGCTGCCAACGTCGCACTGGGGACGCCTTCAGCAAGCTTTGCCGGTGCCTCAATCTCAATATCCAGTGCCACAGGATAAGTCTTATTAGGGTCAAAACCTGCGTTTGGAGCCAGACGCAAATCACCTTCCAGCGGCAACCGATTGCGTTGCTCTTCGGTTAAAGTGACCGGCGCTGCGTGCATGGCACTCATGAGCGTAGTTCCCTTTAACTTCAGCGTATTTGCATCTCCCGCGGGAGCAGCAAAGGTCATCGAACGTGCACCATCTGCGAGGCCAATATCATTCGCACCAAATACTTTGGTAATTTCGGAGGAGCGAGAAAATTCACCGACAGCAATCGGCGGACGCAAAGGATCTAGCTGTGCTAATTGAGTTCCGAACGGAGTAGCGCCCTGATTGGAGATCAGGAGAGAAGAATCGAGTCTGACTCCCAAATCAGCAAACAACTTTGGCATACCGGGATCACGATGTGGATTCAGCACAAGAATCAACCGCCCGCCGCGAGCCAAAAAACGCCGGAGCATATTCTCTACAATCGCTGTATAAGGACCTTTTGCAGGACCTGCGACGACAATCTGAGCGTCTGTAGGCAGTTCTTCGGTGAACTTATGAGGAACAACTTCGTAAGCGCGGTTGCGAAGGATCTCTGCAACAGCATAGTAGTTCCGATTCCCTTCCATGGCTGTCGCATGTTCACCGTTGCCAGTCAGAAAATACACGGTTCTCTTAGACTTCGTCAGACTCAAGATGGCATTTGTTAGTTTGCTTTCAGTGACACTTCCCGTAACTTCGTTACGGTTGTTGTCTTTCGTCAAAAGCACAAGCCGGCTGAAGCCAGTCGGACGAACCTGCTGAAGTGCAGCACGGTCTGCGAGGCTAAGAGCCGCGTGTTGAATTTTGGAAGACTGCTCTGAGTACAAACGCCTGAGTTGGGCGTTTTCATCGCAATAACGTTCACGCGGATCCTGAGAGGGAATACAAAAGATTTGAATCTCGGTCTTCAGATCTTTTAGAACATTGACTGTCTCAGTGCTCAACGAATTGACTTTTCGTTCTGTCAAATCAAACGTATGACTGAAGCGCTCACGATTCAAAAGAGCAGCAAGGCCGACGATAATGGCAATCCCAACAACACTCCACAACACCGCCAGACCAAATTCTTTGGGTGCATAACGCTCTGAGGGCGATGAAATTACACGTCCCTGAGCATCACGCTCCGGCCATGGAGCAACAACTGAAATGAGTGCAACCACAAAGACAGCGGCCAATCCCCATGGCAGCTGAGGAAGCAGAGCTGACAAATTCGTCCAAAGAAAAACAACTAACAAAAGCGCAAAAATAAGACCGATTGAAAGTTCTAAACGATATTTTTTCATATCAAACTCTCCAGCGCTTAGTTTCGACAACCAAACGGCTCAGAAACAGGAAAATCGCAATAATCGCAACATAAATAGCGACCGACGACGTCTTCAGAATTCCGCGTGACAATTCATTGCCGAGTTCCAAGATGTTGACCGAGCGTTGGTACCATTCAGGAACACCCTTCACATAGGCACTGAAAAGGAACAAAATGATAAAGAAAACGGATCCCAAATAACTGATCACCGCGTTTTGGGTTAGTGATGAGATAAACAAACCAATCGCCACAATGGCTGCAATGTTGAGAACGAGTCCCAAATATCCTGCGGCCATGACCTTAAAATCTGGCTGCGCAAAAACCGCAACATAAAGTGGATAAATCAGGAGCAGCGCACTAATAACAGCAAAATAGAACATGATGCCTAAAAATTTGCCGCCAATAATTTCGCCCGAAGTGATCGGTGCTCCGGCTTGCAGACGAAACGTCCCCTGAGCAAGTTCTTCACTCATGACTCTCATCGTGAAAATCGGGATCACGAAGATATTAATGTAGTTCAAAAATCCAATAATGCTTCCCATGATATCTGCCACAGGATCAACTGCTTCGCCGCGCATTAGGAGTTGGTTTGTCACAATAGTAAAAAGCAAACCCGAAACAAGGAACAGAATGCACGAAGCAATCCAACCCACGGGAGTGCCGAGAAATCCGCGAAAATCGCGGTGCGCAATGGTCAATGCGGCTTTCATGCCTGTCCCCCGACGAATGAATTTTGATTCTTAATTGCGTTGAAGAAAAGAGATTCAAGGCCAGTCCGGTGTTCATAAACACTGGTCAATCCAAACCCTTGTTGCACCAGCTGACTGTTAACTTGAGCTAGGTTTGAATTGCGCGCATCGGCATAAAAATCATCCTTGAAACCAACAAGAACGCTGTTTGATTTTTCAGCGAACACCTCAACCTTGGAAACAAAAGTTTTCTCCTTGAACCATGCAAGGGCATTGTCCAACTTATCTGCGAATGAAAAGACGATCGATGGTCTGTGACTGCCTGCATCCGCTAACGATGACTGGGCAGCTATTTGACCTTGATTGATGATGATTACATCATCACACGTCGCCTGAACTTCAGATAAGATATGCGAACTTAGAATAACTGTGCGGTCCTTGGCCAGTTTACGAATCAGGCCTCGGATGTGAACGATCTGATTTGGGTCCAACCCTTCGGTCGGTTCATCCAGAATCAGCACTTTGGGCTGGTGCACAAGTGCAGAGCACAATGCAACACGCTGACGGTAGCCTTTTGAAAGATTCCCCACCAATCGGCTGGCAACATTGGTCACGTCGCAATCATTCAAGACACGCTCAACAGCCGCCTTGCATTGTGCGGAGGGAATTTTTCGAAGTTTGGCGACGAACATTACAAAGTCGGACACCGTCATTTCGCGATACAAAGGTGGGTTATCAGGCAGGTAACCGACGACCTCTTTAACCTCGCGCGTTTGTGTGACGACATCAAAACCGCAAACCTTTGCCGTGCCGTCGCTGGGACCTAGCAGACCCGCGAGAATGTCCATAGTTGTCGACTTTCCGGCACCGTTTGGTCCGAGAAATCCACAAACGCGTCCCACACCGACAGAAAAGTTGAGACCATGCAAAACCTTCCGCTCTCCGTAGAGCTTCACAAGGTTCTTTACCTCAATCATTGATCCTCCTAACCAAAGAAAACCTCAGATGAGCTTTGTGTTACGTTTCCAAAGCGCGGGGGATTATACGCACTTCGGGAATTATCAGTCAAATTTACAACACCACCATGCCTGCCTATCGAGGCCGGCCTCTGGCCTCGGTTAAGCTGTGTTAGGTCTCAACGCTCACAAAAGGTTGATAGTATGAACAGGCGCAGATTCGGTGATAAATCGTTGTCAAAGCAGGTTGCAGAGCTCAACAAGAAAGCTGTTGCACAAAACAAAGTTGTGAGCCTTGAAGATTATCGGGCTGCATCCCGACGATTAGAGAGCAAGACAATTCTAGTTGTTGATGATGAACTCGTGATGCGTAATGCAATCAAGAGAATCTTTGAAAAAGACAACTATCGGGTCCTCGTAGCCAAGGACGCCATGGAACTCTCAAAGATTATCGAGGACACACGTATCGACATCATACTGCTAGACATCAATTTACCATGGGTGGACGGATACGAACTTTGCGGATTGCTCAAAGCAAAGCCAATGCTCAAAGATTTACCAGTTGCCTTTATTTCTGGTAACAAAACAGAAGATGACATTCGTCGCGGATTTGAAGCTGGATGTGACGAGTATATTACGAAACCGTTCGACATTGATGAAATTCAGAAAACAGTCCGTGACTTGCTGAGCCGTACCGGCTGACATCAGTCATCACTCATTAGGACACTCATGAAACTCGCACAGACGTCGTTACATGACCCTTCCTTTGAAAAAAGAGAAGGAACTCTTTGCGTCCTGAAGTTTGGCGGGGCTGCTGTTGCCACACCTGCTCGATTTACCGAAGTCGCGAATTTGATTTACAAGCGTGCACAACGCGAAACCTCTCTTGTCATTGTGGTGAGCGCCATGGGCGATACCACAGATGAGTTGATTGAATTGGCGCATCAGGTTCACCCGCATCCACCCAAACGCGAATTGGACATGCTTATCTCCGTGGGAGAGCGCATTAGCATTTCATTACTCGCCATGGCACTCGACAGAGTCGGAATTGCTGCCGTAAGTTTTACTGGCAGCCAGAGCGGAATTCTCACCAGTCACGACCATTCGGATGCAAAAATACTCGATGTTAAGCCGCACCGAATTTTGAAAGCACTGAACAACAAGAAAGTTGCTATAGTGGCCGGATTCCAAGGGATGTGCGCGTCAAGTGGCGACATTACCACACTTGGGCGGGGTGGTTCTGATACAACTGCAGTTGCGCTAGCTGCAGCGTTAGGAGCCGATCGCGTTGAATTCTACAAAGATGTAGAAGGAATCTATGATAGCGACCCAAAATTCAATCCCTCGGCAAAGAAATTTGATCAGTTAACCTATTCGGAAGCGCTTGCAATTACGCGGGCTGGGGCACAAGTTCTTCATCCGCGCTGCATTGAGATCGCAGCGCGCAACAAAATTCCGCTCTGGGTTCTTCCCTACTTTGACATTGAAACGCGACTTTCCACATACGAATTTGATGATTTGCTAAACTCAAGTATAGGAACCTGCATCGGATGGAATGAATCAAAGTTCAATCAGCCAAAAGCAGACAACGCAAGTCCTGTTTTTGAAAATGAGCCTTTGTCAAAATGAACTTTAGTTTTTCCCCAGTTCTTCGACGACCGTTGTCATTCTGCTTTTAATAATAGCATTATTTTCACCTTGAACGGCATTCATAAACCACTGATGTAATTTTTGCTTCTCACTCGTAGACAATTCCAAACGCAAAATCATGTCTATACTTTTTTCACGGAGGACTACTGGAGAAGACTGAACATCTTGAATAATGAACAATGCCACAGATTGAAGACTTTTAGGCAAAGAGCCAAACAGAAGAGCATCCGCAGCTCGAAGTCGAACATCCACATCTGTGTCAGATTGAAAGATTTGCACTAACCTTTGTTCGACCTCTGGAGTCCTCATAAATCTTAATGCCATCACAGCATCAGCGCGCAGATCAGGATTAGCATGTCGGGTCAAGTTTAAAATCAGCTCAGCGGTCGAACCAAGACCCGCATTCCCCAAAACAGCCAAGCTTTCCTTTAAATCTTCAACATCGCCATCTGCCTTTTGAATATTCACAATATAATCCTTCAAAAGCCACTCGACGCGCTGCGTTTGAGTTTGCCCGAGTGTCCGCGCAGCCCCACCCAAAGCAAGCGCCGCAGTTGATGAAAAATCGTCACTGGAGTTCCCTGCCTGAGCAGAGAGAAATTCGAGGGTGTCATCTGAGGGTTCACGCAGACCACCAAGCACCGGAACAATTGCGGAAAATGCGCGCCAGTCATTAACACGCTCAGATGCGAGCGCCGTCAGAATAGCTTGAACCTTTGCCGTTCCAACAGCCCCAGCAGCAGCTACGAGAGGAGCAAAAGCCTCGTCTTCAGATTCAATCCGACGCAATAGATCAATCACTGCCTGCAGTCCCTGACCGCCTGTTTCCAAACTTATGATTATCTTTTTGAAGTCGTCGAGCGCCTTATTTCGAACCAAAACATCTTTTGAATTCAGTAATTTTATCAGCCTTTCTTTATCAAAAAGCTGACCAGTCCTATTTTGCATTTCTTTTGGCATCAGCAGGTCATTTTGTGATACCAGTTTATCCTGCGCCGCATTCTCTCTAAACCCAGCATGAATGTGAGCATCATTTCTCTGTGTTCCGGCCGGGTCCAGCGCACTCCCCTGCGGAGCAGCCAGATGAGAATCTCGGCGATTTATTGAAAAAAATCGTTGACCCAACAAAACAACAGCAAAAACGAATCCGACACAAAGCATCATCCAGCGCATCCGCCGACGACGATTTATAAATTGATCAGTCACCATGGTTGCCACCCGCACTTTAAAACAGTAGGCTCCGACCGTTTGCCAACCGGGTCGATAGCACAGAACCGCCGAAGAACCCTTATTCCTAGCGAACATTGGAGCACATTATGATTTCTCAAAAAGCTTTGATTGCCAAATTTGGTATCCTAATCATCAGCGCTTTGCCAGTCATGAACGCGATCGCCGGACCAACCGTTCATTCATCTACCTCAAAGTCTTTTTTTACAAGCGTTTCATTCAAGGCTTCTCAAGCTGCAGTTAGTTTTATTCCTTTTACAGCAGCTGACGCTCTCACGGGCGCTCCCATGACAGGCGCCATAATCTCGCTTGGAAATGGTCGTTCTGTGACTATCAATTCTTACCTCAACGACTTAAATGCAATCGAACGTGAGCTCTCGTCATATGGCAGCACTCTCCGCTCTGCCGAATCCAATCTTGGGACTGTAGCTCACGCAAATACGCGGGCTCCAAAACTATCCACCTCACTGCCTGAAAGCAGCACAGTGCAGGCCAATGGAGACTATCAGTGGAGCCATGAACTCAAGCACAGCATTGCTTTTGTGAGAGCCAGCGGACGCCTCACTCAAAAAGGGCTAAGCCCGGAGCACCCCAATGGTCCTTATGACCGGACAACCCTTCACAACCTCGAAGGGCGTTTTGTCGACGACAAGATACGATCAATCGCCCAGGTGATTCAAAGAATCGTGCGCACCCCCACGGGACAAGAACAGCGAGAAACTCAAGTCTATGTCGATGGTCGGCAGATCTTCCGTCGCGGCCGTATCGATGCACAGGAAGCCCGAGTCTGGAGCACAGCTTTTGATGTGCCAATCAAAGAAGTGACTCTCCCAATTGGTCCAGCGAGTATCAACGCAAAAGTCGGTCTTCGCGGCAAAGTCAATATCGATCTTGAACTCAATCCAGTCAGCAGCACCGCTTCAGTGCCGCAATTTGCGCTTGATTTCATGCCGCAGGTCGTGGCTGACGGCTATGTGACTGCAGAGTCAACGCCAACCAACGTTGGTGATGCCGGCATCGAAGGAGCCATCACGCTCGCCGACAACACCCTAAAAGTGAGCGGCACTGCTGCCATTTCCTTTTCAAAAGGAATTGAACTCAAACAGGCCACCGTGGACAATATTTTTGCAGGTTTTAATGGCCGAGTCTCTGGTTTTGTTAACGTAAAAATCCCGAGCCGCAGCGGTGATAACGGAAACATGAAACACTTCGAAAAGGAATTCTATCGCTGGGACGGAGTTAGAGTCGAAAAGAGACTCTATGAATATAAACCCAACTCTCCTGTTCCATCACCGCTCTGATGATGTGTGAGAAATCAATAACCATCTGACGTTCGCAATCGCTCATTTGTAAATTTGTATTCAGAGTTCTAGTTTGGCTTCTGACTCTTGGATGATACGAGTCAGAAGACAAAATTTTTGTCTAAACTTTGAACGCATTAAAATAATGCTCACCCAGTGATTCACTCCGCAGGGTCAGAACTTTCTCTGAACGTTGAGATTATCTTGCTGAGATCAGCCGCCATTCGTTGGCCCATTTCCAGGAGGGATTCTTCAGCAAGGATAGAATTAAGCTGCGCAAGAGAGGCAACTCCTCGCTGCTGAATACCACAGGGAATGATATGAGAAAATGTCTGCAAACTATTGCGCACATTGAGTGCCAAACCATGTTTGCTTACGTGATTAGATACTCGAACGCCAATGGCACCTACCTTGTCGCGTCCAACCCAGACTCCTGGATTGATAGAATCCCTCGCGGCTTCAATTCCCCACCGAGCACACTCGAGGATCATGATTTCTTCCAGAGCCCACACCAAGCGTCGGACAGTCAAAAAACGCGAATCAACACGAATCAAGGGATACAAAACCAGTTGACCAGGCTCATGGACAGTCACACTGCCACCACGATCGATACGCTGAAAATCAACACCGGAATCTTTCAAAAGCTGCTCGGGGGTAATGAGATCTGCTGAGCGCTCTCGCAATCCCATGGTCACAACAGGCAAATGCTCGACAATCAAAATGACATCTTCAAGAGCCGGATTCTGAACAAGCGATAAATGACACTCTTCCATCAACGACAGTGCATCTGAATATCGCATTAATCCCAATGAACGGATCTGCATTTCCAAATCCCCTGCCACTCGATGGTCACCGCCATGTTGAGTGGCCGTCAAGCGAGGACACACCTCGGCTCAGTCATTATTGGATTGCCTCACGCACTTTTGCGGAGATAAAGTCCATGGTCCAGACGACGATAAAAATTAACCCCGCCAAGGTCCCAACCTGTGTCCAATGGGCCAATCCCTGCTCTTGAATCAGGAGTCCACCAATTCCACCACCACCGACCAGACCAATAATGGTCGCCATGCGCACATTAATGTCCCATCGATAAATCGTGAATGCTAGATAAGGCATCAGCACCTGAGGGACAACAGCGAACCACGCGACCGCTGTATGGTTTGCGCCCGTCGCTTCAAGCGCCTCAATTGGACCTTCATCGACCCCTTCAATAGCCTCAGAATACTGTTTAACCAAGCTTGAAATACTGTGAATCATCAACGCAAGTGCACCGGCAAACGGACCTATACCAATCCATACCGAAAACAAAATTGCCCATATCACCGGCTCAATGGAACGCGTGACGTTAATGTACAAACGGACCAGCGTATAGAGCGTCCGGCTCATGAAGCTATGGCGAGTCAAATTCCGCGCACCAAAAAAGGCCAAAATAAAAGCCACAGGCACAGCGAAAAAAGTCGCCATAAAAGCTAAATACACACTCTCAAGAAGTTTAGAGACTGCGTTTCCGTAGTACGAGGCATCAGACGGAACACACTGAAGCGCGAAAGCAGACAGAGGTTCAGCACCGGAACTGACAATATTACTGAGTGAGTTGTTTACAGCCACCAAGCCGTTAAGCAGAGCTTCCAAGACGTAAGAGAGGGGTTGGCCGATGAGTGGGATTCCACATGCGAGCTGCAGAACCAATCGTCCAAAACTCTGCAAACCAGCCACTTCCACCATTTTTCCAAGTTGAATACGTGTCAATACCCAGCCTGTCAGGATTGTCAGCAGGAGAAGCAGCAAACCTTCTTTACGGGCTCTCGACCAATGATTCCGAATCCGAATACTATCCTCTGGATTATTAACCTGCAGTTTCGACAAACTGGCAATCCAAGGCCCGAATCCTCGGCCTGTCAAACCAAAGACCGTACCGATAACCGCCCCCACCAAAGAAACCAAACCCGCGGCAGTCCAGCTGAATTCAGAATAACGGCTATCGTAATTCAACGAAGAGATAATAGATTCCGCCCAACGACTGGGAGGCTCATCGATAGCAAATCCTTCAATGAAAGGAAGCGCGATATCCCACCAAATGATTCGCGCTGCGACCAGAGCGATATAAGCCCAAACCAAAATCTCAATGACAAAGCCTGACCATTCCCGACTGCGGCGCTCGCCTTCGACCATGGGAACAAAAGATGGAATTTTCATTAATGAATCTCCACTTCTTTGGCTTGTTCACCGTAAATATCTCTGAACCATTGAGGAGTGATGTCCTCCGGCTTGCCCTCAAACACTTTTTCACCCGCCCTCAGCGCAACAACATGGGTGGCATACTCACGCACAAGACTCAAAAAATGCAGGTTACAAACAACCGTCACTCCATGCTTCTCGTTGAGAATTTTTAAATACTGCATCACAGAATTACTAGTCGAAGGGTCAAGCGAAGCAACCGGTTCATCAGCCAAAAGAAGCTGTGGCTTTTGCATCAAAGTTCGCGCAATCGCAACCCGCTGCTGCTGTCCACCGGACAAACCATCAGCTCGCACGAGTGCCTTATCTGGAATACCCACGAGTTTAAGAGCATCATGGGCTTCTTCGATCCACGCTTTCGGCCAGCGATGAAAAATACCTCCAAAGGGAAGCTCAGACAGTTGCCCCAGGCGCCCTGAAAGCACGTTTGTCAAAACATCTCTTCGTTTGATTAGGTTGAAGTGCTGAAACACCATGCCAATCTGTTGTCGGACTTGACGCAGTTCACGCGCCGGAACGTTGGTTATGCTGCGGCCATTAAAAACAATGTCACCCGCCGTAGGTTCATGAATCCTATTGATGCAGCGCAACATGGTTGATTTGCCGGAACCAGAGAGCCCAATAACAGCAACAAAGCTCCCGCGCTTTACGTCAAAACTGATTCCCTTCAGTGCACGTGTGCCGTTGGAATAAACCTTTTCGACTCCCTTGAGTCGCAAAATCAGATCCTGCGCGGAATCGGACTGAGCTGATGATTCAACCACACCAGTTCTCCTAAATTTATCAAAAAAAACATAGCCCTTAGGCAGGGCCTCAGCTCGTATAAAACAGCACATGCAAAAAGGCTAGAGATTCTTTTGTCAGAACATTTCCATATCTTTTCGGGGGATTGGCAAAGCAGCACGGAGGTTCACGCGAATTCCGGTTGAGCCACCCGAATACAGACGACTGTAGATTTCCATATTGGACAACACGGTTGCGACATACTTTCGTGTCTGTTCAAAAGGAATATCTTCGAGAAACTCATCGAGATTCATTCCCCTGTTTCGGGCCAACCATCGATCAATTGCCTCAGGGCCAGCGTTATAAGCCGCGATAGCCAGAGGCAAATGACCTCGATAGTAGTCCAGCAAACGCGCGAGGTACCATGAACCAAAAGTAATGTTGATGTCTGGCTGGTCGAGCTGACTAGGTTCAAAATCAGGGTAATACATCAACTCTGCAATGCGTTCGCCTGTGGCAGGCATGATTTGCATAAGACCGCGCGCACCGACGCTGCTAACAATTTGTGGCTGAAACAGTGACTCTGCACGCATGATCGAAAGAACGAGCCAGGGACTGATTGAAAAATTCTCGGCGGCATCGGCAACTGTCTCCCGATAGGGCAAGGGATATAACAGCTTCAACACCGATCCATGCTTTGCGAGGTATTTCTTCCATTCACCTTTTTGACCCAACGGAATTTGCGCAATATTTTTTCTTTGGTTCGACGCAAATTGAACACTTGCGTGACCATCGTTCAGATGAATCATAAATTCGGCGAGTTCATCACCTGATTTTCCGAGTGACTGAAGCTTTCCTCGCAGATGTCCTTTGAGAAGATCCGTGTAATCCGTTTCAAGGAGCGGTGCTAAGTCCTGATACCTCATTGCTATCTTTTGTTTGCTGCGGATGACAGAAAGGCCATTATTTTCAAAACCCATCAAATTTCGAGCTGCGAAAGCAACAGACGGCTGCTGAATGAAAACGGGCTGCGCAATAGGAGGACTTAATCGCCAATCAGCAAATAAAGCATAATGATTCGCACCATCAATTGACGCGATGGAACTTAGAAGATCTTTCGCCTCGCGCATTCGCCCTTCACTCTCATACGCGCGCCCGCGCCAATATTGAAAGCGTGCGCGTTGTTCGCGTGCCACACCGTGCGCCGTTGAGGAAATTGCGAGAGCATATTGCTTGCTCAAATAGCGTGCCCAGAAAGTCCGCCATGCCATATCCTTAGGTCGCAAAAAACCATGAAGCGAGTCAGCAATGCGAGCAGCTTCATCGTATTGACCGGCATAATGCAACGATTGAATCAAACGATATCGAACAGTCTTCGCATTTTCAGTCTGAAGACTTTTGGCCATTAAATCTTGATATATCGATGCAGCCTCAACCGGCCGATGCACTCCGTTCAAATTGCGTGCATGAAGCATCAACAAACGTTCTCGAGCAAGGCCAATCCCAAACGTATCACCAACAACAAGTTTTGATGTGAGCTCCAGTGCTGTCGGATATTCCCTGATTGTCTGCAACCATTCGATAGTCTCAAGAATTTCTTCCTTCTGAAAATCGGACAAACTCTCAACGCTCTTTTCGTTCAATTGAGAGAAAAGAGCAGGTACTCCAGACAGTGATAACGCGTAACCCTTAATAAAAGGCTGTGCCCCGAACCTTTGAATCAAAAGGCTTCCGCGAGCTCGCTTGTTTTTCAAAGACTGCTGATCGTCATCAAGTTGACAAACGGACACCGGTGACAAAGATTCAAGGACCTCAGGTGGAACCAATGGATAATATCTAAAAACGACACGTTCGAGGACTCCGGCATCAGAGCTACGCCCTACCCGTTTCAATTCCTCGGCAACGCGCTTGAAAAGGACGCTTTCTTCCACTGATAAATATTCACGATAAAATTCGCCTTCAAATTGCCTGAACTGAACGAACGCTTCGACCGGCAATTCTGCAAGAACAAAATTTTTGATGGAGCGGACAACCAAACGACGGGTTGTCATATTCCAAAAAAAACCCGGACGTCGTTGTTCCTCAAGACGGACTCCAATTCCCTTCGCATACTCGCTCAGTGCGAGTCGCGCATAATAGGCTGCCTCCGCCCATTGACCCTGAGACTCTTTGACATCTGACATCACTGCCAACCAGATATTACGTACACGCAGGTCACTCGATTGCCCGCGGGCCGCGAGCAAATCTCTTTCCGCGGCAGCAAAGGACCCCTGGCCAAGCTTCCTTGCCGCAGATGCAATCATACGCGCAGCTTTGCCCTCGACAGACTGAACAGCTGGTGAATTAACAGATGCAAATGCGAACGGTGAACCACTCAGCACAACAAAGGCTAAAAATGTCTTTTTTTGTAGCGAGCAAACCGTCATTTCAAAGCCCCCGGGCAAATGCACTCCGAGAGTATCTCATCAACACTGAGCTGTGTGCGTCAACTTCGCGTGCTTGCAAGTGATAAGTTCTTTCTTTGCAAACGGTTATGGTGCGTTCTATTTAACTACCTAGAATCATCGAAAAAAAAATATCTCAATTTTGCCTG
>Ga0315901_10007462_pt1 | contig 12892 bp, 12 predicted proteins | sample LakEriMetagenome_10_FD_203761 | JGI IMG/M metagenome (GOLD analysis project Ga0315901, IMG submission 203761) | Freshwater fungal communities from buoy surface, Lake Erie, Ohio, United States - Buoy 2 MA116 | ecosystem: Environmental > Aquatic > Freshwater > Lake | place: USA: Lake Erie, Ohio... | reverse complement strand
GGCGCGTGTCTTGCAATACCATATAACGGAACAGCGTGTAGCTGCGGCCGGTGAACATTTCGGAAATTTCCACCGTCAGATCCGGATTGGCTTTTTTGTCGGCTTCCGTGATGCGGCGGATGTTCTCGCCAATGATGCGTGTGCGCGTAGCCGGGTCGGTATCGCTACCCACGCCTTCCAGCACTTCCTTGCTCACATCCTGGTAGCTCATGGTGATGCGGCAGGGTATGCCTACCGGGATTTCCTCTTCCTTGCTGCGGGCGGTGAATCCTTTTTCGATATAGTCGATGTTCACGCGGCTCACTGCACCTTCCACGCAATGGTGGTTGGTGATCACGAGTCCTTCCCCTGAAACAAAACTGCCCGTACAGCCACCCAGGCGCACGAGTGCATTGGTGAGGCTCACCTTGCCCGGATTGAAGATTTCTTCTTTTGGGATGCGCAATCCGGCCTTCTCCAGGTCAACACCCTGCAGGGCGCTGAGCGGATACATGCCTTCATCGGTGCGGAAGGAGAGGGTGAGGGCGATGCAGCCCAGCAGGCTTAAGTGGAGGATACAGGCGCGAACGGATTTCTTCATAACTAGCGGACAAAAATATCCGCTGAGTCTGAGAATGTTTCGTTTCTGACGGTGCTTCCTTCAAAAATGAAGCGGACATTGCCCGTGGGCCATTTGATCAGGCTGGAATCGGCATGCAGGATGATGCGTTCCGGATAATTACCCGATAGGTTGAAATACTGGTAAATGATATCAAAACCCGGAGGATTGAGTTTCAGCAGGTTCCTGTAGGCCGGAATGACAGCGCCGCCTTTCAATTGGAGCGGCTTGTTAAGCATGGCCTTGAAACGGGCCGTATCGAAGGGATTGATAAACTCGAAACCCAGGATTTTGGTGTAACAGACACCCGGCTTCTTCTTGCCATCTTCTTCGCGTCGGGTAGCGGCCATGGGAACGGTGAAACTAATGTATGAACCGCCCGGGGCTTCGATGGAATCGCGCAGGATGTCCACTCCCGTATAAATAATCCGCGTGGGGGCCGGATCCTGGCAGCAGGAACCCAAGGACAACAATGCGGCAGGCAGCAGGAAGAAAATCAGCTTTCTCATTCGATGAAACTGGCGTGGATGAAGTGGTCGAGTTCAGGCAATTCTTTGCGCGCAACGGCTATCTCTTCCTTGCTGCCCTCCCAGAAAGCACGTCCCTGGTGCATGAAGATGATGTTTTCCCCGATATCGTATACCGTCTTCATATCGTGGCTGTTGATGATGGTCGTGATATTGAATTCGTGGGTGATATCGTGCAGGAGGTCGTCGATAACGCGGGAAGTAATCGGGTCGAGGCCGGAATTTGGTTCGTCGCAGAATAAGTATTTGATATCCAGGGCGATGGCGCGGGCAATGCCGACGCGTTTCTTCATGCCTCCGCTCAACTCGCTGGGGTATTTTTTATTGGAGTTTTCCAGGTTAACACGCTTCAGACAGAAGTTTACACGTTCGCGCCTTTCTTCTTCGCTCATGGGTGAGAACATGCGCAGCGGAAAACCCACATTGTCTTCGACGTTCAGCGAATCGAACAAAGCTGTTCCCTGAAAGAGCATGCCGATTTCGCGGCGTATTGCGCGTACCTCTTGGTAATCGAGTTGGAGGAAGTCGCGGTTATCGTAGAGAATTTTTCCGGATTCGGGGGTGACCAAACCGACCATACATTTCAGCATTACGCTCTTACCGCCGCCGCTGGCGCCAATAACCAGGTTGGTTTTGCCTTTATGGAAGACAGCGTCCACATCGAACAGCACCTGCTTCTCACCGAAGCTTTTATTCACTTTTTGCAGTTCGATCATAGGAGTACCTTGGCAATGAGGAAGTCAAACACGAGGATGGCCACACAACTGCGCACTACGGCCCGGGTGCTGGATTCGCCTACTTCCAGCGCGCCACCACTGGTGTAATAACCTTCAAAGCTGCTGATGGAAGTGATGAGGAAGGCAAAGGTTACGGCCTTCGTCATGCTGATGAAGACGGTATAGGCTTTGAAGGTGTCGCGTGCACCGATGATAAACTCGGTAGGCGTGAGGATGCCGCTGTATTTCCCGGCGATGATGCCACCGGAAATGGACAGGAAATTGGCCATAATAATCAATACCGGAATCATGATGAGTCCGGCTATGATCTTGGGAAGTGCGAGATACCCGATGGAATTAATTCCCATCACTTCCAGGGCATCCACCTGTTCGCTCACTTTCATGGTTCCGATTTCGCTGGCGATATGCGAGCCAACTTTGCCGGCCAATACGAGGCAGGTAATGGTGGGAGCGAGTTCAAGGAAGGTGGAATCGGACACCACGGTGCCGATTACGCTGGGAGCGATCAGTGAAGAAACGAGCTGATACGCGGTTTGAACCGTAGTAACAGCGCCAACGAAGAAGGAGATGATGGCAACGATCGGCAGGGAGCCCACACCGATGCTGGTCATTTCATCCAGGGTTCTGCGCACATATACGGAGAAGCGCTCGGGCTTCGAGAACATATTGCGCATGAACAGCATATACTTACCCAGGTCGTAAACGATCCGCATTCAGGTTGTAAATATAAAGCCATGCTGCATTTTTGCCGGCATGTACAAGGTATTGATCAGCGGAGCGACCCGAGGAATCGGCCGCGCACTTGCCATTCGCTTCGCCGAAGAGGGTTGCGCAGTGGCGTTTTGCGGGAAAGATCAGGCGCGTGTGGATGGCTTTCAGACCTTGTTGCGCCAGGACTTTGGAATCGATGCGCATGGTTTTGTCGCAGACATGGGAAACAAAGAGGATGTGCAAGCCTTTGCTTTGCTGGCCGTTCAACGTCTTGGCGGATTGGATATCCTGGTGAACAATGCCGGTATCTTTCTGCCCGGCGCTGTAGGGGAGGAAGCCGACGGCGTATTCGAAACCTTAATGGCCGTGAATGTGGCCGGTGCTTATCACCTGACCCGTGCGGTATTGCCGGAGCTACGTAAGTCGCAGCGCGCCCACATTTTCAATATCTGCTCCACGGCCAGTATCATGCCGTATGTAAACGGCGGCAGCTATTGTATATCCAAGTTCGCGTTATTGGGTATGAGCAAGGTATTGCGCGCTGAAACCCTGGGCAGCCATATTGCAGTGACAGCGGTGCTTCCAGGCGCCACTTTAACCGATTCCTGGTCGGGTACAGAGTTGCCGGAAACGCGTTTCATGCAGGCCGAAGATGTGGCCGCTGCGATTTGGAGCGCCTGGGCTATCAATACACATTCCGTAGTAGAGGAACTACTTGTTCGTCCTCGGGCGGGAGATATATGAACAGGGCAGTGTAAATAATGGTATCTGCAGGCCGCATAACTGCGGCAAATCAGCCCTGTATTGGCAACTTTTCTGTATACTTGTACCTTCAAACCAAAGAGAATGAAACGTACCTTACTCATGATTGCAATGGTAGCTGCAGTGGGCAGCGCCAGTGCTCAGGCCCTGCGTGACGACAGGTCTTATCAGTTGAGTCCGGCCTTCGTAAAAGGCAATCTGAAGCATCAGAGCCTGCGCGAGAACCGCTCAGACTGGTTCGATCCTTGCGCGGCCATCGATCAGCTGAATGCCCAGACTACCTATTTCCGTTCTACCCTTTTCCCGGATTCTTCTGTGCTCGTTCAATATTCGAACGGCCTCGGCGAAGTAGGATGGCATTCTGTGGGTATCATGATGGATCCACGCAGTCTCATCTATGAAAGCAATCCTTTCAAACTGAGCCGCTGGAACACCTATACCGTTGACTCCATCGCTGTGCTCTATATGTACACCCGCTGGAATCCGGATCCCAGCATCAAAGATACCCTGCGCATCACTTCCTTCGCGGGCTCGACCGATGTGCTGATTTACCAAAACACTGCACTCGGCACCGTGGCGTACAACCGCCCCAACAACCGCATGCAGGGAACAACCATCCAGACCCACACCAAGGAACTCGGTATTGAAGACACCATCGCAAGCCGCTTCGGTATTTACGAATTCGCAGCAGGCCGCACCGTTACAGGTGCCAATGCAGGTGGAAACTGGACAGGCGTAAGCATCTCCTACGTGCCCGGTGACAAGTCTTACAGCAAAGCTCCTCCGTTCGATACCCTCGACTGCCGCAGCAATCCTGGCGTAATTCGTCGCTTCAACCAGTTTGAATTCCAGCTGGTTCAGGATCAGAGCGCTTATGTTGAAAGTCAATCTACCGATGCATTCGGTCAGCGCATCCTGAACAACGGTTTCATGGTGAATACCCAGATCCGTTACGCCCTTTACACTGGTCAGCTTTCCCAGCTGAATAACAGTTACTACGGCGGTTCATGGACCAATACCCAGCAACAGAGTTTCACTTACGCTCCCCGTGTACTGTTCAAACTCAGCACCAACAACTACAGCAACGATGAACTGACCCGCAGCGGTGTTTCCGTAGGCATGCCCTACCCGAACCCCGCTACCAATGGCAAAGACATCGCTGTTGACTTCAAACTCCGCAATGCTGCCAGCGCAGTGGTAACCCTGAGCGACATGAACGGCCGCCAGATCCAGACCATCGCCAACGGCATGTTCCGCAGCGGTGAGAATACCGTTTCCTTCAAGCCCCAGGGCCTGAAAGCCGGTATGTACCTTGTAACTGTTCGCACTGCCGAAGGTTACAGCACCGGTAAGGTGGTAATCGAATAATAGCATCACAACCCTGCAAAGGGTTTAAGTTGAGCGCCGCTCCGGAAACGGGGCGGCGTTCTTTGTTTATGGCCGATAGGCGGTGGGGCGGCGTGAAGGTGGTGGATGAGGTTGAGGAAGTAAGGCAGGCAGGCTAATGAGGCAGGTGCGTTTTGGCGATTGAGAAGGGTAAGAAGGAAGATTTACCGGTCGCCGGTTTCACCTGGATTGCTGCATCCCGCGCTGCAGCAAGGCTTTTTAACCGAGTGTACGGAATCTTGCACCTTGATCCTTCAAGGCCTATTTTAACTTCTTGCCCGATTCAATGGAATAGTGCCAAACGGCTGAATAACAAGTGATTAACCTGAAGCCTGCGAAGCCCCAAAACTGCCATTTCTTGCCTGGGAAAGCGCAGGTGCAAACTTCCGCACACTCGGTAGCAAGTGGACCGTGGTAATAAATTCACAATCAATGCGATAACACTTAAAATTGAGCCTGGTTATGGGCTTTTTCTGCTCCGATTTCAACCCCTCATCGCAACCTGAACCGATACATTTTGCCGCGGTTACCGGCTACTACCAGCATACTGTCGCTCACCACAACCGCGTTTCCGCCCACGGCGCTGAAAGGTTCCCATGTGCGGCCATGGTTCCGGCTGATATTGGTGCCGTTTGTGCCGGTACAATAAAAGTATCCCGTCTTCGGGTCGTAGCATGAACCGCTGCGGTAGCCTTTCGGAAAGCTGTCTGACAACTCAAAGCGACCTGTTGCCGGATTCAGCCAGGCAGCCGTTGAATCTCCCTGCCTGAAAAACTTGTAATGACCACCGAGAATTACGCCATAATTGCCGGCCAGCGTCAATGTGTAAGCACCCCATCCTTCTCCGCCTTTCAAAGGCAGTTGCACGATTTGATTGCTATCGCTCATGAGCACATCATTGCCCATTCGCGTGGATCGGAACAGACGAGGATGCATGCCTCCGCCACTCACCCAGACTACAGTGTCGTGTTTTGTGTCTTTGCGATAGGCGATGGAAGTACCACTGGCCGCAAATGCTGCTTCTCCGGATTGAAGGATGCCATTCCCGCTGGTCCATATTTCTTTCCAGCTCATACCCCGGTCGTCGCTTAGCAGGATCAGAAATGCGGTTTTGCCGCGTTCCAGGCTGTTGGGCATCGGGTCGCCAAGGCAGGCGCCTTTCGCACCATGAAAGTCCATCCCATCCAGGAAAATCCCCGGGATATTGTTTTCATACACCTTCGTCCAGCTTTTCCCACCATTGCGGGTGGCCAGGATGACGGCGCTGTCTCCGCTGCTCATGGCTACAGCCCGGCGCCGGCTCCAGGCATGTATATCTCTGAAGTCGCGGGTGGGAAATGCAGCAGGTGAGCATTGCATCCAGGTTTCACCGGCATTCGCGGTGCGGAATACACTGCCATTCGATCCGCTCACCCATATCACCTTGGTGCTGACAGCATACAACCCTCGGAAATGACCTGTTCCCAGGCTATCGCTTTCGGGTCTATGGTTTTGGGCGCTCAGTAAGGCAGGTCCAGCCAGCATGAAAGCCAGCCAGTGGATACGAATGCCGAAACGCATCATGTATTCGGCTTGCGCACGGTTCGCTGTTCGATGCGCTTTTCGTAATCCGTGCCCTGGAAAATGCGTTGAACAAAGATACCGGGCACGTGGATTTGATCGGGGTCGAGTTCGCCGGCATCGACCAGCTCCTCCACTTCGGCTATGGTGATTTTTCCTGCCATGGCCATCATCGGATTGAAATTGCGCGAAGTTTTGCGGAAGATCAGATTGCCATGCCGGTCACCTTTCCAGGCTTTTACCAAGGCAAAATCCGCATCGAAGGCATGCTCGAGCAGGTAGGTTTTTCCATTGAAAACCCGTGTTTCCTTTCCTTCAGCTACTTCGGTTCCGACACCGGCAGGGGTAAAGAAGGCAGGAATGCCTGCTCCGGCAGCACGGCAGCGTTCGGCAAGGGTTCCCTGGGGAATAAGTTCCACTTCCAGTTCGCCGTTGAGCATCTGGCGCTCGAATTCTTCGTTTTCGCCCACATAAGAGCTAATCATCTTTTTCACCTGGCGGCGTTGGAGCATGAGGCCGATTCCAAAGTCGTCCACCCCGGCATTATTGGAAATGCAGGTGAGGTTTTTTACTCCTCTATGCACCAGAGCGGCGATGCAGTTTTCGGGGATGCCGCAGAGGCCAAATCCGCCGAGCATCAGGGTCATGCCGTCTTGTACATCGTGCAGGGCATCGGCTGCGTTATGGACTACTTTGTTCATAGATTTTCGATCAGGGAGGCAGACAGGCCGCGGTCGCACAGGGCCTGGCAAATCGGTGCAAGGGTATCGTAGTTGCCGTGCTTGACGGCGTATTTTCCGCGGGTGTGAATGATCCAGGCGCATTGTTCGGCCTGGTAGCGGTCGTGCCCGCACAGTTCAACCAGACAACGGATGACCCAGTTAAACGTATTGACTTCGTCGTTGAAGATCACGATCGCATGGGTACGGTCGTTGCCATCGAGCGTCAGAACCTCGCTCTCCTGATCGGTTTCAGGATTGCCTGCCTCAGGAAATACGGCGGTGGCGCGGAAGAATCTTGGCTTTGTTTTCATTCCCGTTCAGCAGCCTTTTGATGTTCTTTTGGTGTGTCAAAAGTACCAGCAAAGCCACACAAATACCAAAGGCGATGAACAGCGGCTCGTCACGATTGAAGAAATAAATCAGCATCACCGGAAACATGATGGCGGCTGAAATGCTGCTCAGCGACACATAGCGCGTGCTGAAAAGTATGAGCAGGAAGATGCCAAGGCAGGCCAAGGCACTTAGATAGTGAATGGCGATGAGCATGCCGAAAAGGGTTGCGATCCCCTTTCCACCTTTGAAATTCGCGAATACGGGGAACAAATGCCCGAGCAGTGCACAGATTCCAAACAAGAGCTGCAGGTTGATGTACCGTGCAGTGCCTGGATGGTAATCGCTGAGATAGCGCACAAGACAAGCAGCAGTAAATCCTTTCAATACATCGAGAAACAACACTGCGGCACCGGCTTTCTTTCCCAAAACGCGGAAAGTATTGGTTGCGCCGGCATTACCGCTGCCGTATTCCCGCACATCGATACCGAAGTAGGCTTTCCCGACCCATACAGCGCTGGGCATGCTACCCAGGATGTAGGCCAGAAGGGCTAACAGGGATATTCCGATCATTCGCTTCTAAACTGAACTTTAAGAGAGTGGACGGCAAAGATAGGGCTTTGCGATAAATCAGCCTTGTTTGCTCTGCATGTACAGAATCTTATCTTAGCGTTATGAAAAGAATCCGGGTTGTTTCCGTGGTCATGCTCTTCATAGCCCTTTTGCCGGGCATGAACAGTTGCAAGAAGAAGGAAGACAAGGTGTTGCCCACGGCCGCCTTCAGTTTTGAACGGCTTTCCTACCGGGAAGGCGATACCATTCGGTTGCTGAATGAAAGCAAAGATGCCGCGAATGTTACCTGGACCGCCAATTCCCCCGCCGATTGGATCAGCTTTGACCCGCCGCTGCTTCGGGCCAGAAGAGCCGGTGAACTGAAAGTGAATTTGCAGGCAGCAAGCAAGACAGGTGATAATGCAACTTTCACTGCAGCTGTGAATATTCTCCCGGATACCGTTTATCGGCTTACCGACGGAGGCAGGAAAGTGTGGCGCGTCGTTTCGCTGCAATACGCAGGAACAGAAATGCTCAATGCACCCTGTCAGCTAGACGATGAAGTGATATTTGACAACAACGCGACCAAGGATTATCGCTACCAGGAAGGGAAAGATTCCTGCGCTCCGGGGACTTACCTGGTGCCGGTGCCGCAATTTGGTACCTGGTATTATCGCTCTGCGCGCAAAGAACTCACCTGTCAGGTCACCGAACCCTCACCGCTTATATTGGGCTTCCGCATCGATTCGCTGAGCCATGATTATTTCAAGGGAACCGATCGCCTGAATGAGGTAACCCTCATCCTGCGCAGGCCTTGAAGACGCTCATGAATTCCCGAAATCCTCCAGCAGCGGATCCTTTTTCTTCGAGCGGGTAAAAATGGCAACCAGCGAAGCTATAATCAAGGCCATAACCGAATAAAGGGCAAGTCCTTTAACTGTGGAAGCCAGGCTGAGCGTTTCCCATGGATCTGCTTTCTCCATTTCGTCAATCGTTTTGTCAATGTCCGCTTGTGGAACGTTCCAGTTTGCCAGGCGCTCTTCGGTGGTACTGATGAGAATTTCCTTCTGAATTTGCGGCAGCTCAGGGTCGACAACACGGGCCATCAATTGGTTGAATCCAACCTGCATCACCCAGCCTATGGCCAGAAAAATCAGACCACTTTTCAAGGCTTCGACAAAATTGTAATGGCCCTGAAAAACCTTGCGTTCCTCCAGGTTAGCCAATACGAGGATCGACATGCTGATTACCAGCAGACCGGCCGCAAACCAACCATTGAAAACCCGGTCGATATTGCCGCTCAAATACATGGCAAGCCACACAACGATGGAAACGAGGGCACCTAAAAAGCCGAAACGAACGGCGGGTCTTTGAAAGAATTGCATCGCTTTCAAATCTATAAATCGGGCGCTGAATGCTGCAAAAAATTCGTCGGATGAGTCAACTTCAGGTGCAAATGAAGTTGGTGAGGATAAATCAGGGGAGTTTTATGGTGCGGGTTGCAGGAGCCAGCGGCCGCATTGAACGCTGGCTACCGCGCGTCCTGTAAGCTGCCTGCCGAGTAAAGGGCTGTTTTCGCTTTTGCTGTGGTTGAAGGCTTTGCTGTATTTCCAGCCCAGATCAGGGTTATAAATACTCAGCGTAGCTTCATTACCGGGCTCCAGGATATGGGTTTCCAGTCCCAGCGCTTTGCGTGGACCATGCGATAGCACCTGCGCCCAGTCGAAAGGATCAATACCGGCTGCTTTCAGGCAATGCGCTGTCGTTTGTAAACCGATGGCTCCAAAAGAGGCGTAATCCCATTCCACCTGTTTCTGTTCTGTATTGCGGGCATGGTGGTTGCTTACCACTGCGTCGATGGTGCCATCTGCAAGGCCGGCGCAGAGAGCCATGCGATCCGATTGGCTGCGCAAGGGAGGCATCACTTTCCAGTTGGTATCGAATGAGGTGATTTCCAGGTCGTCGTAAGCGAGTACCAACGCTGCCACATCGCAGGATATCCGGGCTCCGCGCGCCTTGGCTTCCCTTATCAAGGCCACACTGCCGGCGGCGCTGATGCGCGAAAGATGTACAGGGCACTGCAGGTATTCTGCCACGCGGATGATCTCAGCCACGGCCGTTTCTTCGGCCAAAGCAGGCATGGACCGCAAGCCGGTTTGAACACTGGTATTCCCTTCATTCACGCTGCCCTTGCCGGCCAAAGACTTGTTTAGGGGGAAAGCAAAAACCGGGAAATTCCATTGTGCGGCATATTCCAATACCCGCATCAACACGCCTGCATCCCGGAAAGGTGTTGTTCCGTCGCTGAAGGCTATGGCGCCCGCCTGGCGGAGGTCGTACAGCTCAGCCATGTCTTCGCCCTTCATGCCGGCTGTAGCCGCTGCAATGGGCCATAGTGGCAGAATGTCGTTGGCCGGGTGGCGGCGAACATGCTGAATTACTGCCGCATGATCCGGTCGCGGATCTTTACCGGATAAGGTGCAAAGGGCGGTATAACCTCCATCCCGTCCGGCTGCTGCCAGGCTGTGCAAGTCTTCTGTCCATTCTTCACCCGGATCCTGACAAACGGAGTAAAGGTCTACCCAACCTGGTGAAACAAAACTGCCACCGGCGTTCCAAACTTCCTTTCCTGTAAGGTCCTGTCCGATGGCGGAAATAAAGCCATCCCGGATGCCGATATCTGCTTGCTGCCTGTGAAAATTAGACAAGGGATCGGCGATCAGGCAATGCCGTAAGACAAGGTCATGCATGTTGGGTAGTGGGGTTGGTTTTTCGTTTGCTGACAAAAAGGATTGTTTCCAATAACAGGGCAAGAATACAGATAATCAGCAGCAGGCGCGACCATTTGCGCGCCGGATTGCTGTCTGACCACTGCAAAAACGAACCTTTGCCTGGGTTCAATTCAGCTCCGGCAGCTGCAGCCAGGGCGTTGAGCGTGCTTTCGTCGGGTATCCGACTATCTGATTCCGTACTGCGGTGGTTGAGGGCTAAATGGCCAAGCACTTGCTTTTCAGGGTTGATGATGGCATAGAGCCCGGCCGCTTCAGGTTGTCTGCCTGCATATATGCGCGTTGTGGCTTCTGCCGGTCCGCTCTCGGCAATCCATACCTGGTTACCGGCTTGCAAAGAAAAATTTCGGCCTTCCTGCCAACGCTCCGGAATTTCAGTCCACAAGCCACTGCCCGCCGGCAAATACAAAGGAAGTGCGCGGCTTTGGTGTATGGCAGTGTTGGCAATGATCGCCAATGGTGCAGGCGAACGCAGGTAATCGCGTGCCGATTCTTCCCAGGGCATGGTGAAGAGGACCAGATGACCGCGGCCCTGCCTGCGGTACAACACAGCAGGATTGCCGTCGCGGTAGCGCTGCAGTATTTCTGCGTCGCCCGAATTACCGCCCGTGCTGAACCACAAGGTAACAGCGCCTGCCTGGGCTTCCTCCGGATTCTTGCTGTATACGCCCTTGAAAAAGGGGTGGTTGAATTCGGGTTTATCAAGTTCCCGTACTACGGATATGCGTTCTGTCAGCGGCGGAAAGCCGAGCTTTTGTAATCCTCCATTCATGCGTTCAGGCAGGGCCGTCGCAGATGGGATGATTACCACACCAGCGCCTTCGGTTGCCATCTTTAGCATGGCATCAGCATCGCTTTCGCTGATAGCCCCTGTGCCTGAAGTGATGCTCAGTCCGGGCGTTTCCTCACTTGTATTCACATTGAAAACACGGCTGCTGCGCAACATGGCATTCAGAAAGCCGTTGCTGCGATCGCCGTTGATGCGAACCGCTACAGGTGGCATCAGGGGCAGGCTGATAAAGAAGCGGTTGTCGAAGGGGAATCCTTCGTCTTCCGTTTGAATACTCAGCGGAATCTGGCCCCCGTCGCTTGCGGAAAAGCTGAATGTTCCTTTAGAGATGCCACGGGCGGGGAGATCCAGGCTTATGGTTTGCAATACGCGCCCATCGCGCATCAAGCGGAAGGGAATACCACCGAGCGCCTGTTCGCTGTGGTTGCCGGCATGGAAGCTGATCTTGCCTCCGGTGCTGCCTGCAATCAAAGGTGCTTCCAGCCAAACACTGTCGATGCTGATATTTGGCCGGGCGCTGACAGGAATTCTTGACCAGCGCGCTGATATAGTGCTATCATAAGGCTCCGCTTTCCTGGCCATGCCGGTGCGGAAATCGCTCACCACATACGCGTATTTCTTTTGTGCCGGTTCCTCAGCCAGCAAGGCGTTTTGCTTGCGTATGATGCGGGCAAGGTCGGGCGAGCCCGGATTAACGCGCACACCGTCTACCTGTGCCAGAAAACTCTCCGATCCGGTAAAACCACCTTCGCGCTGATCGGCAGCAGTCAACAAGCAGAAACGCGCAGTTTTCGGATGTGATTTTACGATGGCATGGATGGCGCTGCGGGCCTGTTCAAGGGCAGGTACTTTCCCTTCGCCTGCTTCCATGCTGTAACTGTTGTCGAAAAAAATGCAAACCGCTTCGGAGCCTGTCCCTGCAGCCTGTTGCTTTCCGGCAGGAAAGGGTCCGGCAAAAGCAAAAATCAGCGCTGCCAGTGCCAGGAGTCTGGCAGCCAGCACCAGACGGTGCAATAATTTCTTTTCCTGTTGCACACGAGAAGTCAACGACTTCAGCATCCGCACATTGGTAAAAGGCAACTTCTTGTATCGGCGGAGATGAAATAGATGTACGATGACAGGTATAGAAAGGCTGCCAAGTGCAACCAGAAACCAAGGATGCAACCAGTTCATCGTTTGGCAAATATACGTAACTGCAGCCCTGGTGGCTGCTCTGATATCATTCCGGCCATTAGATGCTAACCTCCAGCCCTCAACATGGGTTTGTCACAGAGAAACCGTGTAAGTCCCAGTGGGACACCTGCGGCGCCAGCTCGGTACTCCCAAAAACAAAACCCGCGCTAACACAAAGTTGACGCGGGTTTTCTGACTGTATTCGCGGAGAGAGCGGGATTCGAACCCCCGATACAGTTTCCCGTATACATGCTT
>Ga0315901_10007450_pt1 | contig 12903 bp, 12 predicted proteins | sample LakEriMetagenome_10_FD_203761 | JGI IMG/M metagenome (GOLD analysis project Ga0315901, IMG submission 203761) | Freshwater fungal communities from buoy surface, Lake Erie, Ohio, United States - Buoy 2 MA116 | ecosystem: Environmental > Aquatic > Freshwater > Lake | place: USA: Lake Erie, Ohio... | reverse complement strand
GGGTCACATCCAGCGGGCGGAGGCCCGCCAGGCAAAAATCGCACGATGCGATGTTTTGCCTGAAACTAGCCGCCAGTGGCCAGGAGCAGGGCCGCCCGGCAGGCGTTCTCGAAGGCCGCCAGGTCGAGCCGCTCGGCGGTGGTGTGGATCTCCATCTGGCCGCAGCCGAGCGTGACGGTGGGCACGCCGTTGGCGAACATCCAGTTGGCGTCGAGGCCGCCGTTGGAGACCTCCTGCCGGGGAACGAGGCCGATCGCCCGCACGGCCGCCTCGGCCGCCACCACGCAGGGCTCGTCGGCGGCGAGGCGGAAGGCCTCGTAGTCGAGCCGGCCGGAGACCGTCACTTTGCCCGTGCGGCCGTCGACGCTCCGCACCTTCTTGGCGGCGTCGTGGAACGCCTTCTCGATCGCCTTGACGATCCGCGAGCGGAAGCCGGGATCGTGGCTGCGGGCCTCGGCCTTGACCGCCGCCGCCTCGGCGACCACGTTCGTCGCCGCCCCGGCCTGGATCACGCCCACGTTGGTCGTGCCCCGCTTGCCGTCCTTCTCCACCAGGCCGTGCATCCCCTGCTCGACCAGGTCGGTGATCGCCAGCGACGCGATCGCGATGGCCGACACGCCCTTCTCGGGAGCCACGCCGGCGTGGCTGGGGATACCCTCGATCAGGACGTCCATCCGATAGCCGCCGGTGGCGCCGATCGTGATCTTCTCGACCGCGCCGCCGTCGAAGTTGAAGGCCAGCTTCGGCCGGCCGAGATCGGCCGCCTTCACGAACCGCGCCCCGTAGAGCCCCACTTCCTCCTGGATCGCGAACAGGAACGTCAGCGGCGGGTGGGGCAGCTTCCGCCGCAGGATCTCCAGCGCCGTCGAGAGCACGACCGCGACTCCCGCCCGGTCGTCGCCGCCGAGGCCGGTCTTCGGGTCGGCGCTCTTCACGAACCGACCCGCCACGACCGGCTGCGCGCCGAGGCAGACCGGCACCGTGTCCATGTGGGCCATGAGCAGGCGGCGGGGGCCGGGCAGCGTGCCGGGCAAGCGCACGATGAGGTTGCCGCACTCGCCGGGGAGCGGCGTCTTCTCGTGGGCCTTGTCGAAGGCGATCGCCGCCGCCGGGCAGCCGGCCTTTCGCAGCCACTTCACGATCCGCTCGGCGACGGCCTTCTCCTTGCCGGAGACGCCCGGAATGGCGAGCAGGTCGAGCACCACCTCGCGGGCCCGGGCGAGATCGGGAGTGACGCCGGGCTGCGGCTTCTGCGCCGCGGCCCGTACACTGCGGTCGACGGGCCGTGTCGGGGCGGCGGACTTCGGAGAGCGTGGCATGCGGATCTTCCTCGCGGGCATCATGCAGGGGTCGCACGTGGCGGCCCTCGTGCACGACCAGACCTATCGCAACGTGATCGGCGACCTCGTGCGGGCGCACTGGCCGACGGCGGAAGTCTACGATCCCTTCGCCAACCATGCCACGAGCATCGGCTACGACATGCGTCGGGCCCGGGAGGTGTTCCTCGGACACGTGGAGATGTGCCGGGTGTTCGACCTCCTCGTGGCCTACGTCCCGGAGGCCTCGATGGGGACGGCGATCGAGATGTGGGAGGCCCACCGCCACGCCCGCAAGGTCGTGACGATCACGCCCCTGGTGCACAACTGGGTGGTGCACCTGACGAGCGACGCCGTCTACAAGGACGTGGACGATTTCACCCACGCCTTGAACAGCGGCGCGATCGACCGGCTGGTCGCGGGCTGACGGGGCTGCACTGCCGTAGCGACACGAACTCGGAGCCCCGTCGCGTCACGCGAGGAGCCCGTCATGGCCACCGATGCCATCCCGTCACCGGCGCCGTGAGCCGCGGCGGTGAACGCCGCGCGGCGGGCGGATCACCCGTCGCGGAGCCGCCGCGCCAGGCCGCAGGCCGACGCGATGCGGGCCGCCGCATCGGGGCCGAGCGGCCAGGTCTGGAGGCGGTCCGCGGCGTCGGCCGCGTCGTGCAGCCAGTCGGCCGCGAGGGCGGCCGCGACCGCGTCGTCCGCGGCCACGACGACCGCGCTCGAGCCGATGGCGGCGGCCACGAGGTTGCGGAGCGAGGGGCGTTTCTCGGTCGCCGCCAGGTCGGCCGCCGCGACGTGCACGACCACCGGCGCGCCGGTCTCGACCGCGAGGTCGGTGAGGATGCCCGCGTGGAGCACGAAGATGGCGTCGGGATACAGCACGTCCACCGCCTCCGCGATCATCTGCCGGGCGGTCTCGCGGGCCAGACCCAAGATCCGCGCGGGCACGTCGGCGGTGGCCGTGAGGAAGGCCTCGGGCGAACCGTCCCGGACCGCGGCCAGGAACACCCGCGAGGCGGCGGCCACGTCCCGCAGATGGATGGCGAACATGCCGCGCGGCTGCTCCTCGAGCCCCGACACGCTCGACGGCCCGCAGACGGCGGCCTCGATGCCCAGCGGCTCGAGGCCGGCCCGCAGCCCGTGCACGCGGGTGTGCGGATGGTCGCAGGAGCCGTGGTCGATGAGGAGGACGCGCATGCGGCGTGCCCGGAAGGTTCAAAGCCAACCCGACCAGCGGGCCGCGGCCAGGCAGGCGGCCGAGTAGGCGGCGGCCGCCCAGTCGTCGGCCATGATTCCCAGGCCCGCCGGCAAACGCTCGCAGCGGTCGCAGGGAAACGGCTTGAGGACGTCGAAGACGCGAAACAGCAGGAAGGCGGCGGCCAGCGCGGCCGGTGTGCGGGCCGGCGGGGGCACGGCGAGCAGCGTGGCCGCCATCGCCGCCGTTTCGTCGAGCACGATCTCACCCGGGTCCTTGCCGCTGCCCAGCAGCCGGGCGGCCCACGTGCAGATCGGCACACCCGCCAGGCAGATCGCGGCCACCATCACCGCCTCGCTGACGAGCGTCGCGGCCGGCGATCCGCCCGCGAGCCGGTCGGCCAGTCGCGTGGCCGCGGCCCCCAGGCCCAGGGCCAGCGGCACGCCCACAGCCGCGCCCCACGTGCCGGGCGCGAAGCCGAGGCGGCCGACGCCGCCGACCGTGGCGGCGAGCACGGCGGGATGGGTCCACGGTCGGGAAGAAGCGGAGGGTGAAGCCGTCATGCCGCCGCATGGTAGCAGCGCCGGCGCCGGCCCACCGGAATGCGGGTATGCTGTCGCTGCCGATCGGCCGCCCGGATCCGCCGAGCCGGCCGGCCCCTGACCCGGAGGGCTTCGCCCGAGATGGACGGTCCCACACCAACGATCGACGACACGATCGGCCGGCTCGAACTGGTCGAATACCCGCATCCCGCGCTTCTGCGCCGCACGCGGCCCATCGTGAGGATCGACGCCGCCGTGTGCGACGCGGTGGCGCGGATGTTCGACATCATGTACGCGGCCCAGGGCATCGGCCTGGCCGCGAACCAGGTGGCGCTGCCCTACCGGATGTTCGTGGTCAACACGGCCGGGCGGCGGGGCGAGGGCACCGAGCACGTGTTCATCAACCCGGTCCTCAGCCGGCCCCGGGGAACCGCCGTGCAGGAGGAGGGCTGTCTGTCCCTGCCCGGCGTGCGGATGGACGTCCGCCGGCCGGAGCGGATCGTCGTCGATGCCTGGACGCTCGCCGGCGAGCCGCTGCACATGGACCTCGACGGGCTGCTCGCCCGCGTCGTGCAGCACGAGTTCGACCACCTCGAGGGCCGGCTGTTCACCGACCGGCTGCCCGAGGCGGCGGCGCTGGAGGTGCGGCGGGAGCTGGAGGCGTTCCGCGAGATGTTCGCGGGCAGGCAGTCGCGGGGCGAACTGCCGGGTGACGTGACGCTCGTCGCCGAACTCGACCGGCTGGAGGCGGCCCGGTGCCGGGCATGAACGGCCCGCTGCGGCTGGTGGTGATGGCCACCGGACCGTTCGCGGTGCCGATGCTCCGGGCGCTGCTGGGGTCGCGGCACGCGATCGCGGCGGTGGTCACGCGGCCCGACCACGCGCCGCCGGGGCGGCGGCCCCCGCCGAACCCGATTCGCGAGGCGGCGGCCGGGCTGCCGATCCTCGCCCCCGAGCGGGTCAACGACGAAGAGTCGGTGGCGGCCTTGCGGGCGGTCGCGCCGGACCTGTTCGTGGTCTGCGACTACGGTCAAATCCTGTCGGGCGAGCTGCTCGCCGTGCCGCCGCTGGGCGGCGTCAACCTCCACGGCTCGCTGTTGCCGCGGCACCGCGGCGCCGCGCCGATCCAGTGGGCGATCCTGGCGGGGGATGCCGTCACCGGGGTGAGCGTCATCCACATGACGCCGACGCTCGACGCGGGCAACGTGATCGCGTCGCGGCCGCTGGCCATCGGCCCCCGCGACACCGCGGCCGACCTCGAGCCGCGGCTGGCCGCCATCGGGGCCGAGGCGGTGCTGGAGGCGATCGAGCGGCTCGCGGCCGCGGTGGCCGCGACCGGCTCGGCCGCGGGCGTCGGCGTTCCGCAGGACGACTCCCGGGCGACGCGGGCCCCGCGGCTCACGAAGGCCCAGGGGATCATCGACTGGACGTGGGAGGCCGCGCGGATCGAGCGGCTGCGGCGGGCGCTCGAGCCCTGGCCCCGCGCGACGACGTTCCTCACCCGCGGCGACGGCGTCCGCCAGCGGCTCGTGCTGGCGGACGTGGAGATCGCCGCGGATCCACGGGCGTCGGCGGCGGGGGCCGGCGGGGTGCTCGACACCACGGGCGGGCGGATCGTCGTGGCCTGCGGGCAGGGCACGGCCCTGGCGATCACGAGGGTGGTGCCCGAGGGGCGGCGGGCGATGGACGCGGCCGACTTCCTCCGCGGTAGCCCGCTCCTGCCGGGCATGCGGCTCGGCTGACCGGGCGGGTCAGTTGGCCTGCAGGGCCTCGACGCTGTTGACGTGCACGAGCGCGCAGGTGACGCTGCGGTCGTCGTCGGGATAGTAGACGATCATCTTCGTCTTCATGACGAAGGCGCACTCCGGATGGCGGATCTCGTGGACCTCGCCGTTCGACATCCGGATCACGAACGGCTCGAAGGGTTCGCGGCGGAGATACTCGCGGATCGTGTCGGCGTTCATGGCGGGCCCTCGCAGGAAAGGACGAATACTGTACTTGTGAACATCATAGCGTGCGGTCGCCCGGCGTGCAACGCGGCTGCTACACTGCCGCCATGACCAGGCGCCTGTGGATCGAGACCGTCGGCTGCCAGATGAACGTGCTCGACAGCGAGCTCGTCGTGGCCGCCCTCCGCCGCCAGGGCTGGGAGCTGGCCGCGGCCCCCGACGCCGCCGATGCCGTGTTCTACAACACCTGCTCGGTCCGCCAGCACGCCGAGGACAAGATCTACTCCGCCCTCGGCCGGATCCGCGGCGTGAAGGCGAAGCGGCCCGACGTGGTGGTGGGCGTGCTCGGGTGCATGGCCCAGAAGGACCAGGATCTCGTCCGCCGGCGGGCGCCCTGGGTCGATCTCGTCGTCGGGCCGGGGCAGCTCCACCAGGTGCCCGCGCTCGTCGAGGAGGTGATCGCCGGTGGCGGCCCGCGGATCGAGGTCAGCCTCGACCGCCGCGGCAATCCCCGCGATGCCATCGCGCGGAGCTTCGAGAGCTACGACCCCGACCGCGATCCGGCGATGCGGCCCACGCCCTTCCAGGCCTTCGTCCGCACCCAGACCGGCTGCGACAAGTTCTGCGCCTTCTGCGTGGTGCCGCACGTCCGCGGCCCGGAGCAGGCCCGGCCGCCCGCCACGATCGTCGCCGAGGCCCGCAAGCTCGTCGCCGAGGGCTGCCGCGAGATCACGCTCATCGGCCAGACGGTCAACAGCTACCGGTGGGCCGACGGCGGCCGCACGACCCGGCTGGCCGATCTGCTCGTGCTCCTCGACGGCATCGACGGCCTCGACCGGATCAAGTTCGTCACCAACTACCCGCGGGACATGACCGACGACCTGATCGCGGCCGTCCGCGACCTGCCGAAGGTCTGCCACTACCTGCACGTGCCCGCCCAGCACGGCTCCGACGCCGTGCTCGCGCGGATGAGGCGCGGCTACACGATCGGCGAATACCTGGAGATGCTCGGCCGCGTTCGCGAGGCGATCCCCGCGGCCGCTGTGACCAGCGATTTCATCGTCGGCTACTGCGGCGAGACCGACGCGGAGTTCCAGGCCACGCTCGACCTGGTGAAGACCGCCGGCTTCAAGAACTCGTTCATCTTCAAGTACAGCCCGCGGCCCGGGACGAAGGCCTTCGACCGGCTGCCGGACGACGTGCCCGAGGAGGCGAAGAAGGAGCGAAATCGCCTCCTGCTCGAGGCCCAGGAGGAGGCGAGCCTGGCGGGCAACCGCCGCTTCGTGGGCACCCGGCAGCAGGTGCTCGTCGAGGGCCTTTCCAGCCGCGACGAGAAGCGGGAGGTGGACCCGGGACCGGACGGCCTGGCCCAGCTCGCCGGCCGCACGATGTGCGACCGGATCGTGGTCTTCGACGCGCCGCTGCGTCTCGTCGGACGGCTGGTGGACGTGGAGATCCTCGCCGCCGGAGCCTGGTCGCTGGCCGGCGTGGTGGCCGACGGCCTCGCCGCGGCCGTGCCGCTGGAGGCCCTGCGGCTGACGGGCGAGGAGTCGCCGGAGGTGCACGCGATCGCGCCGCCTCCGGTGCGGCCGACGGGGGTGTGACGTGCCGTCGGCGACGGTGCCGGACGCGATGGAACAGGGCGGGCCGCTGCCGGCCGCCGCCGCGGAGGGGCGTCGGCTGCTCGACGATCCGGCGGCTGCCGCCGCCTGGGGGCGGAAGGCGGGCCTGACGGAACCGCAGGCCGCGCACCGGGCCATCGTCGGCCTCGCGGCCCACGGTCTCACCTTCGACCTCCTGGCCGCCGTCTGCGACCGGCTCGCCGTCCGGCTGCCGCTGACGCCCGATCCCGACCGCGTGCTGGCCGCGCTGGAGCGGTTCTTCCACGCCGTCCGCAGCCCGCTCGCCTCCGCGGCCCTGTTCGACCGCGATCCCCGGGCGCTGGACACGCTGCTCGACATCTTCGCCGTCAGCCCCCATCTCGCGGAGGTCGTGCTGGCCGACCCCGAGGCCTGGGAGGAGGTGCGGCTCGGCCGGGGCCGGCCCGAAAGCCGTGCGGCCCTGGAGGCCGCGCTGACCGCCGAACTGGGGCCGTCCCCGCCGCCGGGAACGGCGGCCGCGGATCCCGAGGTCGCCGCCTCGGCCCTGCGGCGGTTCAAGCGGCGCGAGACCCTGCGGATCGCCTACGGCGACGTGGTCGCGGGCCAGCGGCTGGAGACCGTCACCGCACAGATCTCCCTCGTGGCCGACTGCATCGTGGCCGCGGCCCTGCGGCTGGCGCTCGACCGCATCGAGCGGCAGCGGGGAGTGCCGCGCGGGCCCGACGGGGCGCCGGCGACCGTGGCCGTGATCGCGCTGGGCAAGCTCGGCGGTCGGGAGCTCAACTACTCCAGCGACATCGACCTCGTCTTCGTGCATTCGGCCGACGGCCGCGTCGTCGGGCCGAAGCCGGGCACGAACCAGGAGTTCTTCGACCGCGTCGCCCAGGAGACGGTGCGGCTGATCGCCGCGCCGAACGCCCTGGGCATGTGCCACCGGGTGGACTTGCGGCTGCGGCCGCACGGCGCGGCGGGGCCGGCATCGCTGGCGCTCGAGCCGATGCTCGCCTACTACGAGCAGTCGGGCCGCACCTGGGAGCGGCAGGCGTGGATCAAGGCCCGCTGCGTGGCGGGCGATGCGACGCTCGGCGGGCGGCTGCTGGCCGGGCTCGACGGCTGGATCCACCGCCGCTGGCTCTCACGGGCCGACATCGCCGGCATCAAGGCGCTCAAGCGCCGCATCGAGCAGCGGTCGATCCGCGCGGGCACCGACGCGGCCGACGTCAAGCACGGCCGCGGTGGGATCCGCGACGTCGAGTTCACGATCCAGTTCCTCCAGCTGCTCGGCGGCGGCGACGCGGCCGCGATCCGCACGACCAACACGCTGGAGGCCATCCGCCGGCTGGCGGCCGCCGGGGCGCTCACCGACCAGGAGCGGGCGATCCTGGAGCGGAACTACACGCTGCTGCGGACCGTGGAGCACCGGCTGCAGATCCTCTACGACCGGCAGACGCACCTGCTCCCGGCCGCCGACTCCGAACTGGCTCGGCTGGCGACGCGGCTGGGGTATGGGTCCGGGGCCGCCGGCCGCGATCGACTGCGGGCCGCGCTGGCCGAGGCGACGACGCTCAACCGCCGGATCCTCGATCACTTGCTCCACGACGCCTTCCCGGACGACGCCGCGCCGGAGCCCGAGGTGGATCTCGTCCTCGATCCCGACCCGGCGGCCGACTTCGTGCAAGCGGTGCTCGGCCGTCATGGATTCCGCGACGTGCCCCGGGCGCATCGCGGCCTGATCGCGCTCGGCGAGGAGCCGGCGCGGTTCCTCTCCACCCGCCGCTGCCGGCACTTCCTCGCGGCCATCGCGCCGCAGTTGCTCGCCGCCATCGGCCGCACGCCCGATCCGGACGCCACGCTGGCCAGCCTCGGCGCCATCGCCGACTCGCTCGGCGGCAAGGGCCTGCTCTGGGAGCTGTTCAGCTGCCACCCGGCGTCGCTCGATCTCACCGTGCGGCTCTGCGCGTCGAGCCCCTTTCTCACCCGCCTGCTGGTGAGCAATCCGGGCATGATCGACGAGCTGCTCGACAGCCTGCTCCTCGAGCGACTGCCCACGCCGGCGGCGCTCGAGGCCGGCCTCGGCGAGCTGTGCCGCGGCGCGGTGGACGTGGATCCGATCCTCCGTGCCTTCAAGGCGTCGCAGCAACTGCGGGTCGGCGTGCGGGACATCCTCGGCCGCCAGGAGGCCGAGGCCACCGGCGCCGCGGTCACGGGGATCGCCGAGGCGATCGTCCGCCAGGTCGTGCAGCGCGAGGAGCACGCGCTCGTGGAACGGCTCGGGATGCCGACGGCCGCCGGCGGCGACCGGGCAGGGCCGCTGGTGCTCGCGATGGGAAAGTTCGGCGGCCAGGAGATGAACTACGCCAGCGACGTGGATGTCGTGTTCCTGTACGACCACGAGGGCACGGTCGCGCCACCGGGGGGGCGGGGACCGGCCACCAGCAACGCCCACTTCTTCGGCGAGCTGGCGCGGCGCACCATGCGGGCCTGCAACACGCTCGGCCCGCAGGGTCGGCTCTACGACATGGACTCCCGGCTGCGGCCGAGCGGCAGGAGCGGCCCGCCGGCGGTGTCGCTCGCGGAGTTCGCCCGCTACTTCGCCGCCGCCGGGCCGGCCGCGATCTGGGAACGGCAGGCGCTCGTGAAGGCCCGGCCGGTGGTCGGGCCGCCGGCGGCCAGGGAGGATGTGTCGCGGATCATCGCGGCGGCGACCTACGACCGCCGCTGGACCGCCGCGGACGTGGCGACCATGCGGCGGATGCGCCATCGCATGGAGCAGGGCGCGGGGGCCGGCAACCTCAAGCGCGGTCCCGGCGGCGTGGTGGACATCGAGTTCATCGTGCAGATGCTGCAGCTCGTGCACGGCGGACGGGAGCCGGCGGTGCGGACGCCGGAGACGCTGCGGGGCCTCGGCGCCCTGCACGAGGCGGGCCTGCTCGCCGCCGAGCGGTTCACCTTCCTGGAGCATGCCTACCGCATCCTGCGTGCCATCGAGGGTCGGTTGCGACTGCTCGACGCGGCCGCTCGGCATGACTTTCCGGAACAGCCCGCCGAGCAGCGGAAGCTGGCGGTGCTCCTCGGCCACGAGCGGCCCGAGTCGCTCGTGCGGGAGGTGCGGGAGACGACGGTCCGCACTCGCGCCGAGTTCGAGCGGATCTTCACGGAGACCGAGGACCGGCTGGGGCGGTGACGTCGCCCGACGGCTCGCGCTGCGGCCGGCCCCACGCCGGCCGCAGCGCGAGCAGGGCGAGGGCGGCCGGCACCGCCAGCGATGCCCATGCCACCCACTGCAGCGACTCGGCCTCACGGCCGAGCGATCCGGCGAGGCTCCAGGCGAACGCGATCGCGAGGTTGCCCGCCGCCGCCGCGGCGAGAAAGCGGCCCACCGGCATCCCGGCGGCACCGGCGAACAGGGCCACCGCCTCGGCGATCAGCGGCAGCGGCCGCGTGACGACGACGAGCAGCGGGCCCAGCCGGCGCTCCTGTCGCGCGAGCATGGCCCGGTCGTCGGTGGCGATCCGCTCGACCGCCCGGCCCGCGGTCCGGCGGCCGAGCCACCAGCCGGCGAGGGCGCCGGCCGTCATGCCCACGCAGCCGCAGACCGTGCCCGCCACGACGCCCAGCGATGCGCCGCCGATCGTCGTCACCAGGCTCGAAGGCACGGGCAGGAGCAGGTCGGCCGCCAGCACGCCGACCTCGAGCGCCGCGAGCAGGGGCGCCGCGGGCGGCGGGTCGAGCCAATCGGCCACGACGGCGTCGAGCCGGGCGCCGCAGGCCAAAAACGGCACCAGCGGCACCGCGACGGCGGCGAGGGCGAGGCCGAGGAGCAGGCGGAGCGAGCGGCGCATGGAAAAAACTCCATCATAGTTGTCGGTGGTCGGCTGCGGCACGGTCACGCCTCCGCGATATCGCCGCGGTGGCCCAACGGTGCCGTTCGCTATGCTGGTCGCGATCCACCGGGGGGCGAACCCCGTGCGGAGCAGGGACACGTCCGGCGGGAGGGTGCTGCCATGACGCGGCGGTCGAGCGGCCGGTGGCACGGGCGGCCGTCCGCGCCGCGGCGAGCGGATGCGGGCCGGCATCGCGTCGGCGACGCGGCCTGCGGTCGCCCGGGGGGCTTCACGCTCCTGGAAGCGCTGGTGGTGATCGCGATCATCGCCGTGTTGATCGCGATCCTGATCCCGGCCGTGCAGGCTGTGCGGGAGGCCGCGCGACGAGTGTGGTGCGGCGGCAACGAGAAGCAGATCGTCACGGCGGTGCTCGTCTACGAGCAGGCCCGCGGCCGGCTGCCGCCGCAACTCGGCTGGTCGTCCGGCGTCGAGGGCCGGGGCGGATTCGGCTCCCTGTTCTTCCACATCCTGCCGCAGTTGGAGGAACAGCGGATGCATGAGGGAACGCTGGTGGTGCCGTTCGGCACGCCCAGCCGCACCGTCACGTCGATCACGGGTTCGGGACCCTACACCGAATATCCGCGCACGCACGACTCGCGGCATCACGCGGGTCGGGGCGGCGTGTTCCTCGGCTGGCAGACAATCGCCGTCTATCGCTGCCCAAGCGACGCCTCGGCCGCCGACGTGCGGTCGGAGTTCGGTTGGGCTGGGGGCAGCTATGCCGGCAACTTCCAGGTGTTCGGCAGGAATGCCACCGTGCAGGTGGGCGGCTGGACCGCGAGTTCCCGTTCCGTGAACCTGCCATGGGAGGGAAACAGGCGGCTACGGGACGTCACGGACGGCGCCGCGCGGACGATCGCGGTGGCCGAGAAGTTCGGAACCTGCAACGCCACGCGTGGATTCATGGCCGGGGCGGGTGGCAGGGGTGGCACCATGTGGGCCCGCTGGGACTGGGCCGACCAGTGGCAGCCGACCTTCGCGGCCGCGGCCAACGCGGTGGGTGCGGCCGCCATGTTCCAGGACAACCCGCAGCCCTACACCTTCCCGGGACCGTGCAATCCGCTCGTTCCCCAGACGCCGCATGCCGCCGGTGTGATCGTCGCCGGCTGGCTCGACGGCAGCGTGCGGCCGGTGGCCGCCTCCGTGACGCCCGCCGCCTGGTGGGCCGCGCTCACGCCGCGGGCCGGGGACCGCGGCGACGTGGATTGACCCCCAGCGGACGCGGCCGCATGCCGACGGCGGGCGAGTTCACTCGGGCCGCGGCCGCGACATGGCGACGGCCTGGTCGCGGATGTCGATGCCGACCGCACGGCTCCAGGCCGTGAGGATCTCGCGGTACACGCGTCCTGGTCGCCCGTCGCCCACCGCTCGGCCTTCGTAGCGTGTGGCCGGCAGGACGCACGAGGGAGTGCTCGTGAGCAGGATCTCGTCGGCGGTCGCCAGGTCGGCCCCCGTGAGCGACGCCTCCTGCCAGCCGATGCCCAGGTCGGCCGCCAGCCGCCGGGCGAAGGCGAGGCTGATGCCGGTCAGCGCGTCGGCGGCGGGGGGCGTGATGATCACGCCGGCGCGGACGATCGCGACGTTGGCCGTGGACGTTTCGCTGATCCGTCCATCGGCGTGGGCGAGGACGGCCCGGGCCCCCGGCTCGACGGCGGCTGCCTCGCGGTCGGCGAGGAAGTAGTGCAGCCGGCTGCGGACCTTCGCCCGGATCGGCCAGCAGGCGTCGGGCACCTGTCGCACCGTCGTCGATCGCAGGGCGACGCCGTCGTCGTAGGCCCGCGCCCAGAGCGGGAAGGCCAGCCGGAACGCATGCACGGCCGCCCGCGACGGTGCCGGGCGGCCGCCGTGCTGCGCCGGCAGGTCGCCGGGGGTGACGAAGGCGACGACGCCGAGATCGTCGCCTGCTTCGCCGAGCCGGTGGTTGTGGGTGGCGACTTCCGCGGCGGCCCGCATGATCTCGGCGATGGCCACGGGCGGCTCGATGCCGACGACGGCGAGCGATTCCGCGAGCCGTGCCGCATGCTCGGCGGCGAGGAACAGGCCGCCCGCGAACGTGCGGAGCTGCTCGGTGACGGTGGCGCCGAGGACGAAGCCGGCGTCGCCGACCGGGATGGCGAGTTCGCCTCGTGGCACGAACCGCCCGTCGATCCAGGCGATCTCACCGTTCATCGCGCGCCTGCCGGGATGTCGGGGCTCGGGCCCGCCTCCGCCACGTAGCCGGACGTTCGCTGCGGCCATCCTGGCCTTCGCTCACTGCACGCCGGCTGGCGCTTCGCCATCCTGGCTGCGCTGGCCGGCGAGCCCGGCTCCCGTGGCAGAGGCGAACCCTCGCGGAAGATGCCCCTGATTGATCGCCTCGAGGGCGAGCTCTCGAAGCAGCCTGCCGGGGCCATGGATGTCGCGCACC
>Ga0315901_10007446_pt1 | contig 12907 bp, 10 predicted proteins | sample LakEriMetagenome_10_FD_203761 | JGI IMG/M metagenome (GOLD analysis project Ga0315901, IMG submission 203761) | Freshwater fungal communities from buoy surface, Lake Erie, Ohio, United States - Buoy 2 MA116 | ecosystem: Environmental > Aquatic > Freshwater > Lake | place: USA: Lake Erie, Ohio... | reverse complement strand
TGATTGGCCTTCAGTACCTAATAGTACATATTTCTATGATAAGGCTGATAAGTTAGTACATTATAAAGATAGTACAGGTGCTGTTCTTGAAATGTTTGCTTCTGGTGGTTTAACTTATTTCACAGAGGCACAAAGCACAACTTCTCCTAATGCTACAGTAAATGTAGATTCATTAACTGCTGTAGCTTCAACTGCTAATGCTGATTTTGTAATAAAACCTAAAGGCACAGGTGCTTTAATAACTGATATTCCTGATGGAACAGGTTCTGGAGGAGCAAAAAGAGGACAATATGCAATTGATTTACAATTAACAAGGGCATTTTATGCAAGAGTGGCAAGTGGTAATTACTCTGTGGCAATAGGTAGAGAAAATACTGCAAGTGGAGCAGATGGACTAACAATAGGATATGAGTGTAATGCTACAGCAAGTCAGAGTGTTGCAATTGGAAGGGGTACTTCAAGCGCACAATTTTCAGCATCATTTGGATATACGAATAATGCGACCGCATATGGTGCAACATCATTAGGAAATAATAATACAGCATCTGGTCAAGAATCTACGGTAATTGGTACATTTGGTATTGCATCAAATATATATTCTTCAGCAATTGGAAGAAATACTGTAAGTAGTGGTGTTGGTTCTACAGCTATTGGATTTAATTCAAATAGCTATGGAAGATATGGTGCAATGACTTGGGCAGGAGGTTCTTCCACTGCACAAGTAACACGGATGATATATAGAGGAAATACAACTGATAATACTCTTACATCATTAAATGCACAAGAATACTTTGATGATGCAACTAATACTTTTAGTCTTCAAAATCAATCTGCTTATCGTTTTAAAGGAACCATAATAGGCAAAAAATCTGGAACTACAGATATTGCCGCATGGGATATTGATGGCTTAATTGTGCGTGGAGCCAATGCCGCTTCAACTACATTAGTATTAAGTAATGTAAATGTGGTAGATAACACACCAGGTTGGGGAACACCTGTTTTATCAGCAAACACTTCTTTTGGAAGTTTAAAAGTACAAGTACAAGGTGCAGCAGCAACTACTATAAGATGGTGTGTTTTAATAGAAGGAACAGAAGTAATTTACGCTTAATTATATATAAAAATGGAAAGTTATAACACATTACACATATTTGGGTACGGAGAGACTCAAGTAATTACAGATACAGAAAATAAGAAGGTAGCAACTGATTCAATTGTCGGAGTGCAGTTAGTAGTAGATGACCTATACTCTAAGAAACCATCTGACAATCCAGCAACATCTAATTATAGAGTGATAAGCATTTTTAATGATATGTTTGCAGACTATTCGGATGAAGAGGGCAATAGCTTTAGAGTTGACTATTCAGAACTGAATGCGGCACTTATTGATGCGGTAGTATTAGAGGTATTAAAATAATCATAAATGGCGGTAAGTAATTATAGTGGTTTAACAATAACACAACCACAAGTTGGGATACAAATAACTAAGGTAACAGATTCACAATCTGATTGGTCTTCAGTTGCTAATTCTACATATTTCTATGATAAAACTGATAAGTTAGTGCATTATAAAAATGGTAGTGGTGTTGTTTTAGAAATGTTTGATTCATCTAATGCACTTTATTTGCTTGAAGCGTATGCTAGTGTGACTTACACCTTACCAGGTTCATTTACTGAAGATATTTGTAGATATAGTATTGTAAATAATACAGTAAATGTATCAAGCAGTTGGTTCAATACTTCAAATTACACATTTACACCACAAAAATCTGGTTATTGGGAAATAACCGCATCATACGATGTTTATAGAAATAGTGAAGCAAGTATGTTAATCGAGAAAAACAATTCAATGGTGGCGGCTGCTGGTTCTTTTAACGCAGTAGCTCAACAGATAACAAAAATTGTCTATCTAAATGGTTCAACTGATTTCATAAACATTTACAATGTTGGTGGGGCTGAACTGCAAAGAGCGCAATTCCAATCGAGGTCTTGGTTCCAAGCAAGGTGGGTAGGTGAATAAAAAAAATAATATAAAATGGCAGTAACGAATTATAGTGGTTTAACAATAACACAACCACAAGTTGGGATACAAATAACTAAGGTGACAGATTCATCTTCTGATTTTTCATCTGTTTCAAATTCAACATATTTTTATAATAAATCCGATAAATTAGCTAGATTTAAAGATTCAGCTGGTAATGTTATTGGTATTTTTGATTCACCATTTTCATCAGCTAGTAATAGTGCAAATATATATTTCTCAGCATCAACAGTATTTGGTACTTTTTCTTCACCATTATCTTCTAATTTGACAGATACTTTAACAAATTCAAAATTAGGGGTTGTTCAAAAGATATATCATAATAGTGGTTCTGCACCATCAGTTCCAGCTGGTTGGGTATTATTAGGTAGTACCACATATCAAATTAGCACATTAAATATAATCTATGCTGAATGGTCAGAAGGTACTAGGGTTGAATATTGGATAGTTAGATAATGAAACAATATAAAGCAATATTATCAAATATACCACCAGCACCAATATTGTGTTATGATGTAACCAATGTTAATTCATATCCTGGTAGTGGTACACTTGTTACTGATATTGTTAAAAATAGTAATGCAACATTAATTAATAGTCCAGTTTATTCAGCATTTACATCTGGTTCACTATTTTTTGATGGTGTAAATGAGTATTTGATGACATCAACAGATTTAAGTTCAAAATTTCCTGGGTCATCACCAAACAAGTCTGAATTAACATCAATTTTTATGTGGGTATACCCAATGGATAATGGTGTTATATTAACTGAACAAGGTAACACTTCATTAAATTCTGGTTGGCATGAATCAGAAATAGAAATAGTTTCTGGAACAATGAAGTTTGGTATGTGGAATGGTACTGGTATAACATCTGTATCATCTTCAATTGCAACCCCATTTAATAATTGGTATTATGTTGGTTTGGTATATGATGGTTCAACTTTGACTGGTTATATTGATGGTGAGATTGCTGGAACGGTAACATTTAATAGAGCAGCACCGTATAATAATGGTTCAAATTTACATTATTCTATAGCTGCTACAGACCCAACTAGTATGGGTGATGGTTCATATGCTAAAATGTATTTAAGTAGATTTGAAGTATATAATAGTGCGCTAACTCAGAGGCAAATTAAATATAATTATAATATGACTCTTAATATATTTTAATATAAAACAAATTATAACTGAATTTAATAACTAATTAAAATATTTATAAATAAAAAAAGAAAATGGGAAAGTTAATTTTAAGAAATAACGGTAAAGAGACCCAATTAGTAAATGGTCAAGATTTTACGTCAATAACACCAGAAACTGATAAATATGTATTGGGTTTTGATGCTGTAACTGGTAATTTAGATAGTTTAGACCCCTTTGGTAATATTATTCAATATGGTGAAGGTGGTACTTTTACAGGTGGTACGGTTAGTGGTGCAACAACATTCACAAACGGTTTAACCGCTAATACAATTACTGTTGATACAATATCAGCAACAACTTATTTAAACATTTCCGCTGGTGGTTTAACTAACACTGATTATTCTGGATTAACTTCCTTAATATCAACTAGTGGTTTAACTGCTGGTTCTTATTATTTAATAACTGATTTCCAAACATGTTATGACCAACCAGATTTTGATTATGATGGTAACCCAATAACAAGTGGTAATTCCAAGCAAGGTCCAGTTGAACCATTAATGGTTTTTGCAACATCAGTTAATACGATTTCAAGTGATGCTTATCAACCAACATACCCAAATGATAAAATAAAATATGACTGGACATTTAGTGCTACTGAAGTTACAAATAATGTGTCATTTGGTAGAATTACCGAAAGGGTTGATGAATTTAACAACCGAACTGACTATGACCATAGAGTTGTTTTATTTAGAAGGTATGAAAACTACTATTATAAAGAAAAAGATATCGCCAAAGGAACGATTGAACTAATTCAAAATACGGGTGAAGTTATTGGTATAGGAACTGAATTTTCAAATTACGGTATTGGTGATTACATAGCTATTCCTAATTCAAATGGGGTTTTCTTTGAAATTGTATCAATATCAGCTGACACAAGTATGGTTGTAAGTGGATTAACTATACCAGCTGTTTTATCTGGTTCTAGTTTTTATTCCGCACAAAAAGACGGTCTTACCTATAAACAAAATAATATATCGGTTCAATACACAGAACACCCTACGTTCTTATTTGGAAACGAAACTATAATTTCAAATTACATTGGGGATGTCGCATCATTTATAGACTGGGGAGGGAATACTTTTTTATTACCAAATAATGTCTTCGGTGAGGATGTAATTGGAAACCGAATAGGTAACGATTTTAGGAATAACACATTTAATAGTGATGTTGAGCATAATGTTATAGGAGACCAGTTTGAAAATAATACAATTTATAATGACGAGGATTTCACTGATAATCAAATAGCCACTAATTTCCGAAATAATCTAATTATCTGTGATGATTTTAATGATAACGTGATAGGTGATAACTGCAACAACAATAAAATATTTAACAATATTGATTTCCTTGATAACCAAATAGGTGTTGGATTTAATGATAACACCATATACAATGACTTTGAGGTTAACAAAATTGGTAACGGTTTCTATGATAATATTATTGATGGGGATTTTAATGATAATTCAATTGGTAATCAATTTAACAATAACGAAATATTTTCACAATTTTATGATAACCTAATTGCTAATGAATTTTATAATAATACGGTTTATTCTAGATTTTATAAAAATGAAATATTAGATAACTTTAATGATAATGTAATCGGTGATTTTGGTAACTTAGCTGACCTTGAATTTTACAGAAATTACATTAGAAATAATTTCAATAGTAATACTATAAAAAATGATTATCAAAATAATCAAATAGGTACTAATTTCCAAGATAATACCATTAATGGTCAATTTATTGGTAATACAATACTTAATGGGTTTAACAATAATACAATAGGGGATTACTTTGCCATAAATAATATTGGTAATGCATTTAATAATAACACTATTAACGATGATTTTAGAAATAACACAACTGATTATTATTTTAATAATAATAAAATCAGTAATGACTTTTATTATAATAAATTAGGTGTATTTTTTGAAGCTAATAAATATTCAAATGATACTTTAGTTGCGTGGGATGATTTGAGTACAGTATCAGCTAGGACATATAACACATTTTTTAGTTCAGTAGGTAATAATGGTTTAGGTAATAGGGTATTGGGTAAAGAATTTATAATGTTTGTAACATCAACATCACAATATTTTAAAATTAAATTTACACAATGGACACAAGGTGGTAATGGTGGTGGATTCCAATATACAAGAGAAGAAATTAATTCCGCTGGTAATAGTTTGGGTCCAATTATTACATTTACTAAAACAAACAATGGTAATGAGGTAGATGTTATTGTACCAGGTATTATTGAAATAACTAGAGGAAATCAGAATGGTATTTATAATGTAGTTTCTGAGGGTAGTTGGAATGGTAATCTTTCACCAAGTGGTACAACATGGAACTCAATCTACACACAATCAAATAATGGTGAAAGATTTGCGTATAATAAAATTGGTAATAATTTTAGGAATAACACAATAGGTAGTGATTTTGGTTACGGTGGTGGAGACCCATACGGTAACACCATAAATGATAATTTTGAAAATAACACTATTGGACAATTTGCATATAATAATGTTATTGGTAATGAGTTTAAAAATAATGAAATAGGTAATAATTTTGAAAATAACCAAATAAAAAATTATTTTATTAATAATGGTATTGGTGATAATTTTGAATCAAATATAATAGGTGACTATTTTGGTAATGATGCTTCTTTCAGCGGAACGCCAGTTCAAAACTTAATTTCTTCTGGATTTAAATATAATAAAATCGGTGACTATTTTGGTAATAATTTAAATTACCCAACAGATGGTGCTGGTTCTGGTGGTGATGGTGGAAATATTATTGCTTCTGATTTCCAAAATAATGTTATAGGTAATAATACCATAATGAATATATTTGGAACAGGATTTACTGGTAATAAAATCGGTGATTACCTTAGTTTAAATTCATTTGGGGATACAGCACAAGATAACGTAATCGGTAATTATTTTACAGGTAATGGTGGTATTGGTGGGTACCCAAATCAAATTGGGAATGATTTTACATCAAATAAAATAGGAAATTATGCAGTATATAACCAAATTGATGAATTTAGATTTAACGAAATCGGTAATTTATTTGGTAATAGCAACACTAATTCAGGGAATATTATTTACAACGCTTATAATAATAAAATAGGTGAAAGATTTGGTTATAGTTTTGGTAATACCATTTATTCAGATTTCTTTGATAATTTAATCGGTAATAATTTCTATAATAACTTTATTGGGGAACCTAGTATAAGTTCTTTTCGTAGAAATGATATTGGTAATGATTTTAGAGAGAATATTGTTTATTCAGAATTCCAAAATAATGAAATAGGTAACCAATTCAATAATAATATTTGTGGTGATGAATTTGTAAAAAATACTATAGGTAATGGATTTAATAATAATAAATTATCTTATTTTGACACTAATAAAATAGGTGATGGTGCTAATAATAATGTTATTAATGATGGATTTAATAACAATATTATAGGTGGTTATTTTAGTAATAATAGAATTAGTGATGCTAATAGTAATAATATAGGGGCCAATTTTAGTAATAATAGATTTGGTTCTGGATTTGGTTTTTATGATACATCTGATGTCACATCTAGAAACTATGATAATTTTAAGGATGCATTAGATGGTAATATTGGTAATTATATAATTGGTAGAGAACTTATTATGCTAGATACTATTAACAATGAATATTACAGTTTTGTATTTACTAAATGGACACAAGGTGGAAATGGTGGTGGATTCAAATACAGTAGACAATTAGTATACCCATCATCTGGACCTACAGTAATATTTGAAAGACCAGATTATAGCGCATCAACAATTGATGTTATAATTCCAGGTGTTCTTGAAATTAAAAGAGATGATAATGGGGGTGGTATTTATAATGTAGCTGTTGAAGGGTCATTTAATGGTTCAGTTTCACCAACAAATACAACTTGGAACTCTAATTTCACATCGTCAAATCGTGGTAGTGATTTTGACCGAAATAGAATTGGTAATGAATTTTTTGGTAATGAAATTATAGGTTCTAATTTTTCATTAAATGATATTAGTAATCTTTTTAGATATAATGAAAACATTGGTAATGATTTTAGAAAAAATATCATAAAATCCGAAGTTCAGTCGGTTGATTTTTCAACAGCAACATATGTGTACTCAAATTATAATTGTGAAGTATTTGAAAATTCAAGTAACAATAATAGATTATCATATTATGATGGTTCTGATGTATTAAACATCGTAAATATAACAGATTAAAAAAAATATAAAATATAATGGCAGCACCTAGATTTTTATTAAATTCTTGTGATGGTTCACAAGACCCAATAATAGCAATATTAAACATATCAGAACCAGATTTTGATGGAATAAAAGAGGGTAGAATTACAAGCGTTAACATAGATGGTTTAGGTTGTTATACCTTTGTTGATACGTCTGAAGAACCTGGAACAGAGTATAACTTTTTAGGTCTTTATAGTGATTGTAGTTCTTGTTCATTTAGTAGTTTGGTTGATGAATTTAAATCAAACCCAAATGTGACTCAAAAATTTGAGGATACAAGGAGTGAAATACAAACAATAATACAAGATAAACTAGCTGGTGGTTAATAATACCAATCACAATAAATTATAATAAGTAAATATAACTATAAGAAATGCCAAATAATAAATTAATTTTAAGAAGTATAATTAGCCCATGGACATTACCAGTTTCAGATTTAACAACTGGTAGTGTTTTATCTTGGGCTGATGTTGATAATAATTTTATTTACTTAAAAGGATATGATATTTATTCTGGTTCAACATCTGGAACAACATTGATATTAGATAGGATAAATGGTGATACTTTACAATTGGATTTATCCCCATTAGTTGGTCCAATTAATGATTGTTTAACTGGAACCACTTATAACCCATCTACTGGTGTTATAACTTTTACAAATACAACTGGTGGTACTACTACATTGTCTGGGTTTTATACAGGTTCAACTGAAATATTTGTAACTGGTGGTACGTATAACCCATCTAACGGTATTGCTACATTTACTAATAATAGTGGTGGTACATTTAGTGTATCTGGATTTTTAACGGGTTATACTGATTTTTATACAACTGGTTCTACATTAATCGGTGATACAATATATTTTGATAGAACGGATAGTTTATCCGCTTATAGTGTTAATTTATCTGGTATTACAGGTGGTGGTAGTTTTACGGGTAATACATCTGCATCTTGTATATCTGATTTATGGGTTAGTAATTTACATGGTTGCTCGCCAATAACGGTTCATGATTCAATTCAAACAACTGGTTCAACCGCAAGTGGTACATTATCATTTGCATTTGGTTCTGGTAATACAGCTAGTGGTCAATATTCACATGCTGAAGGATATCAAACAATTGCAATTGGTGCTCGTGCACATTCTGAAGGATTTCAAACAATAGCTAGTGGTGCGCAAGCGCACGCTGAAGGTGTGTTAACAACCGCAAAAGGTAATCATTCACATGCTGAGGGTTATGGTTCAATAACTAGATTATATGCACTAGCTGGACACGCTGAAGGTATTGAAACTGAAGTTATGGGTAACGGTGGGCATGCTGAAGGTTTTAGAACTACAACAACTCTCAACGGTTCTTATTCACATGCTGAAGGGGTGTATTCAACGGCTGCTGGTAATGGTTCTCATGCTGAAGGTGGTTATAATGCTTTACCATTTTTTTATATAAAAGGTGGTACTGCAAGTGGTAATAGTTCGCATGCTGAAGGTCAGCAAACAAGTTCAATTGGTACTGCATCGCATGCTGAGGGTTCTAATACTTTGGCGATAGGTGACTATTCACATGCTGAAGGTTCTGGTAGCACCGCCACTAATACAGCAGCGCATGCTGAGGGTAGGGGCACAACAGCTAGTGGTAGTACTTCACATGCTGAAGGTTATAAAACAACAGCGATAGGTTGGGCATCACATGCTGAAGGTGGATATTTTGATGGGGCGTTTACATATTATTCTGGTGGTACTGCAATAGGTGCTGGCTCACACGCTGAGGGTGTTACTACAACAGCACAAGGTGATTATTCACATGCCGAAGGTGCTGGTTCTTTATCTATTGGTAATGCTTCACATGCTGAAGGTCAATCAAAAGCAATTGGTACAGCATCACACTCTGAAGGGGCTGGTACAACAGCTGTTGGTCCATATTCACATGGTGAGGGTTCTAACTCAATTGCTAGTGGTGATTCATCTCATGCTGAGGGTAGTCAAACAACAGCCATTGGTTTGGCATCACATTCTGAAGGTGTTTTTACAAAAAGTATTGGTATTTATTCACATGCTGAAGGTTCTACCACAATAGCTAGTGGTATATCGTCACATGCCGAAGGTATTACTACAACGGCAAGAGGTGATTATTCACATGCTGAAGGTCAATCTACAACTGCTAGGGGTCAATCTTCACATGCTGAAGGTAGGCAAACATTAGCACAAGGTGAATCATCACATGCTGAAGGTAGGCTTTCAACAGCTATTGGGGCTAGGTCGCATGCTGAAGGTTCTGCTACAGCAAGCGGTTATACATCACATGCTGAAGGTGATGCTACATTAGCACAAGGTGATTATTCTCATTCCGAAGGTTATAATACAACAGCTGGTGGACAATATTCACACGCTGAGGGTCAACAAGCAACAGCAATTGGAATTGCATCACATGCTGAAGGTCAATCTACAATAGCTAGTGGTCAATCTTCACATGCTGAAGGTCAAGTTACAAGAGCGATGGGTCAATTCTCACACGCTGAAGGTTCTAATACAAAAGCTATTGGTATTTATTCACATGCTGAAGGTAGACAAACAACAGCTAGTGGTTCATCATCACATGCTGAGGGTATTACTACAACAGCAAGGGGTGATTATTCACACGCTGAAGGTTCTAGTACAAAAGCTATTGGTATTTATTCACATTCTGAGGGTAGGTCCACCGTTTCAAGTGGTCAATCTTCACATGCTGAGGGTCAATCTACAACCTCTATTGGTGATTATTCACATGCTGAAGGTCAATTTACAACAGTAATAGGGACTCATTCACATGTTGAGGGTTATTTTACAACAGTTTTGGGTCCTTATTCACATGGTGAGGGTTCCAATACCACAGTTTTAAATAGTCAATCACATGCTGAAGGTACTTTTACTGTGGCAAGTGGTTTTACATCACACGCTGAAGGTGGTTTTACCACTTCGATGGGTGATTATTCACACTCTGAAGGTAGACAAACAACGGCCAAAGGTGATTATTCACATTCTGGGGGTTTTAGCACTAAGGCTATCGGTATTTATTCATTTGTTCACGGTTTTGGTTCTGTAGCAAATGCTAATAATACAATTGTATTTGGAGCAAATATTACAGGTTCAACTGCTGACAACACATATGTTGATGGTTTAAATATTAAAACTGTTGGTGCTGGTCCAGGTGTTACTGATATAGGTGTTGATGCTAGTGGATTTGTTGTTAATCAAGCTTCTGATGAAAGATTAAAAGAAAATATAAATACAATTGAGAATGCATTAGATAAGGTTTCAAATCTTAGAGGTGTTACTTATAATTGGAAAGATAGAGAAGCTGGTGGTGATGGTTTAAGATATGGATTTATAGCACAAGAAGTTAATGTTGTGGTTCCAGAATTAACATTCACAAATGGTGATAATGGATATATGGGTGTACAATATAAAGAAGTTACATCATTATTGGTTGAATCAATAAAAGAACAACAAAAAATAATTAACGAATTAAAAGAAGAGCTAGTTACTCTTAGAAATAAAATAACTATATTAGAAAATAAATAAAAAAAAAACAAAAATTATGGCAAAGTTAACAGCTGAAGAAGTTGCTGCGGCAAAAGTGATTAGAGCAACATTTGAAAATGGAAAATGGATTATTTTAGTTTCAGATTCATCTGATTTTATCTACAGAGTAGATTTCGAAGGTGGAGAATCTGATGATAATGCAACATTATTATCTAAAACACATGAAGCATTATTGGAAACTGAAAAGTATGAACCAGTTGTAATCCCTCAACCAGTGGTTAGAGAAGATTTAACAGGTTTAAATCCAGCAAACTAATTTTTAGGTTCGAAAGTATTTATTTTATTACTTTATTTATTAGATTAATGAAATGGACACTTTCGAATTTAATTATAAAACAACATTACCAAAAGAAGCAAATGCACCAAGTGTTACCATAAAAGGTTATGGTAATAATGAATATGATGTATTATTTTATATTGTAAAATTAAACGGTTTACAACATATTAAAAGTTTTAAATGTAAAACAAATCAAATATTATATTCTGGATTAAATCAGTGGTGCAGTAATTGGTACATTGAGGTTAGGTTAAATGGTGAATTAGTTGCGTCAGATACTTTCAATCCAAATGGTAAGGTTGTTTTTATAAAAATAGATGGATATGCATTGGGTGATAATATTGCATGGATTCCATATGTAGAAGAATTTAGAAAAAAACATAACTGTACAGTTATTTGTTCATCATTCCACAACAATTTATTTAAAGATATTTACAAGGATATTTTATTTGTTGCACCAAATACAAATATTGATAATGTATATGCTCAATATTACATTGGTGCATCATATGATGATAATCCAAAATATTCACCAGTATTCGTTAATGAAATGCCATTACAATATGTGGCATCATCAATACTTTATTTACCTAATGTTGAAGTTAGGCCAACATTAGAAAAACAATTAGAAGATGTAAAGTATAATCAAAAATATGTTTGTATTTCAGAATTTGCAAGTTCTGATAAAAAACATTGGAAATATGAAGGTGGTTGGCAGCAAATTGTTGATTATTTAAATTCGATAAATTATGATGTTCTTGTTATATCTAAAGAACCAACTGAACTTAAAAATGTGATAAATTTAACTGGTGACCATTCAATACTTAGTCGTGCTAATGTATTAAGAAATGCTGAATTTTTTATTGGTCTTAGTTCTGGTTTATCTTGGTTGTCATGGGCGGTTAATACACATGTTTTTATGATTAGTGATGTTACACATAGTGACCATGAATTTAAATCAAATATGACAAGAATAAATGCAAATCCACAATTAACATCAGTTGATTATAATGCTCCATTCATTACAAAACCAGAGACGGTTATAGATTCTATAAAAAAATACTTAGAAAGTATAAATTAAAGATATTTATTATAAAAAACTATGGATTTCTATATTAACAAAAATTCAACTTTACCTATTCTTAAACTTGATGTTATTCAAGATGGTAGAAATGATGTTAAACAAATATATGAATTAATTCAAAATTCAAATATATTTTTTTCAATGTCAGAATTGGATACTGGTATTAAAATTATTGGTAAAAAACCAGCTTTATGTATACCGAAGTATTCTGATTGTGGATATGATGAATACTATATAGGATATCAATTCTCAGAAAGAGAAACAAAAAAGGCTGGGACATTTGTTGGTCAATTTACAATTGAATTTCTTGATGGTTACGGGACTCTTATCATGCCAATTAAGGAAGAATTATATATCCATGTTTTAGATGGTAGTATAAAAAAATAACTATAAATGTTGTTTTTTTAATTAAAAAGTCGTAATTTTAATCGTTTTCCAAA
>Ga0315901_10007443_pt1 | contig 12912 bp, 11 predicted proteins | sample LakEriMetagenome_10_FD_203761 | JGI IMG/M metagenome (GOLD analysis project Ga0315901, IMG submission 203761) | Freshwater fungal communities from buoy surface, Lake Erie, Ohio, United States - Buoy 2 MA116 | ecosystem: Environmental > Aquatic > Freshwater > Lake | place: USA: Lake Erie, Ohio... | reverse complement strand
AACTGACCCAGGAGTTGTTCGGCGGGCTCGACGAAGATCTGGCTCGCGACAGCGACCCGGCCGCGATCGTCCAAGTGATCCAGGACTTCTTCGTGTACTTCACGAAGTTGACGCAGGATCGGCGCGCCACTCCGACCGACGACATGGCCTCAGTGGTGGCCAACGCGACGATCGATGGCCAACCGCTCACCGACATGCAGACGATCTCGTACTACGTGATCACGGCCACGGCTGGCCACGACACGACCGCATCGGCGATGGCGGGAGGCCTACTGGCGCTGATGGAGAACCCCGATCAGATGGAGCGCTTGAAGAGCGATCCATCGCTCATGAACACCGCAGTCGACGAAATGATCCGCTGGGTCGCGCCGGTGAAGCACTTCATGCGCACCGCGACCGAGGACTACGAGGTTCGGGGAACGACGATCAAGAAGGGTCAATCGGTGTTGTTGTCGTATCCGTCGGGCAACCGCGACGAAGATGCTCACCCTGATCCTTTCCGCTTCGACGTGGGGCGCTCGCCCAACAAGCACCTGTCATTCGGTTTCGGTGTGCATTATTGCTTGGGCGCGATGCTCGCACGCATGGAACTCAAGGCTCTCTTCAAAGAACTGTTGCCGCGGCTGCAGCACGTCGAGTTGGCCGGTGAACCGAAGTGGATGAAGACGATCTTCGTCGGCGGCCTGAAGACCTTGCCGATTCGCTACGAGGTGACGGCGGGCTGAGTCAGCGCCGACTGGGAGACACGAGTCGTCCCGGTCGTTCGTCGAGGCTCGTGTGCACGAACTCGCCGTCGCGCACGACCGCGCGCCCGTTCACGAAAGTGTGGACCATGCCGCTGGGGCGGTCGGCGGTGAGACGTTCGCCGTCGGCCGGGAAGTCGCGCACACGTCGAATGGGGCCGGGGCCCACGGTGGTCGGGTCGAACACCACGACGTCGGCGTAGGCGCCCTCGCGCAAGACGCCACGGTCAGTGAATCCGAACAGGTCGGCCTGCACCTTGGTGAGTTTGTTGATGGCCTGCTCGAGAGTGAGCGCCTGTCGTTCGCGCACCCAGTTGCCCAACAAGTCGGTGGACAACACGGCGTCGCACAATTGGCCCACGTGGGCCCCGGCGTCGGAGAGTCCGAGGGTGCAGTGATCGGAGTTGAGGAGCACGGCGATGCCGTCGACGTCGTCGTTCGCCAGCAGTGCCTTGACGCGAAGCAGGAGGTCGCTCTCGAGGAGAGTGATCTCGAGCAGAGCATCGAAAGGATCGACATTCATGTCGTCGGCGATCGCCGTGAGACGACGACCCACCAGATCGGGTGACGTCGGGGCTTCCATGATCTCGAAACTGTCCCAGCGCGGAACGATGCCCTGGCCGGCATCCCACGCTTCGCGCACGCGACGACGCCACGCCGGGTCGGAGTAGGCCGAACGACGTTCGGCGATCGACTTCGGCATGAGTTCGGCGAACACCGGGTTGGTGTTGAGCGTGAACGGCTCGACCATCGTCTGAGAGAACGACAGGGGGCGGCACGACACCTGTGGCCACACATCGGCGCCGCGTTCGATTCCGGCCCGGTGGATTTCCATCGCCTTCAGGTGGGCTCCGGTGTTGGTGGTGAGGATGGCTGTGTAGGTGAGCGGTGCGCCCGACTGCGGTTGCAGCTCGTAGCAGTCGGTGAAACTCAACCCTTCCCCGCCGTTCACGCCGATCACGCCGCGGCCGCTGTCACCCACGGCTCGGAACAAAGCGGAGATCTCGCGCTTGTCGGCCCACCGGCTCGGAATCGGTTGGCCGTCCGCTCCGCGGTGAGTGACGGCAAAGCTGGTCGCGAATCCGGCCGCTCCCGCGTCCATGGCTTCGCGAACGAGAGCGGCCATCGCCGTGATCTCGTCGTCGGTGGCCGCGCGTCCGACCGCTTCGTCACCCATCACGAAAACACGCAACGGTGTGTGGCCGATGTACGCGGAGTAGTTGAGGACCGTGCCCCGGCGTCGAACGGCCTCGAGGTAGTCGGGGAACGACTCGAACTCCCACGGAACTCCCGAGTGCAGGGTGGCCGGCTCCATGTCTTCGACCTTTTCCATCGTGCGCACGATGAGATCGCGATCGGACGACTTGGTGGGTGCGATGGAGAATCCGCAGTTGCCCGCAACGACGGTGGTGACGCCGTGGAAACACGACGGACTGAGCGCCGGGTCCCAGAACACCTGAGCGTCGTAGTGAGTGTGGATGTCGATGAACCCGGGAGCGACCACCAATCCGGTCACGTCGATGACATCGTCACCCACGAGACCGTTCCCGATCGCCGTGATGCGATCGCCCTCGATCAGTACGTCGACGAGACGACCCGGTGCGCCGGTTCCGTCGACGAGCAGTCCACCCCGCAGGACGATCGATCGCTGAGTTCCCATGAGGTCATGTTCTCACGCGGTGGCGTGATGGCGAGCAGTTCGTCAGGCCTTCTCGGTGATTTCCACCGCGAGCGAATACGCGCCGGCCACTTCGGGTCCGAGGCCCACGGGGCTGGCATCGATACCGAACCACGCGCGCAGCTGCGCCGTCACGGCGTGGCGGATGATCGGGAAGGCGTCGGCCACGGGTGCGGCCGGGGGCAGGCAGCCGTCCTCACCCAGGGTCTTCAACTGGGGCTGGGCCGCGAGCAGGGGTCCGAGTCCGGATGCCTCGGCGACGCCAATGATTCCGGTGCCGTTACCGAAGGTGCAGAAATCGTCGAACCCGTTGTGGCCCACACCGTCGATCACCCAGAGACGACTCGGGCCAGGCACCTGTTCGTACGCCGGCCGGGTGACGGTGTCGGGAGGTGTCACGGCATCGAGCGCACCGGCCATGAAGAACGACGGCTTGTTCGGAAGTTCGACTGGTGCGGTGGTGTTGGTGTCGCGGCCGATGCCGACACCTGATGCCAGCGAGATGTATCCATCCACGCGATCGTCAGCGGCCGCGCCGAGGATGGTTCCGCCACCAGCGCTGTGGCCGACGGCGATCACTCGAGTGTCGTCGACGCGACCCGCGAAGCGGCTGCTGGTGGATGCGCCCTCAGCGATGATCAGGTCGAGGCTGGCGAGCAGTTCACCAACGGCCGATTCGCGATCGCCAACTGGTGCGCTCAATACGTGAAACAAGTCGCGTGACCAGTGGTCGGTCGAGACAACGATCATTCCCCAACTCGCGAGATGCGAGGTGAGGAACGTGCTCTGCAGACGCATGCCCGAGAATCCGTGCGAGAAGAGCACCAGCGGGAACTGACCATCGGCCACGTCGGCGTCGCGAGTGGCGGCGTACTCGAACACGGCCGGAACGTCGGCGGTGAGCAAGTTCTTGATGGCTTCGGGCACGAAGTTGCGCATGTCGTACGACTCGGTGCCCGACGAACCGGCCACGGCCGGATACCAAATCTCCACTTGATTGCCGGCGGCCAGTTGCAGGGTGGTCACGCCAACCGGGAATTCGCCCGGTTCGGCGTACGCGGTGGCCAACGCGACCGGATCGACCGTGGTGGTGGGTGCCTCAGTGGCCGGAGCCTCGGTGGTGGCGGGCTGCGATGAGTCGGGAGCCGCGGACTCAGGCGCTGGCTCGGTGCCACCGTCGCCACCACACGACGCGAGAACGAGGACGGAAACGAGACTGAGGGCGAGACGACGCATCCCCAGAATGTCGCAGAAACGGGGTCTGGCGTGCGAGTTCTTCCGGCGGTTCCTCGTCACGCGGACGGTAGGGTGACGGCTCTCTCCGGTCTCCGGAGAGTGGCGATGTGGCCGAGTGGCTGAGGCAAGGGCCTGCAAAGCCCTCCACCTGGGTTCGATTCCCAGCATCGCCTCCAATGACCCGACCGGTTCGCCGGGCCGTCCCTGCTCGCGGGGTCGCGTCGTTCGTGTCTCTGTTCCGACCCGATCCGACTCGGCACTCACACTGGTTGGAGCCGAAGCCACCTGGGCGTCTGGTCCGCTCTTAGGCTCGTCGCGTGGCGTCACGCCGGTTCATCGCGGCGATCGTCGCCGTCTCATCGGTTTCAATGTGGTCGTCGTCGTCGACGCACGCCGCGCCTCCGCTCGGGCCGACCCCGATACAAGTTCTGGAGACCCTGTCGGTGGCCGCCGAAGATGGCAGTGGCTATTCGCGGTCGTCGTTCAAGCATTGGATCGACGAAGACCGCGACGGCTGTGACACCCGCCGTGAGGTATTGATCGCCGAGTCGCTGCGCCCCGTCCGCGTGGGCAGTCGATGCTCGATCTCGGGTGGTCTGTGGTTCTCGGTCTATGACGGGCGAACCACCAGCAATGCGTCGTCTTTCGACATCGATCACGTGGTGGCATTGAAAGAAGCGTGGGATTCCGGGGCCAAGACGTGGACCGCTGAGCGCCGACAGGCCTTCGCGAACGACGTGATCACCTCGTTCTCGCTCATCGCCGTGAGTGCATCGAGCAATCGTTCGAAGGGTGATCGAGATCCGGCCGAATGGATGCCCCCGCGTCGCGAATACTGGTGTCAGTACGCCATCGAGTGGGTCGGAGTGAAGGCGACGTGGGCATTGTCGGTCGACCCGGCGGAGAAGGCGGCGCTCGGCCGGGTACTGGTCGACTGCTGACGCCTCGGGGTTGACTAGCGTCTCGGTTGTGGTGGGGCGATGGTCATTCGTGCTCGCAGCGTGTTTGGCCATCGCTGCGTGCACCGAACCGAAACCTGGCTACGAAGCCGTCGCTGAAACGACTCCTCCCTCGTCGATCGAGCCGAGTAGTTCGGTCGCACCATCGTCCACGACACCGGCTCCGAGTGGAGAGCCCTTCGTCATCGGTGTCGTGAACAGCGAGGGCAACCCGGGTGTCGATTTTCCCGATTTCTCCATCGCGTTCCGGGCCGCGGCCAACTACATCAACAGCGAACTGGGCGGATTCGGTGGTCGTCCCCTCGAGTTGGTCGTGTGCGCCACTCAGGCGAGTCCGGAGTCGTCACAGGCCTGCGCTCAGGACCTCGCTGCGCGCGGTGTCGACATGGCGATGATCGGTCTCGACCTGTTCGTGGCCTACGGCACGTTCGAATCGGCTGGCATTCCGGTGATCGGAGCGGTGCCGGTGTTCGCGGGCGACTATTCGGCGAACGCGGTGTACATCACCGCTGGAAATCTCGTGGTGCAGGCGGCCACGGCCAACGCGATCGTGAGCGAGAAGTATCTGGGCCTGAAGCGCGTGGCGATCATCGCCGCCGACAGTGCGGCCACCGCCGATGCGCTCACGTATCTCGAGCCGGCCCTGCGGGCCGGGGGAGCGGAGTTCGTCACCATCAAGGGTGGCGAGACCGAATCGGACGCTGGCTATCGATCACTGATGCAGCAGGCGGCGGCCTTCGACCCGGCTGCGATCATCGTGTTCTACAGCCAAGCCGGATGTGTGGGACTCATGCGTGCGCGGGCCGATCTCGGGATCGACGTTCCGAGCTTCGCCTCGACGGCCTGTCTCGGCGACACCGTGATCGACGCGGTCGGGCCGGCGGCCGTTGGCTGGTACTTCGCGGGTGCGTCGGGTGGAGCCGAGTCGGACGATTCACGCAACATGAGGAAGTACGTGGCCGACGTGACCGGGAAGCGTCCCGATCAGATCGACCGCTACGGATTCACGTCACTCGGCTGGGACCAGCTGCTCACCATCTGGAAGGTGGCGGCCAACCTCGACGTCCCGCTGAGCGGCGATGCGATCAACGAAGCGTTTCGTTCCGGACGTGGGCGCTTCTGGTCCAGTGACGCTCCGTTGGAGTGTGGTTCGGTTCCTGCTCTGCCGAGTGTGTGCCTCTTCGAGATTCCGTTCGCTCGCTACACCGAACGTGGAATCGAACCCGCTTTCGGGGGCGTCCAGGTGTCGGCGCTCGATGTGCTGGAATTCTGAGCACGATGACCATCTACGTCGCAGCGATCCTGGCCGGTCTCGGAGCCGGCGCGGTGTACGCGCTCATGGGGCTGGGGCTGGTCGTCACTGCACGCGGTTCGGGCCTCGTGAACTTCAGCTTCGGTGCGATCTGTGCCTGGTCGGCCTACGTGTACTACGACCTTCGGACCAACGCGCGGTTACCGATCTTCGTTCCCGGACCGTGGCAGGCGTACCGATTCGGAGGTGACGACGTCAGAGTCACCGTGGCATCAGCGGTGGCGATCACCATCGCGACCGCGGCCATCATCAGTGCATTGGCCTATGTGCTCATCTTCCGTGCTCTGCGATCGTCACCGCTCCTCGCCAAGTTGGTCGCCAGCATCGGCGTCCTACTCGCGTTGCAGGGGATGATCAGCGTTCGTTTCGACGGGTCGAGCAGCATCAACCTTCCATCCACGCTGCCGGGCGGCGTTCTGCGCCTCAACGATGATCTCGTGATCGATGTCGACGCGTTGTGGCTCGTGGGCATCGCCGTTGTCTTGGCGGTGGCGTTCTGGGCTCTGTTCCGGTTCACTCGTCAAGGATTGGCCATTCGAGCATCGGCTGAATCGGAGAAGGGTGCCGTGCTCTTGGGCTTCGCCGCCGATCGTCTGGCCATCTTCACCTGGGTCGCGGCGTCCATGATCGCGTCGATCGTCGGCATCCTGGCCGCCCCGGTCTTCCAGTTGTCACCGCTTCTCTTCACACAATTGATGGTTCCCGCGCTCGGTGCTGCTTTGGTCGGCCGATTCATGTCGTTCGGTTGGACGGTGGCAGCGGGCTTGCTCATCGGCATCGTGCAGTCGCTGGCTCCCGCGTTGCAGTCCGACTTCACGTGGCTACCCACGCTCGGTCTCCGCGACGGTCTCGTGTTCGTCGCCGTGATCGTTGCTCTGGTGATCATGGGTAAGCGAATTCCCGAGCGCGGCGCGCTCGACTCGGGTCGTCTGGCCACGGTGGGGGACGGAGAGTTGCGACCGCGTCAGGCTCTTCTCGCGGTGGCCACGGTGATCATCGCGTTCGTCACCATTCCCGACACGTGGGGATTGGCGCTGCTCACGTCGGTCACGTTCTGTGGTCTGGCGCTGTCTCTCGTGGTCGTCACTGGGTATCTCGGCCAGATTTCGCTCGCTCAGATGACGATTGCCGGGGTGGCCGGATTCGCACTGTCACGACTCACCGAACGAATCGGTCTGCCGTTCCCCATCGCCCCGTTGGTGGCGGCCCTTGTCGCCGCCGCGTTCGGCGTGTTGGTGGGTATCCCGGCGCTGCGAGTGCGCGGAGTCAATCTGGCGATCGTCACGCTGGCCGGAAGCATCGCCGTTCAGGAGTTCATCTTCAAGAACTCGGTGTTCGTCGGCGATCTGTCCAGTGGTGGTGCACCAGTGAGTCGCCCCGAACTGTTCGGAATCAATCTCGGATTGCGCAGTGAGGACGATCCGTATCGGCCAGTCTTCGGTGTGATGGTCACGATCGTGGTTGCCCTCATCGCCGTGTTGGTGGCCAATATTCGGCGCAGCGACACCGGCCACAAGTTCCTCTCGGTTCGATCGAACGAACGAGCCGCCGAGTCGATCGCCATCGACGTGGCTCGCACCAAGTTGCTGGGCTTCGCGGTGTCGTCGTTCATCGCCGGCCTCATGGGTACGTTGATCGCGTACCGATTCGGATCGGTGTCGGCGAACTCGTACACCTTCTTCTCATCGATGGTGTTGCTGGCCTTTGCCTATCTTGGGGGCATCGCATCGATCTCGGGTGCGGTGCTGGCCGGTGTGTTCGCATCCGACGGGATCGGGTTCAAGGCTCTCGACTCGGGTTGGGCCCGGCTCGGGATCGAGTTCGGTCGGTGGGAGATCATCGTCGGAGCGATCGGACTGGTCTTCATGGCCGTGAAGAACCCCGAAGGTCTGGCGGGTACGGTTCATCGAGTTGGTCGCCGTTGGGCGGCCAGAAGGGATCGAGTCCCGTGACCCGCTTGTTTCAGCACGCGTATTTCGTCACCGATATCGAGGATTCGATCGCCCGGTGGCACGAACTGTTCGGCGCGGGGCCGTTCGCGATTGCGTCCCACCACAGGACCGACACGTTCACCTATCGGGGAACTCCGGTCGAAGCCGATGTTTCGTACGCCTTCGGGTACTTGGGTGATCTCATGATTCAGTTCATCCAACAGCACGATGATCAGCCGTCGATCTACCGCGACATGTATGCGGAGGGGGACTCGGGCTTCCACCATGTCGCCTATCTGGTGTCCGACTTCGCGGCCGAACGCCAACGGCTCCTCGACATGGGTTTCGAGCCGGCCTGCGAGCTCTACGCCGACGGCGTGAACGCTTCCTACTTCGACACTCGAGCCGTGACGGGTGGTTTCACCGAGATCCACGGCGACCCGCCGCACATCCTGAAAGTCTTCGATCGTTGGCGTCGGGCCCACGACGAGTGGAAGCCGGGCGACTCGATCGTGATGGGGCGCTGATCAGTCGCCGAATACTTGGCGCGTGTAGTCGTTGGCGAAAACTCGCTGCGGATCGAACTCGTTGCGTGCATCGATGAACGTATCCCACTTCGGATACAGCGGGGCGAGGTCGCCGGCCGAACGGAAGTGGAGCTTGCCCCAATGCGGGCGGCCGGAGTAACTGGCCAAGATTTCTTCGACGTCGCGGAAGTAACGCTCGGCCACGGACCACGGCGTGCCCTTGTACATGTGCACCGCGATGTAGGCCGACTCACGACCATGAGCCGTGGAGAGAGTGATGTCGTCGGCGGCAGTGAACCGCACTTCCACCGGGAAGCTCACGAGATGGCCGCGGGAGTCGATCATCGAGCGGATGCGACCGAGGGCTTCGGCGCAGTGTTCACGAGGGATCGAGTACTCCATCTCCAGGAACTTCACGATTCGCTTCGAGGCGTAGATCCGGAAACTGTCGTTCACGTACGTGGACTGACCGCTGGAGGGAAGCGCGGTGGCCAGACGTGGGATGAGCGACGGACGACGTCGTCCCAGTTCGCACAGCGCACCGAAGCCGACGTTCTCGATGAAGGTCTTCGACCACCAGTGGCGGGCACGGTCGGCGGTGGTGCGGGGCGGCACCGGATCGTCGGTTCGGTTGTTGCGTTTGGTGAGAGCCCACGGTGTGTGAGGTAGCCAGAAGAATTCGAAGTGATCGTTGCCGTCGACCAGAGTGTCGAGGTTCTCGAGGAGGTCGTCGAGTTTGCGGGCGCCTTCTTGGGCGCGCAGGCGAAAAGCCGGTACCACGCCGAGCGTGTATTCGCTCACGATGCCGAGAGCGCCCACGTTCACTCGTGCCGCCTGGAACAGATCACCGTGTTCGGGGCCGAGGTCGCGAACATGTCCGGTGCCGTCGACCAGACGCAGGCGTTTCACCTGACCGGCCAGCCCGGTGAGGTGACGTCCGGTGCCGTGGGTGGAGGTGGCGATGGCGCCGCTGATGGTCTGATACGCGATATCGCCCAAGTTGGGTAGAGCCAGACCCAAGCCGTGCAGCACGTTGTTGAGCGCGTCGATCGTGATGCCAGCCCCCACCGTCACCGTTCCGTTCGCCCGATCGACGTTCGACAGCTGCCCCATGTCGTCGAGTCGGATGAGGTGGCCCGTGGTGGTGGCGGTCGCCGTGAAACTGTGTCCGGTGCCGACGGGCTTGACGGTGCGGCCCTCGGTGGCGGCCCTCTGAACGATGCCGACCAGTTGTTCTTCGTCGTTCGGACGATGGATGTGGTGCGGGTGCGAGACCTGGTTGCCGGCCCAGTTGGTCCATCTGCCCTTCGAGTAACGCGCCACGGGTCAACAGTAGTGGGCGAGGCCTCGATCGCCGCCGGCAAGTACTGTCGCCCTATGAGCGAATCCTCATTTCCGGCCTTCGTGTTCACGAACGATGGCGAGAACGCGACACGGGGTGTGCGCGCGGTCGGTCTCGGTGACATCGCGCCTGACGGCGTGCTGATCGAAGTCGATTGGTCGAGTGTGAACTACAAGGACGGCTTGGCGTCCACGACCGCCGGCAAGGTGTCCCGAATCTCTCCGATCATTCCCGGCATCGATCTGGCCGGTCGCGTGGTCGACCCGGCCGGTTCGCCGTTCGTAGTGGGCGCGTCGGTGATCGCTCATGGTTACGACATCGGAACGGCCCGTCACGGCGCCTACGCGCGCTACTGCCGCGTGCCCGCCGAGTGGTTGGTGCCGATGCCAGCCGGCCTCACGGCGCGCGAAGCAATGGTGATCGGAACCGGTGGCTTCACCGCCGCATTGTCGGTGATCGCACTCGAGCGCCATGGTCTGCGACCGGGTGATGGCCCGGTACTCGTCACCGGAGCCACCGGAGGTGTGGGAAGCATGGCGGTGTCGATGTTGGCCGGGCGTGGCTACGAAGTCGTGGCCAGTTCGGGTAAAGCGTCAGCCAGCGACTTCTTGGCATCACTCGGCGCCGCCGCCGTGATCGACCGCACCGAATTGTCGGCCGATGATCCGCGACCTCTTCAAGCCATGACCTACGCCGGTGCAGTCGACTGTGTGGGCGGCTCGACGCTGGCGAACGTGTTCAAGCGCTTGAAGTACGGCGGCGCGGTGGCGGCGAGCGGACTCACCGGGGGAGCGTCGTTCACCACGACGGTGATGCCGTTCATCCTACGCGGAGTCGCTTTGCTGGGTATCGACTCGGTACAGACACCGATGCCCGAGCGCATCGAGTGCTGGACACGCCTGGGGTCCGACCTGAAGCCAGCCGGTCTGGCCACGATCGGACACGACATCACGCTCGACGATCTCGACGCCGTGCTCACCACAATCTCGAAGGGTGGAGTGACCGGTCGCTACGTGGTTGCTCCGCGGGCGTAGACGAAAAGTTGCGGCCGATCAGGCCGTCATCACGTTGGTCTGGCCGGGCATCGAGATCTGGATCATGCCGCCCCACGCGCAGTTGGCCATGCACGAGTTGTTGAGAGCGGGCATGCCGCCGATCATGACGGTGGGTGAACCGGGTTTCCACGGGCCGGCCGGAACCGGGATGCACGGCATCGGCGTGAGCACACCGAGAGCGGCGGCCGTGGCGGCCGCGACCTGAGGGTTGGAGAGCGACTGGCACATTCCGAACGGTGGAATGTTCATGTTCGGCACCATGTCCATGGTGTTGGCGGCCGGCGCCGTGGCCATCACGCGACTCTTGGGCAGAACGTTCAGAGTGGACGGGGCCATGCCGAACGTGCACGTCAGCATCGCTCCGCTCACGACTTGGAGGCCCATGGCTCAAGAGTACTCTGGGCACGTGGCGGTGATTCCTTTCGTCTCGAAGGCCGGTGACGTGCTCGCGGTCGAACCCGACATCGAGTTCGTCGACGATCGGCGCGTTCAGGTTCGATTCACGATTGACCAAGCCGAATGGTTGCGCATCGAGTCGTCCGACATCTTCGGAGCACGATCCCGACGGCGAGTACCCGACGAACTCACGGGGACGGGTCCGATACGGATGACCGTGGAAGGTTCTCGTCTAGCCGCCGAGTCGCCACGTGGTTGGGCTGCTGACGAGTTCGAGATCGTGTCGGCCATGCGGCCGATCGAGGGCTCCGATCGGTGGCAGGGAGTTATCTTCGCCTCGGCGCCGGCATGGGGGCGGGCGCTCGAGGCACTGGTGGAAATGGGCTTCGTCGTCGACGGGGAAACCGAAGACGAGGTCAGCGCCACCAATCACCTCGGCGTCAACGCGATGATCTCGGTGTATCCCACCAATCAGGTGGCGAGTGTGGTGTACGCCGTACCGATCGACTCGGCCGCGGTGACCGACTTCGACATCCTCGATCTCGTCAACCGACTGAACGCTTCGTTCATCATCGGCTCGCTGTCGGTGGCCTTCGACGAGCGCCGACGCAGTTTCCTGTTCGCCAAAGCGGCCACGCCGATCCTCGACGGACTCGACGTCGCGGCGATTCTCGAGGCCTTGGTGATCGGCCTCACTGGCATGCTCATCGAGGTGTCGCCGGTCGTCGACATGGTGCTGCGCAAGACGCTCACGGTCGAGCAGGCATTTCAGCGCCTGTCGTGATCAGACGCCAGCGTCTTTGACCGAGCCAGTGACGAGTTCGTCACGGGCCACCACGAAACAGACGACTTCACGGTCCTTCTTGTCGTTCCAGGTGCTGACGCTCGGGTACAGGTAGGTGAAGTAGAAACGGGATTCGGCCACTTCGACGCCCACGTACTCGGCGAAGGCGCCCACGCACTTCTGCTCGGCGAAGATCTCAAGCGCGGTGGCGCCGGGGTAGGGGCCGTCGGGATGCTCGGCGATGAAGTAGGCCTCGTGCGAGTGAGGCTCGACGCACGGGACGAGGGCCACCGTGGTGGTTTCTTCCTTGAGTTCGGCATTCGAGCAATCGCCCACCTGGATGTCGAAAGCATCCTCGGATCCGCCCTTGGTGACCGCCCCGGTTTCGTCGCGGCTGAGGTTGCCGCCGCCGCACGAGGCGACGACGAGCAAAGCGATGGAGGAAAGGACAAGGCGACGGATCATGGTGAAGCGCTCATGGTGACTGTGTAGAGAGTACTTGAGGTGATGTTGACCGAAGAGTTCGCGTAGCCCGTGCCCGAGACGAGCCAGGTTCCCCACGGGACGTGCGAGATGTTGCATGTCGTCGACGGGTTGGTGATGGTGCAGGGCGATCCGTAGCCGACCACAGCGAATGTGGCCGACGTGGAAGGCGACGATGCCACCGCAATGCGCACCGAGCCCGTCTGCCGCATGGAGACTGACACCGCCGTCGACGACCCGGGAGCCAGGCCGGCCACCACTGTTTCGGTGGTGTGGTCAGCCAACGAGACGGTGAGCGTGACCGCGCCACCGGACAGCCCCGTGATCGAGCACAGACCACTTGCGTTCGTCGTGCAAGAACTTCCTCCCGCCGCCGAGACTGTGGCGCCGGCGACAGGGGCTCCGCTCGCGCTCGCGTTGGTGACCGTCACTGCGACATCACCCCTCGTCGGCTGCACGACGATCA
>Ga0315901_10007442_pt1 | contig 12913 bp, 19 predicted proteins | sample LakEriMetagenome_10_FD_203761 | JGI IMG/M metagenome (GOLD analysis project Ga0315901, IMG submission 203761) | Freshwater fungal communities from buoy surface, Lake Erie, Ohio, United States - Buoy 2 MA116 | ecosystem: Environmental > Aquatic > Freshwater > Lake | place: USA: Lake Erie, Ohio... | reverse complement strand
TGAACAACCTGGCGAGGAAGGCCATCACGGCGGGCGGGGCTGCCTACCAGACACTGCGAATCGAGTACATGCCGTACTCGGCCACCAATGCCTACGTCGGCTTCTTCGTCGATGGCGTCTTGTGTGCTCAGCACGATTACATCTTCACATCGGCGACCGAGATGCAACTGGCGTTCGGCGTGAAGAACGGCGGAGCGAACAACGAGACGCTCAACGTGGATTACGTTTCTTGTACTCAGAGCCGCTAAGGCGAAAGGGACAGTCATGGTCAATGTCAAGGCCTTGCGGCGGTTGTACGAGGCGGCTCAACGTGATGGGCAGCCCGAGCGGTTCCATCAGGATCTCGCGGAAGGTCTGCGGAAGAAGGAGTTGCGATTCAGCGACTTCTCGATTCGTGCTCTCTTCGAGAACTTCGTCGAGGATGGCCGGGAACTCGTCGGCCTGTACGATCCTCGGTCGAACGGCAATACCGAACTGCGGGAGACTGCCTCTCTCGTGGCTTCGAGCCAGTTCGCCAAGATCAGCGGGCAGTTGCTGTACAACGCCATCATGGCGGAATACCAGCAGGAGGCGTTCGTGTTCAGCGGTCTCATCCCGACGATGAGCACGCAGTTCAACGGCGAACGCATCCCCGGCATCAGCAACATCGGCGACGAAGCCCTCGTTGTCGATGAAGGCCAGCCCTACCCGAAGGCCGGGGTTAGCCAGACCTACATCGACACGCCGGTCACCACCAAGCGTGGGCTGGTGGTCGAGGTGACGAAGGAAGCGATTTTCTTCGACCGGACTGGTGTCCTGGAGCAACGCTGCCGCAAGGTCGGCGAAGCCTTGGGGCTCAACAAGGAGAAGCGGGCCATCGACTGCGTGGTCGATGAGAACGTGACCGACCACCGCTACCGGTGGCGGGATACGACCATCGCCACCTACGGCGACAACTCGGGGTCGCACACCTGGGACAACCTCGCGGCCACCAATGCTCTGGTCGATTGGACCGACATCGACGCTGCCGAGCAGTTGTTCTCCGGCATCCTCGACCCCGAGACCGGCGAGCCGATCTTGATCAATCCTTCGCACCTGATCTGCACGCGGCAGCTTCTCTATACTGCCCGTCGGATCATCAATGCCACGGAGATCACGGTCACCACTCCGGGCTACGCGACCAGCGGCAACCCGACCGAGACGAAGACCGGGAACCCCATCGGCAACTACACGATTGTCTCGACGAACCAGTTGGCTGCCCGGATGGCGACCGACACTTCGTGGTTTCTCGGGGATCCGCGAAAGGCGTTCGCCTACATGGAGAACTGGCCCCTCACGGTGGTGCAGGCTCCCGCGAACAACGAGGCCGAGTTCACCGCCGATGTGGTGATGCGGTTCAAGGCGAGCGAGCGGGGGGCCTACGCGACCCTCGACCCGAGGTACATGGTCAAGTGCACGGCCTAACGTCCTGATCTGGCCGACCATCAATCGCACCCGTCGGCCTCCCCCGGCGGGTGCGTTGTTTTTGAGGAGAGATGAATGTCGAAGTCAAAGAAGCCAGTCGAGTCGGACGTCGTGCCAGTCGTGCCCGTTTCGGCTCCCGTTCCGAAGCCCGCTGTGGTGCGTCTCGTGGGCTGGCGGCTGCGTCCCGTGGGGTCGGTCGGGGAATTTGTCGAGGTCATCGCCGACAGCGTAGAAGACGCCATCCGGGCATTTAACGGGCTGGCCAACTCGGGCCGGTCGCCGCTGACCGCGAAGAAGCTGGAGATCTTGCCTCCGGGGTCGAGCGATGGCAACTGACGCCGAGAACATCGTGGCTATCCGGTCGGCCCTGTATGCTGCTCTGGCGACCGAGGCGGCGAACCCGAAGCCCAGCTACAGCATCGATGGGCAGAGCGTTGACTGGAACGGCTACCGGGCTGCTGTGCTCAAGCAGATTGCCGACCTGAACGGCCTGCTCGCGACAGCCTCGGGGGCCTTCGAGGAACTGGGGGAGGCGACGACGTGACGCTCAACATCGCCGGGGACTACACGATCTGGGACGGCGGCGAGACCGTGACGCTGCGGCAGTTGCGGGCGGACGGCTCGGTCTCATCGACCGTGGATAATGCATCCTCGGGCGTGGTCTCGCAGACGCGGGGTAACTACCAGGGGATCGAGATCACCGGAGACGAGCGGTCGTGGTCGCTGAACTCAACGCAGGTCGGGACTCGCGGCGTGATTGTCGATGACATCATCGAGGACGCGGCGGGGAACACATGGCGGGTGCTGTCGAGTGAGCAGCGCACGCTCGATACGCGGTGGTACTGCGTCTGCCGAAAGCAGCTCTAATGGCGATTCTGTTCGACATCCTGACCGAACTCCAGAAGCAGGTGCAAGCCCTCGACCTGCCCGGCATCCCCCCGGGGAACGTCGTGCTGTGCCAGGTTCCGGCGGTGGAGATCGCTCGGATGAACTCGCAGCAGTTGCCCGCCGTGGTGATTGCACCATTCGGGGCGGAGACCGTGGCCCCGCAGAGCAATCTGAAGGACGATGTGATCTATCCCGTCCTCGTGGCAATCGTCGCCTCCACAAAGATCACGGCGGAGAACGTCAACGAGAAGCAACTGGCCGACTTTGACCAGCGTCTCGCGTGGCGGCAGACGATCCGGCAGGCGTTCTCGTCGCAGCGGCTCACCCAGTCGCTCGTGCATCAGATCGGCGTGCAACCCCTCCAGATCGTCGACCCCACGGCATACGCTCGGGACCTGTACGTCTCGGGATTCCTGCTCAGGCTCACCAATCGCGAGGGTCGCACGTGATCGCCATCGACGCGGGCGGGGCTCCCGACCGGTTCTTCGCCATCGCCTCCCAGGTGGACGAAGACCCGACGGACCTTCTCGATTCTCTCGTGCCGATCCTGCAGGCGGGGGAGCGGGAGATCTTTCTGTCCGAGGTCTCCCCTGGTGGCATGCCGTGGGAGGAGTTGTCGCAGGTGACAATCGACCGCAAGGGCTTCTCGAAGATCCTCGTGCATACCGGGCGATTGTATGAATCGGTGGTGACTCCGAACGGCACGTCAGATACGATCTGGGAGACGAGTGCGGACCCAGCGTATCTGATCTTCGGGACATCGGTGCCATACGCGAAGTACCACCAGACCGGAACGCGACGCATGCCAGCGAGGCCGTTCATGGGCATGAGCCGCAAGACAGAGCAAGAGGTCGTCAACGCGGTGGCTGACGCCGCAGTCAAACGCATCACGAAGGAGAGATGACATGGGGTCAATGGGTCATCAGTCGCGACTGTCTCTGGCAGCAGGCGGCACCGCGATCGGATCGTACACCGAGGCTTACGAGTTCCTCGCCGAATCGCTCCGCAAGCAGTTGACCATCGTGGACACTGCCGGACTGCGGGGGACACGCTCGCACCCAGCAGAGCGGACACGCGACGGCACCTACGCTATCGGTGGCGGGCTGCAATTCCACGCCACCCCCGCGATGCTCGACTTGTTGCTGCCTCGCATCTTGGGGGCGAACGAGGCCACCGACGTCTTCGCTTTGGCCGAGACTCTGCCCGAGTTCGACGTGCTCATCGACCGCGTGGCGAAGCGGTTTGTGTACGCTGGCTGTCAGGTGAATCGAGCAACCTTCCGGGCGGCTGCTGGTGGCCCACTGGAACTCGACCTCGACGTGATCGGTAAGACGGAAGTCGTCTCGGCGACCGCGTTTCCCTCGATCACGGCTCCCGTCGATCCGCCTTACGTCTGGCAGGATTGCGTCTGCACAGTCAACGGGTCGGCCCGCGTTGTGACGCAGTGGGACCTGACCATCGACAACGCACTCAACGCGAGATTCTCGAACTCGCAGACTGCGACCGACATTCACTCGACCGATCGCATCGTCACCGTGAATCTGACGGTTCCCTACACGTCGTCCGAGGTGGACCTGTACGGGGTCAACACCGGGGGGGCAGCGGCGGCTACTTTCGTGTTCACGAACGGCAACTACTCGACGACGTTCTCGATCGCGAAACTCCAGATTCCTGATCAGAGCCCGGTCGTTGATGGGCGAGGAGAGATCCTATTGCAACTTCAAGGCGTGGCGAAGCAGAGCAGCACGACGAAGGAACTGGTCATCACCCACGACAGCACCGCATGAGTGGACAGACGCGGGCGCAGTTGTGCGAGCTGTGGGTGCGGTTGGGCGGGATCGAAGATCGCGTCGGGCCGAAGGCGTTGGGCGATCTGGTGCGGGCCAGGTCAGAGCTTTATCGAATCCTCTGTGAGGCGGAATGATGGTGCTGACGGCATTCGTGGACGATGGCTACACGCGAGACGGGCGGATTGCCGAAGCGGCTGGGCGGTGGCCGGAGATCAATTTCGCTTATCGGCCTGCTGACGCCTCGCAGTTCACGGAGCAGGTCGTTCGGGGCAAGCACCTGGACGATGCCGCGTGGCACAAGTTCGTGGCCGAGAGACTGGCGAAGAATCTGGTCTCGTGGGACATCCGCAACAGCAAGGGCGAGTCAGTGCCGATCACTGCCGAAAACCTGATGCGGTTGGTTCACCCCGTGTTGATGCGGATCTACTCGATCATCAACAGCACCGAGGCGAGCGACGACGCGGGAAACTGGCAGCGGGTGTGAGGCTGGCCATCCTCCACCCAGGCATCGCGTGGCGTGACTGTGCGGACTGCGAGACCCATGTCTACGACGAGAAGACAGGGCGACGGATGGAACATGGCGGGAAGCCGATGAAGCGACCCAAGGGCAACCTGGCACCGTGCAGGACGCGGGCGAATGGCTGCCCGAAGGGGACGCCGGAAGCATCGCGGGCGTTGAACGAGCGGAACCAGCGAGCCTATCAGCATTACCTCGAATGCCGTGCCGTCAACCAGTGGCCCGACGATGGCATCGTGCGGCGGAATGCGTCGATCATCCGGCAAGTGATGGACGCGTGCGAACAGGAACTTAACCTCTTGGGGAAGGTCGCGAATGGCTGACGGCAGCAGGGACGTCACGATCAAGATTCGCCTCCAAGCCGAGGGGCAAGCCGACATCCGCAAGGGCATCGAGGAAGCGGTGTCGAAGCCCGCGAAGATCGCCCAGGGCGAGATGGGCAAGGTTCGCTCTTCGACCGTGGAAGCAGCCCGGGGGATCGCCGAGATCGGCAAGGCGTCGGATGCGGTCTATCAGAAGATGACGACCGCTGAGACCCGCATGGCAGCGATGCGGCGGGACGAGCGGATCAAGGAACTCAAGGCCACGAAGCGCAACGCTGAGGAGGAAATCCAGCTTCAACAGTTGACCGCCGAGAAAGCGGCACAAGCTGAAGAGCAAGCGACGCGGTTCCGCAAGATCAAGTCGGCGGAGCGGCTGGCGATCTACAAGCGGGAGAAGGCCGAGGAAGTCAGGCTAAACGAAGAGGCTGAGTCGAAGAAGCGGGCGAGTGAGGCAGCGACCGCCAAGTTTCGCAAGATTGCAGTCTCGGAACGGCTGGCAGCGTTCAAGCGCGAGAAGGCCGAGGAAGCCCGCGTCAACGCTGAGGCCGACGCCAAGTCAAAGGCAATGGAAGCGGCAGCGACGAAGTTTAAGGCGATTCGCTTGTCTGAGCGTCTCGCGGCATTCAAGCGGGCCAAGGCCGAAGAGGTGCGGCTGGAGAAGGAAGCCGAGGCGCAGAAGCGAGCGGCTTCTGGCGGGCCGGGATTCTTCAGCGAGCAGAAGGGCGGCTTTGCCCGAGGTGTTGCGGGTGCAATGGCGGCACCGGCTGCCATTGGTCTCGGGGCTCAGTTCGCCAACTCCATCGGCGACACGCTCAAGACCATCGCGGCTGTGGTGCGTGGCGATGAGGAGGGGGCGAAGCGGTCGCCTCTCTACATGGCGGGCGTGAACTTTTGGGAGGGCGTCAAGGAGTTCTCGGAGTCCACCGGCATCTTCCGCGATCTGCTGCCGAAGATCCTGCCCGACTTCCTGCAAGACGAGAAGAAGCGGAAGGCTGAGACGCTCAAGGAGGACGAGTCGAAGGCGTTGACGCTGCAAGAGCAACTCAACGAGATGATCTTGAAGCGGACGCGGGCCGAACGTGACTTGCTGGCCGCAGAGAAGCAGCGCATCGAGGCAGCTCGGCAAGAGTTCGGCCTGATGACTCAGCCCGAGCAACAAGCCATTTCCAACATCGCCAAGAAGATCCAACAGGGGGGCATCCAGGCACTGACCGGGCCGGAGCTGGAGCAGGCCCGGGGATTTCAGGGCTTTGCTGGTCTCATCAGCGAGCAGGCCAAGCAGGCGGCGGGGGCTGGCGGATTCGACGCGATCCTGGCGGCAACCGGAGCGGCCAAGCGGGCGGCGGATCTCGAAGCTAAGATTGCAGCCGAGGTGAAGAACACGTTCAATCTGCAAATCGATCCCGCTGACTTGGCGAACCAGTTGGAAGAGAAGATCAAGCCAGCGTTGGCAAAAATCGAAAACGAGATGATCAAGAAGCTTCAGACCGAACTGAAGAACACTGAGACACGCATCCGACAGGCTCAGGCGATCCCCCTGCAATGATCCTCCGCTACGGTTCCTACACGCACGCAGACGCCGAGGTCTCGGTGTCGATCAGCAAGCAGCCGACCTTTAACACGATCGGTCTGCGGAAGGGCTATATCGAGCGGTGGCAGGTTCGCGGGATCCTGCATGCGGCAGACGCAGACACGCTCAGGACCGCGATAGAGACGCTCGAAGCGGGCTATGGTGCCGATAACTACGACCTCGTGCTGTACGCGTCGGATGGCGTCACAGTGCGTCATGCGATGCGGAACGCGGGCTCCCCGGGTGGCGTGCGGGTCATGCAGTTGGACTACCCCGAGGGCGACGGGGCCGAGTACACGACGTACCGCACCTATTCGATCTCGCTCGAAGCCGAGTACCTGACTCAGTTGGGCGTCGAGTCATACACCGAGACCTACGACTTCTCGGGTGGTGGCGAGGCGTGGGTCATGGTCGAGACAATCACCGGGCCACCGCTGCGGCAGACTGTGCGGCAGCAGACCCCGTACCGATGCACTCAAAGCGGGTCGAGCGTGGGCGGTGGAGCGAGACCGTCACCGCCTCCCCCGGCGTTTCCCGGCGTCGAGCATGTCAACGAACGGCGGATTACCTACGGGACCCCGCAATTCCTGCGCAACGGCAACATTCAGTACCCTCTTTCGTGGTCGTACTCGTTCGAGTCGGCGACTCCACTATTTGCTCTTCCCCCTGGGTAACGCATGGCTACAAGACGATGGACAGGCAACGCTCTGGCGATCGCCCAACGCGAGACGATCACAATCGGCGGGACGTGGGTCGCCAATGACACGCTCACTGTGACATGCAACGGGCGGGACCTGGTGTTGACCATCGGCACCACAGTCACCACGACGCAGATTGCGACCGAACTGGCGGCAGCACTGGGCAGCACCAGCAGCACGCTCGGGACCAACTACTCTGCAAACGAACGCGGGCCGAACATCGCCGAATTCCGCGAGTTCGTGGCGGGGGACACCGCACCGGCGGCGAGCGGCTCGACAGTCATTCTCTATGGGAAGACGAAGGGCAAGCCGTTCACGATCACCGTGGCGAAGTCGTCTACCTCGGGGACTGTCTCGACGGCAACGACGATCTCGGCGACCGGGCCGAACCACTTCGACAATGCGGACAACTGGAGCGGGGCAACCGTGCCGGTGGACTCCGACGATATTGTCTTCGATTCGGGCTCTACCCCGCTCCTCTACGGTCTCTCTCAGGGGACTGTGACTCCCGCGTCAATCACGATCACGCTGGGCTACACCGGCAAGATCGGTCTCGCGTCGATCAACGTGGACGACACGGCCTATCCCTACAGCGAGTACCGGGAACGATTCTTGATCCTCTGTGCATCAGGGGACTCGCTGAATACGGCAGTGACCATCGGCGGGGGCGAGGGTCTCGGGGCGTCGCGGATCAACCTGGACTGCAACACAGGGCAGGCGACAATCGCGGTCCTTGGCTCGGGGCAATCTGAGGTGTCCAGCGTGCCCGCTGTGTGCCTCAAGGGAACGAACGCGTCCAATGTCCTGTCCGTTTCCCGAGGCTCTGTGGGCGTGGCCCTGCTCGCTGGGGAATCGGCGACCGTGGCGACGCTGAACGTGGGCTACAGGACCAATCAGGCGAGCGATGCGGTAGTGACCTGCGGGAGCGGGGCAACGCTCACGACGATCAATCAGAGCGGCGGTGTACTGACCACGGCGTCGGCAGTCACCACGCAGAATCTAACGGGTGGCGAATGGGTGCATCTGGCGGGGGCTGTCACGACGGCCAATGTGGACGGCGGAGCGTGTCGATACCGGGCAACAGCGACTCTCACGACGGCAGTTGTGGGCGGTGCGGGGGAGCTGGACTTCCGCCAGGATCCACGCTCGCGGACAGTCACGAACTGCGACATCTTCGAGGGTTCGATTCTGCGAGACCCGGCTGGTACCGTGACGTTTACGAATGGGATCGACCTGAATCGGTGCGATCTCCAGACGGTGACGCTACAGATTCCGCAGCATAAGCGGTTGACCCTCGGGGCCATCTCTTGAGCCTATTCACTGTCAGTTATCCCGGCGTGCAGGCGGTCATCTCGGGCAGCTATACGCTGTCGCGGGGATTCGCTCCGGGCTCGATCTCGCTTACCATCGCCCCGCAGGGGAACAACGTGCCCAGCGTGGGGACGGTGACCTTTGCCCGCGATGGCGTGGCGTTACTGACGCTCCCGCAGTGTGCCGTCGATGCAGCGACCGTGCAGAGAAACACGGGCGGCCAGATCGTTCAGCTAACCTTGATGGATCGGCGGTGGAAGTGGCGGTTCGCGGGCTTGGTCTCGGGTCACTATAACCAGCGGGATGCCGACTCGAAGCTGATCGAAGTGACCACCAAGACCCGGCGGCAACTGATCGAAATCTGCCTGCAGGCGATGGGCGAGACCTGCGGCGGGCTCGACCTGCTGCCGACTGACAATCCCGAAGTCGATTGGCTGGCCAACAATCCCGCGAGCGAGTTCGCCGACCTGCTCGCTGGGGCGGGGCTGGAACTCGTGATGAAGACCAACGGCAGCATCACAATCGTTCGCCCAGGCGGCGGGGCACTGCTCCCGGTCAATGACCTGCTCGTCGATGCTCAACAGACGGTGAACCCTCCCGAGGTGCCGTCGATCATTCGGGCGGTGGGTGGGCGGACGGAGATCGAGGGACGGTTGCCACTCGAGGCAGTCGGGCGGGACACGGATGGAACGTGGAAGCCAATCGACGAACTCTCTTACAGGCCGGCAGCCGGCTGGGGACGGATTGACGCGTTCTTTCTCGCGATCACCGATCCGGTGAAACGCAAGCTGGCCCAAGAGACCGTATTCCGTTGCTATCGCATCAAGAGCGAGGGAATCCCGGTCCCTCCCAGCTTCGACCCCGTGACGAATCGGCGGCAGATCCTCCCGCTGATCGACCGCAGACTCTCGACCTACACCGACGAGAACGGGGAGCGGCGACCGAACCCATCGCGGACTGTGGGGATCTACTGGATTCACAACGTCGGCGAACCGACCAACAGCAGCTTCGGGGCGAATTACCTCTGCTTCGCGAAGCACCAATTAGACACCGACGAAGGGATTGTGACCTTCGATCGCGAGGTCAAAAAATGGGACGCTGTGGGGAAGAAGTTCGGCCCGGCGGAAATGTTCCTTGATTGCGTCTATCCAGTCGCCTCGCCCTCAACCTGGGCTTACCATCACTCCTACTACGACTACCCAATTGCAGGGGGAAGCGGGGGAATCGATGTGATCAAGCCAGACAATACGCTGGCCTACCTCTGGGAGCAGCGTCGGGCCAACCCCGAGTCGCAGACGTTCAACTGGATCTTGAAGAAGAGCGAAGTCGAGATGCTCGAAGCCCTCGCCAAGTATGCGCAGGGTCGGGCGGCAGGCTACCCGATTGAACTGGCCACGCAGGGCCGATACGCTGGGATCGTTCAGATCGAACCAGACGGCGCGATTGAGCAGGTGACATGGGACATTGGCCCGCCGACGTTCACGACTGCATCGCGGAACGGGGAGCACTCCAGCTACATTCCCCCGAAGCGTCAGCGGAACATTCTCAGAGACATCGTGGCAGCCCAGCGGCGGGGGCAACTGAGGCAGCCCGTGAAGGGCGTGCGTGGCAACAGGGGAAGGGATGACTGATGGACCGGGAGCCACTGCCGCAGTTCTTTGACGCGTCGTGGGAGGCGTTCAAGAACAACTCCTCGGAGACGATCCCCGCCCATTCCGTGATGCGGATTCAGGGCGTGACTTCGGCATCGGGTCGCCTTGTTTATTTGATGGGCAAGCCCAACACCTACGGGTCGTATTGGGAGCATCGCATCAGCGGCCCGCATGATGTTGCGGCGGGTGGATATGGCATCTGCCGAATCAACGGCATCTGTGCTGCGGTCAACGACACAAGCGCGGGCAACCCATACAACGGCGAGCTTTGGGGGCCGCGCGATGGGTCGTGGAAGCTGTGGCGAGATACTCCCGGCTGGCGAGTTCTGGAGAGCAGTTCAGCGGGTCTCGTCTATGTCGCACATCAACCGCAACAGACCCTCGTCGGGAAGACAGACGGAGCCCACAACAAGGCAGCGACAGGAACGGTGTCGATTTACTGGAGCAGCACGGGAAGTGGCAGCTTGACAGATACGACAGTCAACGTCTCGGCGTACAACCGCTATGGCAACGTCGAGGCGAGCAAGTTTGTGACGCTGAACTACAACGGATGGGGCTGGGAAATCATCGCGGCAGAATGCGGGGCGTGAGTCATGTTCAACGGACAGGCCGGGTGTTTCTGTTGCGCTGATCCTCCAGACCCTCCTCCTCCGTGCGAGGTGTGCGAAGCGTGTATTGGAGAGCAGGCTGGAGACTGTGCCAATAAGGTCTGCCCGTCGTTTGTGATTGAGGTAGAGGGATTCGCGAACACAACGACTCTGGAGAACTGCCCGGGCTATACCGCAACTGGCACGGCATGCGGGGCATATAACGGGACGTTCATCCTAGAGAAGGTGTCGGACTGCCTCTATCGCAGTGACTCATTTGTCGCAACTGTGCCGATTCACACGCTCCTAAATGGGCGGCAGTGCTACGAGTGCGAAAACGTCGAGGTGTTCTACCAGATTCGTTTCTATACCGAACTGTCAGGCTCTACGACCGTTTCGCGGATGGAGCTTACAATTCACCGAGTGGCGGACGCTCCCGCTTACTTCGCACGGGCGCACATCGCGGCAGAATTTTGCCCGCCTGCTCCACCGGGAATTGGGTCTCTATTTCAAGACGGGCTAACCCTGCTTTGGCCTTCGTCAATGTGCAACGATGAGGCATTGCAGCAATACGAAGACAGTGAGTTTAACCCGGCGCGATTCGTGACATACCTTGCACGATCATATTCGTTTCAGTCGGGGCTCTTCAGTCGTGGGCGGACTCTATACGGAGAAGCCCAGACAGCCACAGCGTTCGCGTTCCTTGGGCACACAGACCTAGAAGGTGGAAGGTCACAATATCGACGAGCAGGCTACGAGCCATTGGCATTGGATGAATGCGGAGGAGTGAAGACAGAATTTATCGAACCGGATCAAGGCGAGACATTCGAGTCTGCGCAACAAGTTGTCTTGTCCCCTCACTGGGTCTGCTGCAAGGATGAGTCGTTCGACTGCGATCTTGTGCGCGATGAACTCGCCAAGGGCGTGCGAGATTTGCAAGCAATTCCCCTCCTGCGGATCGTCGATATCCGGTGTGGCACATGAGCGAGAACGCCTGCGACTTTCCCCGCAACCATCCCCACCGCGTCGATCAGTTCGAGACGCGGACCTGCCGACGATGCGGGCGGAAGGTCAAAGCCCGGCTGTTCCCGGTGCGTGCCAAGTGCGCGAAGAAGCGGGTGTTCGGCCTCGGGGATATCACCGCCTGGGCAATCAAGGCTTGCACGCTCGGGCGGGTCAAGCAGAAGCCCGGCTGTGGATGCTCAAAGCGGCAGGCGACGATGAACCGCTGGTGGTCCTGGTGGCAATAAAAAACCCCCCGAGGTGTGAGACCCGGGGGGCTTCGAGCCAGGAGTGGCAGGCTCTCTCCGCTCGTTCGGCTGTGGTGCAGGTGATGTTACCCGCCGGTGCCTTGAACGCCACGAGCAAGCGACCCCGAAGGATCAGGCAGGAGCCGCCCGACAACCACTTTGACGGCTCCCCGGACAGCCGGATGGCCAAGTCTACTCCCAATCAGCGAACGAATCTACGCTGCCTCTGAGGCCCGCCACGAAGGCCCGGACGGCGAGGAGGACTAGAACGCCATTGACGGCGGCGACGACGGCTAGAAAGGCGATTGCGGCGGTTTGCATGGGAACTCCGTTAGAGGTGATGGGGCGCATGAAAAACCCCCGACAGCGTGGCGGCTGCCGGGGGCTCGTGACATCCCTGTCACTGGGGGGCTTCGTGCCCAATGATCTCCTCCCGCACGATCTCCACGGCGGGCGGTGCGGTGATCCCGATCCGCACGTCATTCGCGGAGATGCGGTTGACCTCCACCCAGATCTCGATTCCGTTCACCGTCAGGCGAATCCGTTCGCCGAGTTTCCGTCCTAGAATCAGCATCCTTGCGTCTCCATCCTTGGCATCCGTGGTTTGAAACACCGGCGACATTGTACCGGAGCAGTGATCTGGAGCAACCCGGAAAAATTCCCATTTTGTCTCTTGCCAATGCTTCCGCATGCCGATATATTTAGACCATCGGGACGCGACTGACGCAGACCGGCAACCCAAACAAGGACGAGAACGATGAAGACTAAGCCAACTTGTCGGATGCAAGGCGACGTGTTTCTGGTGGCTAACTGTGGCAATGTCACTCAGGTCAAGGTGGATGACGCAATCAGGATGTCCAAGGCCCTCGCCAAGGTGTGCCACT
>Ga0315901_10007438_pt1 | contig 12919 bp, 12 predicted proteins | sample LakEriMetagenome_10_FD_203761 | JGI IMG/M metagenome (GOLD analysis project Ga0315901, IMG submission 203761) | Freshwater fungal communities from buoy surface, Lake Erie, Ohio, United States - Buoy 2 MA116 | ecosystem: Environmental > Aquatic > Freshwater > Lake | place: USA: Lake Erie, Ohio... | reverse complement strand
CGGGAGCGTACCTTTTTGCCCGACCCTCAACGACGCCTCTGAATAACTTACCATACCCGTAAAAAGGTACACTTTACAGAGCCGTACAAAGGTATGCCGGCCGCATGAGCGGCCGGCGCGCGCGTTAGCGCGCATACCTTTGTACGGCTCTGTAAAGTGTACCTTTTTACGGGTATGGTAAGTTATTCAGAGGCGTCGTTGAGGGTCGGGCAAAAAGGTACGCTCCCGGGGGAGGGTACTGTGGAAACAAAGTAAAAGATAAAAGGGTTGGTATTTTTCGGGGTATTTTTGATAAGGGTATTTTCGAATCGTAAAATAAAGAAAGATAGAATATAAGATAAGAGGGGAGTACGCAAAAGATAAAGATAAAGTGTGTGATAAATAAAAGGGTGTGTGTGATAAGGGTTTTAATTTGTTTTGCACGTTTGTTACATGCCGCTGAAGAGTTGTGCAATACCTCCAACGACTGGGGCAGCTCGTGCAACTCCCTTGGCGAGATCTCCGAAGAAACCTGCTTCGTTTGCTCCGAACTGGCCCATTGCTTCGTTTGCTCCAAACATTCCTCCTGCTTCGTTTGCTCCGAACATACCTCCTGCTTGGTTGTAGCCACGGCCAAATTGACCGCCTGCGAACTGGCCTGCAGCTTGGCTGACTGGTTGTGCGTTTGCTGGAGGAGCGGCGCCTTTTGGCTGAAGTGTGAGTTGTCGTCCTCCTCGGCCTGGTTGCTGTGCAGGTCCTGCTGGGCGCGCTGGACCTTGAGCAGGTTGTTGACGTTGCGCGGCATCTTCTCGTTGTTGATCTTTTGCGCCTCTGCGGGCGTATTGTGTGCCTGACGCAATTTCTTTCTTGGCGCGAGTTTTCTTGATGCGGTCCTTGACGAGGCCTGGTTGAACAGCGTCGATGTACTTGAAGAAGGCGCTCGCGCGTTCGTCTTTTTCTGGGCGAACTTGTGCACGCATTTGTTCGTACTGTGTGTACTGCTTGAGGAATTCCTGACGGTCGGTGTCTGTGACGTTGGGATTTTTGAGCGCAGCTTTGATTGCTCCAGCTTTGCGAGCTTCTCCGAGTAATGTGTCTCGGACTGCTTTCTGTTCGTCTCTTTTCTTTTTGTTGGCGGCTTTCTTGGCGAGGATGGGAGCTTCTCTGGCGTTGATATATTGTTGACGAAGAGCAATGGCCTCATCGTAAGCTTGTTGGGCAGTTGCAGCTTTTTCAACACGATCTTTGATTGCGACATTTTCTTCGCGACGACGGAGTGATCGTTGGTGTGCGTCGTCGAGTTGTGTTTGGAACATGTTTCCGAGTTGTGTGCGCGTTGTGGCGACGAGTGGGTTGGAGTCGATGGCACCTTTCCATTTTGTTTTGTACGCGCAGTTGATGTAAAGGTAGGCGGAGAGAATGAGGAAGTCTGTGAGTGTGACACCCATGGCGATTGGCGTCGCTAAACCACCGTATGCGTTTGAGTCTTGATTGAGAATTGGAGCGGCGTCGTTGACGGCTGCCATGGTGAGAAGAGACGGGGCAATGCCAACGATGAGTTGAATTTGGCCGCGGATCTTACCCGGGTCCATAGGACGGTCGAGGTAATCGCGCGAAGGAATAACAAGGGGAAGTTTCCAATACAAGCAGTAAGCGACTTTGAGCGGGACGTAGTCGACATTTTCTACAATATTGAATTGTGCTTCGGTTGGGTAAGCACCGCTAGGGAGTGCTTTGAGGGCGGAGTCTCCTTGACCGTATTTTCGGTCGCTGAGCATTGCGTTGTGTTCGATGTGACTCAAGTATCCAGTGGAGTGAATACTAGGCATGCCGGAAATAACCATGGCAACTGCCATTCCCATGGAAGAACCTTTTAACCACCATCCTTCTTTGAGTTTGGAAGGGGACGCGGATGCTCCTCCCAGTTGACCTTCTGTTCTGAATACATTTCTTGCGACAAGAGGGAAGAAACAAAGATACGGAACATTGTCTCCGTCTGTTGGGCGTGGATGGCAATTGTTGAGTGATGCGGCAATGGCGAGTAGAGAGTTGACTTCGTTGTTTGTGATATCGAGGAAGTTGGTGTCAACTTTGATTCTCTCTCCCTGGTTATTGTTGAAACGATCAGAAGGTGTTTGATAAACAACCCAGTTTGGCTCGAGCATTGGAATTCGCGCTCCTACTTTTTCGGATTCGGTAATGTCCGTGGGAGTACGCCAAGGATCAAAGTTGGAGTAAAATGCAACGTATGTGACAGCACGTTTGTAGTGAGTGCTACCTGCAGTCAAACTTCTGATGACGGGGAAGAATGTGTAGTGATACCATAGACCGTCTGTCGCAGCTCCTCTTCCTGCATCCCACGAAGAATGTGGTTTGGTCGAGCTTGGAGGATCCTGATAACGACCAAGTACAGTGCCGGTGATTGTGCCAAGCATGCTTTGGGAGTTGATTGTGTAACCACCATACAAGTTGTATTTCAAGAATGCAGGAAGACCCGAATCATCGGTGCTTGTGACATACATACTATTTAAGATGTCTTCTTTCGATGCAGTCAACATGCTCTTTGCCTTTGATACGTCAGGTTGAAGGTAACCGGCGACTTCGATTTGGAGTTCGACGGGCATGTCTGTAGGGCCTGCCTTAGCGCGTTGTTCGAAGACTCGAGCAATACGATCTTGGGCGACACGAGGAAGTGTGCCGCGAGCGGCATCGTCATTTGCCGCGGACATTTTTAAAATATTTTTTTGATAGAATTAAAAGAAACACTTTGTGACATATAATGAATTTATTATATAAACTAAAACATCAAACATAACGATATACTATATACGTATTTTTAAAACCCTTATCACACACGAAACTAAGTAAAGATATTTTTTGTTTTTATTTTTTAAACCCCTTTAAATTAAAATCTAGATGTTACATGGATCCAGCGATGGAACCAGCTGCGCCGCCGAGACGACCCAGGAGTTTGCCTTGCCAGCTGCCAGGACCGTTGATCGCATTGGTGACGACGTTGGCTGAGCCAATACCGACATTTGCGGCATTTGCAAGATCTTCCATCATACCGCTGGCTGCAGCGGCAACGGCGACGGGATGGTTGGCGTCGACTTCGAGCATGAGACGGCGTGCAAACATAGAGTATGTCATTTCAGGCATCCAGCGCTTAAGTCGATTGTAGTCGACGAGAGGATAGACAGCCTTGAAGTCCTTGATGCTTTCTGTGGTGTACAAGGTGTGAACCATGGAAAGGAAGTCTTGCTTGATGGGAGAGCGAAGGACGGAGCTGCCGGCCTTGGTTAACTGTTGCAAGTTGGCCTGTGCGACAGCTTGGAGGTTGATTTGGCCAGAGATGGAGATGTTTTGGCCAACGGACAAATCGTCGTAGCGGAGAATGTGAGCAGGGCCACGAGTGCCACGGCTGTCACCGTCATGAGCTTGAGCGTAAACTTCCTTTTGGGAGATGGCAAAGTTGACTGATTGGTTACCGATAACGGAAAGTTCATCGCTCCAGGCGCCGCAACGGACAGCAACGTTAACAGTGACGAATGTGCCGAGGTATTTGCCGACGTTGCCCAAAGCACCGGCCGCTGTACCGCTTGGCGCAGGAAGTTTGGCACCGATGATACTTTCGGACATGCTGTTGAGGCCAGTTTGAAGATTGCCTCGACACGTGAATGTAGCGACTTGATAGTCGTCATTGGCTGGTCCACCGTTGGTGGATGGGAACTGCCATTGTCTTGATTCAGCAAACCAACGATAAGCGAGTGTGCCGTTTTTGGCAGAATCAATGGAGACGAAGCAATGGTGGAACTTGCACTGAAGAAGTACGTGTGGATTGCGCAAAGCAGCAGATGTTACATTGGCGTTGAGGTAGTAACGAAGTTGGATGTCAAGCCAGTCCGACTCTCCAATTTGGCTGACGTTTCCGGATGTCAATGTTAGATTGGCTTTTGTAGGAACCCATGTAGACGAGAATAAGGTAGAGTTAGTTGTAATGATCGAAGACGCAGTATACATGGACGACACTGGAACTGTAGTCGCACGTGGAGAGATCCAAAAGCAGTCGAGTAAACCGTCGACGGAAACAGGATTATTATTACCAGCAATACCAGCAATTGTAGCGACATATGACAGGGGTGTACCAAAAGGGTAGGTTTCTTGGTAGATGAGAGCCTCAGGGCCGAGTGTGTCGTTGACGGCAAATGCGTTTGGTTCTTGGTACATTTCACGGATATCATCGCCGATGTTCATGCGAATACCATCTTGGGCGCCGACAGAGATGGCCTTTTCTTTTGAGAGTACGGAGGCAGTGATGATTTCGACAGTGGAGTACGCTTCACCTGACTTTTGGGCAATGTCGACTGTGTCTGGAATGACGGAAGCATTGAGACGGCCACCGAGAGTGTTGGCACCGAGTGAAACAGTTGTGGAGGAGAACTGAAGGCCACCGTTGTAGGCACGGACGCTGCGGTAGTCACGAGCAAGTCCGGGACTGAAACGGACAGTGTAATTTTGAGCAGTGACACCATAGGGAACTGCGAGTTCTTGATCGTAGACGAGAGTTCGGATACCAGTATTGATACCATTGGCGTAAGTGTTATCAGAACCAGAAATAAATCCATTTTGGGGAATATCTCCAATTTCAGTGTATCCAGAGGGAACAAATCCAAAGTGCCACAATGAATTGTATGCCTCAATTGGGAGCCACAAGAACATGCCACTGGTGTTGGAAACGGGACCGAAGCCGGTTTGTTGTTCGACGTTAGCGTCCATGTTAAGGAGGACATGAACGAGGCATGAGGTAGGATCATAAGGATCGGCAGGAGGAACAGCATCAGCAAAGAGTTCGGGGAAGACTGTTCCAAGAACATAATCCCAACCTCGGTTGAGATCTGCTTGTTTGATTGCACGAGATGGAACAGAGACGTAGTTGGCGGCTTCATTGAGAAAGCGCTCGCGGTCGGCTTCGGATTCCGCATCTCTTTCACGACGTTGGGACATCATTTTTTTTTTAACAGATTAAAATATTCGCAAAGAAAGTAAAAACACTTTTGGCATAAAATTAATGTTTTTGTTTTTGGTTTTGAATTCAATATTTAGAGTGGTATTCTACCAGTGAGCTACACTGCTCATACAATATATACTACTACTGCATCAAATATAACATATATAAGTTATATAATAAAAACATATATAATTTTCCGATAGTCTTTAAAACAGGTAGGATAGTAGTATTGATTGGTCCGGGTAGCTCAGTGGTAGAATACGTCACTTACACAAAAAAAGTGTTGTTTAATCTGACAAAAAAAAATGTCCGAAATAAATAATATTAATTTGTTCTTCGACGATTCTGACTCAGATATTGAGTGGGAGCTCGATGACAATATTCCTCCTGACGATGCAATCCTCTTCGACTGGTATGCAAACAAAATCGTCGAATACCAAATCCGCGCTGATCTCGACAAAGAGTTAGCACGCAAGGATTTTACATATCACTACCAACGCAAGAAACAAAAAGCAAAAGTATTCCGAGAGCATCGTAATCTTGCATTGCGTGTAGGCGGTGTTGTTAGACCTCTTAAAACTCGTAATTAGATGTATTAAAAAAAAATAAAAAAAAAAAACATTTGATCCATTATGTAGTATATATAAAACTGTTACCTAAACAAAAAAAGTGTGTTTTAAAACTACATAAAAATGGATACTCAAATGTCTAACGAAAACAATAATTCGTCTTCCCAAACTTTTGGTAGCAATAAGATCTACCGCAATTCTCCTCCTGAGATCCACGATGACGAACCTGGTCTTCCTCAGAAGTACAAACAACATGGAACGCGTCTCAAGAAGCCTGACTACGAAGCTGCAGGTACTCAAGCAGAGCAGTCTTCTCTTACTCAACGCAACATGCGTCACTACAACAAGTTGAGAAAGCGTAATCTTGACGTCCCTACAAATATGCCCAAAGCGAAACGAATTGTTGTCGATGTTCAAAATGATAAAGCAGACAAACAGATGCACGAAACACTTGAGTTAGCAGAGAATCTTCTCTGTGGAATCGAAGAACAGGCATCTGGATTTGCTATGCTCAACAAGAAGATCGTTGCTGTCAGACGTTACGTTGACGGTATTCTCAAGTCTATCCGTCTCAAAAAGGCGAAGAAGGAATTGACGGCCAAGGAGTTGGATCGCCGTCTTGGTAATATTAGACAATGAACTATAATAAAAATAATAAAAAAAACTTGCAAAAAAAATCCCAATAAAAAATATCTCTTTATCAAAAAATATCAAGTGCCTTTTAGTTTATTAAATGCAGGACGAAGCATCGCAGACGATAGTTCCGGTCGGGAACACTGAACCTGTTCAGAGTCCAGATCGTAATGATTCACCACCTTCGATGTCAGTCACTGGCTTATTTCCAAAAATACAAAATGCTTTTGAATCCAAGGATGCAAAAAAAATCTTTGTTGCTCTTATTTTGCTTATTACTGTTGTTGGCTTGGTTATCCGTGACGGGATAGCTTTAGCACAACAACAGAACTCTTCTGCTAATATTAAAATTGAAATATCAACAAATTCTTCTCATTAAAGTGTTGTTTGTCTCTCTATACAAAATGTGGGGAGATAATCCCAATCGACCTGCTTCAAAACTACCACAAGAAGATTATGGAAATCCTTCAGACGATCCTCCTTACGTAAAACCACAACCGCGACAACGATCTCCAAAATCTAAAGGTGGTCGTCGTCTACTAAAAAGTGAGATACCACCCAACCCATATCCTTATGGTACTTTTGGAAACCGATTTCAATTCTCATACTTCTGTACAGCAAACACTGAACAAGAGGTTATCAAAGAAGTATTTGGTACCAATGTCAGCTACTTTGTTCTTCTAAGAGCTTTGGACGATGATGTTGAAACACCTGATGGAAGACACCTGTGGACGTTTCACGCTAGAACTCCCGATTACATGACCACTTCTGAATTTGTAAATTTCACTGGAGGCCGTGTTAATCCGGATGGAGTTGAGGCAACATTCGTTACAGTGTAATTCCTTATTATGTTGCAATCATAAATAAAAATACATAAAAAACAAAGTTGTTTAACATGCTATACTAATCTATATATTTGTAAATAAAAGTGTTCTTTATAAATCTACTAATAAAAAAAAAATATGTCTGCCTTCACGGCCAAGCCTAAAGTAAACTACCACGCTACTGTAGCTGGTCAACAACAACTTCAACAAGCTCGCATCACAGGAACGCGACGCCAAGGTGATGAGCTCTATCCGGAGCAAAATCAGCGCAAGTTACAACCTGTCTACTGCGACAAGCAGATTGGTGATCATGTTCTTCCATATCACTACTGCGACTTCCGCCATGATCTCGGACCTACGACTCATACTATGGTTATCGACTCAAACAATGAAGAGTTCTGCATTGCCTGTGGTCAACTCCGTTCTCTACTCGCTACCTGTCCTGGAGAGGCGAATGCAATGCGCATCAAGGCTGACGCATTGATCAAGTTTGCTCAAGAACTCAAGGCAAAGGCGGATGCTTTGGCTCCGTCTCCGATTGATGAGACAGATAAAGAAAAATAAAAATACTATTTATATTTGCTGTTATTGTGATAGAAAAAAAAATATGAAATGATATATTGTATGTGTGTTTGTTGTGTTAAATGGTCATTAATAAAAAAAAGTGTTGTTTAGTAAACTTCTACAAATATGCCTCCCAAAAATAAAAAGGAACTTCGTCGCTTTGACGATGACTACGAATCTGATGAAGATATTGAGAATCCTTTCTTAGCTGAAGTGCCTTGGCGCCAACGTCAACAAGAAGTCCAAGATCGTCTTCGTCTAGCAGCTGATGATCGCCTACAACGTGCCCGATTTGAACAGCCTCTCCGTCGTCCTGTTCGTCAACAGCCTCAAAATCTGCGTCCTGAATTTGTAGATCGTATAATAGAAGAAAATGAAAATAATGCACCTGTATACCAACGTGCTCGTGCACAGGATGTTATTATTGAGGAACCTCGTCGAAGAGTCGCCCCACGCAATCCTAATCCGCAGCCTCAACCTCCTCGCATCCAATATCCCCCTGATCTCATGGACCTCCTTGAAGATGACGACTACATGAACGCTCCTAACCCTGTACTTCGCCGAAATCCAAACGTGCAAGCGCAACCAGCACAGGAAAGAATGATACCGCAGCAATTGATGAACATGATGCAGAATGATGACGTAGAAGATGATGGGGACGAAGATGAAAGAATACCAGATCAACCGCGTCAAGGACCTCTCCGTGGATATGCCGCACGCGTCGCAAACCAAAACAACGGAGAACCGAATGGTAGAATCCGAAACGGTAACGGTGCTCTCCTGCGCGCACAGAACTGGATTGTGGTGTACCGAACTGACCGTCCTGTTGGTGATATGACTGGGAGACGCGCTGGTCCGGGTATTGCTGTATTGGATTACATGTGCGGTAAGCTGGAGCTTGGTAATACTCCTGGAATGGACAACCAACATCAAGGAGTTCACTGGCAGGGATACATGGAGTTCTCTGCTCCTGTAACTGCTGCACAGATCATTGCCATGACAGGATGGCGCCCTGGCTATGTCCATCTCGAGCCTCGATGGGGATCGCAACAACAGGCCATTGATTACACTAAAAAGGATGAAACCAGCATCAACGAAGTTCTCCGAGAATCAGGTCAGGAAGATCTCATGCGTCCTGAGTACGATTGGCATGAATACGGAAACAAGCATGCACCAGATGCCGCTCAACTCGGTATCCGTATCCGTGATGCCTTACGATCTGGACGTACTCTCAAGAACCTCATCGACGATGACGGGTTGTGTCAAGCTGCTCTCACACACCACCGCGCCATTGATCGATTTCGACAAGCGATTCAAGATGACGATCCCGATTGTGATAACGAGCGAGACGTCAAAGTTATTGTCTACTACGGTGAAAATGGTAGTGGTAAGAGCGGTACAGTCTATCGCCGTCATGGGTTCAAGAACATCTACAAGAAAGGCCGTGAACAATCACAACACTTCACTGGCTACGACAAGCATCCTGTTTTGCTTCTAGAGGAATTCGGCCAAAAGGATTCGTACATCACTCCATCTATGGCCCAAGAATGGTTCGACGTGTATCCGCTCAACCTCAAGATCATGTACGGCCAGTGCAAAGCAAAGTGGAACGTCGTATATCTCTGCAGTAATGTTCCGCCGAAAGATTGGTATCTCGGTGCGTCTACAGACATCCGCAAATCTCTTGATAGACGTATCCACGAAGTATGGAGATTTACCAAGGATGCCGTCTACTTGGAGAAAGGATCTGGTGACTTCCCTCCTATTCCCGATCCTAAGATTCGTCCTGCTCCTTCCATCATTACACACACTGCGAATCAACACAATCCAGCCGCCTGGTTACACAGCGAATCACCAACTGTCACCGTTAATGTAGAGCCTTCTCATCCTCAGCCAATTCGTCCTTTGCGCAAGGTTCCTCCTATTTATGTTCCCGATAATAAAACTACTGATACTTTAAAAAATCTTTTAACTTCTATTTTAAACATGCCTAGTGCACCAAATACTCTTGCCTCAAAATTGATGGCCGAAGACTTTATTTAGATTCTATATTTACGTGCGTGTTATAAATCATATATTTGAAACAGTGTAGTAGCCTAGTGGTAGAATGTGAAACTAATTTTAACCATAAAAAAAAGTGTTGTTTAATCTTTCCAAAAAATGATCTACGATATACCTCTCAATCTTCTACAAACACTCGACATTGATCGTCTGATCTCTATCGTCGATACGCAGATAACAACTGTGGAAACTGGCACTCCTAAATGGAGCACACTTGTAGATATCCGTGACAAATTACTAAAGCAAAAGGATACCGGCGAATATAATGTATGTGAATGTATCCTACAAGTTATCTTTAATGAATAAAAAAAGTGTGTCCATTATCTACTATAAAAAATGGGAACATACGACGAAATAAAAGAAATACTTGCAGAATATCCTGATCTGGTCGGTAGTCCTACCATAATAAACTACATAAAGGCCTCTATCCGAGCCAACACTGAAATAATCCGATTCACTAGATCAGGATCACCTCAGTTCTACGAGCTACAGAACGAAATAAACAAACTTACTTCTTTGTTGATAGAATAAATAAATACATATGTTATTACTTTGATTAATATTTAGTGTATTATAAATAAGTTATCTATAATAAGAAAAGTGTGTGTTTACTTCAATAAAAAAAAATGTCTGACTCCGACGAAGGTTCTGTCTACTACGATTTAGAACCCTCTGTGGAACCCCCAAAATGGGAAGAACTTCTTCATCAAGAACGCGGCCAGTATTCGTTTTACACCGGTGTGTTTAATATTTATGGTTCAGTGTTCGAAGATTATCTCGAGTTGGTCAGTAGTGAAGCCTACAACGAAAATGGTTCCCGCAACATGGAATCGTTAAACAACTTCATTGCTCTACAAGAGTCAGTTCATCCTACCATACTTACTCCTGGTATCAACGCATTTAAACACTGGCTCACCGAAGATTTGCAAGCGTACAGCGAAGCTCTGCTGGACGACGACGGAAATAGAATCCGGCCGTTTCCCATTCCGATCAGCATGATGATATCTGACACGTTTTGGGTTACTTTGCGTCTGGCCCTCGCCTTATTGCCAGCAGCATTTACAACTATGTTTGGAGCAGCGAAGCTGATCAAAACAAAAGTCATGGTCGACAAAACTGATAGCGCTTCGCTGGCACTGCTGGCGGTAGAATTGGCGGAACCATTCCTCGTCTATGTTCCTCAGTTCCAAGGTAATACTCAGACTACAAAACCTCGTTTAGAACCTCGCACGTCAGCAACCAACACAGCAACCGACTTTTACACGTTTATTTGCAATCTTAAACGATGCACAGATGCCCTTGAGGTATTTGTGCCTCCTGCACACTGGATGGACAAAATAGCTACAGCACGTGAAACAATCCACAATGCAACCGGCGGAAGATATCCAGAGAATGATCAGCTCATCAAACCAAGTCAATCATTAACCGTACAGACTCAGAACGTGCATCCTTTAACGTTCGCAGAATCTATTCAAACATGGAACGAATGGATAACAATAACTGAGGCTCTGCAAACACTTCAGCAAATCACTGCCAAACTATTTGATTATTTGCACACTGTGTTATCAACCGCGCATCACGTTACACCACACTACACCAGATACGTAACGGACTTTAAAGCCGAGATTATTGTGATGACTCGCACGGTTCCGGAGTTCACTAGTTACTTAGACAGAAAGGGAAAGCGAATCAATCAAATACAACCACTGCAGTTTATTAAACAACATACCAACGTTCCAGCCATCGAAGACATCTCTCCGCAACGTGAAACTAGGAACTTAATGTATTATTTACATTTACCTGACAGTGATCCGAGTAACTGGGATGCAGAAGAAGTTAGACAAAATCTTTACAACAAAAAATAAAAATATATTTTATTATTCTATTTTATGATCGACAAAATATATATATACTAACAGAGCAGATAGCTCAGTGGTATGACACAATAAAATTTTACACAAATAAAAAAAGTGTTCTTTAATTTCTATTAACAAACTATTAAAAAAATGGAACGCGCTGAATCTCACACATGGACAGTTACGGACTCCGTCGACCCTACATTCGCATCATCTCAAGCGAACAAAGATCATGAACCTCACAATACCCCGCAACAGGATGCTTTGCCGGACGTCGTCGATCCACTCGCTAAAAACAAGGCCTTACAACTCAAGCGCGACATGTGCACCAAGTCAGGAGCTGACAGCTGGTTGAAGTTTTGCACTCTCGGTAATGCATATCACACCATCTACGCACACAACCGAAAGAAGAACGTCACACAAGCATCGTGCATTGCTACCATGGAGCGTTACGCCGCATTATGCAAGGATGTCAACGTTGCAAAGTCGAGTGACGAATACAAACAAGCACAACAAGAATCCGCGTTTGCAGTTCAACACATGCTCGCTGAAAAGTTCTTCTTCGGTTTCCGTCTCGCGGTTGAGAAGTTTCAACTCTTACCAGAGACAGAAGAAGAGCGCCAATATGTCAGCGTCTTTGTGACACCTGACTTTGGCGATGTTCCGTTTGTCGAATCGTCTGGAACAGATTCCTCACAAGATAGCGCAAGCTCACTCAAGGCTCAACATGGCACTGCCGCTGCATCCGAATCTGCTTTGCGAAATGATGACGAGGCTCTTTAAATTACAAAAAATACCAATCAAAAAAATACATCAATATCATCCTTTATTTTAGTTTCTTTTATTTATACGGAATATTAGTTTGTTGTGATTTAGATTGTGTTTAGATTGAACATTTTACATGATAATAAAAAAGTGTGTGTTTTGCATAATCAACATGTCAACAGGAATTACAGTAGAGTGGTGGGCTCTGCAATTCGGAGACGGCGTGAACTTAAATGTAGCCGGATTTCTACCTAACCCTAGCCCTACCACGTATTGTATCAGTGGAGGTATCTACAACGATGACAATAAAAGATGGACTACACTGTTGGCACTCGTCAATACAAGAACATACTCCATAACACAACTGATCGACCAAATTATCACAAATAACGGTGGTGTCAACCCAATAACAAACAAAGGACTATTGTTCTCTCACTGTAGACGCACTGCACTAGTTCTAATTGATGTCTACTCCACATTCGGATTCATCACACCGACAATATTGCCACTATCATTAGGCTGGAGACCATGCTACCTAGGTTAAATAACAATTTTATCTTATATTCTTTCTTTATTTTACGATTCGAAAATACCCTTATCAAAAATACCCCGAAAAATACCAACCCTTTTATCTTTTACTTTGTTTCCACAGTACCCTCC
>Ga0315901_10007436_pt1 | contig 12922 bp, 19 predicted proteins | sample LakEriMetagenome_10_FD_203761 | JGI IMG/M metagenome (GOLD analysis project Ga0315901, IMG submission 203761) | Freshwater fungal communities from buoy surface, Lake Erie, Ohio, United States - Buoy 2 MA116 | ecosystem: Environmental > Aquatic > Freshwater > Lake | place: USA: Lake Erie, Ohio... | reverse complement strand
ATTCATCCAGCAGGTTCTCTAAACTGTGCTGCAGACTTACCAGGATTCGTTGAAAGACTATTCTGTGAGGTGGATAATCTGCAAGTGCTGTGTGAGAAATGTCACGATGAAAAAACTAAACTAGAAAAAAATGGCAATTTACAATGATGAACATGACCCAAATGAGGTTATGTGGAACAAGCAGAATGAGAAAGAACAAGTAAATCAAATTGTAATTAGTAAAGAGCCCTCATTCACAGAGATTTGGCATGAAGGTTATGTAGAGGTGCAAGGAGAGCGCCATTACTTCTGGCTTATTAATCCTAACGGTGTAGATCCAAGAGGTAATGAATATGCACCAGAGGTGAGGTGGTTCTTTGCACGTGTACCTAGAGAGGTGAGAGTGATGTATAATTCTATTATTGAAGCGTTTAAACAGACACAGAAATGATTACAGGACAAGTAAAAACAGAAGCAAACTATCGAGCTAAATCAATAGATAGCTCATCCAGCCTGAAGGAATTCAGCATGGACAGAAAGAAGTATTACAGAAAGTATATACTGGGTGAGGATGTAGAGGATAAAGACACTCAAGCAGCTACAACAGGTAGAGTGGTAGAAACTCTGCTTATGGAGCCCCATCTGTTTGATGAGAAGTTCTATATGTCAGCTTGTGCAAGTGCTCCAACAGGACTTATGTTGGCGTTTGTAGAAGCGCTTTATAAGTTCACTAAAGAGGCAACCGATGAGAATGGTAATGTAACTAGGAGCTTTGAGGACATATCTAAGGATGCATATACAGAATCTGGATTCAAGATTAAGTATGATGCTGTAATAGGTAAGTTTATAGGTTCTGATGCAGAAATCTTCTATAACGAGATTCGTAAAGTGAGGGGACAGAATCTGACAGTTGTCACTACAGAGGATGTCACTAACGCTGAGAAGATTGTAGAAGAGCTCCGTACTAATCCTGTTACAAAGGATATAGTTAACCTGACCAGCAGTGTACGTTATACAGTGCACAATCAGCTACAGGTGGAAGGATATATAGTTGATGATCATGAGTTCAAGAGTATGATGGATAAGGTGGTAATTGATCATCAAGAGAAAACTATCCAAGTGTATGACCTGAAGTGTACATGGTCTGTAGAGAACTTCCTAGAGGAGTATTATCTATATCGTAGAGCTTATATTCAGGCGTATTTATATTTCTGGGCAGCTACACATTTTAGAGAAAGTGATGAAAATCTTTCTGGATATAAAGTGATGCCTCCAAGATTTATTGTTTGTGACAGCACCAACTATTATAATCCATTGGTTTATACACTATCTGATAAGGATCTTAAGGATGCTTATGAAGGCTTTACACACAAGAATAGAGAATACAAAGGTGTAAAAGAGCTGATTACAGATTTGAAATGGGCCTTAGAGAATAATGTTTGGAACATAAGCAGAGAAAATAATATTAATAATGGACTCGTAAACATCAGATGATAATGGATGTAAAAAAGACAATTACCAGTATTTTTATGGTGCCCACCTTGAAGATTCCTAAGGGTGAGCTAGTAGATAATGGGTTTGTCAATGGTTATGTAAAAGACGGAAGTAGAGAGGTGCAGTATGAAAACTGCATCTATCTCCTCTTCCATCCTAAAAGCCTAGATAAATTCAGGGAATTCTTAGATAGTGAGTATGAACGAACCAAGAGTTTGATTGATGACTATGATTATGAAAATGGATTTGTGGTGGTTGTTTATCAACTAGATCCTAAGTTTTCCAAAGACTTTGCTCTCGTTAGGCAGGGTAAATATTCTAAAACTTCTAGCGCTTTCCAGGCTCTCTTTCCAAAGGTGATTAAGATTAAGAAAAACGGACTGCAGAAGGATGAAATAAGCCTCCAGTATCGCGTCTTTAATAGGACAGAAGATCTAATTAAGTTTTGGGAAGATAAGCTGGGCGTAGAATTTGATGATGACCAAGAGGTGTGGCATGGGTTTGAAGAGGAAAATGAAATTCTTAACATTCAAAAATTAAAAGAACATGTATAATCAAGAGCTTGTAGAAAAAATGACCAAGCAGTTTGGTATCAGAAAGGTGACTGAGTTTGCCCAGATGGTGAGTTTCATGCATGGTGTCCTGTATGAGGAGGCTATGAAGAACAGACCAGATGAGTTCACTGAGCACAATTTTGAGCGTGACTGGTGGATGGAAAAATATAAAGAACTAAAATTAACAGAAGCATGTATCAGCTATTAGAAAAGTATCCCTACGCTACAGATGTTGTAAGGCAGTGGTTTATGGAAAAGATGATTGAATCATTTAAAGACCAATCAGTTCCTCAGGATTTCAAGGATTTTATGCGGACGCAAGGTGTCCCTAACGAGAACATAGTTAAGATTCTAGATGGTAATCCTAGAGTTTTGTTTGATGTGTTTGATGATAATGAATTGATTATCAGTGTTGTACATACAGAGAATGGGTTTACATGGGATGTTAATCATGTTAAGAACATTAGCCATTATTCCTCTAGAAAGGAAGCTGAAATGGCTGCTGTTGAACGTGCTTTCCAAATGTTGGATGATAAACTAAACATAATCATTTCTGAAACTCCAAACGATGAAGGACAAGATAGTACAACAAGTAGTGAATAAGTACACAGAGCGTAGTGAGAGAGGATTTTCCAAATATGGTACCACCTTGCAGGAAAATAACAGAGATAGTTATCTCAAACATCTGCAAGAGGAGCTTATGGATGCCACTCTCTATCTGGAAAAACTTATTACGTTAGATCAAGAGATGAAAAGGCTAGCTGACAAGTATCCAAATGACCAAGAACTAGGTAGAGTTATAAGAGAATTTGTTAGGTAGAATTTTTCAAATCTCTTGGAATTTAAAGGGCAGTGAATTAAATTTGCTGCCCTTTATTTTTCACTTAAAAATACAATAAATTTATGGATTTAGGATTGGATGCACTGAGTAAATTGACAGTGTTTAGTAAGTATGCCAAGTATGTCCCTGAGCTAAAGCGCAGAGAGACTTGGGAAGAGATTGTGAACAGGTACCGTCAAATGATGATTAAGAAGTATCCTAAACTGGAAGATCAAATTATGCAGACTTCTCAGTTTATTTTGGATAAGAAAGTGCTTCCTTCTATGAGAGCTTTACAGTTTGCTGGTCCAGCGGCTGAAGTGAACAATTCAAGGATTTACAACTGTTGTTATCTGCCTATAGACAGCATTCACAGTTTCAGTGAGACTATGTTCTTGCTGCTAGGTGGTACAGGCGTGGGCTATAGTGTTCAGAAACAACACGTTGCGCAGCTTCCAGCTGTTACAAAGCCTGGAAAGTTACGTAACTATCTTATCGAGGATAGCATTATGGGATGGGCAGATGCTGTAAAGGTGCTCATGAAAGCCTATCTAGAGGGTGGGTTTATGCCTAAGTTTGACTTTAGAGCCATTCGTAAGAAGGGTGCTAGGTTAATTACAGCTGGTGGTAAAGCTCCTGGTCCTGAGCCTCTGAAGATATGTTTGGCTCACGTACAGGCTGTATTAGACAGAAAGCAGGAAGGAGAATCATTGAGTCCTCTAGAATGCCATGATATCTTGTGTCACATTGCAAACAGTGTTCTGGCTGGTGGTATTCGTAGGTCAGCTATGATTTCCCTGTTCAGTCATGATGATGAGGAAATGATCACATGTAAGTATGGCAATTGGTGGGAGACTAATGAGCAACGCGGTAGAGCTAACAACTCAGCTGTACTATTAAGAGGATCTGTAGGAGAAGAGGAATTTAACTCCCTTTGGAAGCGCATTGAAGCATCTGGATCTGGTGAGCCTGGTATCTATTGGACTAATAATCTAGACTGGGGAACTAATCCATGTTGTGAGATTGCTCTCAGACCCTATCAGTTCTGTAACCTTTGTGAGGTGAATGTTAGTGATATTGAGAGCCAAGGAGATTTAAACAACCGTGTTACAGCTGCTGCATTCTTTGGTAGTCTGCAGGCTGGATTCACAGACTTTCACTATTTACGCCCTATATGGCAGAAAACTACACAGAAAGATGCCCTATTGGGAATTGGTATGACTGGTATTGGTTCAGGAGAAATTCTGAAGTATAACTTAGAAGCTGCAGCTCACGTAGCTAAGCTTACTAATGCAATCATCAGTGAGCAAATTGGTACTAATGAGGCAGCTCGTGTAACATGTATTAAGCCCTCAGGCACTACAAGCTTAGTGCTTGGTACAGCATCAGGTATTCATGCGTGGCATGCTCCATATTACCTACGCACCATGCGCTTTGGTAAGAATGAGGATGTTGCAGCCTATTTGATGGTGAATCACCCAGAACTCGTTGAGGATGATGTACTTAGACCACATGATACAGTGTGTGTACGTATTCCTGTTAAGGCTCCTGAAGGATCTATATTCCGTACAGAAACAGCAATTGATACGCTAGAGCGTGTTAAGAAGTTCTCTACAGAATGGGTTAGAGCAGGACATAATATAGGTGATAATACACATAATGTGAGTGCTACAATTTCTATTAAACAAGACGAGTGGCCTATTGTAGGAGAATGGATGTGGGAGAATGCAGAATTTTACAATGGCCTATCAGTATTGCCTTATTGGGGTGGTACATACAAACAAGCTCCTTTTGAAGACATTACAGAGGAAGAATATATTTCAAGACTTGCTACATTACATACACTAGACCTAACGAAAGTTACGGAACTAGATGATACTGTGGAGTTTGGACAGGTAGCAGCATGTGCAGGAGGTGCTTGTGAAATCCAATAAAGAATTTGTGCAGGGTAAACATTTCTACTTAGAGAATGGCAAAGTGGTGTTTACAGAACTATACCATAAGGAACGTGGCTGTTGCTGTGGTAAAAAATGTAGACATTGTCCATTTGAACCTAAGTATGAAAAGGGAAACACAAATGTAAAAAAACCCTGATTTCGACGGTTAATAATAACGCCCTGGTGTGTCTACACTGGGGCTTTTTTTTGTAAAAAACTATTGGTTTTCCAAGGGAAAATCGTTATATTTGTAGATAAAAAACTCCAAAAATTATGGCAAAATCAAAACAAGAAAGCACAGAAGCAAAAAGCAAATTTCAAGAAGCATTAGACAAATTAAACAAGACTTATGGTGTAGGTACCGTACTTGCACTAGACAGCAAAACAGGTGGTGATTATGACATCATTAGTACAGGATCTATTGGTTTTGACTACATCACACTGGGTGTGGGTGGTTTTGTAAAAGGTAGATTGTATGAACTGATGGGATGGGAAGGTACAGGCAAGTCAACAATATGTGGTCATGCTGCAGCAGAGTGTCAGAGAAAAGGAGGCACTGTATTGTATATAGATGGCGAGCATGCTGTAGATAAGAATTATTTTCAGGCTCTAGGCGTAGATACAACCAAGATGTTAATTGCTCAGCCATCATGTGGTGAAGAAGGTTTTAACATTGCTATGGAAATGATTAACACTGGAGAAATTGATCTGGTGATTATCGATTCTGATAGCAGTTTGATTCCTAAGAAGGTGTTAGATGGTGAGGTAGGTGATAGTGCTATCGGTAAGAAAGCTGTATTGAACAGCAATGCATATCCAAAACTTAAAACCGCTGCAGCTAACAATAATGTTTGTGTTATTGTAATTAGTCAGTATCGTGAGAAGATAGGTGTAATGTTTGGAAATCCCACCACCACGCAGGGAGGACATGCGCTGAAGTTCTATTCAGATGTTCGCATCGAAGTGAGCAGGTCATTAGCTAAGGAAGGTGATGTAACCTATGGTAATCTTACTAAGGTGAAGGCTACAAAGAATAAGATGAATCCTCCTTATCGTATGGCTAGTTTTGAGATTATCTATGGTGAGGGTATTGACAAGGTGGGAGAAGTGCTTGAACTAATGAATGAGTACGAAGTGGGCAGAAAGTATGGAAAAACCATGACTTTTAACGAAACTAAGTATGATTTAGAGGAATTTAAGGGTATGCTCTTAGATAACCCTGAGTTCTATGCAGAGATCAAAACCGCTATTCTTAACAAAATAAAACAAGCAGATGCCCAGCAAGAAGTTGTTGAAGATCAAATTTAAAAAACTATATGCAACCAGTAAGCTCCCCTTTAAAGGGAGTTTACATGCTGCATGTTATGATGTGTATGCACACAGTGTAAAGATTGAACGTCCTAACAAGATGATAGTAGGTCTAGGATTTGGTACAGAAATTCCTGTAGGCTATAAAGGAGTAGTTGTTCCTCGTAGCAGTCTCTCTAAAGAGAATTGGGTGCTGGCTAACTCTATAGGTATTATTGATGCTGACTATCGTGGCGAATGGATGATGATGTTCAGATGTTTAGGAGACATGATTCACCATCCCCTGCCATTTGGTGTAGGTGATAGATGTGGCCAAATCTATTTCGAGAAGATAGAAGACTTTGATATAGAGGAGGTAGATGATCTGTCTGATACAGAAAGAGGAGAAGGGGGCTTCGGATCTACAGGTAAATGAAATCACAGTGTAAGACCTGTGGAGTGAATTGTGAAGGAGAGTATTGTTTTAGACACAAGCCCAGAAAACCAATGCCCAAAACGTCCAGTAGATTATCTAAAAAACTGGACAAATCTGATGAAGTAATTCGGAAATCCTCCGAGATGAAGGACTTTTTCTTACAAATATGGAGAAAACGTCCACACTATTCAGAGGTTAGTGGTAAGTGGTTAGGATCTGAGCCCTTAACAATATTCTTTCATCACATCCTCCCTAAGGAAAAATATCCTGGTGCTTCTTTGGATGAAGAAAATATTGTACTTTTGACACTCGAAGAGCATGAGCAGGTAGAGATGGACATGTACAGGTTTGAAGAAATCAATCTTAAACGTAATTATTTAAAAATCAAATACAAATTATGACCAATCAATTCTTTTACACAAGAGTGGTAAATGACAAGTCTTTTACAGACAGCTTTAACCTTAACAAGGTGATTCGTTCTATTGAGAACGAGGATGGTACATTCCTTGTACTGTTGGACGACATTCATGAGCGCTCTCATGAGGTGCCTGATATTGATCTGAGAACAAACAAGATGAAAGGCACTAAACGTCAGAGAGATGTGTTCCAAAGTGAAATTACATTATCTGCAGAAGACGGACAAAGATTTAAAAACTTAACACAAATTGGATAAAAATGGCTAAAGAATTCAAGAAATTAATAGGAAATCGCATTTATGTAGAGCTTCCTAAGAAAGAAGAAAGCAAGCTTATTGTGGATGAGAACACAAAAGAAGCGCTGCAGAAAGAGATGCTAAAGAAGATGTCAAAGCTGAAAGTGTATGCTGTAGGAGACCTAGTGACTAATGTTATTGAGGGAGATGTAATTCTTGTAGATCCATCAGCTCTATCTAAATCACATGTTATTCCTTTATCTGATGACAAGGATGTACTATTAATATCACCATTTGATGTAATTCATGTCTGGTAATCTACCTTTTATATCCTGTAAGTGCATCACTTATGGCCGAGTGGACACTCTTGAGGAGAGCTTAAATGCTTTCCTCAAGCAGGACTATCCTGCAGATAAGTGTGAGCTAGTGATAGTTAATGACTATCCTATGCAGAAGCTTAGGTTCAATCACCCACAAGTTAGAATCCATAACATGGACTTCACTTTCAGTACAATTGGTGAGAAGGAGAACTATGCAACAGATCTATGCATGGGAGATATCATCTGTCAGTGGGATGATGATGATGTAGCTATGCCTTGGCACTTAAACAATGTAGCTAAGTATTTCACAGATGATGTAAATATTCTACACTGGAACCCTGGTGTGTTTTATAACGGTGATAGTATCACTGATATTACATGGATAGGAAACTCAGGTATTGTGTTCAGGAAGTCTGCATGGGAAGCTATTGGACATCATCCTATTGAGAATGCTGGGTATGACATGACATTCATAGAACGCCTACATGCTTATGGAGGAAGACTGTTTGCAACACCTCCTAAGGAAGAAGCTAGCTGGTTTTATATGTGGGGAGGACGTGGCTATCACATGTCTGGTCAGGGACATGATAAACCTGGTCAACCTAATGCTATCCAAAGGCACAGTGCACATATAGAAAACCTGAGGATACAAGGAAAGATTCCTACAGGAGAGGTGATTCTTGAACCTAAGTGGAAGCATGACTATGTTCAAATGTTAAAAGACTATTTGAGGAAGTTATAAACCGATATGACATCTTCTGTCATCTTGGAGTCTTTAAAATAGTCATAGGCCAGTTCCCACAATAAATAGTCTGGTGCTATTCTTGGATCTTGTCGTTTGGGATGATTGAGAATATGGTGTATTGCTGAATTATGACATAAAACATTTCCAGCATCTACCTTACAATACATTGGTTTTGTTTCCTCTCGCAATCTCAATTTACCTCCTTTTTCTATTTGTTTTCCAATCACCATTCCCCTGAAATCAATTTCACTCATCTGTTTATAGAGATTGTACATTCCTGGATGGAGGATGGTGTCATCATCTAATAGATGAAAATATCCATCTTTTACCTCTTTTAGTGCATGATTTCTTTTACAAACAGGATCATTATCACTGCAAGGTGTATTGTGAATTACCACTCTCGAATCAACTAAAATGTCACCTAGTGCTTTAGAGGATGTTTTAGCAAGATGTAACCTAACGTCTGGATAGTCTTTAATAGATTCATATAACTTTTGAACATTGTTGAATCTATATAAAGGGGTGATGAGATGAAGCATTAGAAAGCTTTTGAGTTTTTTATACTTTCAATAATAGGACAAGCAGTTAGCATTATTTTTCCATAAACCTCTCTTTCGATATGGTGCTTGTTTGTTTCCTTGTATCTCCATATCACTCTATTGTATATCTCTGCACTCTTTTTATTATTTTCAATCATAAACTCCTTACACACCTTCCCTATATCTATTAAGTGGATTTTATTATCAGAACGTACATTTAAAGGCTTATTGTGTCTTCCATGATCCCATTTAAAGTCACTCTTTAGAATGCACATTTTTGAGTACCAGAAGTTGTCCAGCACACACATCGATCTTTGTTCCAATACACTCTTTGTAAAGTCTAATGAAGGTTCGTGATTAGCGTGCACAATTTGCATACCTGAAGGAAGGATGTAGTTTTTTTCTGACTGCAAGATGTATTGTCTTAAATCAGGATGATATATTCTCTCGTCTATATCAGCATATACAACAATTCTTCCCTCGTTTAAGAATTGGGTTTTGATTCTATTTTGATTGTCAACATTATGTCCATCTCCAAAAGAGGTGACACTATATTTCTCAATATTGTTTTCTCCAAATCCTTTAGAGAACAGATAGTCCTTTAAAGCATCGTAGTTTACATGATGCACCATGAAATGAAACTCTTCATCCAAAAACCACTTTTTATAATAGGATATGAAGTTGTCTGAGAAGTAGTTGATTCTATCTATGGCTGTGATGAGCTTAAACTTCTTGTCCTCCATACACTTTAAACTTGGATAGATTTGGATAGGGAAGTTCTAAGTCATCATTGTGTTTTTTACTTCCATCCATATTGTAGAATTGCTTAATTAATAATAATCCTCTGGTAGCTATTTCAGGCATCATGTAAAAGTTCCATCCTAACATATCAAACTCATCCTCATGATAAGAACATTCATTCCTTCCTGAAAATCGTGCGCGTTTAAACCATTTGTATGCTTTTTCATCATCTGTAAGAATGGCTCCTCCTTTTGACAATTTTAGATGTTTGTAAGGACCTGTGAAGCTTACACACATATGGGTTCCTGGAATATACATATCAGCTGTAAATCTAAGAGCTGAATCCCATACCTTTGTAGGAGCTAGTTGATAGGCACCCTTAATCGTATTTCCTTCTACAGGAAGCCACTTTATCTTTCCTCCAGCATGAATGATTTCACAAGGGACAGATGGATAGGTTCGACAGGGAATAGATATTTCTAGGTTATTAATATTTTCATACATAAGCGCTAGAAACAAAGCATTACTTTGATTATCTACAGACACAGCATATTTAGCCCCTGTATAGTCACACAGAGCTTGTTCAAATTGTTCTGTTATTTTATATATACCCTCAGCCATTTTCTCTCATTGGTTTACAAGGATTACCATATGCTACAACATTATCAGGAATATCTCTTACAACAACAGACCCAGCTCCTATAATTGAGTTTTTTCCAATGGTTATACCGTTACTAACTGTAGCTCCTATTCCTATCAATGTCCCTCTTCCAACATGGACATGCCCTGCTAAGTTAACTCCTGGATTGATACTAACAAAATCTTCAAGCACTGCATGATGGTTTATGGAGGCTCGATTGCTTATGTTTACAAAGTTTCCTATTTGTGCATGAGCTCCAATTGTGGCAAAATTGTTTATTAATAAGCCTTTACCAAGGTTTGCTGTAGAAGATATAAAACTAGTGGCATTTATTATATTAAAGAAGTTTAAACCAGAAATGTCAAATCCTTTAATTGTTTTTAGTTTTGTATGAGCATTAGCAACCCCTAGAGTAACAGGTGTTGTTCTATCAGTAAGTTCTTCTACAATAGTGTATTTAAACTTAGGATTGTCAAACGTATGTTCTATAGGAAGATGTAAATTGTTTACAATGATGAGTTCTGGGAATAGATTACAACTCTCTAGGTTGTCTATAATCATTGTAATAGCAGCATCACTCTTCCCTAGGATGGTTAATTTTGTTAGCATATCCGAGGGTTTTAAATTCTGTGGGTGTCATCAATTCTAAATTTATTTCAGACATTATTCTATGTATCCTCTGTAAAAGATCACTATTTGTAGCGAGCACTCTATCTTTATAGTATAAATTGTCCTCAAGACCTATGCGCACACCATCTGTGTATAGCAGCCCAAGCATATTTGCCTTGAGCTGGTCTCTTCCAATTCCTCCAATACACATTACACTATCAGTAGGCTTAGAAGCTAATATACTAGCCACTGTAGCTAAATCAACCTGTCCATTATATAGATTACCTAATATAATGTTTATATAATGTGGACCTTTCAGTATTCCTTTATTAATCAAATAGTTGGTATAATTTAACATTCCACTATCAAAACATTCTATTTCAGGCACCACACCATAATGTTTCATCTTCTCTATTAGAGCCAATATAATGTCTGGCTCATTGATAGAAGCAGCTTTTGGGAAGTTAAGAGAGCTCATAGTAAGACTACCCATATCAGGCTTAAGTTCTAATACAGCTGAACGTTTCTCTAGCTCAGGAAAATGTCTTCCTGTGAGAGATACACATATAGGAAGGCTGGGACAGTGTTTTCTAACACCATCTATAATCTCCTTATATACATCCACCCTCCAAGTGTTCTGCAAGTCTTCATCTCTTGCATGCAAATGAACCAGTGTTATACCCAGTTCAAAAGCAAAATGCACCTCCTCCACAATTTCAGATGGGGAAAGAGGTGCATTTGAATTTAGTCTTGTCGGTTGTGTTCCTGTGGGAGTGAAGTTTATTATCTTCTTCTTTATCATTTAGATAACCTTTTTACCCTCATAGGCCACATCTTACTTTTAAGTCTCAGCTTTGTATCAGCTTCCTTCATATAATTATCCTTAGGTCTAGGGTTATGCACCTTAGGAGCCTTTTTTGGTTTGCCTGCTTTCATATTAGTAGCAACCTCCTCTGCAGTTTTTCATGCTACCACCCATCTTCATCTTGCTAAGGTTCTTTCCAATAACACGTCCATAACTAGACAGTCTATTAGAAGTGCTGCTCTTAGAAGGAGAAAGTGTAGCACCATTACGAGCTTTTTTCTTCACTTTAAGACCACGCTTACCTTCTACTGTTGGCACCTCAGGAATGAATACAGGAGCATTCTTCTTTATATACTCCTTACCACGTTGTCTACGTGTAGCACGCTCAACCATCTTACCACCAACTTGTTCAGCTTTGTCAGGATTCTTAGCGCTCAATTTACCCAAACGCTTTAATTGACCTGAACGAAGAGCCACCTTAGTAGTTTTCTTACCATCTTGGGCCTTCTTAATTTTCTTACCATACTTAGCTTCTTTCTTAGCAGCTACGATGATGTCAGCTCTTGTAACGCCAGGATTCTTATCGAATCCAGCTTTTACAGATTTCATGCCGAGGGATGATTTACCTCCGCTTTGCATTTTTTTGATACGTGCCATTTTATTTAGATTTTTTGGGTTTGATACCTTTTTTCTTCATAGCAATTGCTGTAGCAGCTTGCTTTGCGAGTTTACCACCCATCTTTAACTTGGGTTTATTCACTCTAGATGAGAAGGGTTTTTCAATAAGACTTTTTACTTTTGATCTTCTTACAGATATATCTTTCTTTTTCTCACCATATTTACTAGAAACTTCTCTTGTAGCAGGAAACTTCTTTTTACCTGCAGCATAACCAGAAGTGTCCACAGAGTAATCAATTCTTGCTCTGCTTGATGGTACACCTGGTTTTTCTGTAATGCGAGTGGCTTTTAGTGTCTTACCACCCTGTGCTTTTTTAGTTTTCATTTTACCACCGTTTTTCATTCCGCTATTCCATCTAGTTTCTTTTGATCCTTTCATCTCACCCCAAAGTCCAGGAGCTGATCCACCTTGAGGAAAGTCTCTTTCAATATCTTCCTTTCTAGGTGCAACAGATTTAGCTCTTTTCTTAGCTTCTTCTTCTTTCATTATCTCTTTTGCCATTCTCTTCTCATCTCTCTTTAGTTTCATACTCCACATTGCATCACGTACCTTCTCTCCTAAAGGTTTTCTATAAGATCTTTCTCCTCTACCCCATCCGCAGCTTGTACCAAATTGTGCTTTTTTTACCTTTGCCATATCAGCAATTCCATTTACGAAGTGATTTATTAATTCTGCTATTTGGATC